>Ga0070698_100001405_pt1 | contig 26672 bp, 21 predicted proteins | sample KBSK1502metaG_FD_65477 | JGI IMG/M metagenome (GOLD analysis project Ga0070698, IMG submission 65477) | Corn, switchgrass and miscanthus rhizosphere microbial communities from Kellogg Biological Station, Michigan, USA - KBS K1-50-2 metaG | ecosystem: Host-associated > Plants > Roots >... | reverse complement strand
GACATCTCCAGGTTCTGCTGGGTGACAACCAGCTCGCCCCCGGCGTCGAGCGCAACCAGATAGCGCGTGTCCGAGCCAAGGTACACGACTTCCCGGACGCGACCAAGGGTTGAATGCTCATCGGCGGCCGGCTGCTCCGAGGGCTCCCCGAGCCGAATCTTCTCCGGCCGGACTGTGAAGGTCCCGTCCCTTCCCAGCACCGCCAAGGCGGTCTCACCCTTGATCAGGTTCGAGGTTCCCACAAAGCCCGCCACGAACGAGGTGTGCGGATGCTCGTAGACATCGGCCGGGGTCCCGACCTGCTCGATCAAGCCGCGGTTGAAGACCGCCATCCGATCGCTCATGACCAGGGCCTCCTCCTGGTCGTGGGTGACGTAGATGAAGGTGATGCCGACCTGGCCCTGGATCTCCTTCAGCTCGATCTGCATCTCCTCGCGGAGCTTCAGGTCGAGCGCGCCGAGGGGCTCGTCGAGGAGGAGCACGCGTGGCCGGTTGACGAGCGCCCGCGCGAGGGCGACCCGCTGCCGCTGCCCGCCGGAGAGCTGGGCCGGGCGTCGCTTGTCATACCCCTCGAGGCGCACCATGCGCAACGCATCGGCCGTCCTGGCCGCCCGCTCCGGCGCTGGCGTCTTGCGCACCATCAGGCCGTAGGAGACGTTGTCCCCAACGGTCATGTGCGGGAAGAGGGCGTAGTCCTGGAAGACCGTGTTCACATCGCGGTCGAAGGGGGGAACGCCGGTGACGTCGCGGCCGTGCAGCAGGATGCGACCCTCGGTTGGCGTCTCGAAGCCCGCGATCATCCGCAGGGTCGTGGTCTTCCCGGATCCGGACGGGCCAAGCATCGAGAAGAACTCGCCATCGCGGATCTCGAGGTCGACGCCGGCCACCGCATCGACGTCTCCAAATCGCTTGACGAGGCGCTCCAGCTTGACTGCGGGAGCACCGCCCTGGGAGGCGCTGTCGTGGTCGCGTGCGCGCTGCGTGTCGGGCGATGCGGTCATCGGTTGGCGGCCACGACTCCCTTCGATGCGCCGGAGATTTGGCGCACTGTGGGCGTGACGGTGGCGATGTGTCAAGCCTCGCGGCAGTCGGCTGCTACATTCCGGCGACGACCGATTGGGAGGTGACGTCATCGAACCCGGGGTGCTGCTCGGCGTGGGATCCGCGGCCGCGTGGGGCACCGGCGACTTCGCCGGAGGGATCGCCGCGCGCAGAGCCGGCGGGCTCCTGGTCACGGGGGCGGCGCAGGTTGTTGGCCTCCTCGTGCTGCTGGTCGCCGTCGCCTTCCTGCGCCCGGCCGCGCCGGCCACCTCGACGATCATGCTCGGCGCCCTTGGCGGGATCGCCGGCGGCCTCGGCCTGGCGGCGCTCTATCGTGGCCTGGGGATGGGCGCGATGGGGCTCGTCTCGGCGGTCAGCGGCGTTGGTGGCGTCCTCATTCCGCTCGTCATCGGGGTCCTCCTGTGGGGTACCGCGATCCAGCCACTGCAGCTGGCTGGCGTCGGCTGCGCCCTCGTCGCCATCGCGGCCGCGAGCGGCGCCACGACCCGCGGCGTGAGCCGAGATGCTGTCGTGCTGGCCCTGGTCGCGGCCGTCGGCTTCGGGCTGTGGTTCGTCTTCCTGGATCGCGCCTCCGACCACGATCAGCTGTGGGCGCTGGTCGCCAGCCGCGGCTCGGCCTCGCTGGTGGTCGGGGGCGGCGCCCTGCTCCGCGCTGACCGACGCGCGCTCGCCGACGTGGCGCCGCTGGTCGCCCTCGCCGGGATCCTCGACGTTGCTGCCAACGGCATGGTCGTACTGGCGTTTGCCACCATCCCCGTTGGCATCGCGGCCGCTCTGTCAGGCACGTACCCGCTTGCCACGATGCTGCTGGCGCGGACCTTCCTGGGCGAGGCGCTGCCACGACTTGGCCTCCTGGCAGTGGCCCTCGCCGTCATCGGGATCGTATTGATTTCAGCCGGCTGAATCCGGGTTTCGCTCAGCCGGGCCAGCCGCCCCCGGTGTGGGCGCCCAGTGCGCGATGCTGGCGCTCCATCAGCGTCGCTCCCTGCGTCACCGCCGCCCCTCATGCGGAGGCGCGGATCGGTGCACCGCCAGGGGAACCCAGCAGGCCTTACTGCCCGCTTATCAGCCGCTTACTCGGCGCGTATCATGGCCGGACCCCCACCGCCGCTGATCACCACCGAGGGCCACATCCGCATGACCTTCGACCGCGTCGCCATCGTCGAGGCTTCGCTCGATGCATATCTGGCCAAGGCGAGCGCCGCGCCCGCGACGCTGCCGGGACGCGCTCCCCTGGCGAAGGGGAGCGGCCTGACCGCAGGAAAGGCCCTGGAGCTGTTCGAGGACCAGCTCACCTCCCGCCAGCTGGATGTGGCGGCTCGCGAGCTGAAGAAGACCGGCCGCAGCTTCTACACCATCAGCAGCGCGGGCCACGAGAACAATGTCGTGCTGGGCGCCCAGCTCCGGATCGACGACCCGGCCTTCCTGCACTACCGCTCCGGCGCGCTGATGATGGCTCGCGCACGACAGCTCCCCGGCAGCACGCCAGCATTCGACTCGCTGCTCGGCGTCGTGGCGAGCAGTGACGACCCCATCGCGCAGGGACGTCACAAGGTGTGGGGCAGCCGACCACTCTGGGTTCCGCCGCAGACCTCCACCATCGCCAGTCATCTGCCGAAGGCGATGGGCCTCGCCTTCAGCCTGGCTCGCGCGCGGCGACTCGGTGTGGCGACGGACCTGCCGGACGACGCGATCGTGCTCTGCTCGTTCGGCGATGCGACCGTCAATCACGCGACCGCCCTGGCAGGCATCAACACCGCGCGCTACGCCGTCCGCCTGGGGCTGCCAATGCCGATCCTCTTCGTGTGCGAGGACAACGAGACCGGGATCAGCGTCCCGACCCCCGATGGCTGGATCGCGTCGACCTTCGGCCACCTCGAGCACCTTCGCTATGACCTCGCCGACGGCGAGATCGACGAGGTATGGGACACGGTCGCCGAGGCGATCCACTTCGTGCGAGGTGCGCGGAGACCAGCGTTTCTGCACCTGCGCACCGTCCGGCTGTGGGGACATGCCGGCAGCGACGCCGAGCAGTCATACCGATCACCGGCGGAGATCGCCGAGAACGAGGCACGCGATCCGCTCCTGCGCAATGCCCGACGCTTGATCGAGACCGGGGCAGCCACCCCCGCCGAACTGCAGTCGCTGCTGGCTGACACTCGCGAACGGGTGGCGGCCGCGGCCGAGGAGGCGACCCGCCGGCCGCGCCTCGAGACGACGGAGGAGGTGGTCGCGCCGATGGCGCCGTACCACCCGGTCCGAATCATCGCCCGAGCGGCAAAGCCGCTGCTCGAGCCCGCCGCGCGTCTCGAGCTGCACGCCGGTTCGCTCCCCGAGGAGGCCACGATCCCAACCGCCCGGACCCTGGCCGGCTGCCTGAACGCGGCGCTGGCGGACGAGCTCGGGCGACGCCCGGAGGTGATCCTCTTCGGCGAGGACGTCGGTCGCAAGGGCGGCGTCTACAACGTGACGAACGGTCTCCAGCGCCGATTTGGCACCGGGCGCGTCTTTGACACCCTCCTCGACGAGACCTCGATCCTCGGGATCGCGCAGGGGGCCGCGCACATCGGGCTCCTCCCCATCCCGGAGATCCAGTACCTCGCCTACCTCCACAACGCACTTGACCAGATCCGGGGAGAGGCCGCCTCGCTGCAGTTCTTCAGCTCCGGCCAGTTCCGCAACCCGATGGTCGTCCGCGTCCCCGGGCTTGCCTATCAGAAGGGCTTTGGCGGCCACTTCCACAACGACAACAGCATCGGCGCCCTGCGCGATATTCCCGGGTTGGTGCTGGCGGTTCCGGCGCGTGGCGACGATGCGGCGCGCATGCTGCGCGGCGCGATCGCGATGGCGGCCGAGGATGGTCGGATCGTCGTCTTCCTGGAGCCGATCGCGCTGTACCACGAGAAGGACTTGGAGACGGAAGGGGATGGCGGCTGGCTCACCGACTACCCGGCGCCGCCGTCGACCCTGCTCCCCGGCGAAGTTGGCCTCTACGGCCCGCTCGACACCGGAACCGCAGATCTGCTCATCGTCAGCTACGGAAATGGCCTGCGCCTCTCCCTCCAGGCCGCGCGACGACTCCGGGAGCAGCACGAGATTGCCGTGCGCGTCCTCGACCTGCGCTGGCTGAACCCGCTCCCCCACCAGGCCATCCGCGAGCAGGCGGCCTCGATCGGGGCCGTCCTCGTCGTCGACGAGTGCCGGCGGACCGGCGGCGGCGTGGCGGACGCCATCCTGGCCGACCTGGCGGAGGCGGGGATCGGTCGTCGGCTCTGGTCGGTGCGCGCGGTCGACAGCTTCGTCCCGCTGGGCACCGCCACCAGCGCGGTCCTCATCGGGACCGACCAGATCGTGGCCGGAGCGCTGACCACGGTCAGCGGGCGCCTGCGCGCATGACGCCTCGCGCTGTCCTGGCCTGCCCGGGACGTGGCTCCTACGCGGCCGCCTCGCTCGGCTCGCTCAGGGCGGACCACCCGTGGGTGCTTCGCGCCGAACAGCTCCGCGCCAACTACGGCCTGGAGCCGCTCCTCGACCTCGATCGCTCCGATCGGTTCGACCCTTCGCGACACCTGCAGCCGATCCACGCCTCGCCCCTTATCTTCCTCGTGTCGATGCTCGACGCGGAGGCGGCGGTGGTCGACCACCACGTCACGGCGGTGATGGGCAATTCGCTGGGCTGGTACACCGCCCTGGGGGTCGCCGGGGCGCTGCCATTCGACGATGCGTTCCGCCTGGTGCAGGAGATGGCGATCCTGCAGCAGGAGCCGCTGCCCACTGGCGGCCCTGGCGGTCAGGTGATCTATCCGCTGGCCGACGCGGCGTGGCGGCCGGACCCACAGCTGCACGCCGCGGTGGAGGCCGCCCTGAGCGCCCCGGCGGTGAACGGCGACGGCCACGTCCATGAGAGCATCGACCTGGGAGCCTATGCCGTCCTCGCCGGCGACGAGGCCGGCGTCGAGCGGCTGATGGGGCGCCTCGCTCCAGTGCGCGTCGGGGAGCGGCTCTTCCCGCTGCGCCTGTCGCAGCACGGGCCGTACCACACGCCCCTGGTCGCGCATGTGGCCGAGGCGGCCCGTGCGCGGCTCTCCGACCTCGACTGGCGCGCTCCGTCGGCGACCGTGATCGATGGTCGCGGCGTGCGCTGGACGCCGTGGTCCACGGATCCGGCGGCACTGCGGGATTACACGCTCGGGGAGCAGGTGACGACCCCCTTCCGCTTCGCGGTCAGCGTCCGGGTTGCGCTCCGCGAGGAGGCGCCCGATGTGCTCATCCTTCCCGGCCCCGGCAACTCGCTGGGCGGCATCTGCGGTCAGCTCGTGGTAGCGGAGGGATATCGCGGCATCCGCTCGCGCGAGGACTTCGAGGCGGTCCAGCGCACGGAGGCGCCGGTCGTCCTCAGCATGCATCGCTGACTGATGCTCGAGCCCGACGCAGGCGGGTTCGTCTCGCTCCCGGCGCCGATCGACCTGACGCTCACGCTGGGGCCGATCGCCCACGGTCGGGGCGACCCGACCATCCGCTTCGACGTCGAGGCGGTCTGGCGCGCCACCCGTACCCCGGCGGGAGCGGCGACCATTCGGATGCGGACGGTCAAAGGAGGCGTGGAGGTCTCCGCCTGGGGTCCGGGCGCGGCGGGCGCCGCTGAGGGAGCGGCAGACCTGGTCGGGGCAAACGACGACCCGAGCGCACTCGAGCCGCACCATCGGCTCATTGGCGAGCTCCAGCACCGCTTCCCGGGCCTGCGCCTGCCGCGCACCAACCGGCCCTTCGAGGCGCTCCTGCCGGCGATCTGCGAGCAGAAGGTGGCGGGGGTGGAGGCGCGGGCAGCGTTCCGCGGGATCATCGCCGCGCACGGGGAGCCAGCCCCCGGCCCGCCTGGACTGCGCCTGCCGCCGTCGCCGGCAACGCTCGCCGCCCTCCCCTACTTCGCCTTTCACCGCTTCGGGCTCGAGCGAAGGCGGGCCGACCTGATCCGACGCGTGGCGCGGCTCGCCCCCAGCTTCGAGACTGCAACGCCGACGGAGGCGTACGCGCGCCTCGGGGCAGTGCCGGGGATCGGCCCCTGGACCCTGGCCGAGGTGGGTCGCATCGCGTTCGGGGACCCCGACGCGGTGAGCGTGGGCGACTATCACCTGCCGAACCTGGTGGCGTACGCGCTGGCTCGCGAGCCGCGCGCCGATGACGCGCGCATGCTCGAGCTGCTGGAGCCGTACCGCGGGCAGCGCGGCCGCGTCCAGCGCCTCCTCGAGGCGAGCGGCATCCAGGCGCCGCGCTACGGACCGCGGATGGCGCCGCAGCGAATCGCGAAGCTCTGATCTGGAGGGAGTGGCGTCCCCGGCAGGATTCGAACCTGCGACCCGCTGCTTAGAAGGCAGCCGCTCTGGTCCACTGAGCTACGGGGACGAGCTGATCCTAGGATAGCCAGCGTAGACCGGCCACCCGCTCAAGTGGTGTCCCGTTGCTAGACTGGCGAGGCAATGCCCGACGACCCCATCATCGTCCCGGTCCAGCTTCAGCCGACCCAGATCGAGACGGACCAGCAGCTGCTCCGCGACGAGGACCTCCTGAATGAGGAGCACCTGCGCCGGATGGACCAGGTGCTGCTGCGGCGCAACCTCGACCACGCCCGGATGTTCAGCCGAAAGCTGTCGCTCGAGCTCCAGCAGTTCGTCCACCTCTACACCCCGGAGGCCAACGAGCTCCGACGACGGATCGAAAAGTACATGGTCATGGAACGGCTGATCGAAAAGGAAATGGCGCGCCGCCACACCTACTAAGGCGTCGTTTGTGGACATCCCACCCGCCCCAATGCGGCGGTGTGGACAACTTGGTGCATCGCTGCACCGCCAGGTGGGGCCCCGGAAACCAGGGTTCTACGCCTCGCGGAGTGGGCGGCCGACCGGTCGTGTCCAAGCGGGGGCGTCAGCCGGGGATGAGCGGTACCGCCACGCCCTCCATCGGCTCAGCGGGCACAGCCAGCACGGCTCGCACCCAGCCAGACAGGCGAGGCATCTCGAAGAGGCTGAAGGTCAGACCTCGCGCGGCGAACTGGTCGTGGTCCCAGCCGTTGAACTCACGACGTGCGGCGACGGCGCACATTTCGTCATACAGCTCGGGCCAGCCGACGCGCTTGCGTTCGTGGCAGAAGCGGATGAATTCGACGACATCAGGCGGGGGCGGATCGCCGGGAAGGTCTCCCTGGATCGGTCGCGCGGACGACGGCATGAACCGCTGCGACATGGCTGGGCGTGCCTCCGAATGGCGTGACGAGAGCGTTTCCCACACGGGACCGATGATTGCGACCGACCAAGGTTAGGCGTCGGCGCCGAATGGTACGGGGCGCAATCGACCTTGCGAAGGGGGTCTGTCCACCAACTTATCCACATTCGTTTCCACACGAGGGCCTTTTGTTGAGATGCCCGCGAATGACGGTGGAAAGGTGCGCTCGCGGGCCGTGGTAGGTTGCCCGCGTGAAGGTTGGCATCGTTGTTCCACAGGGCTGGACCGGCGAATACGATGGGTGGGACGCCCTCCGCGCCTGGGAGCGGACCGTGGCGGTCGCTCACCAGGCGGAGCGCTTGGGCTTCGAGTCGGCCTGGGTCTTCGACCACTTCCAGACGGAGCCCGAGCCGACCGACGAGCTGACCTTCGAGTCGTTCAGCACGTTGGCCGCCCTGGCCGCGTCGACCGAGCGCCTGCGCCTGGGCCAGGTCGTGATCTGCGCCGCCTACCGCAATCCGGCCCTGACCGCGAAGATGATCGGCACGCTCGACGTGATCAGCGGCGGCCGGATGGAGCTCGGCATCGGGGCGGGCTGGAAGGAGGACGAGTGGCGGGCCTATGGCTACGGCTTCCCAGACACGAAGACGCGCCTCGCCACCCTCGCCGACCATCTCGAGATCATCACCCGCATGCTGGGACCCGGCCACGCGACGTTTGCCGGCACGTACGCATCGGTGACTGACGCGATCAACGTTCCGCGCGGCCTGCAAGAGCCTCGCGTCCCGATCATGGTCGGAGGCAACGGGCCGAACGTCACCTGGCGCCTGGCCGCGCGCTTCGCCGATGAGCTCAACCTCGACTGGCTGACTCCCGACGAGATCCGCGATGCAAAGCCCGTCATCGCATCCCGCTGCGAGGAGATCGGGCGCGATCCCAGCACGCTGCGGCTCTCGGTCAATATCAGCCGCTACGTCATTGACACCGCTGGCGCGCCCCGCGTGGAGCTGCTGGGCGCCTACCGCGAGGTCGGAGTCGACCGGGTGATGGGCCTCCTCCAGAAGAGCGCGGTCAGCGACGAGCCGCTCGAATCGCTGGCCGCCGACGCTCGAGCCGCTGGCTGCACGCTCGCGACATGAGCCGGAGGCGGCCCTGGACCGGGTCAGTCGTCGGTTGCCGGATCCTCTGACCCGTTAGGGACGTAGGTCAGGATCGCCCGGTTGTCGCGGCCCATGCTCGCTGTCATCTGCTGCCGCACCCGTGCCGCATCAACCGCCGCATAGCGGCTGACCTCGGTGTTGATCCGCTCCGGCTCATCGAAGAGGCCAGCGTAGGCCGCCAGCCGCTCGGCCCGTTCGCCGACATATTCGAGGTCCGACTCGGCGCTCACCGCATGCAGATTCCGGACCCGGTCGAGCTCTTCGTCGGTCGGCCCGTCAGCGGCCAGGCGGTCGATCTCTGTCGACAGGGCTGCCTCCACGACCGCCGGATCCACACCCGGACGAGCAGTCGCCGAGAGCATCAGGATCGAAGCGCCGGAGGCGAACGGAAAGGCGAATCCCTCCAGCTCAATCGCGACCTGCTGCTCCCGCACCAGCCCGTGGTAGAGGCGTGACGCGCGGCCCGTCGTCAGCAGGTCGACGACGACCTGCAGAGTGTCATAGCCGGCCGAGCCGAGCGGCGGCATCCGGTACGCGACGTAGACGCGCGGCAGCGAGACCTGGTCGGGGATCGTCTCACGGACCTCCGCGCCGAGCACCGGCATGACCTCGACCGGCGTGGCAGCCGGGATGGAGGGGTTCGCCGCGACCGGCCCGAAATGCTTCTCGAGCAAGCCCATGGCCGCATTTGGGTCGAAGTCGCCCGCGATCGCCAGCACGGCGTTGTTGGGGGCGTAATGGGCCACAAAGAAGCCGCGCACGTCATCGAGCGAAGCCGCGTCCAGGTCCTCCATCGAGCCGATGGTCGGGTGGTGGTAGGGATGCCCCTTCGGAAAGAGATGCTCCAGCATCTTCTCGTCGGCGGTTCCGTAGGGTTCGTTGTCGATGTCGAGGCGCCGCTCGTTCTTCACCACCTCGCGTTGGTTGTCGAGCTTCGCCTGGGTGATGGCAGGCAGCAGGCTGGCCATCCGATCGGCCTCGAGCCAGAGGGCGAGCTCCAGCTCGTGGCTGGGCAGCGTCTCGAAGTAGGTGGTGCGATCAAGCCAGGTGCTGGCGTTCGAGAGTCCCCCAGCGGCCTCCACCAAGGCATCGTGCTCTCCCTTGCCGACGTTGGCGGACCCCTGGGTCATCATGTGCTCGAAGAGATGCGCGAAGCCGGTTCTGCCCGCCTTCTCGTGGCGGCTGCCCACCCCGTACCACACGTTCACCGCCACGATCGGAACCCGGCTGTCCCGCGACAGGATCACGCGCAGGCCGTTGGACAGCTCATGGCGGTCGATGGGGAGATCGGGCACGGCTGGGCGTCTCCTTGTCGGGAAGTGTCGGATGGACAGAACGGTAGCCGGTGTGACGTTTCGCGGATGTGGTGCGTCGCATCGACGGATTGCGGCGCAGGGCATTGAACAGCAGCGCGTTTGGCGCTTTAATGGCGGCCGATCGTTTCCCGCCCCGCCAGTGGAGGACTCATGCGCCGGCTGATCCCAACCCTCATCGCCGCGCTCGTGCTCGGCGGAATGCTGCCGGGCGTCGTCGGCGCCCGCACCCCCTCGAGCGAGCACGACAGGATCCTCGCCTACTGGACCCCGGAACGGATCGCGAACGCCAAGCCGAAGGATTACGTGATGACCGCCTCCGGGAAGCTGGTCCCATATGCCCGGCCGGGAGGAGGCGGCGGCTCGGGCAGCTCCACCGGTTCCTCATGGACGCAGAACGGCGCAATTGAGACCCGATCTGGGCGCGTCCTCTTTCACCAGGGCACCGGCGACTGGATCTGCTCCGCGTCCGTTGTCAATGATGGTGGCACGAACGACGGCTACTCGATCGTGGTGACCGCCGGCCACTGTGCGTATGACGGCACCGACGGCTGGGCCTCGAACTGGATGTACTTCCCCGATTTCGACGACGCCCCGACGTACAGCTGCGGGAGCACGGTCTACGGGTGCTGGACGGCGGAAGCCCTCGTGATCTCGAACGGGTTCTACCCTGGGGGCTTCGGAAACAACACCGTCACCTCCGACTGGGCGTTCGCCGTGGTCGGCCCCGGCGGCAAGTCGAATTCACAGCTGGATGCGCTCGGCTCGTACGCACTGAAGACCAGCGGCAACACCGTGGGCTCCAGCGCGTGGGCGTTTGGCTATCCCGCGGCCGGCAAGTACCACGGCAAGGACCTCGTGTACTGCAACGGCGCCACCGTTGCCGATCCCTACGGCGCGGCCACCTGGGGCCTCGCGTGCGACATGACCGGCGGCTCGTCCGGCGGTCCGTGGCTGGTCGGAAACTTCACGGCGAGCCAGATCGTTAGTGGGTCGGGATCGGTCGGCTCCGTGAACTCGTACGGGTATTCCGGGCTGAGGTACATGTTCGGGCCACGGTTCAACGCGAACACCCAGACGACCTTCAACGCCGCGAACGGCCTCACACCTGACGCGAACGGAACCGATCACTACGTCGACGGCAACCACGTGAACTGACCGTAGGCTGATCGACCAGCGCAAAACGGAGGGCCGGGCCGCGAGGCCCGGCCTTCTCAGTTGCTCACGTGTTGATCGTCTGGCCGTCGGCTGCGATTGATTCGTGGACCACCTCGTCGATGACGGCCAGATCGACATCGGAGAGGCGCTTGAAGCGGATGCAGCCTCTTCCGAGGTTCGCCTTCGGAAGGCGCGAGACGAAGGGATCTAGCCTGATCGGCCCGGCGTAGAGCGAGATGTACTGCTTATTCGATGCGATTGCCAGGCATATCCAATCGCCGGATCGACCTGACCGGGACCGGTACGTGTAGCGACCGTAGCTCAGGACTCCGCGGTCGACATAACGCCGCAGCCCGGGCGCCAGCCGGCGAATCCTGGCGTCGAGCGCTTCCAGCTGGGGCCGGCGAACGTCGTCGAGGACGGCGAACCACGCATCTGGATCGGTTGGCCCATCGGGTGTCTGGCCGTACATGCCATGTTGTGTCGTCATCGCGCGACGGCCGCGATTCGGCCGAGCTGGGCCAGATCGCCGAGGGTCTCCAACGTCGTCGTCCCAGAGGACACCATTCCCGCGTCGTCCACGAGCTGTCCCAGCTCGACCTCCACTCGGGCCGCCAGCGGACGCGCCTTGAACTGGCGATAGGCGGCGAGCGCTTCGCGCAGGTCGTCAGGCGCACCTTGCTGGACCCCCCGGGCACGCAACAGCTGAGCGGTGAGCAACAGCTGGCCATGCGCGCGAGCCGCGACCAGCAGCTTGTCAAGAGGCTCCGAGGGAATGCGCTGGCCGTAGTCAACGCACACCGAGACGACGAGATCCAACATATGGAGCCGCGTCACGTAGGGCTCCCAACGGAGGATGACAGACTCGACCAGTGCCTCCAGGTCCAGGGTGGCGAAGGCAGAGAGTCGGCCAAAGACCTGGTCCGGCGGGAACTGCTCGCTGATGCCACGGACCACCTCCGTAGCGCGGGCACTGAGCCGATCGTCGCCTCGAGCTCTCCCGACTTCGGCTGCAGCCATGTAGCCGTGGATGGCGTAGCCGCTCGAGGGCCGACCAGCCTCGTCCCACATTCGGAAGGCTCGCTCGGCCGTCGGCGTCACCTCGTCCCACCGCCCCAATCGTGCAAGGGCCCACACCTGCCATGTGGCCAAGGTGAGGCCCAGCTCCTGCGCCTGCATCGGCGCCAGGTCGCGCATCACGGTCTCCGCAGCCTGGAGGACGTCCTCCAGCTCGCCGAGCGCGGCTGAGTGCCAAGCCACCATGTTGTGGGCATCGATCCGCTCGACCAGTGAGAGCCGGTGCTCCATTGCGACCCGCTCTCGGCTGAGCACGAGGCCTCCCGTCGGATCCGCCCCGAGTGTCAGCGCGGAGAGAGAATCCAGTGCGGCGCTCAGGAGCTCCGGGTCGTCGAGCTCCCGCGCGATCGCCGCCGCTTGCTCGGCAGGTTCGCGGGCGACCTCGAGGTCGAAGGACGCGTCCAGGATGGCGCCGCCGGTGAGGGCCCGGATGGGCAGGAAGCTTTCAGCCACCAGGGAGTAGCCGATCGAGCGTGGATCAGTGGCGGCGCCGCGGGTGGCTCGCACGTCGTCGAGCAACGATCGAATCTCGTCCTCCTCGGGCGATGTGCCCACGGATCCGGTCCAGCGTCCAAGCACCATCAGCTGCCCGCTCATCGCCCGCAGCACGAAGTCCGCGGCCCGGCCCTGTTCGCGCCCCAGTCGCGCGGCCGTTGCATACGCCTCGATGGCGGGGGCGCCGAACCGGTAGATGTCGCCCAGATCGGCCCACAGCTCAGGGAGCTGCTCGGGCCGGGCAAGGTCGATGGCGGCCCGCAGGTGGCGGGCCGCTTCCTCGTGCGCCGCGCCCGCGACCGCGGCATCCGCTGCCCGATGCAACCACGCGACCGCGCTGTCACGCTGCACTGGATCGACCTCGGCCCCCGCCGCATTCGCCAGCGTGATCGCCTCCCGGAAGTGGAAGGCCACGAGCTCCGCCTGCTCCTCCTCGCGTCCAGCCGCCTGGTTCGCTAGCCACGTCGCGGCGGCTCCGTGCAGCCGGGCTCGCTCGATCCGGGGAAGGGTGTTGTAGCCCACCTCCCGGATCAGGATATGCCGGAAGGTGAGCTGATCGCCTTCGCTCGCCCGGATCAGGTCGTGCTCGAGCAGGTGATTCGCTGCGTCGCCCGTCTCGTTGGCCATCTCCGGGGCAAGCGCGGCCACGCCGGCCACGGTGAAGCTGCGGCCAAACACTGCCCCAACCTGGATCAGGTGACGCGGGCCGGGAGGCAGCAGGTCCAACCGGGCCAGGACCGTGGCGTGCACCGTGTCTGGCAGGGCCGTGATCACGGCCTGCACCGCAGCCGCGTCGTCGAGCGACGGCGCCCGTTCGGAGATCGTGCGGGACAGCTCCCCTGCGTAGAACGGATTCCCCTCGGCGCGAGCGACGACCGTCTGGACCACCTCGGGGGGCGGACTTCGGAGCAGGAAGTCCACGAGGGCGCCGATTGCTGGGTCGTCGAGCGGTTCGAGTGCCACCGACACGTAGTTCCGCCGTCCCCCGCCCCAGGTCGGGCGCCGATCGAGCAGCTCCGGACGGGCCAGCACGATCATGAGCAGCGGCGCGTCACCGCGCGGCTGGAGGACCACGTCGATGAGGTCGAGGAGGCTGTCGCTGGACCAGTGAAGGTCCTCGACGACCACCACGAGCGGCCGCTCGTTCGCGGCCAGCTCGACCGCGGACCGCCAGGCACTGAACAGTTCGGTCCGCTCGATCGGTTCACCTTCGCCGGCGCCAAAGGTCGCGGCTAACAGCTCGGCCGTCCGCCGTGGGGCCGCGTCGCCAGCTGTCTCGAGCCAGGACAGGGCCGCCTCGCGCAAGTGCTCAGGATCGACACCGTCCGGCAGGTCGAGCAGTTGACGAAGGAGGGCGTGAAGGGGCCAGTACGTCAGCCGCTGGCCGTACGGCAGGCACTGGGCAGTGACCACCCGGGCCTCGCGATGGAGGCTTGGCAGGCGTTCCACGAACTCCTCGAGGAGCCGCGTCTTCCCGGTCCCAGCCGGAGCCGTGATGGTGATGAGGAACGGCCGACGCTCACGCATCGCACGCCCAGAGGTCAGCTCCAGCTGGGCAAGGTCGGCGTCGCGTCCGAGGAACGGGAGGCGCACCCTCGGCGCGGCCGCGACCGCGCCCTCCAGGGTGCGAGCCCGCAGGGGCGCCGACTTGCCGCGGGCCTCCAGTTCCAGGAGCGGTCCGAATGCGAACCCGGAGCCCGCGGCGCGGGCGGTTCGCTCGCTGCACACGATGTCCCAGCTGGCGGCGCCCTGCTGCAGCCGGGCAGCGACATTGACCGTATCCCCGGTGACCAGGAAGTCTCCACCGCCGTCCGCCCCCATGGCGGCCACCACCTCGCCGGTGCTGATGCCCAGCCGGATCGGCAGCCGATCTCCAAGGACGGGATCGGCGCGCACCCGGTCGCGCATCGCAAGGCCCGCTGCGACCCCTCGCGTCGCGTCGTCGTCGTGCGCGGTCGGCAGTCCGAAGACGGCCATCACCGCGTCCCCGATGAACTTCTCCAGGGTGCCGCCGTGCTCGGTGACGACCTCACGTGCGATGGCAAAGTAGCGTCCCAGCAGGGCCCGCATGTCCTCGGGATCGAGGGATTCCCCCATCGCGGTCGACCCGGTGACGTCGGCAAACAAGACCGTCACCAATCGACGTTCCTCTGTCATGGGCGCATCGTACCGGGATTGGTACCGCATACCGGATTCGAACCGGTGATCTCCGCCTTGAGAGGGCGGTGTCCTAGGCCTCTAGACGAATGCGGCACGAGTCGCGGACGTTGGACCGCGGGACGGGCCGGAGTATAGCAAGGCCCTCTTCGACGGCTCAATCGGCGGTCGGGGTTGACCCTAGTCGCGGTGGCGGAAGGCTCGGACCGCGAAGAGCAGGAAGACGATCCCGACGACCAGCAGGATGAGCGCCTCGCCGAGGATCGGCAGCGGCGCCCCGAAGAGGGAGAGGCCGAGCTTGTCGAGCGCCTCTTGCGGGACCCCGGCTCCGCCGAGCACGACGCGGCGGATCGGATCCACGCCGTAGCTGGCCACGTCCAAACGGGTCAGGACGGTCATCCAGTCGGGCAGGCCCGTCAGCGGGAAGAGCGCTCCGGAGAGGAAGAAGATCGGCAGCATCAGGAAGTTCATCACCACCTGGAAGCCCTGCATGGACTTCAGCCGGGCGGCGATCACGACGCCCAGCGAGGAGAGCGCGAAGGCCAGCAGAAAGACCAGCGGGATGAGCTCGAGGACGCTGACCAGGCTGAGCTTCACGCCCACCACCGGCGCCAGGATGAGCAGGATCAGGCCCTGCAGCATGGCCTGCGTCGCGCCGCCCAGCGCCTTGCCGATGGCAACCGCGGATCGGTCGATCGGCGCCACCAGGATCTCCTTGAGGAAGCCGAACTCGCGGTCCCAGACGATCGACATGGCCCCGAACATGGCGGTGAACAGGACGGTCATGCTGATCACGCCGGGGAAGATGAACTGGGTGTACGTCAGCCCGCCAGACTGCCCGGCGAAGCTGCCGCCCAGCGCCGAGCTGAGCCCCGTTCCGAAGATGAGCAGGTAGAGCAGGGGCTGCGCCAGCGAGGCGACCAGGCGAGCCCGATCGCGCACGTATCGGACCAGGTCGCGGTACCAGATGATGTAGATCGCGCGCAGCGTGGCGCGCCCCACCCGCGGCCTGCGGGTGCCGCTCCCGGCCAGGCCGGCCCGCTCGCCGAGGACTTGATCCTGCGTCGTCATCGGCGTCCACCTCCAAATGCGCGGCCCATCATCCGGAGCCGATCCTTGTCGCTCCCTTCCTCCTCGCGGATTGCGCGGCCGGTGAGCTTGATGAAGACGTCGTCGAGGCTGGGGCGGTGGAAGGTGACCGAGGTCACCGGCACGCTCAGGCCGCCGACCAGCTTCGGGACGAAGCCGGCTCCATCAGCCACCTCGACGCGAATCGTGCCGTTCTCGACCTGCGGCTCGAGACCGAATACACGCCCGACCTCGCTGGCCGCGGTTGCGCTGTCGGGGGTGGCGAAGGTCACCACGTCGCCTCCAACCATCGCCTTCAGCTCGTCCGGCGTTCCCAGCGCCACGATCTTGCCGCCATCGATGATCGCGATCCGGTCGCAGAACTCCGCCTCGTCCATGTAGTGGGTCGTCATGAAGATCGTGATCCCTTCCCGACGGCGGAGGTCCTGGAGGTAGCTCCAGATGTGGCGGCGGGTCTGCGGGTCGAGGCCGAGGGTCGGCTCGTCAAGGAAGAGGACGTGCGGCGTATGCAGGACGCCGCGCGCGATCTCGAGCCGGCGCTTCATGCCCCCTGAGAAGGTGCGGACCTGCGAGCCGGCGCGGTCGGTCAGCTCCACCATCTCGAGCACCTCGGCGATCCGCTCCCTGCGGACGGGGGCTGGGACGTCGTAGATGAAGGCGTGGAACTCCAGGTTCTGGCGCGCCGTCAGCTGGTCGTCGAGCGATGGATCCTGGAAGACGAGCCCGATGTTGGCCCGCACCTCGTCGGGATGCTCCACCACGTCCAGCCCCGCAACGGTGGCACGCCCTGCGCTCGGCAGCAGCAGCGTGCAGAAGACGTTGATCGTGGTCGACTTTCCCGCGCCGTTGGGTCCCAGGAAGCCAAAGACCTCGCCCGCTCGGACCTCCAGGTCGATCCCCTTCACCGCCTCGACAGTCCCGTAGCTCTTGACGAGCCCTTCGGCGGTGATCACCGCGGCGCCGTTCATGACCGCGCGCCGACCCCCGTGGTCGCCAGCGAGGCGACCATCACATGCCGCCGCTCCTCGAGCCAGCCCAGGACCGATCCCGCCACCTGAGGCCAGCTCTGCGAGCCCATCACCAGCCCAAAGTGCGACGCGCCAGGGAAGTACTCGTACGTCGCGCCGACCAGGTCCGCGGTGCGCCTCGCCTCCGACGGGTGGATGACGTCGTCCATCCCGGCGCCGATGACGAGGGTGGGCACCGTGATCCGCTCCGCCTCGACCGGGACGCCCAGCATCCGTTCCCGGCGGGCGCTCCCCGACTCCAGGGCGCCGGCCAGCATCTCCTGCATCTTCTCGAGCTCGTCGTCGTTCATATCGGGCATCGCGTCATGCAGCTTGTCCCAGGGCTGGATCCAGCCCCACCAGGTCGCATCGTAGATATCCGGCACGAGCTTCAGCTCATGCTCGACCGGCCGTCGCGGCAGCGCGGCGGCGGGTGGAGACGGGGCCAGCAGGACCAGGCCGAGGACCCGGTTCTGCTCGGCGTAGAGCATTGCGGCGAGCGCGCCCATCCCCCAGCCGATCACGACCGGCGGGCGCCCGAGCTGGCGGATCGCGACGCCGATGTCGGTCGCGTAGTCCCGCATGCGGGTCTCGGCCAGGTCCGCCAGGTCGGAGGTGTAGTGCCCACGCAGGTTCATGGCGTGCGCTTCCCATCCGCGCTCCGCGAAGTAGGCGCCGAAGCTCGACCACAGCCAGGAGCCGGTCAGGGCGCCATGCACCAGCAGCAGCGGCGGCTTGCGGCTGCGCCGCTCCGGCTGCTGGGTCTCGACGTAGATCCCCTCCGGATCGATGTAGACCTCGTCGCGCTTGATGGCCTGGACCACGCTGCTATTCGTCCTCCAGTGGGTAGAAGACCAAGCCGGTCAGGAGCTTGGGATAGAAGTACGTCGACTTCTGGGGCATCACGTCGCCGGCGCCGGCCACTGCGGCCAGCTGCTCGAGTCGGGTGGGTCGCACCAGGATGGCTGCCTTCGCCTCGCCGCTCGCCACGGCCCGGATCGCGTCAGCCTCGTCCCTAGTGTAGGCCAGCGCGCCCCCAGCGGCGACAGCCGAGGGGCCGATGCCAAGGCGGTCCTCCAGGACGGCTGAATGCAGGACGGCGAGATCGAGGCGCCGCACGGCCGTGCTCATCCGCTCCCGCCGCATCCGGTCATCGGCCGCCACCGGGTCGCCTACCATCAGGAACCCCTCGCCGCCAGGCAGAACGAGCCCGAAGACAGGCTGCTCCGCGGTCTGCATCTCGGCGAGCCGCCTGCCGAGCTGTGCCGGCGGAACTGGAACCACGTCCCAGATCGGGCCTGGATCGCGGGCAAGCGATCGCAACGCCTCGTCATAGGCCTCGCGGATCAGCCGATGGGTGGCGAGGATCTCCAGCTCCTCGCGCTCGGCGTTGACGAGGACCGCCATCGCCCAGTCGGCTGCGAGCGATCCCGCAGGGGCGTCGGCCCAGCGCGGGTCGGATCGAATCTCGGCCTGGTAGGTGAGCGCCGTCTCGTACCGATGGTGCCCATCGGCCACGAAGAGCTGGTGCTTTGCCAGGTACCCGAGCAGGCGGTCGTCGGGCTCCACCGCGGCGAGCGAATGGAGCAGCCCGTCGCCATCGCGGGCGCGCCACTCGTCGCTCCATGGGCGGCCCATCAGGTGGTCATACCGTGACGAGCGGTCGAAGTAGACGGCCAGGATCGGGGAGAGCTGGGTGCGGGTGGCCCGCAGCAGGGCCAGCCGATCCGCCTTCGGCCCCGACATGGTGTGCTCGTGCGCCCTGATGCCTGCGCCGAACGGCTCCAGCAGCACCCGCGCGAGGACGCCCTGCACGATCGGCTGGTCCGGCTCCGAAGGGCGGCCGTGCCGGTAGTAATAGGCCGTTGGCTCAGCGCGCCGCTCGAGCGTGCCATCCGCCTGCCACGTGGCCAGCGTCCGCGCGGCCGCCGCATGGGGGTCCGCCTCGGCGGAGAGCTCGAGCCGGACGGCGTTCCGCGGGTTGCGCTGCAGAAGCTCCTGCTGCTGCGCCGGCGTGATCACGTCATAGGGCGGGCAGACCACCTGCGTGAGGTCGGCGACGCGGAGCCCCGACGAGGTGTCGCCGGCATAGCGGTCCAGCGCGTAGCCGAGCCCGCGAAACGGGCGGATCGAGGGCATCTCAGGAGGCTCGCAGCGCCCGGATCGGCTCCAGGGTTCTTGGGTCCTCGAGCGAGCTGGTATCCCCCGCATCCAGTCCCAGGTAGGCGGCTCGGGCCAGCCGACGGAGGATCTTGCCGTTGCGGGTCTTGGGCAGGCTGGCGACGAGGTGGACCGCTCCGGGCTTGAACGACTTGCCGAGGTGCTCGACGATCGTCTCGCTCACTGCGTCCGCCAGCTGCTCGCTTCGCTCTGCGCTGTCGCGCACGACGGCGAAGACCACGATCGTCTCCCCCTTGATCTCGTCCGGGATGCCCACCGCCAACGCCTCGAGCACGATCGGGTGGGCGACGGCCGCCGACTCGACCTCGGCGGGGCCGATCCGCTTCCCGGCGACCTTGATCGTGTCGTCGGAGCGGCCGGAGATGTACCAGTAGCCGGCCTCGTCGATGCGCGCCCAGTCGCCGTGCACCCAGACCCCGGGCAGGCGGCTCCAGTACGCCTCGAGGTAGCGGTCCCGGTCACGCCAGAAGCCCTGCGTCATGCCCGGCCACGGCTGCCGGATGACCAGCTCCCCCACCTCACCGCGCAGCGGCTCTCCCCGGGAATCCACCACATCGGCGGCCATCCCTGGCGAAGGCCCGGAGAATGAGCAGGGCGCGATCGGGGAGAGCGTCGTGCAGCCCAGGATCCCGCCGCTGATCTCCGTTCCGCCGGAGTAATTGACGATCGGCAGGCGCTCCGCGCCGACCGCACGGAAGAGCCACCACCACGGGTCGGGATTCCACGGCTCGCCTGTCGAGCCGAGCACCAGCAGTGACGACAGGTCGTGAGCCTGCGGCGGCTCGCTGCCATGGGCCATCAGGGCGCGCACCAGGGTCGGGCTGATCCCGAGATGCGTGATCCGGTGGCGCTCGACCAACGCCCAGAGGCGATCCGGCCCGGGGTAGTCCGGCGTCCCCTCATAGATGAAAAGTGTGGCGCCCAGCATCGGCGCGCCCGCCACCGCCCACGGACCCATCATCCAGCCCATGTCGGTGAACCAGAAGAGCGTGTCGCCCGCCTGGAGGTCGAAGCCATGCGACAGGTCCACCGCCGCCTTGATCGGAAAGCCTCCATGCACGTGCAGGGCGCCCTTGGGCCGGCCGGTGGTGCCGGAGGTGTAGATGATCATGAACGGGTCGTTGGCGTCGGTGGCCACCGAGTCGAGCGGGTCTGCGGAGGCCGATGTCACTGCCGCATCCCACCAGATATCCCGCTCGGGACTCCACGGGACGTCGGTGCCGGTGCGGCGAACGACGAGGCATCGCTCGACCGACGGCGCGCCGTGCAGCGCTTCGTCCGCGGTCTGCTTCATGGGAACGGGCTTGCCGCGACGGGCGAAGCCGTCGGCGGTGACCAGGAGCTTCGCCTCGCAGTCGGCCAGGCGGCCGGCGACGGCGTCGGCACCGTAGCCAGAGAAGATGGGGGTGTAGATGGCACCCAGCTTGCCGACCGCCAGGACCGCGATCACCGCCTCGGGGATCATCGGCAGGAAGATGCCGACCCGGTCGCCGCGCTCGACGCCCAGCCCGGCCATGGCGCGCGCCACGCGGTCGACCGCCCAGCGCAGCTGAGCGCGGGTGAACTGACGGACCTCGCCGTCCTCCCCCTCCCAGGCCAAAGCCAGCTCGTCCGGGCGGGCCGCAGCGGGATCGTCGACGGCCATCCGTACGTAGTTGAACCCGGCGCCACTGAACCACCGCGCCCACTCGATCCCGCGGGTCGTGTCCAGGATGGTGCCCGGCTCAGGGTCGAACTGGACCCCGATGTCAGCGACGGCGGCCTCCCAGAACCAGGCCGGATCCGCGACCGCTCGCGCCTGGAGCGCTTCGAGATCGGCGCAGCCCGCGGCGCGCAGAAAGCGGGCGAGGCGGCTGCGCTCGAGGTAGGCCGGCGATGGGCGCCAGGCCGCGGCGTCGGTATCGGTCCCGAAGATCGGGCCGGTCACATCGCGCGCACGCCGAGCAGGTTGCGGGCGATGACCATGCGCTGGATCTCGCTGGTCCCCTCCCCGATCTCCGTCAGCTTCGCGTCCCGCAGGTAGCGCTCGACTTTGTATTCGGTGATGTAGCCGTAGCCGCCATGCACCTGGACGGCGTCGTTCGTGACCTGGCGCGCGACCTCGCTGGCGAAGAGCTTGGCCATGGCCGCCTCGGTCGAGTAGGGCTGCTCGCTGTCCTTCAGCCACGCTGCTCGGTAGACCATCATCCGGGCCGCCTCGATCTGGGTCGCCATGTCGGCGATCTTGAAGGCGATCCCCTGGAAGGAGGCGATCGGGCGGCCGAACTGCTGGCGCTCCTTGGCGTAGACGGAGGCTGCCTCATAGGCCGCCTGGGCGATCCCCAGCGCCATGGCGCCGATCCCGATCCGGCCCCCGTCTAGCGTCTTCAGGAAGAGGCGATCGCCGTCACCCTCGTCTCCGAGCAGGTTCGCGGCGGGGATGCGGCAGTCGTCGAAGAGGAGCTCGCCGGTATTGCTGGCATGGAGCCCCATCTTCTCCTCCATGCGACCAATGGAGAAGCCCGGCGTCCCCGCCTCGACGATGAAGGCGCTGATCTTGCCGGAGTCCGCGTTGCGATCGGTGACGGCGGTGACGATGTAGGTGTCCGCCACGCCGGCGTTGGTGATGAAGCGCTTGCTCCCGTTGATGACCCACTCGTCGCCGTCGCGGTGCGCGCGCGTTCGCGTTCCGCGCGAGTCGGAGCCGGCCCCGGCCTCAGTGAGCCCATAGGCGCCCAGCTTCGCGCCACTGGCCAGTGGGCGCAGGTAGCGGTCCTTCTGCTCCGGGGTGCCGGCAGTGAAGATGGGGGCGCAGCCTAGGCTGGTGTGGGCGCTGACGATGATCCCGACGCTGCCAGAGGCGCGCGACAGCTCTTCGACGGTGATCGCGTAGGCGAGCGAGTCGAGTCCGGTGCCGCCGACCTCCTCGGGGTACGGGACACCGAGGAATCCGAGCTCCGCAGCCTTGCGGATGATCTCGGCGGGGAACTCGGCGCGGCGCTCCATCTCGTCTGCCACGGGGGAGATTTCACGCTCCGCGAAGTCGCGAACGCTTCGCCGAATCTCTGCATGCTGCGCGGAGAGAGCAAAGTCCATCGGTCGGGCGAGTCTAGCAGCCCGGCACGTTGACACCGCCGCGCGGCACGGTCCTATACTCCGGTCTGGCCCGCCCGGCCGCCCTTCCCGATCAGGTTCCCGGATTCACACGAGGGACCGCCGTTGCCGTCAAGCGTCGACGTTCGGCTCGATCACATCACGAAGCGCTTTCACGAGGTCGTCGCCGTCGATGACCTCTCGCTGGAGGTCGAGCACGGGGAGTTCTTCTCGATGCTCGGCCCGTCCGGATGCGGCAAGACGACCACCCTGCGCATGATCGGCGGGTTCGAGGAGTCGAGCTCCGGGACCATCTACCTCGGCGACGCCGATGTCACCGGCCTCCCGCCCTTCAAGCGCGACGTCAATACGGTCTTCCAGAACTACGCGCTCTTCCCGCATCTCACCGTCTTCGAGAACGTGGCCTTCGGCCTCAGGCGCCGCAAGGTCGCCGCCAGCGAGATCGCAACCCAGGTGAGCGCCATGCTCGAGCTGGTCGAGCTGCCGGGCTACGAGGCTCGCAAGCCGTCCCAGCTCTCCGGTGGCCAGCAGCAGCGCGTGGCCCTGGCGCGCGCCCTGATCAACCACCCGCGGGTGCTCCTCCTCGACGAGCCGCTCGGCGCACTCGACCTCAAGCTGCGCAAGCAGATGCAGCTCGAGCTGAAGCGGATCCAGACCGAGGTCGGGATCACCTTCATCTACGTCACCCACGACCAGGAAGAGGCGATGACGATGTCCGACCGGATCGCCGTCATGCGAGCGGGCCGGATCGAGCAGCTGGGCAACCCGGAGGAGCTCTACGAACGGCCGAAGACCGCCTTTGTGGCTGGCTTCCTGGGCGTCTCCAACCTGCTCGAGGGCACTGTCGCAGGCGCCGACGGCTCGCTGGTCACGATCAAGCTTCCCGACGGGACGCTCCTGCGCGCGCCTGCCGATGGCGTGGCGACGTCGGGACCAGTCCGGGTCGGCGTTCGCCCAGAGAAGCTGCGCGTGGATGCCCGGGCCGAGGCCGGCGCAAGCAACGGCCTGAACTCGCTGAGCGGAACCGTCCTCGACGCGAGCTACATCGGGGTCAGCACCCAATATCTCGTTCAGACCGCCGAGGGGCATCGGCTCACCGTGTATGCCCAGAACCTCGACACCGCCGGAGCCGGCGAGCTGCTCGCCGACGGCCAACAAATCCTGTTGACCTGGAAGCCACAACACACATTCGTGATCAGCGGACCCGCCGAGCATGTCGCCGGCGATCCACACGCGTCGGAGGAAGGAGAGTCAGATGACTGACCCGGAGCAGCGGGGAGAGATCGAGCGAGCCATTGACAGGTTCCTGCGGCAGGACCTCATGTCGCGACGGACCTTCATGCGCCGAACCGGCCGGGGCGGACTCGCCCTGGGGGCGATGCTGACCCTCCCGTCGCTGCTCGCCGCCTGCGCGCCGGGCAAGACGAAGCTGGAGTGGGCCAACTGGCCGCTCTACATCGATATCGACGAAGAAGCCTCGCCGGATCCGACCCCCTACCCGAGCCTGAACGCCTTCATCAAGGAGACGGGGATCGACGTGCACTACGTCGAGGCGATCAACGACAACGAGGAGTTCTACGGCACGATCCAGCCCGACCTGGCCGCCGGCAACGCCACCAACTGGGACATCGTCAGCCCCACCAGCTGGATGGTGAAGCGGATGGCCGACGCGGGCTACCTCGAGGAGATCGACCACAGCAAGCTGCCGAACTGGACCGCCAACTGCGCCGACTACGCCAAGGCCCTGTGGTTCGACCCGGACAACAAGTACAGCGTCTGGTGGCAGGGCGGGATCACCGGCATCGGTTACAACCCGGAGCTGACCGGCCGCGAGATCACGTCGTTCGATGACCTGCTCGACCCGAAGTTCAAGGGCCGGGTGGGCGGCTTCAGCGACATGCGCGACATGATGACCCTGACCCTTGCCACGCTCGGCATTAACCCCACCACCGCCACGGTCGCGGACGCGCAGAAGGCGAAGGACAAGCTGTTGCCCCTCGCGCAGGCTGGACAGTTCCGCGGCTTCTATGGCAACGAGTACTACGACGCGCTGTCGGCTGGCGACCTGGTGGCCTCGGTCGCCTGGTCGGGTGACATCACCCAGATGCAGCTCAATGACAACGACAAGGTCCTCTTCGTCATCCCGTCGGACGGTGCGCCGCGCTGGAATGACAACCTCGTCATCCCCAAGAAGGCCGCGTGGATCGACCAGGCACACAAGCTGATCAACTACTGGTACGACCCGACGGCCGCCACGACCCTCTCCGAGTACATCGGCTACTACACGCCGGTGAAGGGCATCACGGAACGGATCAAGGCCGACGCCGACGCTTACCGCAACGACGGCGACACGGAGAACGCCGACTATTACGACGCCGTGGCGCCGAGCGTCGCCCCGTCTGCCGACGACCTGGCCAAGACCTTCGACTATCCGCAATTCGAGAATGCCGCGGATGAGAAGGCCTGGAACGACATGTGGCTCGAGGTGACGACCGCGGCCGGCTGAGAGACCACCGCAGTCGATCAAGGAGAGTCAGATGGGCGGAGGCAGGCGTCGCCTGACGCCGTACCTCCTGCTGCTCCCCGGCGCCGCATGGCTCCTCGTCTTCTTTGCGGTGCCGATGGCGCTCATGCTGGTGATGTCGCTCCAGCAGGGTTCGGTGAGTGGCGGCTACCACCTCACCTGGAACTGGGGCATCTACCCCGAGGTGGCTGGTCAGTACGGGAACCTGTTCATCAGGTCGATCGGCTTCGCGCTGACGGCCACCGTGCTGACGCTCGCGATCGGCTACCCCGTGGCCTATACCATCGCCTTCTACGGGGGGCGCCTCAAGAACGCGCTGCTCCTGGTCGTGATCATGCCGTTCTTCGTCAGCTTCGTGATCCGCACCCTGAACTGGCGCATGGTCCTGTCCGACAACGGGCTCGTGTTCGGGACGCTGAAGGACCTGGGCTGGCTCGATCCCGCCTTCCGGTTCCTCGCCACGCCGGCGTCGGTGATCTTCGGGCTTACGTACAACTTCCTGCCGTTCATGGTGCTCCCGCTGTATGTTGCGCTCGAGAAGATCGATCGCCGGATGATCGAGGCGGCGGGCGACCTCTACGCCAACCGCGCTCGCGCGTTCCTGCGCATCACCTTCCCGCTGTCGCTGCCCGGCGTGGTGGCGGGCTCGCTGCTGACCTTCATCCCCGCCGTCGGTGACTTCATCAACGCGGACATCATCGGCGCCCGAAATCCCGAGGTGGCCATGGTCGGCAACGTGATCCAGCGCCTCTTCCTGAGCGTGAACGACTTCCCGGCGGCGGCCGCCCTTGGGTTCGTGCTGGTGGCGGGGACGATGTTCCTGGTTGGCCTCTACACGCTCGTCGTCGGCACCGAGGGGTTGACCTCGTGAGCTCCCGCGTGGGCCGATGGCTCCTGCCCGGCTTCACCGCGCTGGTCGTCGCCTTCCTCTTTGCGCCGATCGTGGTGATGATCGCCTTCAGCTTCAACAACCCACGAGGCCACCAGAACATCACCTGGCAAGGATTCACGCTCGACAACTACCTGACCATCTGGAGCCGCCCCGACATCACCGACCCCATGGTCACGAGCCTGACGGTGGCAATCGTCTCGACCGTCGTGGCGACCGCGTTCGGGACGATGATCGCGCTCGCCCTGACCCGCTATGAGTTCAGCGGCCGCGGCGCGTTGAACCTGCTGATCTTCATCCCCATGAGCGCGCCCGAGATCATCCTTGGCGCTTCCCTGCTGACGCTCTGGGTCAGCCTGGGGGCCGGGCGCGGCTTCCTGACGATCCTGGTCGCCCACATCATGTTCAACATCAGCTACGTGGTGGTGACCATCCGCGCGCGACTCATCGGCTTCAACAAGTCGCTCGAAGAGGCCGGCATGGACCTGTATGCCAATGAACGGACCGTCTTCTGGAAGGTGACCTTCCCGCTGATCTTCCCGGGCATCCTGGCGGCTGCGCTGCTGGCGTTCGCCCTCTCGATCGACGACTACATCATCACCCTCTTCAGCGCCGGCCACACCGTCACCTTCCCGCTGTGGGTGTACGGTGCGAGCCGAATCGGCATTCCGCCGGAGGTCAATGCACTGGGAACGCTGTTCTTCATGATCGCGTTCGTCTTCATCGCGGTCCAGGTCTGGGCTGGGCGGCGCGGCCAGGGCGAGGCTGGCGCGCCGGTGCCGGTGGCGAGTCGATGAACGACCGGTGGCTCAGCCTGCGCGCCGGCGTTCCACCGGTATGGGCTCGCTACACCGATCTCGTGGTCGAGCGCGGCATCGGCTCCTGGATCGAGACGATCGAGGGCGAGCGCTACCTCGACTACACCTGCGGGATCGGGGTCACCAACACCGGCCACGCGCACCCTCGGGTCGCGGCGGCGATCGCCGAGCAGGCCGGCAAGATCATCCATGCCCAGCAGAACATCCTCTACCACAAGCCCGGCCTCGAGCTGCATGAGCGCCTGCCGCGCACCTTCCCCGGGCTGGGCGAGGGCGAGGTGGCGGGGCTCTTCCTCTCGAACTCGGGAGCGGAGGCGATCGAGGCGGCGGTCAAGCTGGCCAAGTATGCGACTCGCCGGCCGGGGATCATCGCCTTCCGCGGCGGCTTCCACGGCCGCACGCACGGGACGATGGCGCTGACCAGCTCGGC
>Ga0070698_100001404_pt1 | contig 26678 bp, 23 predicted proteins | sample KBSK1502metaG_FD_65477 | JGI IMG/M metagenome (GOLD analysis project Ga0070698, IMG submission 65477) | Corn, switchgrass and miscanthus rhizosphere microbial communities from Kellogg Biological Station, Michigan, USA - KBS K1-50-2 metaG | ecosystem: Host-associated > Plants > Roots >... | reverse complement strand
CCGGTGCTGCTGCAGCGGTTCCCCGAGGGCGCCACGGGGCCCTCCTTTTTCCAGAAGCGGGTGCCCAAGAACATCCCGGACTGGCTACAGACCACGACCGTGTCCACCCCGAACGGCACCACCTCGCAGGCGCTCATCGCCGCCGACACCGACCACGTGCTGTGGGCGGTCAACCTGGGCTGCCTGGGCTTCCATGTCTGGCCCTACCTGGCCGACGACCCGGAACACAGCGACGAGCTGCGGATCGACCTCGACCCCTCCCCCGGCGTCAACTTCACCCATATCCAGCAAGCAGCGGCCGAGGTGCGGCAATTGCTTGCCGAGCATCGCATCACCGGCTACCCAAAGACCACCGGCAACCGGGGCCTGCACGTGTACATCCGGCTGCGGCCGAGCTGGGACTCCTACCAGGTCCGCGCCGGCGCCGTGGCCCTGGCCCGCGAGCTGGAGCGGCGCAGGCCCGACCTCATCACCGCCGCCTGGTGGAAGGAGGAACGCGGCGCCCGGGTGTTCGTCGACTACAACCAGAACGCCCCGCATAAGACGGTCTTCGGCGCCTGGTCGGTCCGGGCCCGCCCGGGCGCACAGGTGTCCACCCCGGTCACCTGGGACGAGATCGGCGACATCCGCCCGGACCAGTTCACTATCGCATCGCTGCCGGACCGGCTCGCGACCGTAGGCGACCCGTGGCTTCGCATGAACGACGATCCGCAGTCGCTGGAGCCGCTGCTCGTCCTGCATGAGCGGGACCAGGCCAACGGGCTGCCCGACGCGCCCTGGCCACCCGTCTACCCCAAGCAACCCGGCGAACTCTCCCGCGTCGCGCCCAGCCGCGCCAGGAAGCCCGCCCCCGACCAGTAACGGTGCCAGGGTGCGGCAGGGCCCTGCATTATCCAGCTGACCTGCGCGTTCATCGCTGAGATGTCACTCATAGTTTTCTTCGTTGTCACGGCGTGGCGTCCATCTCACAGAGGAAGGCCGGCGAGCCTGGAAGCGTGCGTATCGCATATGTCACAGAGTCGTTCCCGCCCGACATCAACGGCGTTGCCCAGACCGCGCTCCGTGTTGCCGAGCACCTGATCAACCGGGGCCACGCGCCGCTCATCATCGCTCCCGAGCCGGCCGAGGGGCTGGCCCGGCCGGACCGCCTGCTGGGTTACCCGGTCGTCAGGGTGCCCTCGTGCGCCATCCCGGTCTACCGGGACCTGCGGGTCGGCCTGCCCGGGCCGCGGCTGCGCGCCGCGGTGGAGGAACACCGCGCCGATCTGGTTCACCTGGCCGGGCCGTTCGTCCTGGGCGCCGCCGGATGCACGGTGGCACGGTGCTTGCGCGTGCCCGCGGTTGCCGTGTACGCAACAGATATGGCCGCCTACGCCCGTACCTACCACACCGGCCGGCCCGGCCAGGCGATCGCCTGGCACCGGCTGCGCCGGATCCACAACGCGGTCGCCCGGACGCTGGCGCCGTCCAGCGCGGCGGCCGAGGACCTGCGGGCGCACGGCGTCGAGCGGGTCCGGATCTGGGGCCGGGGGGTGGACACCACCCGGTTCGACCCGGCCAAGCGCAGCGCCGAGCTGCGCGCCCGGCTCGCGCCCAGCGGCGAGGTCGTCGCCGGCTACGTCGGGCGGCTGGCCGTGGAGAAGCGCCTTAACCTGCTCGCCCCGGTGGCTGCGCTGCCCGGAGTGAAGCTGGTGATCGTCGGCAGCGGGCCGGCTGAGGCCGCTGCGCGCCGGGCACTGCCCGGCGCGCTTTTTCTTGGGCCGCGGCACGGCGAGCAGCTCGCCATGGTCTACGCGAGCCTTGACGTGTTCGTGCACGCCGGGCCCCACGAGACGTTCTGCAACACGCTGCAGGAGGCGGCCGCGAGCGGCCTGCCGGTGGTGGCGCCGGCCGCCGGGGGCCCTCTCGACCTGGTGCAGGACGGTGTGACCGGGTTCCTGGTCCCGCCGGGCGACGCCGATGCGATCGCCAGCGTCACCGCCGGGCTGGCCAGCGACCCGGCCCTGCGCGCGGAACACGGCCGGGCAGGGCGGCGCCTGATGCTAGGCCGCACCTGGCCCGCGCTGGGCGACGAGCTGATCGATCACTACCACGAGGTGCTCGAGGGCACCGGCGCCAGGGTCCCGGTCACGGCTGGAGCGCCGGCATGACCACGTTCGCCGCACTGGGCGACTCGATCACCCTCGGCGTCGGCGACCCCGTGCGCGCGCCCGGCCAGCGCGTCGCGTGGCGTGGCTGGGCGGCGCTGCTCGCCGAGGGCCTGCGTGAGCCGGCCCTGCACAAGCTGGCCTCCAACGGGGCACTCGCCGCCGACATCGAGCGCGTCCAGCTGCCGCAGGCGCTGCAATTGCGCCCGGACGTCGCGAGCGTGGTGTTCGGGGTCAACGACACCCTCCGGTCGGGATTTGACCCGGACCGGATTGCGGCGGCCGCCGCGCACACGGTCGGCGCGCTGCGCGCCAGCGGTGCGCAGGTGCTCACTATGCGGCTGCCCGACCCGGGGCGCATGCTCGGGCTGCCCGGTGCCCTGGCCCGGCCGCTGGCTCGTCGGGCGGGCGCGGTCAACGCGGTGATGGACGCGGTGTCCGAGCGGTTCGGCACGCTGCACTTTGACGCCGCCGGGGATGCCGAGGTCTACGACCCGCGGATGTGGGCCGTGGACCGGCTGCACCCCAGCGAGCGCGGCCACCGGCACATCGCCAGGCGCTTCCACCAGCAGCTGGCCGCCGCGGGCCGCCCGGTCGGCGAGCCGCCGGATCCCGAACCGACGAACCCCCCGCCCACCTGGCTGGCACAGGCCGGCTGGATGGCCACCAAGGGAACCGTCTGGGTGGTCCGCCGGTCCACGGACCTTGTCCCGTCGCTGCTGGCGATGGCGGTCAGGGAGCTTTTCGGGCGCCAGGCCGAGCCTCCCTGGCGCGGGCAGCAGAGCATCGCGGCGCTGCGCTGGAACCCGGCCGTGGAGTCAGGACCAGCGCGCGATCTGGCGCATCTTGTTGGTAGCGTCGAGCGCGGCGACCTTGTATGACTCGGCCAGCGTCGGGTAGTTGAACACGGCATCGACCAGATAGTCGACGGTTCCGCCGCACCCCATGACCGCCTGGCCGATGTGGACCAGCTCGGTGGCGCCGGTGCCGAACACGTGCACGCCGAGCAGCGTCCGGTCGTCGTGTGATACGAGCAGCTTCAGGACGCCGTACGAGTCGCCGATGATCTGCCCGCGGGCGAGCTCCCGGTAGCGGGAGACGCCCACCTCGAACGGCACGTTCTCTTTGGTGAGCTGGTCCTCGGTCCGCCCGATGAAGCTGATCTCGGGGATGCTGTAGATGCCGATCGGCTGCAGGTGCCCCATCTCGTGCACCGGCTCCCCGCAGGCGTGATGCGCCGCGAGGCGGCCCTGCTCCATTGACGTGGCCGCCAGCGCCGGGAAGCCGATGACGTCGCCCACCGCGTAGATGTGCTGCACCGTGGTGCGGAAGAACTCGTCCACCACGATCCGGCCGCGCTGGTCGGCGGTCAGCCCGGCCGCGCCGAGGTTGAGGTCGTCGCTCATGCCCTGACGGCCGGCCGAGTACATGACGGTGTCGGCAGGGATTTTCTTCCCGCTGTGCAGGACCGCGATGGCGCCCTCCGGCCTGGCCTCCACCGAGGCGACGGTCTCGCCGAACCGGAACGTCACCGCGAGGTCGCGGAGGTGATACTTCAGCGCCTCCACGACCTCGATGTCGCAGAACTCAAGCATCCGGTCCCGCTGCTCCACCACGGTGACCTTGGTGCCAAGGGCCGCGAACATCGACGCGTACTCGATCCCGATCACCCCGGCGCCCGCCACGACCATCGACTGCGGGACCCGCTCCAGGTGGACGATTCCATCGGAGTCGATCACGGTACGCTCGTCGAAGTCGACGCTGGCCGGCCGTGCGGGCCGCGTCCCGGTGGCGATCACGATGTTCTCCGCGCTGGCGCGGCGCAGCCTGCCGCCGTCATCGACCTCCAGGGTGTGCGGGTCGACGAACGACGCGGTGCCGGTGAGGACCGCCACGCGGTTCCTGGACAGCTGGCTGCGCACCACGTCGGCCTCGCGGCCGACAACGTGCTCCGTGCGGGCCGCCAAGTCGGCGATCGTGATCTCCTCCTTGACCCGGTAGCTCTGCCCGTACATCTCGCGCTGGTCGAGGCCGGTCAGGTACAGGACCGCCTCGCGGAGCGTCTTGGACGGGATCGTGCCCGTGTTGAGGCACACCCCGCCGATCATGTCCCGGCGCTCGACGATCGCCGCCCGGCGGCCCAGCTTGGCCGTGGCGATCGCGGCCTTCTGGCCGCCGGGACCCGAGCCGATCACCAGCACATCGAAGTCGTACATATGCACCAGTGTGACGACGGCGGGCGGCCTTTTGAAGCCCGCGAGCCAGGCACGGCGGCTGGGATAATCGCCCGAAGTGACGGGAGAGACCGCCGGAGGTGGGCGATGACCACGCAGAACGTTCTGGCCGGCCTCGCGGGCCGCCCCGCCCTGTTGCGGGAAGCCTGCCAGCGGGCGCTGGCCTACCTCGACGCGCTGGCGGACCGGCCGGTCGCACCGACGGCCGAGGCGGTGGCTGCTCTGTCCCGGCTCGACTTCCCGCTGCCCGGCCCGGGCCTGGACGCCCGCGACGTGCTGGCGATGCTGGACGAGGTGGGCTCGCCCGCAACGGTCGCGATCGGGGGCCCCAGGTACTTCGGCTTCGTCAACGGCGGGGCGCTGCCGGTCGCCCAGGCCGCCGCCTGGCTCGGGGCAGCGTGGGACCAGAACGTGGCCCTCACGGTGATGTCGCCTACCGCCGCGGCGCTCAACGCCGTGGCGCTGCGCTGGGTTACCGAGCTGCTCGGCCTGCCCGGCACTGCCTGGGGCGGCTTCGTCACCGGCGCCACCATGGCCAACGCGGCCTGCCTGGCCGCGGCCAGGGACGCGGTGCTGACCAAGCACGGCTGGGACGCGGCCGGCCAGGGCCTTGCCGGCGCGCCACCGGTCACCGTGGTGGTCGGGGAGGAGGTCCATACCGCGGTCCGCAAGGCGCTCGGCCTGGTGGGCCTCGGCCGGGACCGGGCCGTCGTGCTGCCCGCGGACGGCCAGGGCCGAATCGAACCCCGGGGCCTGCCGGCCCTGACCGGGCCCGCGCTGGTGTGCCTGCAGGCCGGCAACGTGAACAGCGGTGCCAGCGACCCGTTCGGCCCGCTCATCGCCTGGGCGCACGAGCAGGGCGCGTGGGTGCACGTGGACGGCGCGTTCGGGCTCTGGGCGGCCGCTTCGCCCGGCACGGCTGCGCAGGTCGCAGGCGTCGCCGGGGCCGACTCGTGGGCGACCGACGCGCACAAGTGGCTGAACACGACCTACGACTGCGGCATCGCCCTGGTCCGCGACCCGGGCGCGCTGCGGTCGGCCATGGAGTCCTCCGCCGCCTACCTGCCCGAGGACGCGGCCCGCGAACCCATGCACTTCACCCCGCAGTCCTCCCAGCGCGCCCGCGGCGCCGAGGTCTGGGCCGTGCTCGCGGCGCTCGGCCGGGACGGCGTGGCCGAGCTGGTGGACCGGACGTGCCGGCTGGCGCGGCGGTTCGCCGACGGCCTCCGCGCGGCCGGCTACGACCTGCTGAACGACGTCGTGCTCAACCAGGTGGTCGTCGCCTTTGGCGATCCGGAACATACCGACGCCACCATCGCCGCGGTCCAGCGCGAGGGCACCTGCTGGTGCGGGCCGACCACCTGGCGCGGCCGCAGGGCCATGCGGATCAGCGTGAGTTGCTGGACCACGACCGAGCGCGACATCGACCGGTGCGTCGCGGCCGTTCTTGGCTGCGCTTCCGGCCGGCCCGGAGCGGAGTACGCTGGCTCGTAACAGGTGCCGAGGAGGACGGGCAAATGGCAATCGAATGGGACCGTGAGTTTGTCGCGGCCCACGACGAGCCGCTGCTGTTCGATACCAGCGCGCCTCACTTCGCCCGCATCTACGATTACTGGCTGGGCGGGAAAGACAACTTCGCGGCCGACCGCGCGGCCGGTGACCAAGCCATCAGGGCCTTCCCTGACATCGCGGTGTCAGCACGGGCTAACCGTGCGTTTCTGGCCCGGGCGGTCCGGTTCCTGGCCGGCCAGGCCGGCATCCGGCAGTTCCTCGACATTGGCACCGGCATCCCGACCGGGAACAATACACACGAGGTGGCACAGTACGTGGCGCCGGAATCGCGGATCGTCTACGTAGACAATGACCCGTTCGTGCTCTCCCACGCCCGTGCGCTCCTGGCCAGCAAGCCAGAAGGCACAATTGAATATGTAGAGGCCGATCTGCGCGATCCGCAGAGAATTGCCGACATCGCGACGCGGCTGCTGGACTTCGACCGCCCGGTGGCGGTAATGCTCATGACAATCCTGCAGCACATCGACGACGAGGATGACCCGGGCAAGATTGTCGCGGCGCTAATGGCCGCGATGCCGCCGGGCAGCTATCTGGCCCTGTCTCATCCGGCCAAGGACATCGCCGCCGAGTCAATGGCCAGGATGGCGGAGCGCCTTAACCGGATACTGGCCGAGTCAATCACCCTGCGCGCCCGCCCCGAAGTGGCCATGTTCTTCGAAGGCCTGGACCTGGTGGAGCCGGGCCTTGTGCAGGGCTCGAAGTGGCGGCCGGTGAGCGAGGCCGAGGCCGCCGCCCCGGCAGCGATGTGGGTCGGCGTCGCCCGCAAACAGTGACCTGAGGACCCGCGAGGAGGCGGGTCACCCCGCCGCGAGGATCGCCGCGATCGCCTCCATGCTGGCACCCGGCGTCGCGGCCTCCAAGCAGATCCGCTCCATCACCTTCAGGTAGCTGTCCACGACCTCCGGCTTGTCCAGGTACAGCGCACTGGTGAGCTGTTCGAGGTACACCACGTCGGGGAGGTCGGGCTCGGCGAACCGCAGGATGCTGAACGCTCCCCCGGCCGCGGAGTGGCCGCCGGCCTTGAACGGCATCACCTGAATGGTCACGTAAGGCAGCTGAGCCAGTTCGATCAGGTGCTTCAGCTGGCTTTGCATGACGGCCGGGCTGCCGACCGGCCGCCTGAGCACGGCCTCGTCGACCACCGCCCACACGTTGGGCGGGTCCGGCTTTTCGAGCACCGCCTGCCTGGCCATTCTCAGCCGGACCCGCCGCTCGACTTCCCTGGGCGGCGCGGAGTCGTGGCCGAGAAGCGTGACGGCGCGGGCGTAGTCCTCGCTCTGCAGCAGGCCGGGAACGAACTGCACCTCGTACGCACGTACCTGGGTGGCGACCTCCTCAAGCCCCACGTAGGCCTCGAACCAGGCGGGCAGCACGTCGGAATAGTCGTGCCACCAGCCCGGGATGTTCGCCCGCTGGGCCAGTGCCCGCAGCGTGTCGCGCTCCTGCTCGTCGGTCACGCCGTACAGGGTGAGCAGGTCGCTGATATCGCGGTCCTTGAAGCCCACCCGCCCGGTTTCCAGCCGGCTGATCTTCGAATGGGACGCCCGGATGACCCGGCCGGCGTCCTCCAGTGTGATCCGTTTCGCCTCGCGCAGCCGCCGAAGCTGGGCGCCCAGCAGTATCCGCAGAACTGTGGGGCCCCCGACGGCCGGGGCGATCGGGTCCCGGTCCTCGCCGCCTACCGGTTCGGCTGCCCTGACCATATGTCCTCCCCATGACATACCGACGACGGCAGTGTCCCACGTGAAGGCGTTGTCGCGCCATAACCGGACGCATGGCACATTCTGCGCGGCGCCTGTCGCGGCCCGGCTTGTGGTCAACTCTCAAGCGTCGTGCACGACGGCGCGCAGGAAGGCCGCCCACTGGCTTTGGGTAAAGACCAGGACCGGCCCGCCGGGGAGCTTGGAGTCACGTATCGCCACCCATCCCGAGGGCAGCACCGCCGTTTCCACACAGTTACCACTGGGGTTGCTGTGGCTGCTCTTCCGCCATTCCCCGACGCGCAACCGTGACCTCCGGACAACCCCGGACCCCAGATCCACCGTGCCTCCCTTTCTGCGTTATTTCTACCCAAACGGGCATTTCGTCGGAATCCATACGGCGACGACGGCCAGCAGTCGGCCACCCTGTGCAACTGCACTTGCATCTGCACACCTGAAGTGGCATCGTAGCGGATGCGCCGACCCGTGGCGGACGCGTCTAATATCAGGCTCGGTGGTTCATCCATGCACCAGGGACACCAGGTGGTTTCGCCGCAAGCCCGGGACTGGCGCCTCGGCACCAGCCTGCCGGGAGCACCGAAGCCCGCGCTGTCCACGATGGCCGGCCGAGCTTCGACGGGCGGGCCGATGACCGAAGCCCCGCCGGCCGACAGGCAGGGCCGCATCACGCTGGCCCCGGCGCCGGAGTCGGCCCGGGCCGCGCGCGAGTTCACCACGGCCACGCTGCGGAAGTGGCACCTTGACCCGCTGGTCTCCGAAGCCGTCCTGATCGCGTCCGAGCTGGTCACCAACGCCATCAACCACGGCGGCCAGGCGGGCGCGCCCCTGGAGCTGACCTGGTCCTACCAGGTCAGCCGTCTGATCCTCGTAGTCACGGACCGGTCCGCCGAGCCGCCGGTGATGACGGTCGCGGACGCCGACGCGGAGTCAGGCCACGGCCTGCAGATCGTGGGCACTCTCGCTGCCGCCTGGGGGTGGACCATGCTGGGCACCGGAGAAAAGGCCGTCTGGGCGGCCCTCCCGCTGCCGTTACCCGCCGCGGGCCGTGGGCCGCTGGCGAGCGGCCCTCCCGCTGCCGTTACCCGCCGCGGATCGTGGGCCGCTGGCGGGCGTCCCTATTCCACGACTGTCCCTATTCCAGGAGCCGCGCCCGGCAGGCAAGCTGCAGGGCAAGCCGCTGATCGGGGTCATCCAGATCCGTTTCCAGCAGCTCGGTGATGCCGCGCAGCCTGTTGGCCACGGCGTTGCGGTGCAGGTGCAGCTTCTGCGCGGTCTTGATGATCGATCCCTGCTCGTCCAGGTAGGCCGCCAGCGTCCGGATCGCGGTGTCGGCGCGGGCCGAGCCCAGCTTCTCCAGCGGCGCGAGCTGATCCCGGACCGATGCCCGCGCCGTGTCGGAGGCGTACCACTCCATGAGCATCCGGCGCACCCCGACGGCGTCGTGCGCGGCGACTCCGGCCGGCCTGAGCCCTGCCCGGGCGGCCAGCAGCGCCCCCCGGGCCTCCGCGGCCGAGGCGCGAAGCCCCATCGGGCCCTCGTGCGGGGTGCCTACGCCGGCCCGGAACCGCAGCCCGGGCAGCCTGCTGCCGATCGCGTTCAGCGCACGCTCGGCTGACCGGGCGGTCCGGGCACCGGCCTGCGGGCCCGGGTTGGACGCCGTCATGCGGACAAGCACGATCGCCTGGGCCACCCGGGACTGGTACCAGGTGCCACCGGTTGCCGACGCGGCCTGAAGCGCGGCCTGGCCCGCCGACGCGAGCAGCTCGAACCGCTGCACCTCGTCTCGCCCGGAGTCGGCCAGGTCGTCCGCCTCGATCCGGACCGCGACGTGCCAGCCGGTTACGGGAATGCCGAGCTGCCGGGCTCGCTCCAGCAGATCCTCGTTGATCGCGGCCTCGGACATCAACAGCTCGGCCAGCAGCTCGCTGCGGGACCTGGCCGGCACCTCGTGCGCCCGCCGGGCCAGGTCAAGGAGCCGAGCGGCGGCCAGCGCCGCGGTGTGCAGGACCAGCCGCGCGCCCACGCCAAAGTCGCCGTGCGCGTCCGGGGCGACGAAATGCCCGATCGGCGTCTCTCCCACCACAACGGGGGCGCTCACCGCGGCCGCGCCGTTGCCGTCGCCGATGGCCAGCAAGCTCGCGCCGCCCCCGGCGGAGGAATCACCGTCGGCCGCGGCCAGGAGACCCGGCCGCAGCGGGGTAAGCGGCCGGAACTCGACCACCGTGCCAAGTGCCTCGCTGACCGCGGCCCGCAGGCCCTCCAGGTCGGCACCGGCGGCCTCGGCCTGGAGCACCGCCTCGAGCCCCTGCTGGGCGCGCCCGAGTGCGCGCTGCGCCCCGCCACCGATCTCGCGGACGATCGCCTGCACAAGCTCGGCAAGCTCGGCATCGAGCCGGACGGAGATGAGCGCGATGTCGGCACGCGTGGCGATGTCCCGCGCCGTCACGGTCGGCTGCCACGGCTCCGCGGAGAGGGCCGCTACGGCGGCCACCCGGTGGATCGCCGCCCAGCGCAGCGCCATGTCCAGCCGGTAGTCACCGATCTCAGCGGACGCGGACCTGGACAGGACGACCAGGCTTGCCGCGGGGGCGTGGTCCAGGTCCGTGAAGCTCTCGGCGAGCCGGACCAGGGCAACCTCGCGATCACCACCGCTGCGGCTGACCCGCTGCAGCCCGGCCAGCGGCGAGCTAGCAAGGATCTCGTCGATCGAGGGCATCAGGCTGCCCCTCTCCCGGCCGCTACCAGCTGCCTAAAGTCGCCGTTCCCAGTCGTGCAAGCGCGGCGCCCGCGCCCAATCGCAACTTCGTTCTTCGCGGCCCACCCTATGCGGATCGCACACATGAGTCACGATCGCGGTGCAATGTGCCCATTCCCGCCGGCCCCGTGAAGCTGCCATCATTGCATTGAATGACCGTTCAAACAGACGGTGATTCGGTCCACGCCACAACGCAGCCGTTCCAGAGGAGCGCAATGGAGTGTGACACCACTTCTGGGCCTGCGGCCGTTAACGAGACCCCGGACTGGTGGCCGTACGCGCCTGAGTTCCCGCACTGGCACGTCTGGCGCGGAGTAGCTGGCTTGCTCTACGCTCGCCGGCCCAGGTCCAGTCCGCCCAAGGTCGTCCGCGGCAAGGACATGGCGACCCTCCGCGATCGGATTATCCAGGCAGAAGTGCTCCACTGACCCACGCAGCCGCCCGGTACGGGCATCCATTCGCGTGGCGCCGCCAGGGTATGCGCGCCCGCCCAGGGTTTGCGCGTAAGCACGCCGACGGGAATCATGGGGAGAGCGCAAAACCCCCTTGCAACGCGCGTCTACGAACGTCGTGCCCATGAAGAGACTGCTTGACCCCGACACGCTCCGCGCCCTGGCCCGCGGCTGCGCGGTGCTCGGCGCGGGCGGCGGGGGCGATCCCTACCTCGGGCTGTTGCAGGCGATGCAGGCGACCGAGGACTTTGGCCCCGTAGCCCTCGTGGACCTTGACGACCTGCCGGATGACGCGCTCATCATGCCGTGCGGCGGTATTGGCGCCCCGACGGTGAGCATCGAGAAGATCGAGAACGGCGACGAGGGTGCCCGGCTCCGCGACCACTTGGAGTACGTGACGGGCCGCAAGGTCGCCGCGGTCATGGCCTGCGAGATTGGCGGCGCCAACGGCCTGCTGCCGATCGCGTGGGCCGCCGGAATGGGCCTGCCGCTGGTGGACGCCGACGGCATGGGACGCGCCTTTCCCGAGGTGCCGCAGGTCACCATGCACCTGGCGGGGATCTCACCGAGCCCCGCCGTGATGACCGACGAGCGCGGCAACCTCATCGTGTTCCGGGCGATCTCCGGTCACTGGATGGAACGGCTGGAGCGGGCGGCCGCCGTCGAGTTCGGCGGGGCGGCGTCCTCGACGGAGTTCTCGCTCACCGCGGCGCAGGCGCGCGGGGCTACCGTGCGGAACTCGGTTTCGCTGGCGATCAGGATCGGCGAGACCGCCGTGGGCGCGGCAGGCCATCCGGTGGCCGCGCTCATCGCCGAGATCGGTGCGTTCCGGCTGGTCACCGGGAAGGTGTCCGACGTGGAGCGGCGAACCACCAGGGGCTTCGTCCGGGGCAGCGTGATCGTCGAAGGCCTCGGCGGGGACGCGGGCCGCCTCATTCGCTTGGAGTTGCAGAACGAGAATCTCGTGGCGCTGGAGCGCGGCCAGATACTCGCCTCCGTCCCTGACCTCATCTCGGTGCTGGACAGCGAGACGGCGGACGCGATCGTGACCGAGCGGATCAGGTACGGGCAGCGGGTGACGGTGATCGCGTTCGGCTGCGACCCGGTATGGCGGACCGAGCGGGGCATCGCGGTGGCCGGTCCGCGGGCGTTCGGCTACGACTTCGACTACGTGCCTGTGGAGGAGCTCGCCGGTGCCCGCGCCTGACTGCCGTCTCGGCATCGACGTCGGTGGCACCAACACCGACGCGGTGATCATGGACAACGCCGACCGGGTGATCGCCAAGGCCAAGGTGCCCTGCACGCCGGACATCACCGGCGGGATCACCGCGGCGATCGACACCGTCCTGCGCTCCCCCGCTGTCAAGCCACAGCGGATCACCCACGTCATGCTGGGCACTACGCACGCGACCAACGCGGTGCTCGAACGCAGGAAGCTGCGCCGAGTTGCTGTGATCAGGCTCGGCGGGCCGGCGACCCACAGCATCAGGCCCATGTTCGAGTGGCCGCCGGACCTCGCCGACGCGGTCTCGGTCGGGGCGACGATCGTGGATGGCGGGATCGAGTTCGACGGTCGCGACCTGTCCCCCCTCGACACCGACGCGATCGCGCGGTTTCTCGGCCGGGTCGGCGACGCCGCGCAGGGCGTCGCGATCACCAGCGTGTTCGCGCCCGTGTCGCCGCGGCACGAACTGCTGGCCGCAGAGATCGTCAAGCGCGAGCTCGGCGAGGTACACGTCTCGCTCAGCCACGAGATCGGCTCGATCGGCCTGCTGGAGCGCGAGAACGCGACGATCCTCAACGGAGCCCTGGCGGGTGTCGCGCGCGACGTGGCCGATGCCATGCGGGGCGCGCTGGCCGCGCACCAGCTGCGGCCGGCCACGTTCTTCGCCCAGAACGACGGCACGCTGATGAGCCTGGACCACGCCCTCCGGTACCCAGTACTGACGATCGGCAGCGGCCCGGCCAACAGCATCCGCGGCGCTGCCTTCCTCACCGACACCCCGGACTCTCTTGTGGTCGACGTCGGCGGCACCTCGACGGACGTCGGGGTGCTCGTCAACGGGTTCCCGCGGGAGTCCTCCCTGGGCGTGGAGATCGGCGGCGTCCGGACCAACTTCCGCATGCCCGACCTCGTCACGATCGCACTCGGCGGCGGCACCGAGATCTCCCGCGGCCCGGACGGGGTCCGCGTCGGCCCGCACAGCGTCGGCTACCTGATCCAGCGCGACGCGCTGGTCTTCGGCGGGCAAATACCCACGCTGACCGACGGGGCGGTCGCGGCCGGCCGGGCGGCGCTCGGTGAGCCACAGCGGGTCGTCCCGTACCGGCAGCTGCTGACCGAGGCGCTGGGGCGGGCCGACGTGATGCTGGCCGACGCGATCGACCGGATGAAGACGTCCAAGGGCGACCGGGCCCTTATCGCCGTGGGCGGGGGCAGCATCCTGGTCTCGGACCGGATTCCCGGGATAAGCGAGGTCGTCCGGCCCGAGCACTTCGACGCGGCGAACGCCGTGGGCGCCGCCATAGCCTCGGTCAGCGGCCAAGTGGACCGCATCTTCCACATCGGCCCGGCTGGCCGGCAAGGAATGCTCGACGAAGCGTGCGACGAGGCACGCGAGCGCGCGGTAGCAGCGGGCGCGGACCCCCGCACCGTGCAGATCGTCGAGATGGAGGAGATACCGCTGGCGTATCTCAACTCCCCCGCGATCCGGGTCCGCGTCAAGGCCGCCGGCGCCCTCGGCGGCGTTCCGGAACAACACCTGCACGCGCACCTGGCCCGGCAGACCCGCCTGGCCGCGCTCACGGAGCCGACAGCCCCGTCAGAGTAGGACTACGGAGGCATCCATGAAGGCCCAACGCGCCTGGCTGACCGCATCCGGCTGCGCAGCCGCCCTATTCCTCGCCGCCTGCGCCGGGTCGTCTTCCTCGGGACCGGCGCCAAAAACCGCCAACCAGGTGTTCACCTACGACACCTACACGGGCGTGATGATCGACGGCTGGGACCCGGCGACGGAGTACTCCAACGGCATCATCGCGATGAGCAACATGTACGAGACGCTCACCCGCTACAACCCGGTGACACACTCGGTCGGCCCGCTGCTCGCGACCAGCTGGTCCAAGTCGCCGAACGGGCTGACCTGGACCTTCCACCTGCGGCATGGCGTGTACTTCCACACTGGCCATCTGATGACCGCGCAGGCCGCCAAGGCCGCGATCGAGCGCACGATCAAGCTGAATGGCGGCGCGGCATACATCTGGGGCTCGGTGAAGACCATCGGTACGCCCGGCCCCTACACGCTGGTGTTCAACCTGAAGTACCCCTCGCCGCTCGACCTCGAGGCGTCGGCCGACTACTCCGCCTACATCTACGACACCCAGGCCGCGGGCAGCGGGAACCTGACCAGGTGGCTGAACGCAGGCCGCGACGCCGGTACCGGCCCTTACACGGTGCAGGCCTGGAACAAGGGCCAGGAGTTCGAGGTCACAGAGACTGCATTCCCCAGGTACTGGGGTGGCTGGCATGGCGCGCACTTCAAGAAAGTCGTGTTCCGCGTGGTGTCCTCGGACACGACGGCAGCGCAACTGGTGCGAGCCGGGCAGGTCAGCTTCGTCGAGCAGATGAACCCTTCGCTGTGGCAGTCGCTGCAGGGAGCGCCGGGGGTCCGGCTGGTGACCTCACCGTCCTGGCAGAACCTGCTCGGCCAGCTCAACGCCAAGGCGCTGAGCCTCCCGGTCCGCCAGGCCATCTCCTACGACATCAACTACCCGGGCATCGTCGCTGCGCTGAAGGGAGCGGCCCTACCCTCGAGCGGCCTCGTCCCCGCCGGCCTGCTCGGCCACTTCACCAACCTGCCCGACTACACCTACGACCCGGCCAAGGCGGCCCAGTTGCTGCACCAGGCGGGCTACGGGCCGGGCCAGAAGCCGCTGAACCTGACGCTCACCTACACCCAGGGCGACACCAACGAGCAGGTGGTCGCGGCGCTGATCAAGTCCAGCCTGGCCAAGCTCAACGTGAACGTGGGCGTGCAGTCGCTTGCCTGGCCGACCCAGTGGGCCAGGGGCAAGTCCGCGAACGCCGCCCAGCACCAGGACATCTTCATGGAGTACTGGTGGCCGGACTACGCCGACCCGTACTCCTGGTTCGTGAACCTGCTGCAGACCGAAAAGCAGCCGTACTTCAACCTGTCCTACTACTCCAACCCGGCCCTGGACGCCCAGATCAACCGGGTGGAGTCGCTGGTGGCGACCAACCGCACCGCCGGGGTGAACCTCTACCGCACGATGCAGGACGAGATCCTGCAGCAGGCGCCGATCGCGTTCCTCTACAACGACAACTACCAGTACGCGATGACGGCGAACTTCACCGGGCTCCAGGTCAACCCGGCCTACCCGAACGTGGTCTTCGCCTATGACCTGAAGCCGACTGGCACTTGATCGTCTACACCGCCCGGCGGGCCGCCCTGGCGGTGTTGGTGGTCGCGGGCGTCATCGTCCTGACGTTCGTGATCGCCCGGGTCGTTCCCGGTGACCCGGCGGCGACGTGGGCTGGCCCGCACGCCTCGGCGGCGCAGGTCGCGGCGGCGCGGCGGTTCCTCGGGCTGGACCGCCCGGCGCCGGTCCAGCTGCTCGCCTACTTCCGCGGCATCGTCACCGGGAACTGGGGGCTGTCGGTCCATACCCACGGGCCGGTCCTGTCCGATATCGGGACCGCCGCCCCCGCTACGCTGGAGCTGGTGCTGACCGCGCTGATCCTCGCGGTGGCGGCCGGCGTGCCGCTCGGGCTGGTGTCGGCGCGCTGGCCGGGCCGGCTGGTGGACCACGGAATCCGGGCCGGCGCGATCCTCGGCGTGTCGATGCCTATCTTCTGGATGGCGCTGATCCTCCAGCTTGTCTTCTCGCAACGGCTGCACCTGCTGCCCGCCGCAGGTGAGTTCTCCCCCAGCCTGCTGTTCACCCACCCGCTGGCACGGCACACCGGATTCGACGTGATCGACGCGCTGATCACCGGAAACTGGCCGATGCTCGGCAGCACGCTCAGCCATCTCCTGCTGCCCTCCATCGTCGTCGCCGCCTACCCCGCCGGGCTCATCGCCCGCATGGTCCGGGCCCAAGTGCTCGACACGATCGGCGAGACCCACGTGCAGATGGCCCGCGCGCTTGGCTTCCGGGAACGGACCGTATATGGCCGGTTCGCGATGAAGCTCGCGTGGAACCCGGTGGCCGCGGCGCTGGCGCTGGTCTTCGGCTACTCCCTGGTCAACACGTTCCTGGTCGAGGCCATCTTCGACTGGCCGGGCCTCGGCAGCTACGCCGCGGCATCGATCTCTACCCTCGATACGCCCGCCATCCTGGGGGTGACGCTGTTCGTCGCCCTGGCCTACGTGGTCGCGAATCTGATCGTGGACATCGTCCAGGCCGCCATCGACCCGAGGATCAGGCTGCGATGATCGAGGTGCCCGCACCCTTTCCCGCCGAGGTCGCCACGATCCCCCGCGGCGCAGCCCTGCGCCGCGGGCTGCGGGCGAACCCACTGTTGGTGGTGGGAGCGGTCGCGTCTGCCTGCATCGTCGTCGTGGCCCTGATCGCGCCGCTGCTCGCGCCGTTTCCCGGGGACGCGGGCACGGCCACCCACCCTTTCGCCGTCCTCCATCCGCCGTCGGCGCAGCACTGGTTCGGCACCGACAACGTGGGCCGCGACGTCCTCTCCCGGGTGCTCTACGGTGCCCGGATCTCCCCGCTGATCGCGCTCATCGTGCTGCTGATCGCGGGCGCCATAGGCATCCCGCTCGGGCTGGCCGCCGGCTACTTCGGCGGCTGGATCGATGAAGTGATCATGCGCGTGACCGACATCTTCCTCGCGTTCCCGCCGCTGCTGCTCGCCCTGGCGTTCGCCGCCGTGCTGCCGGCCACCCTGACCACCGTGATCGTCGCGATCGCGATCAGCTGGTGGCCCTGGTACGTCAGGCTGATCCGCGGACAGGCTGCGTCGGTCACCGGGCGCCCTTACATCGAGGCCTGCCGGGCGCTGGGCATCCCCCGGCGGCGGATCATCCTGCGGCACATCCTGCCCAACTCCATCACGCCGCTGATCGTGCAGATGTCACTGGACGTCGGCGGGGTGATCCTGACCGCGTCCGCGCTGTCGTTTCTTGGCCTCGGCCCCCAGGACCCGATACCCGACTGGGGGCTGATGGTGTCCGAGGGACAGGCCTACTTCACCACCGCCTGGTGGGCCGTGACGTTCCCGGGTATCGCGATCTTGCTGACCGCGTTCGCCTTCAACCTGCTCGGCGACGGCCTGCGTGACCTTCTCGACCCGAAACGGGCCTTCCTGTGAAGGGACCGGTGACCGGTCAGGCCATCCGCCTGGCCGTGGACATTGGCGGGACGTTCACCGATCTGGTGGCCCAGGACGTGGCGACGGGCCAGGTGGTGCGCGCGAAGGCCGACACGACTCAGCGCGAGCTGGAGCGGGGGGTCCTGGCGGCGCTGGCACAATCCGGCGTGCCGGCCAACATGATCATCGACTTCATCCACGGCACGACCGCGGTGATCAACGCGGTGACCGAGCGTACCGGGGCCGTGACGGCTCTGGTGACCACCAGGGGATTCCGGGACGTGCTGGAGATCGGCCGGGCCAACCGGCCCGATCTCTACAACCTCGCCTACCGCAAGCCGGTCCCGTTCGTTGCTCGCCACCTGCGCCTGGAGGTCCGTGAGCGGATGACGTACCAGGGCGAGGTGGCCGAGCCGGTAAGCGGCCAGGATCTTGCCGAGGTCGCCGACGCTCTGCTGAGCGCGAAGGTGCAGGCGGTCGCGATCTGTTTCTTGCACGCCTGGGCTAACCCGGCGCACGAGCAGGAGGCGGCGGCGGTCCTGTCGGCCCGGCTCCCCGGTATCGCGGTGCTCGCCTCACACCAGGTCAGCAGCCAGTGGCGGGAGTACGAGCGGACGAGCACGACCGTGTTGTCGGCGTACGTGCAGCCCGTCGCGACCTCTTATCTTGGCGCCCTGCGGGATTCGCTGCGCGCCGCCGGGGTCCGCGCCCCGCTGTACGTGATGAGGTCGAACGGAGGGGTGTCGTCGTTCGGGCGGGCAGGCGGCACGCCCATCGCCTTGCTTGAGTCGGGGCCGGTCGCTGGCGTGACCGCTGCCGCCAGGCTGGGCGGGCTGCTCGGCGCCCGGCACGTCCTCACCCTGGATATCGGCGGGACCACCGCCAAGACCGCCGCGATCCGGGATGGCCAGGTGCGGGTGAACACGCTGCACCACATCGGCAAGACGCCGGACTTCGCCGGATACCCGGTGCAGGCGCCAACTGTCGAGATAGTGGAGATCGGCGCCGGCGGCGGCTCGCTGGCATGGGCTGACGCGGCAGGAGGCCTGCACATCGGCCCGCAAAGTGCTGGGGCCGACCCGGGGCCCGCCTGCTATGCGCGCGGCGGGACCGAGCCAACGCTGACGGACGCCAACCTGGTCGCCGGCCGGCTCGATCCCGGCTACTTCCTCGGCGGCGCGATGAAGCTGGACCATGAGGCCGCGCTCCAGGCGCTGGCCGGCCTCGGCACGCGTCTCGGCCTGGACGCGCAATCCACCGCGCGCGGGGTGCTGCGGTATGCGATCGCAAAGATGAGCCACGCCCTCCGGCTCGTCACGCTGCGAAGCGGCTATGACCCCAGGGACTTCGCCTTCATCGCCTACGGCGGCGCAGGCCCGCTGCACGCCACCCTGCTGGCGCGCGAGCTTGGCATCTCCCGGACGATCATCCCGCCCGGGCCGGGTCACTTCTCCGCCTTCGGGATGCTCGCGGGCGAGCCGCGCGGCGAGGCCGTCCGCACCGTGGTGGGGCCGCTCACGGGGACCGACCTGGCCCAAGGGTTCGCTCCCGTGGAGCACGCCGCCCTGGCCGACTTGGGCCCCTACGCGCAAGGAGCGGCGATGGCCAGGTACGCCGAGCTTCGCTACCGGGGCCAGGAACACACCATCGAGGTCCCGGTCAGCGACCCGGGGGCCACCGAGGACCTTCGCCGTGCCTTTGAGCGCCGGTGCCTGGAGGCGTATTCGTTCCGGCTGGATGCGCCGCTGGAAGTGGTGGCGCTTCGCGTCACCGCGACGGCCCCGGTGGGCCCGGCTATCTCCTGGAACGACGACGGCCCGGGCGACAGCGTGCCGCCGTCGCCATCGCGGCCGGTCGACTTCGACCTCCACGGCGGCGTCACCGAGACGCCCGTGCTCAGCAGGGCTGACCTCCGCAAGCTGGACTGGGTCAGCGGGCCGTGCGTGATCGAGGAGGCCGCGGCAACCACGCTGGTCCTGCCCGGGCAGGCGGTCCGCCGCGACGAACTGGGCAATCTCGTCATCGAGGAGCGGCCGTGAAACACCCCCTGTCAGCCTCCAGGGGTTCCCCGGCTCGGCCGCAGGCGCCGGGCCGTTCGGCCCGGCGCCGAGGACCAGCCTCCCACGGCGTCATTGGCGCGCCTCCGGCACGACCGAGCGAAGCGCCCGCGAGGGAGGCAGATAAATGAGCTCGGACCGGTTCACGCTGGACGTGCTGCGCGAAGGCTTCGCCGCGATCGCCGACGAGATGTTCGTGTCGCTGCAACGCACCTCGCAAAGCCCGATCATCTACGAGGTCCTCGACTTCGGCGTCGGCATCGCCGACGCCCGGGGAGAGCTTGTCTGCCAGGGCAACGGGATCGCCGGGTTCCTCGGGCCGCTCGGCGACGTGATCAGGGAGACCGTCGCCCGGGTACCCGGCCTGCAGCCCGGTGATGTGATCATCGCCAATGACCCGTATTCCGGAGGCGGCACCCACCTGTCCGACGTCGCCCTCGTCCGGCCCATCTACTGGGAGCACGGCCTCATCGGCTTCGCGGCCGCCAAGGGGCACTGGACGGAGGTGGGCGGAAAGGACCCGGGGTCATGGACGGCAGACTCGACCGACGTCTACGCCGAGGGCCTGCAACTGCCCTTCGTGCACGCCTACCGGCAGGGCGCCGGCGTGCCGGAGGTCCGCGCGATCCTGGCGGCCAACAGCCGGCTGCCCGAAATGACCCTGGGAGACCTGGCGGCTCAGGCCGCCTGCCTGGAGGTGGCCGAGCGACGGCTGCACGAGATGTGCGCCAGGTACGGCGGCCAGACGGTCGTCCAGGCAATGGAGGTGATCTTGGACCGGAGCGAGCGGCTGGCCCGGCTCGCGCTGACCAACATCACGCACGGCACGTTCACCGCCTCGGATTTCACCGATGAGGACGGCCTCGGCAATGGCCCGTTCCCCGTCCAGGTCCAGGTGCAGATCTCCGGCACCGGGGTCGTCTGCGACTTCACCGGCAGCCACCCGCAGGTCCCCGGGCCGATCAACTGCACCTGGAGCGGCCTGGTCTCCGGGGTGCGCACCGTGTTCAAGGCCATCACCGATCCCGCCGAACCGGCCACGGATGGCTGGTTCCGCCCGCTGAAGATCATCTGTCCCGCCGGAACGATCTTCAACGCCCAGCGGCCCGCGCCCGTCGCTGCCTACTTCGAATCCACCGAGATGGCATCCGACCTGGTCTGGCACGCGCTGGCGCCGGCGTTCCCCGAGCGCCTCACCGCGGGCAGCTTCGTCTCGGTCTGCTCGACCTCGCTGGCGCTGACCCACCCGGACACCGGGGAGCCGACACTGCTGGTGGAGCCGCAGCCGGGCGGGTGGGGCGCGAGCGCCATCAAGGATGGCGAGCATGGCCTGGTGTCCGTCGGTGACGGGGAGACGTACGTGATCCCGGTCGAAGTTGCCGAGCAGCGCTACGGGATCCGCGTTGAGCGGTTCGGGTTCGACATCGTCGAGGAGGCCGGGGCCGGCCGCCGCCGAGGTGGCCGCGGCCTGGTCAGGGAGTACCGGATCTTGTGCGATGAAGCGCTGCTGACGGTCGCCTGGGGCCGGCACCTCTTCCCGCCGTGGGGCGTGGCAGGCGGGCGGGACGGCTCCCCCAACTACGTGGAGGTGCTGCGCGCGGGCAGCGAGAACGCGCAGCGGTTCGGCAAGGCATCAAGAGTCCCGCTGCGCCGCGGCGACCTGGTCCGGCTGGTCACCGGCAGCGGCGGGGGGTACGGCAACCCCCGGGAGCGCGAACCCTTCCTCGTCCTTGCGGACCTGCGCGACGAGATAATCACGGGACGGGAAGCAACCGAGGTCTATGGGGTCTCGCCGTGAGACTGGCGATCACAGGGCTCGACGTGCGGTTCGGCGACCGCCAGGTCGTCGGGATCGGCGAGTTGTCCGTCGGCGCCGCGGAGATCGTGGGCCTCGCCGGGGAGAGCGGCTCCGGCAAGTCCATGACCACGCTCGCGGTCCTCGGCCTGGCGCACACCGTCGGCGCCAGGGTCTCCGGCAGCATCCGCCTCGACGGAACCGAGCTGACCAGCCTCTCGCAGCGCGAGATGCGGGACGTGCGCGGGCGCCGGATCGCAGCCATCTTCCAGAGCCCTTCGATGGCGTTCAGCCCGGTGTTCCGGGTCGGCAGCGTGGTGCACAGCGCGCTGCGGCTGCACGGGATGACCAAGGCCGAGGCGGCCGATGCGGCGAGCCGCGCGATGCGCCAGGTGCTCCTGTCCCCCGGCCTGCTCGACCGCTACCCTTCGCACCTGTCCGGCGGGCAGCTGCAGCGGGTCGCGATCGCCATCGCGCTGGCGCTGCGCGCCGAGGTCCTGCTCGCCGACGAGCCGACCAGCGCCCTTGACGTGACGGTCCAGGCCGAGGTGCTCGAGCTGCTCAGGGAACTGCGCGAGCAGGAGGGGATGTCGGTCCTGTTCATCAGCCACGACCTGGCGGTCGTCGCCGAGCTGTGCGACCGGGTGGCGATCATGCAGGGCGGCCGCATCGTCGAGCAGGGCCCGGCCGGCGTGGTGCTGTCGGCCCCGAAGGACCCGTATACCGCCGACCTGCTGGCCGCCGTACCCCGGATTGAGCCCTCGTCATGAGTCAGTCAACCTCCGGCGGTTCCCCGGCTCGGCCGCAGGCGGAGGGCCGAACGCCGCAGCATCCCGGCGCCGACGACCAGCCTCCCGCTCTGCCTGTTGGCGCGCGTCCGGCGCGACCAAGCGAAGCGCCCGCGAGGGAGGCAGATAGAGGAGTGACGCCGCCCCTCCTGGACATCGACGGCCTCGTGGTGCGGTTCGGCCCGGTGCGGGCGGTCGACGGGGTGAGCCTGCAGCTCGCTCCCGGCCCGTGCGGGCTCGGGCTCGTCGGGGAGAGCGGCTCAGGGAAGACGACCATAGGCCGGGCGGCGCTCAGGCTCGTGACCACGGTGGGCGGGACCATCCGTTTTGAAGGAAAAGACATCAGGGGGCTACGGGGGCGCGCGCTGAAGGACTACCGGCGCGCCGCGCAGATCGTGTTCCAGGACCCCGACAACAGCCTCGACCCGCGGATGCGGGCGGGCGCGTCGATCGCCGAGGCGCTGACCGCGCACCGGATGGTCGCGCGGGGGCAGGCGCGGGAACGGGCCGGGGCGCTCCTGGCCGAGGTGGGGCTCGACCCGGCGTTCGCGGCCCGGTACCCACACCAGCTATCCGGTGGGCAGCGGCAGCGGGTCGCCATCGCCAGGGCGCTGTCCGTGCAGCCGCGGCTTCTTGTCCTCGACGAGCCCACCAGCGCGCTCGACGTCCGGGCGCAGGCCGCGATCCTGCGGCTGATCGGCGCGCTGCGCGCCCAGCGGGGCCTGGCCTACCTGCTCATCACGCACAACTTCGGCATCGTGAGCGAGCTGTGCGAGCAGACCGCTGTGCTCTACCTCGGGCGGGTGGCGGAGAGCGGCCCGACCGGCGCGCTGCTCGCCCGCCCGGCGCACCCCTATACCCGGGCACTACGGTCGGCGGTGCCCGAGGTCCACGTCGCCGCCCGCCGGACCCGGGTCATCCTGCCCGGCGAGCCGCCCGACGCGACCAGGCCGCCGCCGGGCTGCGTATTCCACCCCCGCTGCGCGCTCGCAGTGGACCGGTGCCGCAGCGAGGTCCCGATGCTGCGGCCGGTGGGACCGGGCCGGGTGGCCGCCTGCCACCGCGCCGAGGAGGTGCTCGCCGACGTGTCAGGTCTTGCGGCGGTAGACGCGCACCGCGAGCGGGGCGAAGACCACCACGATGCCCAGTCCCCATAGGACTGACTTGATCGCCGCGCCGGCCACCGGCCCGCCGGTCATCAGCCCGCGCGCCGCGGTGGCCAGGTCGGACATGGGGTTGATCCGCACGAAGGCCTGCAGCCAGCCCGGCATGTTCGTGGGAGGCACCAGCAGGTTGCTGGCGAACACGATGGGAAAGATCGCCGTGAACCCGAAGGTCTGCACGCCCTGCGGCGTCCGGGCCAGCAGCCCGATCAGGGCGGAGATCCAGCACATGGCCAGGGCGAAGCCCAGCACCACGACGCAGCCCAGGGCGGCGGCCAGCGGGCTGGTCAGGATCCGGAAGCCGAGGATGAACCCGAACCCCAGCATCACCGCCACCGAGATCATGTAGCGCACCATGTCGCCGAGCACGGCGCCGGCCAGCGGCGCCCAGCGGGCGATCGGCAGGCTGCGGAACCGGTCGAAGACCCCGGTCGAGATGTCGCTGTTGAGCATCAGCCCGGTACCGAGCGTGGCGAACAAGACGCTCTGCACCAGCAGCCCGGGCAGGGCGTACTGCAGGTAGGCGTGGGTATTGCCGGAGATCGCGCCGCCGAATACGTAGGTGAACAGGACCAGGAACATGATCGGCTGCAGGCTGAGCCCTATCAGGTCCTCGCTGTTCGTCCGGATCTTCAGCAGGCTGCGCCAGGTGAGCGTCAGCGTGTTCCTGATGCCGGCGAGCGGGCTCAGGTGCCGCGCGGGCTGCGGGGCCGGGCGTCCCGGCAGGGTTACCGTGGTCATCGCCTGCTCCCCTCGGTTTCGCGTGGCGTCTCCGCCGGGGCCGCCCCCGCGGGGGGCCTGGCGGGCGCGGCCGTCGCGTCTTGCCCGTTGGCCGGGACGGCGGGCTCGGCCGGGCGCCCGGTCAGCGCCAGGAAGACCTCGTCCAGGCTGGTCTTCCGGAGCGCGAACTCGGCCAGCACGATTCCGGCGGCGTCCAGCCGCCGGACGATCTCGGGGAGCGCCGTCGTGCTGGCCACCGGCACCGTCGCCCGGCCGTTCTTCAGGTCGGTATCGACCGCGGCGGCGGCCAGGCCCATCAGGATGCCGCCGACCTCCCCCAGGCGCGCCCTGTCCTCCGGGGAAACCTCAAGGACCTGGCCGCCGGTCCGCGTCTTGAGCTCGTCGGGGGTGCCGGTCGCGATGACCTTGCCGTGGTCGATCACCGCGAGGTCCTGGGCAAGCATGTCCGCTTCTTCCAGGTACTGGGTGGTGAGCAGCACCGTCACCCCCTCGGCGACCAGGCCGCGGATCATCGCCCAGGTGTCGCTGCGGGCGCTCGGGTCAAGCCCGGTGGTTGGCTCGTCGAGGAACAGCACGTCCGGCCGCCCGACCAGGCTCGCCGCGAGATCGAGCCGGCGGCGCATGCCGCCCGAATAGGTCTTGGCCGCTCTCCCCGCGGCGTCGGAGAGCCCGAAGCGCTCCAGCAGCTCGGCCGCCCTGGCCCGGGCCTCGTGCCGCGGCAGGCCGAGCAGCCTGCCGATCATCAGCAGGTTGTTCCGCCCGGTCAGGCCCTCGTCCACCGACGCGTACTGCCCGGTGAGCCCGATCAGCTGGCGTACCTGGTGCGCGTCGCGCACCACGTCGTATCCGGCGACCCTGGCCTGGCCGGCGTCCGGCCGCAGCAGGGTGGCCAGAATCCGCACGGCGGTCGTCTTGCCCGCGCCGTTCGGGCCGAGCAGCCCGAACACCGTGCCCGCCTGGGCGGACAGGTCTATCCCCGCGAGCGCCGTGGTCTTGCCGTAGCGCTTGACCAGCCCTTCGGCCTCGATCGCATGAGTCAACTGATGCTCCTTGTCGCACTGGGGTGCAGCAGCGGACGGTAACCGGCCGCGATCGCCGCCACGCTCGACGGAGGGGTCAGCACCTCCACGGTCTCGTCCTCGCGCAGCGCCACTGGGGCCGCGTAGCCAGCGAACGACCAGGGCAGCACGCGCCCGCCGGCCAGGAGGCCGGGAACGCCGTCGTGGTGGACCATCACGCCGCCGGGCAGCGTCGCCGCCAGCGCGCGGCTGGTGCGCTGCCGGCGCGACCGCGGATCTACCCGTTCCGCGTGCAACCGGACGTCCATGTCGCCAGCGCCGGGCGGTATGACGAGCCCGCGCGCCACCCGCCACGCCTCGGCGTAGGCACGGTACGCCGGGCGGCGGCAGTATCCGCACGGCCGGTGCCCGGCGGCGAGCGCCGTGGCCTCGTCCAGGAAGAACAGCGCCGTCCAGCCGCCCGGCGGCATCGGATCCCGGCGGCGGCCCTGCCGGTCCAGCACGCAGCAGATCCAGAGCTTCGACCGCCAGCGCGCGGCGCCCAGCTTCCGGTCCGCGTCGTGCAGGCAGCCCCGGTTGCCCATCAGCAGGCCGCGCGCGGGCACCGCCACGATCTCGCCGGCCGGCGTGACGCGGTTCTGCAGCGGGCCTACCACCCGAGTTCCCGGAGCCGCTGGTCGTCGATGCCGAAGTGGTGGGCTACCTCGTGGATGACGGTGCGGCGCACCTGATCGCGCACCTCGTCCTCGGTCTGGCAGATCCGGCAGATGGCCAGCCTAAAGATCGTGATCCGGTCCGGCAGGACCCCGGCATACTGCGTCGTGCGGGCGGTCAGGGGAACGCCCTGGTACAGCCCGAGCAGGCCGCGCGGGCCAGGGCCGTGCTCGACGGTGACGGCAACGTTGCGCATCAGCCGGCCCAGTTCCGCGGGCAGCCCGTCCAGCGCTGTGGCCACCATCTCCTCAAACCGATCTGGATCGACCTCGATCATGACTAGCGGCAGCTCAGGACGCTGCGCCGCCTGAATGGGCGGTTTCGACCTGCTTGGCCTCGGCCTGGGGCGGCCCGGGCGAATCGGTGGCAGGCGGCCGCTCCGCTTCCTCCTCCGGCATCCCGGTGACCCGCCAGAGCTCGGCGACGATCACCTGGAATGCCCCGGCCGCCGGAATGGCGAGCAGGGCCGCCACGAAACCGCCGAAGAGCCCGCCTATCCAGCTGCCGATCGACGCGGCGATCAGGATCGACATGAGGACGAGCAGCGGGTTGATCCGCACGGTCCTGCTCATGATCACCGGGTTCAGTATGTGGTTTTCGATCTGGGTGTACACGAGGAAGACGACCAGCGTGATGATGCCCGCGGTGAGCGAGTGTGCCAAGGCGAACAGGACGGTGGGTATGCCGGCGAGCGCTCCGCCGATCATGGGGAGGAAGTCGACGAGGGCCACCCACAGTGCCCACAGGAACGGGAACGGGACGCCGACGAGGAGCAACGCCACGAAGACCACGAGCCCCGCGATGATGGACGTGAGGATGTTGCCGAGCATGTAGCCGGTGACCGCGCGGTTAACCTGGCTCGCCACCGCCGTGAGGGAGACCCGCCGGCGTTCCGACATCATGGCGAGCAGCCCGGCGCGCATCTTCGGCCCTTCGAGCAGCAGCAGGAGCACGAGAACAAAGATCGTGGCCAGCGTGATGAGCAGGGACACCGCACCCTTGCCGAGTGCGAGCGCCGGCCGGCTCAGGCTCTGCCCGAAGCTGACGATCTTCGCCGTGTTCTTCTGCACCCAGGCCTGGACGTGGTACCGCCGGATCAAGTGCCCGATCCAGCCCTGGCCGTGCTGGGCCTTGCTGATGTAGGTGGGCAGCTTGTCAGCCAGGTGGGTGATCCCGT
>Ga0070698_100001402_pt1 | contig 26692 bp, 21 predicted proteins | sample KBSK1502metaG_FD_65477 | JGI IMG/M metagenome (GOLD analysis project Ga0070698, IMG submission 65477) | Corn, switchgrass and miscanthus rhizosphere microbial communities from Kellogg Biological Station, Michigan, USA - KBS K1-50-2 metaG | ecosystem: Host-associated > Plants > Roots >... | reverse complement strand
CGCCGAGGATGTAGTTGCCGACGCCCGTCCGCGGATGCGACAGAGGCGTGACGTCGTAGGCGATCTTCACGGAGCCGCGTAGCGAAACGCAAGGAAGTGAGCGCCGAGCACACGCGTGTCTGTGCTCCCTGCCACGCTCAGCGCAGGTACGGCCGTCGGCGTCACTGTGAAGGCGACGCGACAGACCCCGCCTTTCGCATGCAGCGGAACGGTGAAGATCGGGGACTGGGACGGGTCGAAGGTCAGGGTTCTCCCTGCCGCGCTGACCGTTTGGCTCCCGCTGAAGAGATTCGGGTCGCTCGCGAGGCTGACGCTGACCGTCCCCCCGCTGCAGCGCAGCCTGACGTAAGTGATACGCCTACCTGACCACGTGTCCGGGAACACTCCGGTGACGTGGTAGGCGATCCGTACGAGCCCGTCGGTTTGCCGCAGCACCATCCCTTTGAGCTTGTCGCGTGCGATCACGGAGCCGGCCAGCGGGACGCCCTCCTCGCTGAGCACGAACGGGTTGCGCACGGGCCTGCCGTTGGCCAGCAGGACACCGTCGGCCCGCTCCCGTACCTTCGTCTCCGGCAGCCCGCCCATGGACCTCTGCTTGAGGTCGTACACCGGACCGATGCTGCGATTGAAGAACTCGTTCTCCCAGAGGGTCAGCGGCTGCTCAGTGGGTCGCGATCCGGAGTAGACGAAGGCGACGTCCGCGTTTCTCCCGACTGCGGCGTCGACCCAGTCGCGCTTCGGGGCCGTGATGCCCTGGTAGAGCGCGCCGATGGAGGCCTTCGGGAAGCCGTGGTCGAAACGTTCGATTCGCTCCGTAGCGAACGCGAACCAGGCGAACACCACCGCCGGCAGGACCAGTGCATACCGTGGCGAGACGGTCAGAACGAGCAGGCCGATGAGAGCGGCCGCCACGACAACGACGACGGAGACGGTGTTGAGCGCGACCAGCTTCTCCTGTAACCACCAGAGTGGCAGGAGCGCCAGCGTGTCGGACTCTGCCGATGGATCGATGAGACGGTGATAGGGAAGTGCGCCCGGTAGTGCGGCAGCGACGATGACCGCCGCCGCGGTCGCCCGAGCGGGCCTCGGCAGGCCGCGCTCGATCCAGAGGAGCAGCGCGATCAGGAACAACGGGGCGACGTAGAAGAGATTCCGCTCCTGGACCCGCGGTGAGAGCGCCGACGCGAAGGCAGCCACCTCGAGCATGAGCCACGCGATCAGCGGCACCGACGCGGCGAGGAAGACCCGAACGGGCCGGTCCAGCGTCCGCCCGATGACGGCGAGCAGGATGAGCGCTGCGAATGGCGCAATGCCGAGGTACAGGTCGAGATCGGCGGCGTGATAGAGGAGCCACTTGAGGATCTGACCCGGCCGGTAGGTCGTGTGACCGGTGACGCTGTAGCTGCCGAGCACGCCGTAGGGAGAGCGGCCCCGAGCGGCCTGCACGATCAGCACGGTGGCGACGGCGCCTGCGAGCGCACCGTAGAGCAGTCGGAAGTCGGCGAGCATCCTCAGCCGTCTGCGTTCGAGCCAGACAAGCGCGATGGGCGCGGTTGCCACGGCCGGGACGAGGACGATCGCCTGGGGTCGCGTAACGAAAGCCAGGAGACAGAGGGCGAGCAGGGCGAGCTGCCGCCATACCGTCGGGCGCTCGAGCGCAAGCACGAGGGCAAGCGCCACGCAGACGAAGAGCGGGTAGAAAACCGTCTCCGTCATCAACGTCCCCGTGTACATCATCGACGGAACCGCAACGCTCAAGACCGCAACGATGAGTGCGAAGAACTGCGACACGACACGCCGCGCGAGCAGATACGCCGGGATCGCGGCGAGAGACATCACGATGGATCCGATCGTTTTGGCGGCGGCGTACGCGTCTGGGACCGAGCCGAAGACGCGCCAGGCTGGCGCGATCAAAAGCGGATAGACGATTCCGTACGCGCCGTGGTGCACGTCACGGATCAGGAACGTGCCCGTCGCCGCGAAGCTCTTTGCGAGCTCGGAGTAGATCAGCTCGTCGACCATGATCCACGGCGCGACAACTCGGCGGGACAGTCCATAGCGGAATCCCGCGGACACAAGCACGAGCCCTGCGAGCCAGAGCCAGACAGGGATCCGAGCGAAGCGCCCAGCCGCAGGGGGTGGAGCCGGCTCAGGCCGGCCGTTGCGTGCGAGTCCGACTTCGTCGAGGCGACCCGACAGCTCGGCGGCAAAGGGGCTGCCGGGCTCGATCCCGATCTCTGCCGCGGCCTGAGCGACGTCGTCGACGACGGCAGCGGCAACGCGTCCCCCGCCTGCGGCTTCTTCGAGGGCCGCGGTATAGCTCTCGGCGGTTCGTTCGAGATCGTGCTCTCGGTGGACGTACTGACGGGCCGCGTCGCTCATCGCGTGCTGCGTCGCTTCGCTCGAGGCCAGGAGCTCGAGAGCCGTCGCGATTGCCGCGACCTCGTCCTCGTCCACGGGGATCTTGAGGGCGACGTCGTCGGGCAGCTCGGAGAACCAGCCGAGATCGCTGACGACGAGCGGACGACCGAGGGCGAGCGCGCGAATCACACTTCCGGACGTCTCGCCCATCGTCGGCGCTCGTAGAGAGATGCATGCATCGCATGCCGCCATCAAGGACCAGAGCCGCTCCTCGCCGACGTAGTCGATGCGCTCGACGCCCTCGCCTACGAGGCGGTCCGCATCGAAACCGGGGGAGGCCGGCCCGACGAGAAGGAGTCGAGCCAACGGATGCCGTTCACGAACGGGCGCAAAGGCAGCCACGAGCTGCGGGAGGCGCTTGCTCGGGTTGAGATGACCGAAGCAACCGAACAGGGGACGACCCTCGACCTGCGCCGGCTCGATTTCGCCGAGCGGCCACGCCGGATGCGGGATGCGCGAGATCGGCCCTCGATAGCCGCCCTCCCGCGCCCGTTCCTCAACGAAACGCGAATGGACGATGAGCCCGGTTGCACTTCCAAGGACCTCCCCGGCCAGCGGGAACTCGTCGGGGCGCGTCTCCCAGGGCGGGGGCACGCGACCGTCCAGGACGCCGTGGGCAAGCAAACGGCCTGGAATCCCGGCGTCGCGCTCCATCGCGGCGAGATAGGCGAGCCCATCCTTCCGGCCGATGGTCAGGCCGGCAACGAGGTGGTGCAGCACGAAGTCGTGCAACACGACGACACCAGGTCGGCGCCGCAGCGCCTCGACGATCCAGCCGTGCGCCTCCGGATCGTTGCCGACATGGTAAAGCGCAACGTCGGCGGCCACGGGACGAGTACGGCCCCGACGTACGACTTCGACCTCGACCAGACGTGCGAGGGCCGGCAGCAGCAGCGCCGAATAGTCGGCGATGCCGGACCGCTCCGGCGGCATCGGCGAGTAGTACGCGACCCTCATCGGTGCCACCTTCCGGTAATGCCGTCGAGCTTCTGGGGCGCTAGCACCAAGCGAGAGGCCGCACTCGTCAGCAGCCAAGGCTTGACCGCCTTGGCAAGGACGAGGGTGGACTCTCGGGCCGGTGATCGCGCGCCAGAAGCCGGCACCGAGGCATCGTTTGCGATGCCGACCATTGCAGGTGGCGCTGGCTTTGCCAGCACCACCGTTCTGTATTGCTGGAAGGGGCACTAGTCGAGCAGGCGAGCGATCGTCTCGTCCCAGGACACCCGCCGAGCGAGCTCCTTGCCTGCCTGCCCCCACGCCTTCGCATCGTCCACGTGCTCGCGCAGCCAGGAGCATGCCTCCGCGAGCGCAGCGGCTCGCGGCTCGCACACCAGCCCGGTGCGACGGTCAGAGACGACCTCGAGTGGACCGCCTGCGTCGGTCGTGGTGACCACGGGCTTCTCGGCGAGAAACGCTTCGTACGGAACCATGCCGAAGTCCTCGTCGACGGGTGCGTAATACACGGCGAGGCAGCGGGCGTACAGCCCGGCGAGCTCTTCCTCGTCGACGCGACCTGCGAACCGAGCGCGACCGTCGAGGCCGTGGCGCTCGGCAAGCTCTTCCAGCCGATCGCGGTCGGGACCGTCCCCGACGATCACGCAGCGCAAGGTCGAGTCGGTTGCGAGGGCGTCGAGCAGCAGCTCATGGCGTTTCGCCCGGTCGAGGCGCCCCACAGAGAGGAAGAAGTCCTCGTAGCCCTCCGTCCTGTACGGAAGCTCCTGAGGTGGGTGCGGCATCACGTCGGCGGCGATTCCCGTCGAGCGCTCGAGCCGGTCGGCAACGTTGCGCGACGTGGCAAAAACCTTCCGCGCCTCTCCAAGGGCGACCTGGTCGAGCCGCTGGACCGCGCGCCGGGTCGCGCGATCCTCGGCACCCTCGCCGAACTGACCCAGCTCGGTGCGGTCGAGCTCGTACGCCTGACGGAACTGGTGGAGCAGCCAGACGACCTTGTTGGGATGCCGAACCGCGTAGGACGGAAATTTCGTCGCGATCACGAGGTCGACCGCACGGCCGTCGGACTCGGTCAGGTCGAGCAAGCGCCAGAGGAACGCTTGCGAGAGCACCCGCTCACCCGGGTACCACTTGTACGGCACGGTGACGAGATCGGTCTCGTGGCCACGCTCGCGCAACTCGGCCACGAGGTCGTCGGCGAAGATCTCTGCGCCTCCGCGCTCGAACGGCACCTGAGGCGCGCAGACTGCGATCCTCATCCGTGCACCAGCTCGCTCGAGAGAGCCGTTCGAGGTACACGCGCGTGTGCCTGGGTCCCACCACGCCCGCCCACCATCAGCCTACGTCGACAGTTGTCGCTCGTCAGCAACACGCCTGCGCCGGCTTTGCGCCTAAGCATGCGCGGCCGTCCGCGCAACGAGTGCATAGTCGAGCGGCGCGAACAGGAGCTCGTTGAGCCGGCGCACGTTGGCTGCGATCACGGGATCGTCGGGCTCGGTCAGACGATCGGCGGGCTCGTGGAGGAAGCGAATCTCGGTCTCGTCGAAGCCGGACTGGCGCGCGAGCAGCTCCAGTGTCTCCGGGACGAGCGGTTGCGCATGGGTGAGGTCGGCGAAGTAATTGCGGAGCGCGATGGGCGAAAGAGGGTTGATCGTCTCGGCCACGAGAAGCCCACCCGGCCGGAGCTTCGCGGCCGTGAGGCCCAGGGCCCGCACGAGCACGCCGGCGGGCAGGTGCTCGACGACCTGGCCCATGAAGACTCCCCCGAGTGAGCCGTCCTCCAAGCCCTCGAGGTGCTGAACGAGGTCGGCCTGCTCGACGTCGAGGCCTTCGCCGCGAGCGTAGGCGACCATGTCCGCGTCGGCGTCGATGCCTCGCGCCTCGATTCCGGCTTCACTCAGGAGCTGCAGCAACTCGCCTCGGCCGCAGCCCGCGTCCAGCACCGGCGCCGCAGCGCGGAAGTCCTCGACGTACCGACGCTGGCGCTCGCGAATGGCTTCGACGCTGCCGCGCATACGGCTCTCGAAGGCGAAGTAGTCGGGGACTGCGGCGGCCGCGGGCTGGGCGGCGACGGTCACGGGGGCTGCCCCAACTCCGGTGCGGGCGCCGCGGCGCTCCAACCTGACCAGCCTCTCCTCGAGCTCCCGCAGGAGCCGCTCGGCCTGCTCGCGCGCAGCCGCACTCGCGTCGGCTCGTTCCGAGAGAGCATCGACGAGCTTCAGGACCGAATCGTTGACGACGCGCTGGTCGGCCGCCATCGGCTCGACGTACCAGCGCATGAGCTTGCGCAGCACCCGCTTGACGAAACCCTTCGGCCCACCGCCGACTTCCCGTTCGGCGCTGACAGGCCAGAACCGCTCCGCCAGCGCCCGCGTTGCGGCGAAGTCGGCGCCGCTGGGATCTCCAGAGACCGCACCCCGGGCCAGCTCCTCTCGGAGGCGCTCGAACAGGTCAGAGACGTCGATTTCCGAGGAGGAAATGCCTGCAGGCGCCGGGTTTTTCGCTTCCGGCCCGGACATTCGAAGGATTGTACGGGGTGCGCCTGTCAATGGAGGGCGCGCACGTACTGCCAGGCTTGGGCAAGACCAAGCTGTCGCATCGCGACCAGGATCACCGCGTACAGCGCGAGCCCGGCCGCGGCGGCCGGGACCGCGCTGAGAACGAGCGAGGCTCCCCCGAAGGCGAGCGCCGTCGCCGCTCCGACCAGCAGCGACAGACGCCCGAGCCCGACGACCGTCAGTCCGAGCATGCGCGGAGACAGCGCCGCCATCAGGCCCAGGACGAGCAGGAGTGTGGAGACGCCGAGCGCGACCGTCACACCCGTCAGCCCCCACCAGGCCCGACCGGCGATGGAGATCGGGATGTCAAGAAAAACTCCGACGACCGCCAGCGGCACCAACAATCGAGTCCGTCCCATGACGAAGAGGAGCGGGTACGTGATCGAAAACGCGGCATTGGCGATCATCCACGGGGCGAGGTAGACCACGAGGCGGCCGAGCTGGTCGCCCACGTCCCCCGCGAAAGCATTACCGAGAACAGCCGTCACGACGCGCCCTCCGACAAGCGCCACGAGACCTGCGCCGGCTCCGACGAACGCGAGCGAGACCCAGGCCGAGTGCACGACGTGCTCGGCCGCACCTTCAGCGTCGACACCACGTCGTGTTAGCGGCGCGGCGGAGATGAGGGCCAGCGAAAACGCGGTCGCACTCGTGAAGGTGGCCGCGAGCAAGTACGCGTAAGAAAGACTGGTGACGTTGCCCTCTCCGGTCCCGCCGGCGAACCTGAGCGCGATCACATAGAGGCCCTGCATCGCGAGGGGTAGGGCAGCGCCGTAGGTCAGCTGCCACAGACGACGTCTGATCCTCAGCGGCGTTCCACGGTGACGACGAAGCCGGCTTCCGCGCAGCAGAAGCGCGACACCTGGGATCCCGATCGCGATCGCCCCGTTGAGAGCAAGCCCCCAGGCCAGCGACACGAGCCCGTGAGCGTCCGCGGCCAGCACGAAGAAAACGAGGCCGCCGATGCCCCCTAAGCCAAAGCCCGCCGCCGCCGGGATGTAGCTGTCGCGCGCAGCAAGCGCGCTGGCCGCCAGCGACGCAAGCAGCTGTGCGAACGCGGCCGGGATCAGCCAGGGGAGAGCGTCCGCGGCGACCGAAGCTGACTCTTTCGGCAGCCGGCCCGTGATCAGCTCGGCCCAGAAGCCCGCGAAGACGGCCACGATCACCGTGGCAGGGACGGCGACCGCCAGGAAGGCGATCACGTAGGCACGAAACTCCTCGCTGAGCCGGCCCTCTTCCTGGGCTCGCGTGAGGTCGGGGACGACCACCATTCGGAACGCCTGAGCGCCGAGCACGAGCACCAGGTAGACGCCGTAGGCGGCCATGAAACCGTCTGTCTCCTTGTTCCGCCCGAACTTGTGCGCCAGGTAGGCGCCAGCGACGGCAGCGGCGAGGCTCAGCGTCACATATGAAAGTCCTGTAAGGAGGCCGCTCTGAACGGCACTCCGGCCGCGTGCCGGGCTAACCTTGGCGTGCTCGTCGGCGGGCACCGCTGCATGAAATCAGACCCACACGACTTCACCTGGACGGACGAGGCACTTGCCGATCTGCGGCGGGAGTTCGGCGAGCTCTTCGCCGACCGAACCTGCCTCGTAACCGGTGCGGACGGCTTCATGGGATCGCATCTCACGGATGCGCTCGTGCAGCTCGACGCCAAGGTGCACGCCTTCGTTCGCGCAACGTCGAGCGGGGCGCTCAACAACATCGGACATCTGCGCGAGCGGCTCAAAGTGCACTTCGCCGATCTGACGGACAAGACGTCGGTCGATTACCTCGTGAAGGAGCTCGTCGAGGCGCCGGACAGGCCATACGTGTTCCATCTCGGGGCGCAAGCGCACGTCGGCGAGTCGTGGCACAGGCCGTACGAGACCGTGATGGCGAACACGCTCGGCACGCTCAACCTGCTGCAGTCGATCGTCGACCACAAGCTCGAGCTCGAGAAGTTCGACACCGCCGGCACGTCCGAGGAGTACGGCAACCCGCATGAGGCAGTCGCCCACCACCATTCGTTCGACGACGAGGGCTCGCTGATCCTCCACGAGCGCTCGCCGATCAACCCGAAATCCATCTACGCGACGTCGAAGGTCGCCGCTGACTTCCTGACGATGAACTACCACGATGCGTTCGGCGTGCCCGGTGTCGTGACGCGAATGTTCAACAACTACGGCCCGCGGCAGAACCCACGCTACGTAACCGGAACGATCATCACGCAGGCGCTTACGCGCGAGACGGTCGAGCTCGGCCAGCTGGATCCGATGCGTGACTTCTGCTTCTGCACGGACGGCGTGCGCGGTCACCTGATGGTGGCGGCGCGCGGCATTCCGGGAGACCTCTACGTCTACGGGCAGGGGAGAAACATCTCCATGCGCGAGTGGGCCGAGCTGATCCTGCGCGTAGGACGCGAGCAGGGGTACTGGGAGGCACGCGAGCTCGTGTCGACGCCGGAGCGGTTCCGGCCGGGTGCCAGCGAGGTGATGGCGTTGCGCGTCGGCTACGAGAAGCTCAACCGGGAGACGGGCTGGGACCCACACACGTCGTGGGAGGAGGGCGTCGCGCGCACGATTGCCTGGTACGCCGAGAACCGGGCACGGTGGATCGGGCGGGTCGACTGGCTAACGCAGACGCGTACACCCGCGTGAAGACGCTCGTCACCGGCGGTGGCGGCTTCCTCGGCTCGCACCTGGTCGAACGCCTCGAGGCCGACGGACAGGAGGTCGCCGTCTCACGCCGTGCCGACTACGACCTGACGAGCTGGGACGATGCCCAGCGGCTCTTCCGTGACGTACGGCCGGAGCGCGTGTTTCACGTCGCCGGCGAAGTCGGAGGAATCGGTGCAAACCGCGCGAGCCCTGGCCGGTTCTGGTTCGCGAACCTGATGATGGGCGCCCACGTGCTCGAACTGTCGCGCCGCCACGGCGTCGACAAGCTCGTGATCGTCGGCACCGTCTGTGCTTATCCGAAGTTCGCGCAGGTGCCCTTCCGCGAGGACGATCTGTGGTCGGGCTATCCCGAGGAGACGAACGCGCCCTACGGGGTCGCGAAGAAATCGATCCTCGTAGGAGCGCAGTCTTACCGCGAGCAATACGGCCTCAACTCCATCTTCTTGTTGCCGGCGAACCTCTACGGCCCTCGCGACAACTTCGACCTAAAGACCTCGCACGTCATTCCGGACCTGATCCGGAAGATGCTCGAGAGCCGTGAACGGGTCCTGCTCTGGGGGGATGGTTCGCCGACCCGTGAATTCCTCTTCGTCGACGACTGCGTCGAGGGACTGGCGCTCGCGGCCGAACGGTACAACGGCGCCGATCCGATCAACCTCGGCACGGGAGACGAGATCTCGATCCGGGAGCTGGCCGAGCTGATCGCGGAGCTGACCGGCTTCGAGGGCGAGATCGAGTGGGACTCTTCGATGCCGAACGGTCAGCCTCGAAGAAGCCTCGATGCCAGCCGCGCGCGTGAGCTCTTCGGCTTCGAGGCAAAGACAGGGCTGCGTGAGGGCCTCGAGCGCACCATCGCCTGGTACCGGCAGCACGCGGCCGCTGTCGCGGGCGCCGCTTCGTGAGCTCCGAGGTCGCCGCCAGGCCGTCGCCTTTGGACGCGGTCGCCGACCAGATCCGGCGCACGGGCGACGCAGTCTCGTCCCTTCGACCCGCCTACGCGCTCGGCGCACTCCTCGCCGTGCAATGGCTCGCCGTTCTCGCCCTCGCGCTGACGGTCAAGCACAACGGCTGGCTCTACTACGCTGGCGGGGACCAGCTCTGGCACTACTCGGGTGCGTACCTCCTGGCGCACGGCCACCTGCCGCCGGCCTTCGTGGGCTACGGCTGGTCTGTCCTCCTCCTTCCCATCGCGCTCGTGGCCGGGCCCAACCTGGTCTCGGCGCTGCCGGCCATCGTGCTGCTGAACACCGTGGTGCTCCTGCCCATTGCCCTCCTCTGCACGTACGGAATCGCAGCGCGAATCGCAGGACGGCTGTTCGGCTACTTCGCAGCAGCGCTCTGGATCGGACTCCCCTACCTCGGCATCACGTTCGTCGAGCCCGGCTACCACCAGAAGTACACGGAGCTCACGCTTCCGCAGCTTGTCGGGTTGACCTCGGTGCCGGATTTCCCGTCGATGGTGGCGCTGCTCGTCGCCGCGTACTTCTGTCTCCGTGCGCTCGATGGGGCCGGTTGGCATTTTGCCGCGGCTGCCGGGCTCGCTGCAGGGTATTCGATCGCAATCAAGCCGTCGAACTCGATCTTCCTCTTCGCTCCGGTGGTGCTGCTCCTCGTCAAGAGATGGCGCGCCCTCGCGTGGTTCGCCGCCGGCCTTGCACCCGCGTTGCTCACGCTCGCGCTCTGGAAGTACCGCGGCCTCGGTGTGCTCGCAGCGACGCCTGCCGAGCCGGTGCGGACGGCTGCGGGCATCGACAGCCTGCTGAATCGCATCCACAACCCGAGCCTCAACAGCTGGGAGCATCTCCACCAGGTGCTGCTCGGCCTGCGTGAGCATTTCTGGGTGGCACGCGTGATCGAGTGGCTGCCGCTCGCCGGCCTCGTCGGGCTGCTTGCGCGGTCGCGCCGGGGCTTTCTCCTCGTCGGGACCTGGTTCATCGTCTACCTGCTCTTGAAGGCGACGTACATCCCAGCGTCGATCGAGGATGCGAGCTTCTTCCGGATCATGATGCCCGCATTCCCTGCCTACCTCCTCCTTTCAGCTGCGGTCGTGCTCCTGGTGCCGGGGTTCCGCGCGAGGCCCGCTCCAATTCGACGGGCTCCGCTGCCGAGAACAAACCTTGTCGTTGCGATCGCCGCTGCGACAGCCGTCTTCGTCGTGTTTCCGCTAGGCGTGATCGCGGCGACACCCCCCCTTCACGATGGAGGGCGTCTCGCTGTGCGCGCGGGCAACAGCCTGGTGCCGGTCTCCTCCAAGATCGGGCTACGCGCCGCAGTCGACGGTGACGCGGTCCGGCTTTCCTGGCGCGCGCGCCCTGCCGGAACGGGCTCCGTCTTCTACCGTGTCATGCGGGCGAAGGGTTCGAACGCGATCGGGTGCGCGGGAATCCTCAACAAGGCGGCCGACGACTGTCGGCTCTATGTGGATCTGACCGGCGCAACGCGTACGACGTCCGGTGTCGACAAGCCCGGCCCGGGAACCTGGACGTACGGGATCGGTGTCGCGGCGAACTGGCTGAACGACCCGAGCCTCGGCGATATCTACGTGGTCAGCCCACTGGTTACGGTGACCGTTCGCTAGCGCTTGCACAGTCGCATGTGAAGCCAACGGCCGCGCCGGCCAAGCCGGCACGGCCTTCAATGGCCGGCATCGCAATCGATGCCTCGGCGATATCTACGTGGTCAGCCCACTGGTTACGGTGACCGTTCGCTAGCGCTTGCACAGTCGCATGTGAAAGCCAACGGCGACATCTACGTCGTCAGTCGCCTGGTCACCGTCACCCTTCCCTCGCAGCCTCTCTTTGCTCCTGCTCGAGCAGCGCCAGGCGCTGCGCCAGGATCGTGTTCTGATCCGAGAGGCGCGAGATCACCGTCGAGTAGTGCAGCAGGACGATGAGGATGAAGAGCGCGCCGGTCGCGCCAAGGATCGCAGGCGGGTAGGTCTCGACTCCGAACCAACCCGCAATCGTGTTGAGCCCGCCCCGCCAGAGCGAGAGGGCGAGCAGCACGACACCGGTGAGAAGCCACAAGAGGGCATAACGCTCGCGGAGGCGGCGCGACCGGATCAGCTCGAAGACGACGACGAGCAGCAAGAACGACGCAACCGCGGCGGCGATCGAGACAGGGAGTGGAGTCATCGGTGTTGTTCCTCCTCCAGGGGGACGGCGTAACGCCGGAACAGGCCTACGAAGATCGCAAGCAGCACTTTCGTCATGTAGTAGATGGAGCTGAGAGCGGTGATCGAGGACTCCCCGCCGCCGCGCTCGCGCATCTCGACCGGAACCTCTCGCAGGCGCAGCTTGTGCTTCACGCACATCACCGTCGCCTCGACCTCGGGGTAGTCGTGCGGGTAGTCGGCCGCAAACAGGGCGATCCCCTTCCTGTTCACCGCGCGGAAGCCTGAGGTGGTGTCTGTCACCTTCTGCCGCACGACCGCGGAGACGATCCCGGCGAAGATGCGGATGCCGACACGCCGCGCGAAGGACGACCGGTAGCCGGCACTGGCGGCGAAGCGCGAGCCGACGCAGAGGTCGGCCTCTCCGGCCAGGACCGGCTCGAGGATCGTCGCCAGCTGCGACGGATCGTGCTGCCCGTCCCCGTCGACCTGAACAGCGATGTCATAGCCACGCTCGAACGCGAAGCGATAGCCCGTCTGCACGGCCCCGCCGATGCCGAGGTTGAAGGGGAGGCGAAGGACGTACGCGCCTCGCTCCGACGCGACGGCCGCCGTTCGGTCGGCAGAGCCGTCGTCGACCACGACGATGTCGAAGCCGGGGTCGAAGCCGCGAATCTCGTCGATCACCCGCCCGACGGTCGCCTCCTCGTTCAGTGCCGGCACGACCGCGAGCCGCCTGAGCTCGCCGAGCTGCGACAGGACGGCCTCGCGTGGCGGCACTGCCAGCTCCGCCAACTCAGCCATGCGCTCCGACCGGGCTCGCGATTCCAACGAGCTCGAGGATACGGCGCGCCCGGTGCGCGTACGTGTGCTCGTCGAGCACCCGCTCGCGGGCGCGGCGCCCCATCGCCTCCGCCGCCGCCGGATCGCCGAGCAGCTCGCGATAGGCCGCCAAGGCTTCGTCCGCAGACGACACGACGCGAATCTCAGAGCCCGGCTCGAACCAGCGCTCGATCCCGTCCTGCGGATTCGAGACGATCGCCGCCCCTGCTGCCGCGAGCTCGAAAGGACGACAGGTGGAAGAGCCGGACACAGTCGCGTGCGAGCGCCGCGTGATGTTCAGGTTGATTCGCGCTCGGGAGATCGCCTGCGAGAAGACATTGAACGGCACGTCGCCGATCAACCTGGCTGCGCCGACGTCGCCGCGAAAGTCCGTGCCGCCGAGGACAAAATCGATCTCCTCGTCGCGCCTGCTCGGCTCACCGACGAGCGTCCGCATCCACTCGCGGCGGAACTTGTCCCCGTAGCCGTAGAAGAACACGTCGTACTCCTTTTCGACCTCCGCGGGTCGGAAAACCTCTGGGTCCGCGGCCCAGAACACCGTTTCGGCGCGTCGTGCGCCGAGCTCGCGGAGACGGTCGAGGCCGCCTTCGGAATTCGAGAGCACCAGGTCGTACTCCGATGGGTCAGCGCCGTGGTAGTAGTTGAACCCCGTGTCCATGCCGCCAAACTCGGGCAGGCTCATCGGCACGTCGCCGTCGTAGAAGACGACCGGGACGCCAAAGCGCTCACGGAGTCGCGCCGGCACGCCGCGCAGATGAGCCATCGGGACGGTGAAGACGATCACGGCGACGACGTCGCGTTCCCGCTCGAGGATCCGCTCGAGATGGCGCTGCCAGCGTGGTGTGACGTACCGCCAGATCGCCTCACGCGTGAGCTTGTCGCCGACCGTGTCCTCGGGCTGATCCTCGGCCCGGCGCAGGAGGGTGTCGCCTTTCAGGCGCGCGGCAACCTCACGGGCGCCGGCGAAGATCTCCGCCTCACGGTAGAGCGGATTCGGCGCCGTCCGCCACCAGGGCGACTCGATCGCGCGGCCGCGATAGGGCGTGACGATCAGGTCGACTCCAACCTCGTAGAGGCCTTTCCAGATCTGCCACCAGGCCGGAGTGCAGCCGTAGCGGAAGTCGAGGTCGACCGCGGACGCGACCGCGAGCACCTTGGGCGCAGCCGGCATCAGTATGCGCCCCGCCGAGCGAGCACCGCGGGCAGCGTCTTCGCGAGGATGGAGATGTCGAGCCAAAGCGACCAGTTCTCGATGTAGTAGAAGTCGAGCCGGACGAGCTCGTCGAAGCTGAGGTCGATGCGGCCTGAGACCTGCCACAGCCCGGTCATCCCGGGCAGCACGAGGTAGCGCTTGCGGTGCCAGGGCATGAGCTGGTCGTAGTCGCGGATCGGGAGCGGGCGCGGGCCTACAAGCGACATCTCGCCCCAGAGCACGTTCAGCACTTGGGGCATCTCGTCGAGCGAGTAGCGGCGGAGCGCACGCCCGACCGGCGTCACACGTGGGTCGTTCTTGATCTTGAACAGCGGACCGGAAGCCTCGTTCTCGGCCTCGAGCGTGGACTGACGCTCGGCGGCGTCTGCGTACATCGTCCGGAACTTCATCATCCCGAACGCCTGCTGACCCAGGCCGATGCGCTGGTCGCGGTAGAAGACGGGGCCACGCGAGGTGAGCTTGATCCCGCCCGCAATCGCCAGCCACAGCGGTAGGCCGGCGACGACGACGAGGCTCGAGACGACAACGTCGAACGAGCGCTTCAGCGCCCAGTCCCACCCGACGAGTGCGGGTGGTCGCAGCTCGAACAGGGGGGCGCCCTCGCCCGGGATGTACTCCGCGCGCTTGAGCAGCAGGTCGGTCGTCTTCGGGGCGATCTTCACCTTCACGCCAAAGCGGTGCGCCTGCTCCACGAGCTCGAGCAGCTCGCGTTCACTGAACCCCTCGTCGGTGACGATCAGCTCGTCGACATCGTGTTCCCTCAAGACCAGCGGGACCGCATCCAGCCCACCCAGCACGGTGAGCTCGCCCGCGTCGCCGTTCGGCGCGATCGCGCCCAGATACTCGTAGCGAATACCGCTGCGGTCCTGGCCCAGGATGCGCCGCAGCTCCGCGAGGTGCTCTCCCTCGCCGACCAGCACGGTCCGGCGGCGCGCGCCCGCAACCCGAAGGACGTCACGGGTCAAGACTTCGTAGCTCGAGCGCAGGATGCCGATGAAGAGCGCTGTGAAGACGAGCGCAGTCGGCGTGAGGCCGTAGGTGGTGAAGTGGTAACCCGTCCCGAGCCCGAACGCGAGCATGATCGCGGCGACGAGGATCAGGGAGAAGACGACCTGGCCGAGCCCGGTCCGCAGCTCGCGCCGGCGGTAGAGGCCGCCGACCCAGAAGACCAGCACCGTGACGATCGTCAGGAACGGCAGCCAGTGGGCCTCCGTGTCCCAGACGATGCCCCAGAGCGGTGGCCACTGGCCGAGGTAGAGCTCGCGGACGAGAAGCGCGACGTAAACGCCGAGAATGAGACCCCCGAGATCGACGGTGACGAGCGCGGCCACGCTCACAAGCCGGCGGACGACGGCGAGGAGCGTGCTGCGCGAGAGGAGGTACGGCCGTACCGACCGGATGTCCTCGGCCGGCGCCGGCCGCGGCTCGGTCGGCACGGCGGGCTTCGTGCTCACTCGGCGGAGTGTACTTTCCGCCTTCTATGGGCCTGGAGCAGCTCAGCGAGCGCTACGCAGAGCACAACCGCCTGGAGCGAGGCGCGGGCTTCGTCTTCGCGGGCCCGGAACGTACCCGACTGTTTCGCCGCTATGTCGGCGGGCCGGGTCGGAAGGTGCTCGACCTCGGCTGCCGTGACGGCGCGTTGACAAGCACTTACGCAGAAGGGAACGAGGTCGTCGGTGTGGATGCCGACCGAGAGGCGCTCGCGGCGGCCGAGAAACTCGGGATCGAGACTTGTTGGGCCGACCTCGACGAGCCGTTGCCGTTCGAAGACGCCAGCTTCGACGTGGTGGTAGCCGGTGAGCTGCTCGAGCATCTTCGCGACCCCCGCCGGCTGGTGGGCGAAGCCCGGCGCGTCCTCTGTCCGAACGGGACGTTCGTCGCCTCGGTTCCCAACGCCTACCGCCTGAAGAACCGGCTCCGCTTCCTACTCGGGCGAAAGCCCGAGGACGATCCGACCCACCTGCAGATGTTCTCCCCTGCCGACGTCCGCTCCTTGCTTGGCGGCTTCGACCAGCTGCAGCTCCATTTCATCGCCGGCCGACTCGTCCCCCTTCAGGCGAGGCTGTTCGCGAACGACATCGTCTTCTCCGGACGCAGGCCACGCTGAAGCTCATCGAGGTCGACAGCCCTCCTCTTCAGGCCCAGGAACGTCAGTCCGAACCGCAGCGCCAAAGCCCGCGGCGGATCGAGGAGATCCGAGTCGTGGAAGTACGCGTGCACCACTTGGCGCTGGAATGGACCGAGGAGGCCGCGCGCGAGCATCCCGATCGAGTGCGTGGTGGGCAGCTCGAGGAGTCGACGACCGCTGCGGAGCTCGAGCCAGGTCGGCTCGTGCGCCTGGAGATGCGGGGCGTCGGGCGCGAGATAGCCGGGCCGGAAGGCCGTCGCGGTGCAATCCGTGTAGCCCAGATCGGCGACCGCCTCGGCCACGGCTTCGTCGAGGTACCAGCCGCCGCCGCAGAAGAACCGCGCATTGAGCCCCACCGACCGAAGCCAGTCGCCTTGCTCGCGGACGAGCGCCGCCGGCTCGCCGTGCGTCGGGCGGGCATGGTCGGGCGCGGTCCAGTGCGTGTGCAAGCCGAGGGGGCCGCGCTTCTGGGCCTCGCGCGCACGTTCCAGCCAGAGCTCCGTGTCCTCGCCCGCCATCGGCGGGCGCATCAAGGCAGCGATCGCGAACTTCCCGGGACGGCGCCGTTGTAGCTGGGAGAACCGCCTCCACGCCTCGTCGTCGAGAGGCCGCTCCACATGACACGAGACGACGGCGTATCGCCCGTGCAGTATGTCCCCCGTGTGCGGCATCGCCGGACTCTATTCGCCCGCGGGCGCCCCCAATCCCGAGCTCGTGGACGCAATGCGCACCGCACTCGTTCATCGCGGGCCGGACGAAGGCTCCACTGATGCCTTCGGCCGCTGCGTGCTGGGTCACCAGCGCCTACGCGTGATCGATCTCGAGACCGGCTACCAGCCGGTGGCGAACGAGACCGGCGACGTGATCGCGGTGTTCAACGGCGAGGCGTACAACTTCAGTCAGCTTCGCGCCGAGCTCCACGGCCATGAGATTCGTGGCACCGGCGATACGCCGGTCCTGCCGCACCTCTACGAGGAAAGTGGGCCGCAGTTCGTCAAGCGGCTGCACGGCATGTTCGCGCTCGCGCTCTGGGACGCGACACGCGAGCGGCTCGTCCTCGCGCGTGATCGCCTCGGCAAGAAACCTCTGCTGTGGACGCGGCTTCCGGACGGCACGCTCGCGTTTGCATCCGAGCTGAAGGCGCTGCTGCGCCTGCCCGGGGTGTCTCGCGAGGTCGACCTCGAGGCGATCGACGCGTACCTGGCGCTGCAGTACGTGCCAGGACAGCGAACCGGCCTGCGGGGCATCCAAAAGCTGTCCCCAGGCCACGTGCTCGTTGCCGAAGGCGACACCGAGGCGATCGAGGCATACTGGCACGCCGAACCGGCGGAGCAGAGCGCTCACGAGGACGAGTGGCTCGAGCGGGTCCGCGCACGGGTCACCGAAGCAGTGCGCCGGCGTCTCGTCGCCGATGTTCCGCTCGGCGCGCTCCTGTCGGGCGGAATCGACTCGAGCATCGTCGTCGCGCTGATGGCACAAGCATCGTCGCTCCCGGTACGCACGTTCACGGTCGGTTTCTCCGACGCGCGCTACGACGAGAGGGCATACGCGCGGCTCGTGGCCGAGCGTTACGGCACCGTGCACGAGGAGCTCGAGCTCGACGAGGACATCGCCGCGACGCTCCCGAGACTGGCTGCGGCCTATGACGAGCCGCTCGGCGACGAGGCGGCGTTTCCCATGTTCTTGATCGCCGAGCAGGCGCGGCGCCACGTGACAGTCGCGCTCGCCGGCGACGGTGGTGACGAGGCGTTCGCCGGCTACGAGCGTTACATCGCCCACGGCCTCGCAGGGCGCATCCCCCGGCCCGCCGCACGTGCTGCCGCGGCCGGGCTGAGACTCATGCCGGCGGCGCGGCGCGAGCCTCGGTCTCCCCTCTTCCGCGCCTCGCGCTTCCTGGAGACGGCCGCCGCTCCCGTAGCCGAGCGCTACATCCGTTTGATGGAGGTCTTCACCCTCCAGGGCCGGCGATCGATCTGGGCCGACCCTCGTCGCGCACGCCCGATCCAGCTCGTTCCTCCGCGCGGTGGGATTGCCGGCCTCCAGTTGCTCGACCTCGCGACCTATCTCCCCGGCGACCTGCTTCTCAAGGCCGACATTGCCTCGATGGCGCACTCGCTCGAGTTGCGTTCGCCGTTTCTTGACCACGAGGTGGTCGAGCTCGGTCTCGCGCTCCCGGACTCGCTGAAAGTCCGCGGGCGCGACGGGAAGATCGCGCTCCGCCGAGCGTTCGCCGCGGACCTCCCTCAGCAGGTCGTTGACCGGGGCAAGACCGGGTTCGGCGTCCCGCTTGGCCGCTGGTTCCGGCAGGACCTCCGCGAGGCGGCGCACGACCTGCTCGCGAGCGACCGTGGCTGGTTCCGCGGTGAGACGATCCGCGCTCTGCTCGAAGAGCACGAGAGCGGGCGGGTGGATCACGGCCACCGGCTCTGGTGCCTGCTGATGCTGGAGCTCTGGGTGCGCGAGCACGTGGAAGCTCCCGTTCTAGCCGCCGCGTGACAGCGTGAAGCGGGCGCACCTCTGGCTCGTGGCCTTCGCGGCGATCGCCCCCCGCTTGGCCGTTCTCCTGCGCGAGCGCGCCGACATCCTGACGGCGTTCACCGACAAGAGCGATGACTTCGCTCAGACCTTTGTCCACCACGGCACCTTCGGCTTCATCCCGGGCGAGCCGTCCGCCTACACGCAGCCGCTCTACGGCTTCTTCCTCGTTCCGGTCTATTGGCTCTTCGGACGCAACTGGTGGGCGATCGGCGTTGCACAGATCCTTGTCGCCACTGCGACTGCGTTCCTCGTCTACGCGATTGGCGAGCGGGTCGTCTCGCGCCGCGCCGGCACGTTCGCAGCCGTCGTGTCGACGCTGAGCCCATACCTCGTCTGGCACGACGTGCATCTGAACCGAGAGGTGCTCGACCAGCTCGTCGCGGCGGCGCTCGTACTGTGCACGCTCGTCGCGGCGGACCGCCGCTCGCTCACCTGGGCAACCGCGGCCGGCATTCTCGGCGGCCTGGCCGTGCTCGGGAACGTTCGGCTCGCTCTCCTGCCCGTCGTCGTGGCCATCTACCTGGTCGTCCGAAACGGGTGGAGCTGGGCGCCGGTCGCGGTGGTCGCAGCGGCCGCAGTCGCGGTCGCTCCGTGGCTGATCCGTAACCGGGTCGAGGTGGGCTGCTTCGCCTTGACGACCGACGGTCGAGCGTTGTGGAAGGCGAACAACCTGCAGACATACGACCTGCTCGCCGCCGGCAAGTGGATCGACGACGTGCGCGACCCTCCCGGTCACCCCTTTCCGAATCCCGAGGAAGCCCGCGACATCTACCGCCAGAGCGGCCGGAAGATCCATGTCGACGAATGCGCCAACCAGAGCTACTACGAGCACAAGACGTGGCTGTTCGTCCGCAACCATCCCGGGGCAAAGGCGAAACTCGCCGGCCAGGCGGTGCGGATGGAGTGGGATCCGCGTACGACAGCGTCCGCGACCGACTCCGGTAGCGGCCTGATCAGAGGCTGGGCCCAGCCCCTGTATACGTCGGCGCTGTTCGCGCTCGCCCTCGTCGGCGTCGCCGTGGGCCGGCGCAGGTTCGTCGGGCTCGCGCTTGCAGTCCTCGCCTACCAGACGCTGGCGGCGATGGTTTTCGTCGGCGCCACCCGCTATCGCGTCGCCACCGACTTCCTGCTTGCGCTGCTGGCCGCTGGTGCGCTCGAGTGGCTGCTCGAGCGGCGAACCAGACTGCGGTGAGAGTCCTCCACGTCCACCGCATCGGAGGGATCGGCGGCTCGGAGCGACACCTTCTGACGCTCTTGCCTGCCCTGTCGGAGCGCGGCCTCGACGTCCACTTTCTGGGGCTCGACGACACCTCTCGAGCTCCCGATCCCTTCTACGAAGCGCTGACCGTCCCGTTCGAGCGCATGCCCGCGCCCCGAGACTTCGACCATCGGCTCGCGCTGCAAGTGCGGCAAGCTACGCGGAGCGCGGACTTGGTGCACACGCATCTCGTGCACGCCGACGTCTACGGCGCGCTCGGTGCGCGCCTTCTCGTCTCGACGAAGCACAACGACGATCCCTTCCGCGCGGGCGCTTTTCGCTACGTCGAACGGGCCCTTGCGCGTCGTGCGTCACGAATCGTCGCGATCACGGACGCGCTCGCGAGGTTCCAGGTCGAGCGCGTCGGACTGCCCGCGAACAAGATCGAGGTGATCCATTACGGCCTCGACCAGCTGCCTGCAGCATGGGGCACGAATGCCGCGGACGATCTCTCCGACGATGCGAAGGTGCTGCTAGCGGTCTGCCGCCTCGAGCCGCAGAAGGGCGTCGACGTCGCCGTGCACGCGCTTCCCGCGATCGTCACGCGTCATCCCGAGGCGCGCCTCGTCGTTCTCGGCGAAGGCCCGGAACGGCAAACGCTCGAGACGCTCGCACGCTCGCTCGACGTCCCGCTGCATCTCCCCGGCCGCGTCCCGGACGTGGCCGCGTGGTTGCGCCGGGCGGACGTGCTCGTCCATCCGGCGCGCTGGGAAGGCTTTGGCCTCGCCCTCCTGGAAGCGATGCTGGCCTCGCTCCCGATCGTCGCCTCCCGCGTCAGCTCGATCCCCGAAATCGTGATCGACCGGGAGACGGGCCTGCTCGTCCCTCCGGACGACCCGGATGCCCTGGCCCGGGCGATCACCGACGTCCTCGACAATCCGAGCGACTACGGCGCGCAAGGCCGACAGCGGGCGCACGCGGAGTTCAGCGTGGCACGCATGGCCGACCGCACCTTGGCGGTCTACGAAGCGGCCGTCACCTGAGAGCTTGCTCGTAGAGGAGCTCGGTCCGATCCGTGCAGCGCTCCTGGAGGAAGTGCTCGAGTGCGCGGCGGCGTCCCGCCTCGCCCATCTGTGCGGCGAGCCCGAGGTCGCCGGCGAGACGCGCGATCGCGTCCGCGAGCGGCGCTGCCTCGCCTGCCGGCACGAGCAGCCCGGTGACACCGTCCTGGACGAGCTCACCCAGACCGCCGATCTCCGCCGCGATCACCGGCCGTGCCCGCTCCATCGCCTCGAGCGCGACCATGCCGAAGCCTTCGCCGAGTGAGGGCACAACCACCACTGCTACCTCTTCGATCGCGCGTTGGATCGGCGCGACGTAACCGAGGAAACGCACGGCGTCCTCGATCTCGAGCTCCTTGGCCAGCGCGCGCAGTGCCGGTTCGAGCGGACCCCGGCCGGCGACGTCGAGCGTGAGACCGGGCACGCGGCGGCGAGCCTCCGCAAATGCACGGAGCAGAACGATGTGCCCTTTGATCGGGATCAGTCGCCCCACGCACAAGAGCCGCGGCTCGGGACGGCCGTACCGACGCGGCAACCCGTCCGGCTCGATGCCGTAGTGCACGATCTCGAAGCTCGCGCCGTCGAAACCCTCGACCTCCTCCAGGTAACGCGCTAGGCCGCGGGAGATGGCGATATGCGTGTGCGCAAGGCTCGCGATCGCTCGGTCGCCGAGCGCGAAGCCCGGATTCTCGCGGAACTCGTTGAAGCCGTGCTTCGTCGAGACACGGACGGGGACGCCTGTGAGCGCGCCCGTCAACTGGCCGTAGACGTCGGCGTGGACCAGATGCGTGTGCAAGATGCGCGGGCGTCTCCGCGCCAGGTAACCGGCAAGCCGCAGGAACGCAAAGGGGTCGACGTCTGCGGCGAGCGGAATCGAGTCGAGCGGGATGCCGCGCGCCGTCAGCTCTCGCGCAAAGTCCCACGCGCCCGGCTCGTCCTCGTGGAGCATCATGAAGCGAACGTCCCAGCCACGTTCCTTGAGACGGGGCAACAGCGAGAGCAGGTGTGCCTCGGAGCCTGAGATGCCCGCCACCTTCTGCAGGTGGAGGACCCCGCCGTGACCGTTCACGTCGCAGCCGCCAGGATGCCGTCCGCCCAGGTGTCCACCGAGTGGCTTTGCGCGACGCGCTCGCGCAACGTGCGCCCGATCCCTGCGCGCCCCGGATCGCTCAAACCGGCGAGCCAACGCAGCCGGTCGGCCAGGCTCTGGGGCGACTCGCGCTCGAACAAGAGTGGATAGCCGGAGAACAGCTCATCGAAGACCGGATTCGACGCCAGCACCGGCAGGCACGCGGCCGCGGCCTCGTACACGACCTTGTCCGGTGCGCCGGCCTCCATGTTGTTGACGAGAACGTCCGCGTGCGCGAACAACTCGGGCACACGTGACCGAGGCACGGCATCCCCCAGAGGAAAGCCGAGCTGCTCGAGATCCTCTCGGTGCCGCCGCTCGAGCTCGTTGAGCGCGACGCCGTGGAGCTCGACCTCCACTCCTTCCACCTCCCGGGCGGCGCGCAGGATCGTCTCGATGCCTTTGGCGGGCGAGTAGCGGCCGAGCACGAGGATGCGCAGCCCGGTGCGCCCCCCTCGTTCGCTACAGGGGAACTCGTTCACGTCGATACCGTGCCCGATCGGCTGCACTTTCGTCGACGCGAGGGGGAACGAGCGGCGATCGACGCTGACGATCCGTGTCGCGAGCTTCTCCGCGACACGCAGCTGTGCGGAGGCCTTCCAGTGCGTGTACCAGAGCAGGAGCGGTATGTGCCGGGGACGAACGACCGGCGCAGCGAGCAGGACGTACAGAGGGATCATGTGCGCGACTACCGCGTCTGCCGGCAGCGCCCGAGCGAGCCCTCGCTCGAACTGCCAGCCGCGCCCGAGACGGGAGCCTGCGCCGAACGAACGCACCTCGACGTTCGCCGGCAGTCTGTTTCCGCCACGGGACTGCTGCGCCAGCACGAGCACTTCGTCCACCCGCGCGGCCAGCGCGCGGATCTTCGGGATCGTCGCTGCGAGGACGGGATGGGCGGGATCGACGCTCTGCGTGATGAAGACGAGACGTTTCACGTCGTTTCGGACACCCCCTTAAAAGAAATCGGTGTCGCCGAGGGTGAAGCGCCAGTGCGATGGGTCGGGGTCGAGTTGGCCGGCGAGTCCCTTCCCCATGAAGTTGAGCGTCATCGGGGTCGGCAGGAACCCACACGACACGTATGCGGCCTGCTCGCCCGGGCCGGGCAGCGCGAACAGGGCGCGCGTCCCGGGTTTCACGCCCGCAAGGCACGCCCGCACGAGCGGCCGCACCGGGCCGACGAGGTCGGCGACGAGGGCAATCGGCTGCCCACGGTGTCGCTTGTGACCGAGCACGGCGTAGCCGCCGTCCCTCGCATAGGCGACGTAGTCGCGCGGCGAATCGAGGTAACGCCAGTTCAGGTACTCGGCGTCGCGCACGATGTGGTTCGGCCACACCGCCGCAGCGTCGCCGTCGAAGGCGAAGCGCTCGACCTCGGCCGTGCGTCCGCGCCGGAACGACGCACGCGGCAGAGGACGCGCCCAGATCCGCGGGCGGCCAACCGAGGTCCAGCCGAGCGGCCCCAGGAAGAGCGGCGCCGTCGGGGCGGATGCGAACGCAAGCGTCGCAGCGGCCCCGCGGGCCTCGGCCTCGTCCTCGTGTTTTCGCTCGAGCCCGACGAAGACGCCCTTTCCCCGAGCGGCGGGAGTCGTGGTCGCATGAACGGAAAAGGTCGCGAGGCGCTCCTGACCCCCGAGGACGACGCGATACAGCGAATGCGACGCAACGCCGATCACCTGCCCATCTGCCTGCGCAACCGACATGAGCGAGCCGGCGGGATTGCGCGAGAACCACCAGTCGAACTCCGCGCCGCTGAGCGCTGCCTCGCCCCAGGCATCTTTGAGGAGCCGAAGGTAGTCCTGCCGCTGCGCCGGCTCGAAGGCCGCCAGCTCGTAGCCGGACACGTCCAGCGATGCCGTCTCCCTCACCTCCTCACGTTTGCTCATCCTCGACGAGTCCATCCTAGGTTGGCTGCCATCGTGGCCCCAAAGACGCTCGCAGGGCGGGATGTCCCTTGCTGAAGATGTAAGCAGGGGTTCGACGGATCGAGTCCGTCAGATTGCTTCCGGTTTTCTCCTGCTTGTCAGACGGCGCCAACGCCTTCCTCGGGCGCGCTTGCGGTCGTCAGTCCGTCTTTCGGGCGACGACGGCGATGAGGTCGCCGAACTGGTGTGGAGAGAGTGCACGGTCCAGACGGGTCAGCGCGATCTGCACGGACCGCAGGTCGAGTGGGTGATTGAGCGAGAACCTGAACGTCTCGGCGTGCACGACCTCGAGGCCGGCGCCCTCTATGAGCTCGACGAATCCGCTGAAGCTGAACCTCACCTCAGGCACGTTGACCTGGGCGTTTGAGCTTTCGAGGTGGGGCAGGTGGGCGATCAGGCGGCGCGGCGCGTTGAGCACTCGGCTAACGAGCGCCCTGTCATGGTCGGTCGAGATCACGAGCCTGCCGCCGGGGGCTAGCACACGCGCGAGTTCACGCATGCCTCGCGGCGGATCGAGAAGGTGCTCGATCACTTGCGTGGCGAGGACAACGTCGAAGCTCGCGTCGGGGAACGGCAGCGTCTCGAGGTTCGCCTGCACGAGCCGCGGCTCGATACCCGTCTGTCTTGCGGTTTGGGCGGCAGCTTCGAGGCTCTTCGCCGAGATGTCGACCGCGACGATGGTGCGCGGCAGTTGCGGGAGCGTCCCGAACTCTCGCAGGTAGATGCCGTTGCCGCAGCCGGCGTCGAGGAAGCTCTCGCAGGGGAGCTGCAGAGCGAGAAGCTCCCAGATTCGCGCGAATTTCGGGTTGTGGCCTCGGTCGACGGGCAGAGCCGGCTCGCCGTAAACAAGCTCCGCGCGCAACTCGTACAGGTCGCGCAGCCGGTCGGAGGGCGCATGCGGCCACTCGATCCCGTCGTCGCGCAGGTGCGGCTGCGTGGGCCCTGTGCGCCCGCCGTCGGTTCCGCGATGGGGGGATTGCATGGCGACGACGGTAGTCGGCGCGCCCTCAAGCGTTCCTCAAGCGCGCCTCAAGCTGTCACAAAGATCGGCGCAGCGCGCTAGTCGGGCTCGCTCGGATCGACGAAGCGATAGCCCGTGCCCACCTCGGTCAGCAGGTAACGCGGCCGCGTCGGGTCGCACTCGATCTTCCGCCGCAGCTGCGAGACGTAGACGTGCAGGTAATGGAATTCGGCGCCGTAGCCAGGTCCCCAGACCTCGCGGAGGAGCGCGCGATGGCTGAGCAGCTTGCCGCAGTTGGAAACCAGGACACGAAGGAGCTCGAACTCGATTCGCGTCAGTCGCACCCACTTCCGCGCCACGGTCACGGCACGCTTCTCGAGATCGAGGACGATCTCGCCCACGCGGACGACGGGCTCGCGCGGCGCACCCGATCGCCGGAGCACAGCGCGGAGGCGCGCGAGTAGCTCCTCGAACTCGAACGGCTTCGTCACATAGTCGTCGGCGCCGGCATCGAGCGCGGCGATCTTCTCGCCGCTGTCATCGACCACCGACAAGACGACCACCGGCACCTCGCTCCACGTGCGCAGCTCGTGGCAGACCTCAGCGCCGCGTCCGTCGGGAAGAACGAGGTCGAGGATGATCGCGTCGGGGCGCCAGCGCGACGCCGCCGACAGCGCACCCGCCGCACTCTCCGCCGTCTCTACGTCGTAGTCGGCGCCGCGCAGGTTCACCTCGAGTGTGCGAAGGATCTGCTGTTCGTCGTCGACGACGAGCACCTTGGCTCGGCTCACGCGATCGGAGCCCCCCTCCGCGCCTTCGGGAACGCGACCGCGAACGAGGCGCCGCCTTTGCCTGAGCGCTCGCACCAGACGCGGCCGCCATTGAGCTCGGTGAAGCCCCTGGCGATCGCGAGGCCGAGCCCAGGCCCGCTGCCGTTCAGCCGCGCGCCGCCAGTCTGGAAGGGCAAGAACAGCCGCTCGAGCTCGCCGCAAACTCCGGGCCCGCTGTCCTCCACCCTGGTCACGATCTCGCCGGCGAACGTTTCGACCGAGACCTCGACGCGCCCGCCACCCTGCGAGAACTTGAGGGCGTTGCCGACGATATTCGCGAGCGCGCGCTCTATCTGCGCCCCATCGACGAGCAGCGCCGGCACCTCCGTGGGCAGCGTGACGTCGACGCGGTCGGCCTCGGCCCCGATTGCCTCCAAGACGCCGGCGAGCAATTCGTCGAGCGTCCACAGCTCCGGCACCGGCTGCGCCGCGCCCGCCTCGAGCCGCGAGAGATCGAGCAGGTCGCCGACAAGCCGGTCGAGCCGCTTCGCCTCCGCGCAGATCGTCTCGACCAGCGTCTCGCGTTCGGCGCCCGTGAGTCGCACCGACCTACTCTGCAGGCCGGCGCTCGCGACCCTGATCGCGGTCAGCGGCGAACGGAGGTCGTGGCTGACCGACCGCAAAATCGCTGTCTTCATCGCGTCGCTCCGCCGAACTGCCGCCGTCTCGACCAGTTCGAGCGCGAGCCGTTCCCGCTCGAGCCCGACGGCGAGCAGCGACGCCAGCGCCGGAAGCACTCGTGCCGCCACGCGCGGATCAGGCTCGGCATCGTCGGCCAGGCACACCCACGCAACCGCGCTCCCGTTCGCGAGCAGCGGCCGTGCGTGCTGCGCCGTCGGTTCGGGGTCGACAAGCGAGATGCGAGCGTCCTCGACCTCGAGCACGGCGGCCGCGCGAGCCGCGATCTCCCCAAGGCGGTCGCGCACGGTGCCGGTCAGTAGCCCGCTCGATACGGCGGCCAGGAAAGCAGCCTCGCGCTCGCCCTGCTCGGCCCGTACAGCCCGATTCCGGAAGACGACAGCGAGTTGGCTGACGACAATCGACGTGACGACGTAGACAACGAGGGCGACCCACGTCTGCCAGCTTTGCAACGACAGCGACCATGCCGGCGAGAGGAAGATCGAGGCGAACAGCGCCATGCTCACCACCGAGACGACGATGGCGATG
>Ga0070698_100001401_pt1 | contig 26708 bp, 20 predicted proteins | sample KBSK1502metaG_FD_65477 | JGI IMG/M metagenome (GOLD analysis project Ga0070698, IMG submission 65477) | Corn, switchgrass and miscanthus rhizosphere microbial communities from Kellogg Biological Station, Michigan, USA - KBS K1-50-2 metaG | ecosystem: Host-associated > Plants > Roots >... | reverse complement strand
TTATAGCAGGGTATACAACTTGAATAAAAAAAATCAAGAAAAATAATTTTGTTCTCGATAACTATATCTTTATAGTTGACTATTCTCAGATTTGTATTATCGAAAACAGAACGATCAAAAGTAGTGGGAGCAATATGCTTTTTTTTGGACCAATAATCTTTCTCATTGTCACTCATTGAAACAATTTCAACAGCTTTATTTATATAGCTTGCAGCTAATGTGTCATTATCAACACATTCATTAAAATTTGTCTCCTGATACCAACTGCCTTTGTATTTTTTTTCATATCCAAACTCTACAAATTTTTTAATACTAAAATTATTTTTTCTGAACTCATACAAATATGAATTATTACTCAATATATATTCTGTACTTGTTTCGCTGAGTGATAGAATCTTCATGCTTATTCGGCTGAAAAAATTATCTATTTCAACAAAAGGATAAAATTGATGACTTTTGTTATATGCAGTAAACTTCCTGTCTTTAGCTTTCGTATATCTATAAATATTGCTATCCAGATCGATCCAGTATTCTTTCAATCCCATGATAAAGATTCCATAATTTTTCTTCACGGGCAAAAAAAGCATTGATTGATTTTGATTATCTATCAAACAACTAACCCTTGATATAGCTGTGTCCTCTGCAACAGGAGGCTTACGTTTTTCTAATACATTAATACTGAATATTTTTAATCCCTGATAATATTTCTTTGAAGCATTTATTAATTCGGTTTTACTTCTAATCTGGCAAAAGCAAAAATTAGATATAAATATTGCTGTTATAAGAAAATAGTAACTGACTCGCATATAGAACACAAAGTTAGCAGCTTATTTTAAATCGATTGGGCTAGAAGAGGGCACGGGCAGCCACTCTACCAATATGCACAGTTCTTGCACTTCCCGGCTTACGTCCTTCATATACAAAGTTCAGTTCAATATTATTGAACAATCGCTTTGTAAGATCGACGCTCCATAGATAATTGCTGCCGGGCAATAAACCATCAAGCATAATGTAGCTCACGGTTGTGTTGGCTGGAAATTTATAATCAATATTGCTGAAAGTAAATTTGCCGGTTATAGAACTGCTCTGAAGTACATTATATTTCGTTTCAATGTTTATAGAATTAGATGATGACTTCTCTCCACCATATAATGGTTTGTTCTTTTTGTTATCATACTTATAACTTGTCGACACCCTGAATTTGGTTCCTTCTATAAAAACGATCCGGGGTTCGATATTATGAATATCTAACTCATAGTTACGGTTGCCAAAGCTCGGTGTATACAATGCATTGAATCCTTTTTTGCCAGCTATATCAAATGTAAATGCACGACCAAGATTCCATCTGAATTTAATTGTCCAGTCATTTATCTTACGGCTTTCATAACCGTAAGTAAGAAGGTTTTTGCCGCTGTTGCGAAGATTACTGAGATCAAATCCCCATTTGCTGCTAAAGCGGTTAAATGAGAATGTATTCAGAAAAACAGTATTTAATGTGATCAATGCAGTATCAACCAATTCATATTTAAATGGACTGAATTCAGTATTTCCTTTAGCAACTGACTTTTTGGTTATCTGTAAAGTTGATTTTAAATTGGTTTTTGAAACAAATTTTTGAAACCCTTTTAAATCACTTTTGTTCAATACAGCTTTTGGATTCAATTGAAAACTATAATTGAATGTAGTGTAGTTAGCTTTTACAAATTGGTTGGTAGGAGTAAATATGCGGATAAACTTTGCCTGGTCAGGAAATAATGCTTCTTCAAATTCATTCAATTGCTGAATACCATCATTATTATAATCTATCCAGGTATATTGGCCCGTACCGGCAGGCACTTCGAGATAAACAAAATCTCTTTTCTGCTCCTGCCCTGTTCCCAATTCATACAATATATTTCCCATCAGCAAACTTTTCCATTCATTAATAATGTATTCGGCTCTTCCAAGTATCGTTTCATCCGCTTTCTGTTTTGAAATGTCATTGAGCACTTTCAGCTTTCTGAAAGTTGTGTTGAATAAAAACTGGTGATGCGGGTTGGCAATTATTTCAGTTTGCAGGTTTACATTCATACTCCTGTCACCACGGACCAAATTTTTCCCGGCAGGATATTTATCAGACCTGGTAAAAAAAGTGATCCCGTATCTATTTTTCTTTTTCTCCGATGATCTCAGGTAAGCTGAATAAGTATCAAATGAAAAACTTTGGAACGTCAGCGTATCCGATGATTTATCTTTTGTTTTATTTTCCTCAAGTGCATATCTGAAACCAAGCCTGAAATCTTTCAGCCGTTTAAGTTCTTTACTAATGTCAAGTACAGGTTTTATAAAACTTCCCTTTGTGAACTGTGCCTTAAAATTTGTAAAAGCAAACTGGTTATTCAATTGCCAACCTTTCCAGTTAAACACATGCTGGATATTATTTTGAAACCCATTGTAATCATCTCCCCGGTTATAGTTCATCAATTGATAACTCAATGAGTTGTTTTTTGCATTTTGTAATCTTGCAGATGCTTTAATGATATGTTCATCGGCTGGTAAAACCTGCAATCCAAGTCCCCAGTCCCTTGAAAATTCTACATTCCTTATTCTTTCCAATGGTCTGAATTTTCCCTGCACAAATTCATAGTCAAGATTTGTTATCAGCTGTGTTTTCTTTGCGCCTGATGATTTTAATAGTGAGGAGCTATTAAACTGTACTTTAGCTGCAATACCTACGTCATCACCATTATCTTTTTCAGAAAATGTGTTTGCGTCATAATTGCTTAGTGCAACTTCGGTTTTAAGAGATGTATTATTGCTGATCTTATAGTCTGTGCCCACCGTCATTAATTGCTGCTTTTTGGGAGTAACAAGTATGAGCACCGGGTCATATCTTCCTTGCTTAACTCCGGCAACAGGCATAATAAACTTGAACACTTTCCCATTTGCTCCGTTGAAGTCAGGAACATAGTTCCCTCTTCCTTCACCTAGATCGGTAAAGGCAAGATTATATTTTGCAACTGCAGGATCAGTTGAATACTGGTAAAAAGAATCTACTCCCGTGCCGGGGTTATAATAAAGTTTTTCATATAAAATTTTCCCGGCATCAAAAGCTGTATCAAGAATCGCTGACGGATAAAGGGCATTTTGAATACTGTCGCCGAGATTGGTTAGAAATAATTTCTGGTTATCATCTAATGTCTGGTTGATCTGAGAGTTCTTTGCATCACTATTATTAAAAGCGCCGACAAATATCTTTAGCTTTTTATTTAATTCGAATTCCTGTGACACATACATGTTTGCATTGAGATAATTCCTGTCGGCATATTCAAACTCCACTTGTATGCGGCTATCTTTTGTGATCATTCTTTTTGGAGTGAATGTAACTTCAGCAGTATTATAATTGATCACATAATCACGATCTTCACCACGCTGCAATAATTCACCATCAATAAAAACTCTTTCGGTACCTGCAAGAACAATAAAGAAGAACTCATTATTAGCTCCTGTAAGCCTGTATGGCCCCTGGTTACCTTCAAGACCCTGGAAAATATTTCTTGTAAATTTTCCTTTTGCAATCGAGCCGCTTACTAAACTTTTTGATACAGAGTTTTTGCCGATATTATTTCTTGTTTCAAATGAAATGCCCTGTAATCTTTTATAAAAATTAAGAAAGTAACTATTGCTTTGTCTTATGTCAATATCTCCAAGATTCAGTTGCCAGGCTCTTTTTTTGAATTGAAGAAATACCTGGTCAAATTCATTCAATTGTTGTGTCGTTCCATCCGGTTGTATTGGTAAATTATTATCCGTGATCGCAGCACGGATCTCGATACTGTCTCCTAACATTCCACTTAGTGTCAGGTTCAAATTGGAATTCACAACAGCATCCTGGCTATTGCCAAATGAGATGGCGCGGTCAATACTTCCGTTATATTGAAGATTACCAAAATCAAATAGTCCTCTTGCGATTTGCTGATCGCTTGCACCAAATTCAAATGGTTTTGTATAAAATTTATAGCTGACACTATCATAGTTCAATCTTTGAACAACTGAATTAAGCTTATAAGGGAATACGCGGTAAACGATCGTAACACTATCTGTTGATGGCATTGTTTTCCATTTAAACAATGCATTTATATTATCAAAAAAATAAGTGGAATCGTTAAAGCCTTCTATTATGAAAGTATTAGGAATGATGCTGAAAGTATCAATGCGAATGGTATCAACAACAACTGCGATCTTTTTCTTTCGGAGGTTAGAAATAGGTTTCGTATCCTGCACGGGAAACTGGGCTCGGCTTTCCAGGACAGCAAACAAAAGGGTAGCGAGAATTACTATCAGCCGTTTTTTACTCAAAAGCGGTGGTTTTTCATTTTACTTAAACGTAAAATTCAGGATTTTATGGCAGCTATCCTACGCTCATTTAATAAAAAGTCCCGCCTGAAGCGGGACTGATGATCAGCTTTTAGCAATCTTAACTGGTAATTCCTTCCAATGAAAACAGGAATGCATAGATCAAAGCAACATCTTCCAATGCTCTGAAACGACCGGATGCGCCTCCGTGCCCTGATTCCATATTTGTTTTAAACAAGATCATGTTATTGCCAGTTTTCATTTCTCTCATCTTAGCTACCCATTTTGCAGGCTCAAAATATTGTACCTGGCTATCATGAAGACCGGTTGTGATCAACATATTCGGGTAAGCTTTTGCTTCCACATTATCATAAGGCGAATATGATTTCATATAAAAATATTCTTCTTTATTAGCAGGATTACCCCACTCAAGATATTCACCTGTCGTTAATGGAATACTTGGATCACTCATTGTTGTTATTACATCTACATACGGAACCTGTGCAACAATGCCATTCCAAAGATCAGGACGCATATTTGTTATTGCGCCCATTAATAATCCGCCGGCACTTCCACCTTGTGCATATACATGTCCTTTTGAAGTATATTTTTGAGAAATCAAAAATTCAGCACAGTCAATAAAATCTGTAAATGTATTTTTCTTGTGCATCATCTTGCCATCATCGTACCATTCACGACCCATCTCCTGACCGCCACGAATGTGTGCAATCGCAACAACAAATCCACGGTTTAATAAGCTCAATCGGTTACTGCTGAATGTTGCAAATGATGATGATCCATAGGAACCATAACCAGTTAACAACAAAGGATGACTTCCATCTTTTGTAAATCCTTTTTTATAGACAATTGAAACAGGAACTCTTTTTCCATCTCTTGCAGTTGCAAAAGATCTTTCAGTTACATAATCGTCTTTATCATATCCACCGACCACTTCATTTTGCTTTTTTAATTCTTTTGCTTTAGTATCCATATTATAATCAAACACAGAACCCGGTGTGATCATGGATTGATAATTAAAGCGGAGAATATTTGTGTTGAAATCAGCATTAACTCCAACTGAGGAAAGATAAGCCGGTTCATCAAATTGAAGATAATGCTCCGATTTATCCTTTTGGTTGATAACTCTCAGATTCAATAACCCTTCTTTTAATTCAGAAACAACCATATGATCTTTAAACAATGTAAATCCGGCGAGGTAAACATCTTTTCTATTTGGTATCACTTCCTTCCAGTTCTCTTTTGAAGTTTTATCAAGAGGAGTTTCCATCAGGCGGAAGTTAGTAGCATCAAGATTTGTACGTACATAGAATTTATCGTTATAGTGATCGATATCATATACCAATCCCATTGTTCGCGGATGAAAAACTTTGAATTCTCCTTTTGGATCAGATGCATCAAGAAAACGATGCTCACTTTGCTGTTCGCTCAATTCAGAAGTAATGAGGATATATTTTTTTGATTTTGTTCTTCCCACTCCGATATAATGGCGATTATCTTTTTCTTCATACACTTTTACATCGTTCTTTGGATCAGTTCCAACTTCATGTCTCCAAACCTGGAAACCTAATAATGTTGTCAGATCCTTTATGATATAAAAAACAGTTTTATTATCGGCTGCCCATGCATAAGATCCGCCTTCGGTATTCGGTATTGTTTCCGAAGAATATTCTCCTGTTTTTAAATTCTTAAATCTTAACTTATATAAACGACGGCTAACCTCATCTTCACCGATCGCCGCCATTTCATTATTATCGCTTATTTCAAGACCGGCAACACTGTAGTACGGTTTTCCCTCACCTACCTGGTTTGCATTATGAATTATTTCTTCAGGCGCATCCAGTGTTTCTTTTTTACGGCAATAAACGGCATAATTCTTTCCTTCTTCAAGTCTTGTATAATACCAATAGCCATTGTCCTTATAAGGTACTGATTCATCTTTTTCTTTGATCCTTCCTTTTAATTCATCATATAAATTTTTTCTGAACTCCTTTGCAGCCGACATCATCGTATCCACATAAGCGTTTTCAGCTTTTAAATAGTCAACAACTTTCGTACTGTCAGGTCCCTTTTTAAAATAATCATTCATCCAATAATAATTATCAGTTCTCTCATCACCATGAGCTACCATTTTATATGGTTTCTTTTCTGTCTTTGGTGCAGCCACGCCTTCGGGCCACTTAAATGTGTCTGTTATCACTCCTTTAGTATTATCGTTACATGAAATAATAAGCAGCGATACTGCTGCCGGTAAAAGATGTTTTAGGTTCATACAAACAAGTTTAAAGTTGTTGAATATACGAACACCTGCTCTAAATAAAAAAGTCCCGCCACAGGCGGAACTAAAATCTTATGAACGGTCTTATTTTTCCGAAGTCAACCCTGCCATTAGGTATTCTTTGTTCAAACGGGCAATATTTTCAATTGAAATTTCTTTAGGGCAAACTGCTTCACAAGCTCCTGTATTTGTACAACCACCAAATCCTTCTTTATCCATTTGCGCAACCATATTCAAAGCTCTTATTCTTTTTTCAGGACCACCCTGCGGTAATAAAGCCAGGTGAGTAACCTTTGCCGAAACAAAAAGCATCGCAGAAGAATTTTTACATGCAGCAACACAAGCACCACAACCAATACATGCAGCAGCAGCAAAGGATGCATCAGCTTTATCTTTTTCAATAGGAAGAGCATTTGCATCAACAGCATTACCGGTATTTACAGAAATAAAACCACCAGCCTGTATAATTCTGTCAAATGCTGTTCTGTCAACCATCAGATCTTTTATTACGGGAAATGCATTTGCCCGCCATGGTTCCACTACGATCGTTTCGCCATCCTGAAATGCCCTCATGTGTAATTGGCAGGTTGTAGTTGCATGCCATGGCCCATGCGGACGGCCATTGATATACATTGAACATGTTCCGCAAATACCCTCACGGCAATCATGATCGAATGCAATGGGTTCTTTGCCATCTCTTATTAATTCTTCATTTAAAACATCAAACATTTCGAGGAATGACATTTCTGTAGAAATGTTTTTTGCTTCATAAGTTTCGAACCTCCCTGCAGTTCGACTGTTCTTCTGCTTCCAGACTTTTAGCTTGAGATTTATATTTTTATGCTCCATTGTTTAATTGCTAAATGGCTAAATTGTTATCGTTTTTAATTTAAACTTTCAATTTCTGATTTGTATACAAGATCAAAGAGTTTATTGCTTTTGGAAGTTTTTGCAACTCCCCAAAAATAAATTTGTACTCTTCCGCAGAAAATAATTTTCTCACTTTGGATTTTTCGTTCCAATTCAATGATTCACTTAACGAGCCTTGGCTATAGCGATAAAATTTTATTTTGTCTTTCTTGCCGTATCTGCCAAAACCCTCAGCAACATTTGCAGAAATACTATCTACAGCTCTTACAAATTGCTCCCCAACGGTTCTTTGAGAAAAATTGTTCCATTTTAGCACTACATCCCAAACATAATTACTTAGATGAAATGATATTCGAAAAGCCTCAATGTCATTTAATTTTAAGAATTTCCTTGTTTCCATGATAACAATTTATCAATTCAACAATTTAGCAATTTCAGTTTTATTTATAGCTCCTTTGACTCGGTTTCGCCACTTCAAATCTCAAATCTTCTTTATGCAATTCCCATTGATGATCACCTTTGAATTCCCATGATGATACATAAGCAAACTCATTATCCTTTCTGTCGGCTTCTCCTTCGGGTGTTTGACTTTCTTCACGGAAATGCCCGCCACAACTTTCATTTCTTTGCAATGCATCAATACACATCAATTCACCTAGTTCAATAAAATCTGCAACACGGCCAGCTTTATCCAATTCAGGATTTATCTCATTTATCTCACCGGGAATTCTTACATCAGCCCAGAATTCTTTTTTCAATTGCTGAATTTCCGAGATAGCTTGTTTCAATCCTTCTGCATTTCTTGCCATGCCACATTTATCCCACATTATTTTTCCTAACCGCTTATGAAAGCTTTCAACAGTTTGTTTGCCTTTAATATTCATTAATTGGTTTATACGGTCAGCAACTGCTTTCTCAGTTTCTGCAAACGCAGGATGATCCGTAGGAATATTCTTTGTTCTTATTTCATCAGATAAATAATTACCGATCGTATAAGGAATAACAAAATATCCATCAGCCAATCCCTGCATCAATGCAGAAGCGCCGAGGCGATTAGCGCCATGATCAGAAAAATTTGCTTCACCTAAACAATATAAACCTGGCACAGTTGTCATCAATTCATAATCCACCCACAAACCACCCATGGTATAATGCACAGCAGGATAAATTCTCATTGGCACTTCATAAGGATTTTCACTGGTGATCTTTTCATACATATCAAAAAGATTACCATACTTCTCCTTCACTACATCTTTTCCCAATGATATTATTGTTGCTTCATCAGCATTCGTTAAACCTTGCTTGCCTGCTTCTATATGTCCATAGCGTTTAATCGCATCAGCATAATCCAAATAAACAGCCTGCTTCGATGTACCCACACCATAACCGGCATCACATCTTTCTTTTGCAGCTCTTGATGCTACATCTCTTGGCACCAGGTTTCCAAATGCCGGATACCTTCTTTCTAAATAATAATCTCTTTCATCTTCCGGAATTTCATTTGGCTTTCTATTATCTCCTTTTTTCTTTGGTACCCAGATACGACCATCATTTCTCAATGACTCACTCATCAATGTCAATTTACTTTGATGATCGCCAGTAACAGGAATACAGGTTGGATGTATCTGGGTAAAACATGGATTACCAAACCATGCTCCTTTTTTATGTGCTTTCCATGCGGCAGTTACATTACAGCCCATTGCATTTGTGCTGAGATAAAAAACATTTCCGTATCCGCCTGTGCAAAGCAATACGGCATGCCCAAAAAATCTTTCCAGTTCACCTGTCACCAGGTTGCGGCAAATAATTCCTCTTGCTTTCCCTTCGATAGTAACCACATCAAGCATTTCATGACGGCTATACATTTTTACATTGCCTAAAGCCACTTGTCTTTCCAATGCCTGGTATGCCCCGATCAATAATTGCTGACCAGTTTGTCCGGCAGCATAAAAAGTTCTTTGTACCTGTGTGCCGCCGAAAGAACGATTACTTAATAAACCACCATACTCTCTTGCAAATGGTACACCCTGCGCCACACACTGATCAATAATATTTGTGCTTACTTCAGCAAGCCGGTGAACATTTGCTTCTCTTGCTCGATAGTCACCACCTTTTATTGTATCATAAAATAAACGGAACACACTGTCACCATCATTCTGATAATTCTTTGCTGCATTGATACCACCTTGTGCAGCGATGCTATGTGCACGACGCGGTGAATCCTGGAAACAAAATGCTTTTACCTGGTATCCTAATTCTCCCAATGATGCAGCCGCGGATGCACCGGCCAAACCTGTACCCACGATGATCACTTCGATTTTGCGTTTATTCGCCGGGTTCACCAGTTTGCAGTGACCTTTATAATAAGTCCATTTGTCGTCTAAAGGAACTCCTTGTGGAATTTTTGCGTCAAGCATAAATCAGTTTATAGTTTGTCTTGCGAGGCGAAGCCGAAGCAATCTCCTCAATTTTAGTTTTTGGTTACCGGCTTTGGTAATTCTTATCATCTTCCGTTGTTTTCAATTTGCTGCTTCGCCACGCAAATTGCTCACTTGTACGTTCGGTAATTCTATTCAGCTTCTTGTCCACCCCCACTCGATCATTTTTTTTGGTTGTCCACCCGGCCCCCGCCAGCGGGGGATAATGATCTTTTCTTTTTACTGATCAGCTATGTTCAGAAGCATTGATTCAGTTGAAGAGTGCGAATCTTCCACTGGAAGATTCGAAGGCAACAGAAGTATCATAGTAGTAATGTTGTTTGCTTCATTATCATTACTACAAAAATGAAATCTCAATTATAAAAAAGAACTTTTCGATCTAAGTCTCTCCGCCTCAGGCGGAGGACAGGGGGCTTCACCCGATCCACCCAAACTTAAAGCTCAATGGCATTAATGCAAACAGCAATGGAACAATAATTGAAAATCCAACGCCGAATGCATTTACCATATTCAAATATTTTTTATTGTGCAAGCCTAATGTTCTGAATGCACTTTGAAAACCATGCATAAGATGCCATGCCAGGGAAATACAACCAATAACATATAATATCACAACCCACCACTGAGTAAAAGTTTCTTTCATTAAATGAAACATATCATGCCCGATAAAGCCATTTGATAAAAGTCTAGGCTCTTCCAAACCAGCATGAGTAAATCTTGAAGGCACCCAAAAATGTGACCAGTGAATAATAAGAAATATCAAAAGAATACTACCAAGCAATCCCATTGAACGACTATACCATTTGCTGCCGCGATTGCCAAGATTTACTTCATATCCGATCTTTCTTTTCGTTCTATTTTGGAATTCAACAACCAGGCCTTGTATGATATGAATAAAGAACCCGATAAATAACACATATTCCATTAAACGAACTACCACAGTCCTTGCCATAAAATCTGCAGCACGATTGAACATGTCACCATTATCATCACTCACAAAAAGATCTTTGAAAACACAAGAGTTGATACCAACGTGTACAACTAAAAAAGAAACAAGAAATAAACCCGTTACAGCCACTACGATCTTTTTACCTATAGTAGAAGTGAACAATTGGGACCAATTCATATAATCAGAGTAGTTTAAGTGGAACTGTTTTCCGGCCGCAAAAATACTATCGGAATGCCAAACTTGACAGAAAAGTTTAAGAGTGCAATAACTGATTTAGAGATGGATAAAAAGCAGAAAATAATAGCCCTGGTTATATGGAGATATAACAAATAACTTGTAATGAATAACTATCAGCCAGGCAATCGTGCTTGTTCTACAGCATCAATCTTTTTAAACAGATGGAAAGGTTTATAGGTTCGCCACTCGGGAAGTTCCATTAACTCGAGATAGCGATTCAATCTTGCTTTTTTAAAATCATGTTGTGTTGCTTCCGGCATATTCAGAATAACGATCCAGCCGTGTTCATCTGAAGTTTCTTCATACCATTCTTCATAATAATCCCGGTCACCACTGTGAAAGTTCAATACATTTTCAGCAATTAAAATGAACTTATTGATACCCTGCAATTCAAAAACATCGATCACTTCACGTTTCAATGTCATTATATCGTTTTCTATGGCGTCGTTCCATTCGCCTATCAGCTCAATGATCGCATATTTTTCTTCGTAATCAGCCATCAGTACTTTCATATAAAGTGTACGGCTGCCAAATTCGTCCCACTGAGGATGTATATAATAGTTATAAACGGTTTGGGTGAACTCAAACTCAGAATGAGTTTGGCCATAAAAGGGCGAACGCTGATCTTCTTCAGCCACGTAAATATGTCTCCAGTTATAAAATGGCTCTATATCATGCATACACAAAAACTCCTATGCAAAGATACACCAGCAAATAAAAGAAGAAGAAGAGATAAGTGATTTTTAACTTAGTTTATTAAAGAAAAAATTATCAAAAAAATTTTTATAAATAAACTTTATTTCTTACATGCGATCAGTATCTCAACACGCATATTTTTTCGTTTCTCTTCATCATTCTTCGGATTTTTAAAAACCATCTGCGAGTTACCAACACCTTTATGTGTCATACTTTCAGCGGGTATGCCTCGATCAATAAGCAGATCATAAATAGCTTTTGCCCTTTCTTCAGAAAGCCGCTGAGCAGGTTCAAGATTTTTTGGATTTTTCATGGCAGAAGGAAGCATCGCATAATTTACATGACCAACAATTTCAAATTTGCATCCGGAAAAACGTTTTAAATATTTAGCGGCATCGTCAACAGCAAAAAAAGTAGCAGGGTCAATAATTGCTTTGTCAGGGATAAAATAAATATTGCTTATCTCATATTTTTCAGTAACGGCTAAAGTATCGATACTATTTTCTAAGGGAGTGTTTTCCTCCTTAGACATATTTTCTTTAAAATAGATATCAACTCTTCTATTGTAAGAAATATCCTTACCCGCAGTATGTTGCTCACCAACAAATTCAATGCTTATCGAATCAGAATTGGCTTGACCATCAAAATAACGAAACACAGCCTTTGCCCTTTTCTGCGAAAGATCGATATTGTAAGAAGCATTGCCTGTCGAATCTGCAAATCCCCTGATACCTGTTATGGTCAATCCTCTGCTGATAATTGCTGAATCGATTTGCATCCGATGAGCTTTTGTAAGCTCATATTTATTGACATCGAAAAATAATTCAAGTTTTAAATCCGGCTTTTGCTGTGAGAAAGAAGAAATAGAAAAAAATAAACCGCTTAAAAACAAGAGTTTTTTCATCAGGAATTACTTTATAAATCCGATACTAAGAAATGCTTTAACGATTCAAACTCTGGTTTTATTACTAAACTTCTCTTTTCAAGATCCATGATCGCATTAATTGACGTTGGCAGATCAATTTTTTTGCCGGTGGCATTCTCAACTGCATCAGGAAATTTTACAGGATGTGCCGTCTCAAGAAAAATTCCTTTTCTATTAGGATGTTTTTCCAGGAATCTTTTAAGTGATAAGTAGCCAACTGCACCATGCGGATCTAAAACATATTTTGAGCTTTCATACACTTCTTTGATTGTCGACATTGTTTCTTCATCACTGATACTATATGATGAAAGATTTCTGGCAAGGTCAGGAAACTGGTGATGAAAAATTTCAAGTATACGAATAAAATTGCTTGGATTGCCCACATCCATTGCATTGGAAAGAGTAGCTTTAGCAGTTTGTGTTTGAAAAATTTCCGTCTGCAAATATTTGGTTACAGCATCATTTACGTTGCAAGCAGCAATAAAATGATGAACAGGCAAACCTGATTGTTTTGCCAAAATGCCGGCACAAATATTCCCAAAATTTCCACTCGGAACAGAAATAACAGGTGGACGATCTTTTTCCGCCCATTGTTTATATGCAAAGAAATAATAAAACTGCTGTGGCAGCCAGCGGGCAACATTTATTGAATTGGCAGAAGTGAGAAATAATTTTTGATTAATGTCCGCATCGGCAAAAGCCTGCTTCACCATTTGCTGGCAATCATCAAAAGTTCCTTCTATTTCAAGAGCCCGAATATTTTTTCCAAGTGTTGTCAATTGTTTTTCCTGCACAGGACTAACTTTTCCTGATGGATAAAGAATGACAACATCGACACCGGCAACATTATAAAACCCGTTTGCGACGGCGCCACCTGTATCACCTGAAGTTGCAACCAGTACAGTTACTTTTTTATTTTCATTCTTTAAAAAATAACCGAGACATCGGCTCATGAATCTTGCGCCAACATCTTTAAATGCAAGTGTGGGTCCATGAAAAAGTTCAAGTGAAGAAATATTATCATTGATCTTTACAAGCGGGATAGGAAAATTGACAGTTTCAAGTACTATTTTAAAAAGATCGTCCTCGCCTATTTCATTTGCGACATAAGGTTTAATAACACGAAAAGCAATTTCTTCATTTGAAAGTTTTTCAATTCCATCGATCAATGCTTTTTCAACTTGAGGAATTATTTCTGGAAAGTACAATCCTTTATCCGGTGCCTGCCCTTTTACTGTTGCTTCTTTAAAAGATGCTAATGGTGAATTTTTATTTGTGCTGTAATATTTCATAAACCCCCTGTCTCCGCCTTAGGCGGATGACTTAGATTGTTAATTAATAATTTTAATTTGTCTTCGATTGCGTTTCACTTTTGACTATCTCGACACCCTTCTTATTGATTGTAGTTACATAAGTATTAAAGTCAATTCCAATTTTTGTGTAAACGCCTTTCATTACTGATTCCACATTTTTTGCAGTTGATTCATCTTTGCTCAACATAAATACTGAAGGACCGGAACCGGAAATACCACCACCTAATGCACCTGCTTCTTTGCATTTGGTTTTTACTTCATCAAAGCCTGGAATAAGAATACTACGTACGGGTTCTATGATCACATCTTCTAATGAACGGCCAATAAGATCAAGATCATTCTTTAAGAAGCCTGTTACAAGACCAGCGATATTTCCCCATTGGCGAATTGCATCTTTTAAAAGAATTTGCTGGCGAAGGATTTGCCTTGCATCGGAAGTTCTTACTTCTATTTGCGGATGAACAACAGTAACGAAAAGATCCGGGGAAGAAATAGAAACAATATCTAATGGATGAATGCAGCGTATCAGGCTTACACCACCCAGAATACAGGGCGCAATATTATCAGCATGTTTAACTCCGGAAGCCAGCTTCTCCCCGTTCATAGCAAACTGCACTAATTCATCATTTGAAAAAATATTTCCGAGTAAATGATTTGCAGCCACTGCTGCTCCTGCTGCACTTGCAGCGCTGCTTCCTATTCCACTCCCGGGTTTTATGTGTTTCTCAATTTCAATTTCAAACCCGATCTTATTTTCCATTCTTTCGATCACTGACAACAATACAACACCTGCAACATTTTTTTCGGGTTCTGTTGGTAAATTGAAATTGTCCTTATTATGAATTATAACATTGGGTTCATTAAGCAATGTCACTTTCATAATATCATAAGGTGCATTCAATGCCAGGCCAAGAATATCAAAACCGCAAACAAGATTTGCTACTGTTCCGGGTGAATGTACTGTTACACTCCGGCCCCCTCTAACTCCCCCAACGGGGGAGAATATTGAACCTTCATTATTATTTGAATTTTTTTCATCAGCCATAGACAAATGAATTCCTGTTTTAATTTATTAAGGCTTCCAAAAGTCCCCCGTTGGGGGATTTAGGGGGCGGCTCTTATTATATCGGCAAACACACCGCTTGCTGTCACTTCCGCACCTGCACCTGCTCCCTTTACAACCATTGGTTGTTCTTTATACCGGTCAGTGTAAAACAATACTACATTATCTTTTCCATACAAATGATAAAGATCATGCTTTGGATCTATGTGCTGCAACCCAACCGAAGCTTTGCCTTCGTTAAAAGAAGCAACAAACTTTAATTTACATCCTTCCGCATTTGCTTTTTCAAATATCTTTTTAAAATGATCTTCTTCTTTTGCCATCGCCGAATAAAAATCTTCAACAGTCCCTATCATGCAGGATTCAGGCATAAAAGAATTATTATTGATCTCATCCATTTCAATCTTATGGCCGGCTTCTCTTGCTAAGATCATGATCTTTCGCATCACATCGGTGCCGCTGAGGTCTAATCTTGGATCCGGTTCTGTATAACCTTCATCCTGTGCCTGCTTTACTACTTCGGCAAATTTTCTTTTACCATCATAATTATTAAACACAAAATTGAGTGTACCGCTTAAGACGGCTTGTATGCGGTGAATTTTGTCGCCGCTGTTCAATAAATCATTTAATGTAGCAATCACCGGTAACCCAGCTCCAACATTTGTCTCAAATAGAAAATGGCAATTGAACTCATTTGCAATGTCTTTTAATTTCTTATAATTATTGTAAGCAGAAGAAGCCGCCACTTTATTACATGCTACTACCGAAATGCTTTTTCTTAATAATTGCTCATAAACTGCGGCAACGTGATCGCTGGCAGTAATATCTACAAAAATTGAATTGCGAAGATTGCGTTCGATGATCTCATTAATGAATTGCTGAATGTTGGCTTTGTTACCATCATCTAATCTTTTCTCCCATTGCAAAAGATTGATACCATTTTCATCGATCAGCATTTTCCTGCTGTTACAAATACCGACTACATTTATCACCAGCTTCATTTGCCTTTGTAAAAAATCAAGCTGCTTTTCTAATTGTCCCAACAATTTTTTACCAACGTTACCCGTACCGACTACAAATAAATTCACCTGCTTATAAGTAGTTTCAAAAAACTCTTCATGTAAAACGTTAATTGCTTTTTTTACATCTTTTGTAGCAATTACAGCTGAAATATTTTTCTCTGATGATCCCTGTGCAATTGCACGAATATTTACACCGTTTCTTCCCATTGCACTGAACATGCGACCGCTGATACCGGGATGACTTTTCATATTCTCTCCCACTAAGGCGACAATCGAAAGTTCTGCTTCAATCTTCAAAGGCTCTACTTTTTGCAGTGCGATCTCATTTACAAAAGCAGCATCAACCGCATGTTTTGCTTTCTGAGCAGAAGCAGCTTCAATTCCAACACATATTGAATGCTCAGAAGAGCTTTGCGTAATAAGAATAACATTTATCTTCTCATTGCTCAATGCTTCAAATAACCTTTTTGAAAAACCGGGAATGCCGATCATGCCACTTCCTTCCAAACTTATCAAAACAATATTATTGATGCTCGAAATGCCACGAACGATGTTTCCATTTTTTGTAGAGACCGATTCGATCAATGTTCCTTCATCGGCAGGAGCAAATGTGTTTTTTATCCAAACAGGAATTCCTAAACTCATTACGGGTTGAATGGTTGGCGGATAAATTACTTTAGCGCCAAAATGTGAAAGCTCCATAGCCTCCTGGTATGAGATATGAGGAATGATACGGGCATTATTGGTAAGCCGGGGATCTGCTGTCATCATTCCGCTTACATCCGTCCATATCTCCAGCACATTTGCCTTTACAGCCGATGCAAAAATAGCGGCAGTGAAATCGGAGCCGCCACGTCCAAGCGTTGTGGTCACTCCATTTTTATCGGTAGCAATAAAGCCTGGTAAAATAAATAATGAAGATGTCTGTGACTGGAAATAATCATTTATTCGTTGATTAGTTTCGGGGTAATCAACTTCCGCTGCAGTGAATGAAGAATTAGTAAGGATCAATTCACGGGAATCTTTCCATGTTGCAGTAATGCCTTCATTATTAAATTTTGCAGCAATGATCTGTGATGAGATCAATTCTCCATAACTGCTGATCCTGTCTTTTGTTCTCGGTGTTAATTCTCTTAATAAAAAAACACCATTACAGATATCTTCTATTTCATTACAGCTTTTCTTTACCAAACTTAATAAATGGCTTTGCTGTGCTACAGGGATCAATTGTTTTACTGTTTCCAAATGCCTTTGTTCAATGACCAGTAATCTATCCTTATATGTTTCATCACCTGAAGAGGCTAATGATGCCGCATCAATCAAAAGATCTGTAACTCCACCCAGCGCCGACACCACTACAATAGCTTTATCTTTTTTCAAAACATCTTTCACAATGGCTACAACCCTTGAAATATTTTCAGCGTTGGCTACGGATGTACCACCGAATTTTAAAACCTGCATATATTTTTTGTTGAAATGATTATAATGTTATTTAAAAAGCGACTCTTGTCGCCTGCAGCTTAATGCCCAAAATTTGATATGGTAATTTATCCCGCTATTGCGGGATTGTAGTTGTTGTAGTGGTAATTGATGTATTACCAGCAGGAGAAGATATGATATTTGATCTGTTCGATTTCACTACAAATGCGATAGGCTCACAAGATAAAAAAGAAAACCAATAACACTAGTTATTTCGAGGAATTTTCTACTGCTTTTTTTACGCTTCCATATTTTAAAAGCAGCTCTTTTGCATTGTCATAATCATTCATCTTTAATTTTTCCATGAGCATTTTAGTACCCCGGTCAACCAGCTTCTCGTTTGTGAGCTGCATGTTCACCATTTTGTTATCTTCTACCCTTCCAAGCTGGATCATTACTGCAGTTGAGATCATATTCAGCACTAATTTTTGTGATGTGCCGCTTTTCATCCTCGTACTGCCCGTTACAAACTCCGGCCCAACTTCGATCTCAATAGGGTAATCTGCGATCCGTGCTAAAGGTGAACCGGGGTTATTGGTAATACTGCCTGTAGGTATGCCACGAGCTTTGCAACCTTCTAAAGCACCGAGTACATAAGGTGTAGTTCCGCTCGCCGCTATCCCTATCACAAAATCCCTATCCGAAATATTATTTTTAACCAGGTCATTCCATCCTTCTTCCTTGTTGTCTTCAGCATACTCAACAGCCATAGTAATTGCCTTATCACCCCCTGCAATGATCGCATTTACCAGGCCATAAGGAACTCCATAAGTCGGTGGACATTCGCTGGCATCCACGACACCCAAACGACCGCTTGTACCGGCGCCAACATAAAACAATCTTCCTCCACTTAACATTTTATCACTTGCTGCTTCGACGAGCCTCTCTATTTGTGGAACTGCTTTTTCAATAGCGTAAGGAACTGTTTTATCCTCATTATTAATATTGACCAATAATTCGCCTATCGGCATCTTGTCAAGATGACGGTAATTGCTTGGTTGCTCTGTAATTCTTTCAAATGACATAATAAAAACCCTCCAAATCCCGCCAAAGGCGGGACTTAAAGCTTTAGTAATTCAACTGTAAAACAAATCTTCAACTCAATTTTTTATTTATCAATTATAGAATCTTTCTAAGTCCCCTTTAGGGGATTTAGGGGTTATTGTGATATGCTACTAACCCCTCCATCGGGTTTTTTATCACCTTACCTAACTCAAATTCGTAAGTGTTGCAAAGGTGCTGCAACACATCCTTAAAACCAAATGCAATACTGCCTGCAAAATGGATCGGCATTACCCACGATTCACGATACTTACAAAGATGATAAAAGAAAAAATCATTCAGTCCGTCTTCGATAATATTTTCTATCATATAATGTCCCCTGTTCTCAGCAAGGAAAAGTGTAAAGGAAGCAAGATAACGGTTAGCCATAGGTTTTTTATAAACATTTTCCAGCACTTCGGCTCTTGTTGTATTGTACTTATCGTTGAACCTTGCCATCAGATCATCATCAAAAGTTTCATACAAAAAATACTGTATCACTTTTTTTCCAAGATAGGCGCCGCTTCCTTCATCACCCAAAACATATCCAATGCCAGGCGTTTGTTTTATAATTTTCTTTCCATCATAATAACAACAAAAGGAACCAGTGCCGAGATTACATGTAAGACCTTTCTTTCTCCCATTCAACGACCTGGCCGCCGCCATCATATCATGAGTTACTTCTACTTCTGCATCTGTAAAAACCTGTTCTATCGCTTTCTTCACTGATCTTGCATTTCTTGGATCGACACAGCCGGTGCCATAGTAATGAACTTCATCGATCTTGTATCGTTTTAATTTGGGATACAATTCTTTTTTTAGCAGGTCAGCTATTTGTTGAGTGTTTAAGAAATATGGACTGATGCCCGATGTAAAAATGGTTTTCTTTTTTCCATTATTTACAAGACACCATTCAGCTTTGGTAGCGCCGCTATCAGCTATGAGTTTAATTAAAGGCATTTTATTGGTTGTTGGGCACAGGTTGCTGGTTGTTTGTTCTTAGTTGCCGGGAGTTTAAATTATTAACTATCATTTATAATAACATGGAACCTGTAACCCCAACAAGAAACCAGCAACCAAAAACTTTTTTCTATTTTGCATTAAAATACAAAGAAACGGTAACGATGGCTAATAAAAAATTGCAAGTGTGGCTTCCTCTTATCTTCTCAATTGTGCTGATCGGCGGAATGTTCTTTGGCTTTAAGTTGAGAGAGAATACACCTTCAGGAAATGGATTTTTCAGAGCCGATAAAAAAACTTCTTTACAGGAGATACTCGACCTGGTAAGACAACGTTATGTCGACCCGGTAAGGCTTGACTCTTTGCAATATGGCGCCATCGATGAAATGATGAGTCATCTGGATCCTCATTCAATATTTATTCCCGCATCAAACCTGCAGGAAGTGAACGAAGACCTGTTAGGAAATTTTGATGGCATTGGAGTTGAGTTCAATATTTTTTCTGACACCGTACATATTGTGCATGTACTTGCGAATGGCCCGAGTGATAAAGCCGGTTTGCAAGTTGGTGATAAGATCATAAAAGTGAATAATGAACCTGTAGCCGGTACTTCTATTACTTCTGATGAAATAAAAAAGAAGATACGTGGTGAAAGAAACACCCCGGTAAAGATCACAATTCTAAGAAAAGGGGAAACCAAAGAGGTTTCAATAACCAGGGGTAGTATACCTCTCTATGCAGTGGATGCTGCTTATAAACTGAATGACAGCACTGGTTATATTAAGCTGAATAAATTTTCTGAGTCGGCTTATGAGGAATTTATGAAATCGCTGGAAACATTACTGGAAACCAAGATCACCAACCTGGTACTTGATCTGCGTGGTAATGGGGGAGGCTTTATGAATGAAGCAGTACAGATCGCCGATCAATTTTTAAGTGGTGATAAGCTTGTTGTGTATACTCAAGGCGCTAATGTTCCGAAAATAGAATACAAATGCAAAACTCCTGGCTTGTTTGAGGAAGGCGGGCTTGTAGTTTTGGTTGATGAACTTTCTGCAAGTGCAAGTGAGGTATTAGCAGGTGCTTTACAGGATTGGTGTCGTGCAACGATCGTTGGCCGCAGAACATTTGGCAAGGGGCTTGTACAGGAGCAATATTCTCTTAGCGATGGCTCAGCGATCAGGCTAACTGTTGCGAGATATTATACTCCCAAAGGAAGAAGCATACAACGGTCCTATGAGAAAGGGAAAGAAAAATATCTGGAGGAAATTGCAGATCGGTATCAGAATGGAGAAATTTCGCATCTTGACACAAGTAAGGTTATCAATGGTAAAATATTTAAGACCCAATGCGGCGATACTGTTTATGGCGGTGGTGGTATTACACCAAAAATATTTGTAGGACTTGATACCAGCAGTCTTCATCAAAATGTTAATGAGCTTTTTGGAAGTGGTTTATTAAATGATTTTATCTATAAATATTATATTAATCACATTGATGAGATAAATAAATATAACAGCCCTGATGAATTTATTGCAAATTATAATAATGATGAAAGCAGGTGGCAGGAGCTGGTAAACTATGCAGCTAAAGGAAATATAGATCTTACAAAGGTCCCGGCGAATGACAAAGATTTTTTACAAAAAAGAATTAAAGCCCAGCTCGCAAGATATAAGTGGAGATCAGAAGGATTTTATGAAGTAATAAACAACTCTGACCCCGCAATCAAAAAAGCATTGGAGATCATAATGACCCCGAAGCCCAAACCTAAGTCTTGAGGCAATCATTTTATATATTGATTCTCCTAATTGTCGCTTCTGTTGGATGTAGCCAGGAAAATAGATTTAAAAAACTGATCCCTGTTAAACCCATCGGGTGGATTTCTGATTTTGAAAAAGTTTTTACAGATGAACAGATAAAAACTTTGGATAGTATTATCAGCGAACATGAGGTAAAATCAAGTAATGAAATAGCAATTGTTACACTTGCTCTTGATTCAGTTGCTATAAAATCGGTAAAGGATTTTGAACAATTCAGTTTAGAACTATGTAAACAATGGGGAATTGGGAAAAAAGAAAAGGATAATGGAGTCGCAATTATTATTGTAAAAAACTTGAAAAGAATAAGAATTGAAGTAGGATATGGATTAGAGACAAAGCTTACCAATACTGAGGCAAAAATCATCATTGATAGCATCATCATTCCTGAGTTTAAGAGATCTAATTATTTTGATGGTACTTTGAAAGGACTGTTAGAAATAATAAAAGAAATTCAATAGGTTTAAAATAAAAAAGCAATCCGCCGTAGCGCATTGCTTGATGAGGATAAGGTGGAAAATTTATGTTGAGGGTTTATTCTCCGTTAATACCTTTCTTATCATACCAGTGCTTTTTCTCTACGAAATAAGAACCGATAAGACCAAGGCCACCACCCATTGCAATCAGCGCAAAATAAATTCCGGCTGGCTCAACTCTGTAAGGCAAATTCAGATCTACAAAAAAGGCGATCAATAAACCTAAACCAGCTCCGAGTAATAAAAGACCCCATTTTAAACTTCTGAATGGAGCTGGGCGAAATAATTTGTCCTTAGGATTCATTCCTTTCTCGATCATGGCGAGATTTTCTTTTTTATAGAGATAAACAACGCCAAATACCATTGCAAAAAAGGACACGCAAATAAAAATTGGGATTAAAACTTCTCCGCCGTGCATAAATTAATTTTTTATAGTTAGTAAATTGTTTCCTGTTCTTTTAGACTACACTCTTTATTTCCCGGTTACAGCCATTAAAAGAACTTTTATTAAAAATGGTTTACATGCTCTTTGACTACTTCCGCTGTCTCCAGGTTACAGGCATCCCGGTCATCCCTTATATAATATGGTAGAAATAAGCTCTAACTTTATTGTAACCGAACGCCATTTGGCGTAGTCTTATTTATTGAATGTCAACCGGACTTGGTGATAATGAGATCATAAGCAGGGTGCTTAAGGGTGAGCAGAATGCCTATGCTGAACTGGTAAATCGCTACCAGGGGTATGTATTTACACTTGTGCTGAGAATGATCAAGGGGCGGGAAGATGCGGAGGAAGTAGCGCAGGATGTTTTTGTAAAAGCTTACCGTTCACTGGCTGATTTCCGCGGCGAATCAAAATTCAGTACCTGGCTGTATACGATTACCAATACGACCTGTATTACATTTTTAAGGAAAAAGAAATTAGATGTGCATTCGCTGGATAATGAAAAGGTATTTGAGTTAGCCGATAGCAAGGATTCAGGTTTTAGGGCAAATGTGATCGAGCAAAAGTCAAGAGTGAGCATGGTGAATAAAGCAATTGCAATGCTCAACCCCGATGATGCCGAAGTGATAACTTTGTTTTACAAGGCTGAACAAAATCTTGAAGAAATAGCACGGATACTTGGCCTTGAAGCAAATACTGCAAAAGTGAGGCTGCACCGTGCAAGAGGAAGATTAAAAGAAAAAATGGAAAAACATTTTACCGAAGAGGTGAAAAATATTTAACCCCTGTCTCCGCCTTAGGCGGAGAACTTAGGTGGAAAACATAAATAGATTTTTTGATGAAGAAAGGAGGACATTATGAATACAAATATTAATAACTCCCCTTTAGGGGCTGGGGGCATTGAGCAACAGCTTTGGTCATATATTGATGGCTTTTCTTCTAAGGAAGACAAAACAGCTATTGAAAAATTGATAACCTCAAATCTTGAATGGAAGAACAAATATCATGAGTTGCTTGAAGTGCATCAATTGATGAGTTCTTCTGAACTGGAACAACCTTCCATGCGTTTTACAAAAAATGTAATGGAAGAGATCGCAAAGTTTCATATTGCCCCTGCCACTAAGAATTATATCAATAAAAAGATCATTTGGGGTATTGCGGCATTCTTTATCACGGTTATTTCTGGTTTTCTTATATATGCTTTTGCACAAGTAGATTGGAACTTCCAGGACAATGCAAAGCCATTATTAGATCTATCAACTATTAACCTGAGCAAGATCTTCAATAATAATTTTGTAAACGGATTTATGATGGTAAATGTGTTGCTCGGACTTGTGTTACTAGACAGGGTGCTTGCCAACAAGCGGAAAAAATTTCAAAAGCAGGTATGACACCTCATCCCTAACCCTTTTCCATAAATAGAGAAGGGAAATTGCAAATCAGTTTTAGTTAAAGTTGGTTAGTGATTTAATATCACTAAGTCCGGTATGCCCTTCCTGTTCACAGGAGGGGCTTTTATCAGCAACTATATACGAGTTGGACGGAGTCATATCGAATATAAGGACAAATGGAGTTAACGATGATATGTATATCTCGTGTAGTAAATGGTTCCCCCGTTATCATAACTCGTCCAATAAGACAATCCTCTTTCATCCAATTGTTCAATTGTAAATGACCACTCAACTGTATTTAATGTGATGATAATTTTAGTATTACTTTCTGCGAATCGCCAGGGCGAAGAACTGGTTTGAGTATCTGAAGAACTGCATTTGGTCAGGCCTTCATTCACTACAAAGATGTTGTTTATTTGAAACATAAGGAAGTTGTCTTTCCCGCATGTTGGTAAGCTTACAGAATTGTCGATCCATGGGTTATTATCTGTCTTTTGTTCGTAACTGGCAAAATACCACGGGCTCCTGGTGAGCAGTTGAGATTTTGATTTTGGTGCTGAGAAATCTTTCTTCGTGCACGAAATGAAGGGAAATATAAAAGAGAACAGAACCAAAAAGGTTTTGAATGTTTTTCTCATAAGTAAAAGGTTATGCCGAAGTTTGAATAGAATAGAAACGTCCGGCTTATCTAACGTTTGGACAGATTAAAAGTTGTGTTGTTACTACATTTGTCCCAACTCGTACAGACTTGCCCTTTTATTTTGCACATGAATGACAGATCAATACTCGGTCTAAAAAAGTAACTTTGTCCTCCAACGAATAATATGGATATTAAAAACAACATCCTTGAAACGATCGGCAATACTCCGCTGATAAAACTGAATAAGATCACTAAAGATTTTCCATGCACCGTAGCAGCTAAGGTTGATTATTTTAATCCTGGTAACTCTATAAAAGACCGCATGGCTGTGAAGATGATCGAGGTGGCAGAAAAGGAAGGAAAATTAAAACCCGGAGGAACGATCATTGAATGTACAAGTGGAAATACCGGAATGGGCCTGGCATTGGCGGCAGTTGTAAAAGGTTATAAATGCATTTTTACAACAACTGATAAACAGAGCAAAGAAAAGATGGATATTTTGAAAGCCGTCGGTGCTGAAGTGATCGTTTGTCCTACCAACGTCGAGCCCGAAGATCCAAGAAGTTATTATTCTGTGGCAAGAAGACTCGCAAAAGAAATTCCGAATTCATTTCATTGTAATCAATACGATAATCTTGCAAACCGACTTGCTCATTATGAAACTACGGGACCCGAGATCTGGAAACAAACCGATGGAAAGATCACTCACTTAGTTTGCACCGCTGGTACTGGTGGCACTGTTACGGGAACGGCGATGTTTTTAAAAGAAAAAAATCCTGATATACAAGTATGGGCAATTGATGTATATGGTTCATTGCTTACAAAATATTTCCGCACAGGTGAAGTTGATATGAATGAAGTGCATCCTTATATCAGCGAAGGTTTCGGTGAAGATTTTGTTCCTGAGAATTATGATATGAAATGGATCGATCATTTTGAACAGGTAACGGATAAAGATGGCGCCATCATGGCTCGCCGCTTAGCAAAGGAAGAAGGAATTTTCTGCGGATATAGTGCCGGTAGTTGTATACAAGGGTTGATGCAATTAAAAAACAGATTAAAAAAAGACGATCTGGTTGTTTGCATTTTTCATGATCATGGTAGCCGTTATGTTGCTAAAGTTTATAATGATCAATGGATGATCGAACGTGGTTTTCTTGATGTAAAAACATTTAAGGACATTATTAATAGTCGTACTGGTAAACAAAAACTTGTTACTGTAGAGCCATCACAAACTGTAGCTGAAGCCGTTGACCTGATGAAGAAGTATGATATCGAGAACATACCAGTCATGAATGGCAATGGGCCTATCGGTGCTATCAGTGAAAATGGTTTGTTTCAAAAAATATTTTCAAATCCTGATATAAAAAATTCGAAAGTTGAAAATGTAATGGAGAGGCCCTACCCTCTTGTTGAGTTTAATACGCCGGTAGAAAAACTCAGTACACTCATCAATAAAGAAAACGGCGCTGTATTGAGTAAAGACGAAGCTGGTAATTATCATATTGTAACAAAATATGATGTGATACAGGCATTGGGAAAATAAGTTTAATTAAAATCTATTTAACCTTAGTAGAAAAAATCTCCTGATTCAGGACCTACCTTATTACTTTATTAAAAACCATAATTAAGAAATAAGCTAATAAGGTTGAAATCGTATTTAATATTTTATTCTACCAAGGTTTGTTTCCAACTGTTGGTGCCCTTGAATAAAAAAAACTGTTTGAGCTTGATTAATAATATTTAGAGTTTATATCTAACATTTGTTCGTGATAATGAGTGTTTAAATCAATTATCTTGCGGCACGATTAACGAATTGCTTGCCTGCCATAAATTTTATTACAAAACAAATACTACATGAGTAAGTACCGGGCCGGAGTATTATTCGGCGAAGAATTGGAAGCACTTTATAATGACGCTAAGAAAAACCAGTTTGCATTACCTGCTGTAAATACAATTGGAACAAATACGATCAACGCAACACTTGAAACTGCAGCAAAAGTAAATTCACCAGTTATTATTCAATTTTCAAATGGCGGCGCACAGTTCATTGCAGGTAAAGGAATGCCAAATGATAAATTACAGGGAAATATTTCAGGCGGTATTTCGGGTGCATTGCATATTCATAATGTAGCAAAACATTATGGTGTCCCTGTTATTTTGCATACAGATCATGCTTCAAAAAAATGGTTACCCTGGATAAGTGGGTTAATAGATGCAGGTGAACAATTCTTTAAAGAAAAAGGACAACCGCTTTTTAGTTCACACATGCTTGATTTGAGTGAAGAGCCTATTGAAGAAAATATTCATACATC
>Ga0070698_100001400_pt1 | contig 26710 bp, 27 predicted proteins | sample KBSK1502metaG_FD_65477 | JGI IMG/M metagenome (GOLD analysis project Ga0070698, IMG submission 65477) | Corn, switchgrass and miscanthus rhizosphere microbial communities from Kellogg Biological Station, Michigan, USA - KBS K1-50-2 metaG | ecosystem: Host-associated > Plants > Roots >... | reverse complement strand
GTTCCCGGCTCCAGACGCCCCGGCGTGTCGGCGAGCTGGACGATGGCCACCGCGTCCCAGGCGGCCTCGAGGTTGGCGATCAGATCACCGTCCATCGCCTGGATGTGCGCCGTGTCGAAAATCAGTCGCACCGCCGGGCTGCCGACGGCAGTGACGATCTCGCGGGCATCGTCAATGTGATGCAGCAGCATTCCGGGCAACCGGTTGCGATCGACCGACTCGAGGAGGAGGACGACGCCGGCCCGCTCGGCACGCTCGGCCGCCCAGCGCAAATTCTCGACAAAAGCCGCGCGCTGCGCCCGTTCGCTTGTCTGCGGACCGAGGCCGCTCAGCACGGCAAGGTGCGTGCTGCCGACCCGGCGCGCGGTCTCGAAAGCCGACGCCAATTCGTTCGCCAATGTCTCGCGCGCTTGCCGGCCAGTGTCCGACCAGAGCGGCCGGCGAATGTTCTCGACGGTCGTGTAGCTGACACACCCCGTTTCGAGGCCGCAGCGGGCCATGGCGGCGCCGACTGCCGCTTGCTCAGCCTGAGGGCGTCCCCGCGCCCAGGCGTATTGCACCCCCGCGAAGCCCAATCTCGCCGCGTACTCGATATGGGCGACCGGATCGAGGGAGTCGACGCTGTGCCGGAACAACGGCTCTTCGGCCGATCGATAGCCCAGATGCGACGCATAGCGGAGCTGCCAAGTCATGGCGCGATAAGACCACTCATCTTCCATGGAAGGCAAGCGCGCGTACCCAGGTGCTTTGCAAAACGAAAGACGCGCAGCCAGCCCTTCGGGATGCTATAAGGATCGCACGGAGAGTAGCGAGTGAAAGCTGGGCAGGGCGAAAGTTTCATCGGGAAAATCACGCGACAGTGGGAGCGCGAACGGCCCGACCTCGACCTCGGGGATTTTCTGCTCGCCATCTATCTGCGTCGCTTGGGTCGCCTCATCGAAAACGAGTACGACCGGATGTGCCAGGCGCGCTTCGGGATGAGCGCCTGGGATATGCGCGTCCTGCTGGCCTTGCGCCGCGGCGGACCGCCCTACGCCATGCGCCCCACCGACCTGTTCGAGGCTCTGCTCGTCACGTCCGGCGCCGTCACCAAGCAGGTCGATCGCCTGGAGCGGCGCCGACTGGTCAAGCGTCTTCCGGACCCTGACTACGGTGGCGGATTTCGGGTCCAGCTCACCAAGCGTGGGCTGGAAATGGTCGATGCTGCCGTGGAGCTGCTGGCCGTCGACTCAGCCATCAAACCCGCGACGGCCCAGCTCGATCTGCGCGAACGCGAGGAGGGTAGCCGTTTCTGCCTGAAGCTCATCGCTCTGCTGGAGCCTGCCAAGGCGGCTTCCGAGCCGACCGGCAAGACAGGCGGCGCCCGCCGCCGTCCGTCGAGCGCCAGTGGACGAAAGCGCCGCGCCGCGCCTCCGAAGGCTTGACGACCGGCCGTCGCCGTCTGATCTTCCACAGAAGATCAGCAGCAGGTAATCACCGTGCCCGGAGCCGCCGTACAGTACCTGAAGTTGCTCGACCTCAAGGGCCGCGGCTTCGTGGTCCTGGGTGCCGGGCAGGGGATCGGCGAGCAGGCCGCTCACGCCCTGTCGCAAGCCGGCGCGACCGTTGTGTGTGTGGACAGCGATGCCGGCCGGGCCGCCAACGTAGCGCGCGATGTCGCTGGACACGCCTGCCATGCCGACGTGATGGCGCGCGCGGACATGGAACGCGTTTTCCGCGAAGCAAGGATGCACTTGGGCGCCGTAACCGGCATCGTGGATATTGTCGGCATCGCCCGTATCAGGCCGCTGGATGCTTTCGACGACGCCGCTTGGTCAGAACAGTTCGACCAGGTCCTGCGGCATGCCTTCCTGACCCTGCAGATCGGCGCAGCGGCCTTGAAGGAGGCCGGGGGCGGCACGATCACGTTCGTCGGTTCGATGGCTGGACTACGCGCCGTTCGCGACCAGGTGGCGTACGGCACGGCGAAGGCCGCCTTGCACCATCTGGTGCGCACCACGGCGTCCGAGCTCGCGCCCGACAGGATTCGCGTCAATGCCGTGGCGCCCGGCTTCATCCGCACGCCACGGCTGGAGCAACTGCTGGCGCCTGACCAATGGCAGCTCGTCGAACGCGCCATCCCGCTGGGCCGTGCGGCACAGACCTACGAGATTGCCGCGCCGCTCCTTTTCCTGGCGTCCGAACTCAGCTCGCACATCACCGGGCAAGTGCTGGCCGTCGACGGCGGCGTGGCCAATCAGGCGGCGTTGCCGGTCCTGAAGTTCGCGCCGCCTGCGAGTTCCACGACCTAGGCTGCGGTCGCCGTCTCAATCACCTTGTGCTGCGAGGCCAGAGTGCGCCAATGGACGCCGGGCGCGATCTTGCCCGACACGCCGATGATGTTCGCCGTATCGGCATGCAGGCCAAGCGGATCCTGCCCTTCGCTCGCCTGCTTGGCGCAGGTCATCAGCGCGCGGTAGAGCTTTGGCAGCGCGACGTCGGCGACACATAGAATCTCCTTGGACCGATCGCGGATCGGCCCGCCGGACATGCTCACCGCCGCGTCCTCCTGGGTGAAGCTTGGCAGGCCGGAGAAATGGCCGCGCCGCTGGGCGTCGCGGTCTTGCAGGAAATTGTTCGCGCGACAGGCGGCCTGCGGCGAATCGCAGGTGCGCAGGCTGAGCCCGTAGGCATCGAGCGAAGCCGGATCGAGGCCGACAAACTCAAGCTGTTGGCTGCGCAGCGGGTCCTCGCCGATTTTCTTGTTGGCGTCCCACCAGACATGGAAAAACAGGGTCCTCGTGTCGCTCACCGGCACAAGGGCAAAGAACAGATCGCCGTTGGGATTGAGAATGAAGCAGGGCGGCACGAACGAGGCAATGCGTGCCATCGCACCGTCGCCGGGCTCCTCGGAGACCGGTCGGAGGGCAACGTAGTGGAAGCCGAAATCGGTCTCCTCGGCTTCGATGCGCGGCGCGGCGTTGAACTGCAAGTGCGCCGTCTTCTTGGCAAACTCGAGCTCGGAGCCGCCCGTTGTCTTGAGCGGCGACGTGTGCAGCACCGTGAGGTGCGCCGAGTCCACCAGCCCTTCCATGATCTGCACGAAGTTGCAGTTGATCACCGCGTAAACCGGCAGCCGGTTGGGTGCCGGCAGATCGAAAAACGACCACTTGGGGAAGGCTGGCATCTGCGCCGGCGGTCCGAGATACACCCAGATCAGGCCGCCCGCCTCCCGCACCGCATAGGCCCTGGCCTTGAACCGTTCCTTGAAGGTCGGGTCGGCAACGTTGGGCGTATCGAGTACGGTGCCGTCAACCGCGAACTTCCAGCCGTGATAGATGCAACGAATGCCACCGGCTTCAACGCGTCCCAGCGCCAGCGAGGCGCTGCGATGACAACAGTACTCGTCAAGCAGGCCCACCTTGCCTTCGCTATCGCGGAAGGCGATGAAGTCCTCGCCGAGTAGCTGCACGCGCCGCGGATCGCAGTCGGGCGCCGGCAGTTCCTCCGACAAGAGCGCCGGAAGCCAGAATCGGCGCAACGCCGTCCCCATCGGGGTTCCCGCCCCGACACGGCAGATCAGCTCGCTGTTTTCCCTGGACAGCATGGCGTCCTCCCAGTCGATTGCCTAAGGCTTCCATGGAAGATCACAAAGGTCAATGCTCTTCCATGGAAGAGCATTGCGATTGAGACGTCTAGCGCCTACGATTTGTGCCAAATGGGTGGCCGTCGACCGCCGCAAAGCGACAAGGGGAGGATTCCGTGGACAGGCTCCAGAACTTCGTGTTGGCCCTCGCAATGGTCGCGATCGCCGGACAGGTCCAGACGGCCGGCGCGCAGGACGTCGCCAAGATCGGCATCATCGGCCAGTTCACCGGGCCATTCGCGGTCACCGGTGAACAGTACCGCCAGGGCCTCGAATCCTATATGGCGCAGCACGGCAATATGGCCGGCGGCCGGAAGGTGGAGCTCGTTTACCGCGATACCGGCGGACCCAACCCGGCGCTGGCCAAGCGTCTGGCGGAAGAGCTGCTGGTCCGCGACAAGGTGGCGATCCTGGGCGGCCTCTATCTTTCTCCCGAAGCGGCCGCCGCGGCGCCGGCGGTCAACGAGACCAAGACGCCGACGCTGCTATTCAACGCCGCGTCGCCCTCCCTGATGCCGGCCTCCGCCTACTTCGTGCGTATGGGTCAGAACATCTCGGTGCCGGCGAAGATTGGCGCCGAATGGGCGCGCGGCCAGGGTAAATCGCGCGGCTATTCCGTGGTTGGCGACTATACGCCGGGTCATGACACGGAGGCGGCCTTTATCGAGACCTTCAGCGCCGCCGGAGGGCAGATCGTGGGCAAGGATCGCGTGCCGCTGAACACGGTGGATTTTGCGCCCTATGCCGAGCGCATCGCGAACGCCAATCCGGACGTGCTGGAGGTGTTCATCCCGCCTGGCGCCGCCGCGGTCAGCTTCATCAAGGCGCTGGCGGCGCGTGGGCTCACGCAGAAGATCTTGATCATCGGTCAAGGTGAAGCCGAGGACAGCGACCTTCACCTGTTCGACGACTCGGTGATCGGCTTCCACTCCATCATCTACTACTCGTCGACGGTCGATAATGCCGAGAACAACACGCTCAAGGCGACGCTGCAGCAGAAGTTCGGTGCCAACGTGCTACCCAGCAGCTTCACGCTCGGCGCCTACGATGGCCTGCACCTGGCCTACAAGATGCTCGAGAGCCAGAAGGGCAAGGCTTTCGACGGAACCGCAGCACTCGCCACGCTTCGCGGATTTTCCTGGAAGAGCCCGCGCGGGCCGGTCACGATCGATCCGGCGACGCGCGAACCGATTGAGAACTACTACATCCGCCGGGTCGAGAAGAAGGACGGCAGGATGCAGAACGTCGTCATCAAGACGATCGAAGGCGTGAAGCCGCCTGCCGTCAAGTGAATCCGGCCCGTCGTTCCTGAGTCGCGACCGTAGCGGAGCGCAAACCTGTCCACGCTCGCCTTCATCCTGCTCTACGGCGTGTCGTACGGACTCTTGCTGTGCATCATCTCGATCGGCCTCGTCGTCACCATGGGGCTGATGAGAGTGGTCAACCTCGCCCATGGTGCCTTCGCGGCCATCGGCGGGTATCTGGCGGTCGGCCTGCTTGCCCCGCTCGGCCTGCCGTTCGGCCTTGCGATCGTGGTCGCCGTGGTCGCCGTCGCGGCTTTCAGCGTAGCCGTCGAACGGCTGCTGTACGTCCATCTCTACGGCGCTTCGGAGCTCGACCAGGTTCTGATGACGGTCGGCATCAACTTCCTCGTCGTCGCCGGGCTGACGCTCGCGTTCGGACCCAACGTCCTGCCGACGCGGCTTCCACCGTCGCTCGCCTCGAGCGTCGATCTCGGCTTTCGCTCGTTCGAGACCTATCGCCTCGTGGTGTTCGCTGTCGGCATCGTCGTCATCGGCGGGCTTTGGCTGGCATTCGAGCGCACCAACCTTGGCGCCCAGCTCAGGGCCGCCGTGGACAACCGCACGATGACCCAGGCGATCGGAATCGATGTCCCGCGCCTCTTCTCCATCGCCTTCGCCACCGGCAGCGGGCTGGCGGCCCTCGGCGGCGCACTAGGCGCGCCATTGCTGCCGCTCGAGCCGCTTTATCCGTTCAAGTACCTCATCCTGGTGCTGGTGATCGTCGCGCTGTCGGGCTTCGGCAGCATCAGGGCCACGGTGTTCGTGGCGATCTTCGTCGGCATCATTGATACCGCCGCTCGCTACTTCCTGCCCGACACCGGCGCCTTCGCCATCTATGTCCTGCTGATCATCCTGATGGTGTTGCGGCCGGACGGGCTGCTCGCCCCTCGGAGGTCGACGTGACCGACGCGAGATCGGCGGTTCTGCAGCGCCATCGTCTGCGGCTGTTGGAGCCGGCCTGGTGGCTGATGGCGCTCGCGTTCTTCTTTGTCTTTCCCGACTATCTTGCCGTGGCGACCTCGGTGCTGGTGATGGCGCTGTTTGCGCTGTCGCTCGACCTCCTGCTCGGCTTCGCGGGAGTACTGTCGCTCGGGCACGCCGTGTCCTTTGGCATCGGCGCCTACTCAGCCGCCCTGATCAGCTTGGCTGGCTGGAAGGAAGCCGTGACAGGTGCCCTGGCGGGTGGCGCCGCCTCGGGAGTCTTTGCGCTGGTAATCGGCCCCCTGATCCTTCGGCTCACCGGCCTCTCCTTCATCATGGTCACCCTCGGCATCGGCGTGATCCTCTATGAGGCAGCCAACAAGACGGTCTGGCTGACGGGCGGCGACAATGGCTTGCCTGGGGTTACCTTGGAGCCGCTGCTTGGCCTCTTCCGCTGGTCCGTCCTCGGTCAGACCAGCTACCTTTACGTGCTCTGTTGGCTGCTGTTGCTGTTCTATCTGACCCGACGCATCGTGGCGTCGCCGTTTGGGGTCGCTCTGCAAGGTATCCGGGAAAACCCCGATCGCATGCGGCTGCTTGGAGCACCGGTCCTTCGCCATCTCGTCGTCGCCTACGCCATCTCTTCCGCCGTGGCGGGGATTGCCGGAGCCCTGTCCGCACAGACAAATGCCTTCGTCGGCCTCGAAGTTCTGAGCCTCAATACGTCCATCGATGGCCTGGTGATGCTGGTGCTGGGCGGGATCGGCCGCCTCTCTGGCGGACTGATCGGTGCCCCCGTCTACATGTTCGTGCAGCATTTCGCCCAACAGTGGAACCCGTATTATTGGATGTTCCTGATCGGCGGATTGCTGATCTTGATCGTCCGCTTCAGCCGAGGCGGGCTTCTCGGCCTGGTTGACGACCTGGCCCGCCGCTTCGGTCGAAGGCGCACGCCGTGATCGCGCCCGCTCTGGAGGCGACCGGGCTATGTAAATCGTTTGGCGCCCTGACGGTGACCGATGATGTCACGCTTCGACTGAACGTAGGCTCTCGGACGGCGCTCATTGGGCCCAACGGCGCCGGCAAGACCTCACTCGTGGGACTTCTGTCGGGCACCATCCGGCCGGACGCCGGGCAGATCTCGCTCTTTGGCCGCGACATCACGCGCGAAGGCCTCGCATTCCGGGTCAAACAGGGGCTGGTCCGAACGTTCCAAGTGAGCAGCCTGTTCGCCAAGCTCACGGTCCTCGAGAACATCTTCCTGGCGGCCAGCGAGAATGCCGGCGCGAGCTCCGACATGTGGCGCGCCGCAGGTCGACGGCGCGCCCTGATCGAGCGAGCAGAAGGCATCATGGAGCGCCTTCATCTAACCGACCGCCGGCACCATCGGGTCTCGGAAATTCCCTATGGCGTGCAACGGTTGCTCGAAATCGCCATCGCGCTCGCGCTCGAACCCAAGGTGCTGTTGCTCGACGAGCCGGCGGCCGGCATCCCGGCCGACGAGGTCGGGGTGCTGCTCGACGCCGTCGACAGCCTGCCACCGCAAATCGCCATTCTGATGATCGAGCACGACATGCACGTGGTGCGGCGATTTGCGACCGAGGTCCACGTACTCGTCCACGGTCGAATACTCATGACCGGCCAACCCGCCGACGTCATGGCGTCGCCGGACGTCCGCGCTGTTTATCTGGGAGATTCCGGCCGATCGCGTTTCGCAAGCGAGGCGCGGGGTGCTTGAAGTGGTCGACCTCACGGGCGGCTGGGGCCCGACCACGATCGTCGAGCGCCTCAGCCTGTCGGTCAGCGCCGGTGAGACCGTCGCCATCGTGGGCCGCAACGGCGTGGGAAAGACCACGCTGCTTGAACTTGTCGCCGGACGCGCCGAGCGCCAGTCCGGAGAGATTCGCGTCAGCGGCCGGGACGTTTGTCGATTGTCGATCCATGAGCGGGCGCGCGTGGGCATTGGCTACGTGCCTCAACAGCGCGAGGTGTTTCGCAGTTTGACCGTCTCGGAACACTTGGCGATTGCAGCGCGACCAGGACATTGGTCGCGGGAAATGGTGCTTGAACTCTTTCCCTCATTGTCCGCCCGCCTGAACAGTCTTGGCGCCCATCTGTCGGGTGGCGAACAACAGATGCTTGCCATTGCCCGCGCCTTGATCACCAACCCATCGATCCTCCTGATGGATGAACCCTCCGAAGGGCTGGCGCCGGTGGTCGTGGAGCAATTGGTCTCGGCTATTCGCAGTCTGGTGGGCGGTAGCAACCTCTCCGTCCTGCTCGTCGAGCAGCGGATCGATATCGCCCTCGATCTGGCGAGCCGCTGCATCGTGATGGATCGAGGCAAGATCGTGCGCGACTCAAACAGCGAAGACTATCGAAATGGGACCATCGACATTGGCGGCATGATGGGCTTGGCGCGATAGATAGTGAATGTGCCCCCCGGCGTGCCGGGAGTGGACGGCGCCTCCGTGGCGACCGGCCACAGCGTTTGGGGCATGCTCAACGCGCCGGCGACCGGAAGCGATGCGACGGCTTGGGCCCTCTCATTGACGGGGTGTCGGTATCCGCAATGTCGCACGAAAGAACCTGACCGCCGCTTGGCCGACGGTTTCGTGGATGGCGGCACGGTCCACCGACGGCGCATCGATGCACGCTTCGGGAAATTCGTCGCGACCCTCCGCGTTGCATTCGTTCGTGAAAATCTCGTGATCGACCAGACCGGGAAGGATCGCGAGCTCGGCGTTCGGCATGTTTGCGGCGGCGAATTCGGCATTGGGGCCGGGTGGCGTCTGGGTGTCACGGGCGCCGACGGTGACATACGACGGTATCGCCATCGCGCGCAGGCCCGCTTGGTCCATGCCAAAAGCCTTGATGATGCCGGGCGCCATGGCGAACGCCGCTTTGATGCGGGGGTCGCGAACATCGAGCGCAGGCCCCGGATCGAGGGGCAATTCGCGACGAAGATGTTCGGGCACCATCTGATTGTTGCGCCAACCTCTCTGGAAGGCGAGATAGCCCTCGGCGCTGACCTTGGCGCCGCCGAGCCAGAGCGACGTGAAGCCACCCTGCGAGTGTCCGGCGACGCCAATTCGATCGGCATCGATCAGGCGCGCCCACGCCGGGTCCTTCAGGAGAAATGAGATCGCCAGCCGGATATCGACCGGACGCTGCCACAGCCTGTTCGACTGATAGGCGATATTGGAATCGTAGGTGTTGGCCCGGTAGTGATTGAGGGAAGCGACGATGAAGCCGCGCCCGGCGAGATACTGGCCGAACCAGGCGTAGAACAAGGCGTTGCCGCCTCTGCCGTGCGAGAACATGACGAGCGGGCGCTTCGTGCCATCGAAGGATGGCGCGGCGTCCGCCAGCAGGTTGATGTTGGTGAAGAAGGGCATGACGAACGGCTTGGCCGTGCCATCGCTGGTCGCCGGATAAAACACGACCAGCGACAACGTCCTGTCGCCGTCGGCGAACTCGATCTGACGCATCCCGACGGGACCCGGCCTGTCCTGGGCGCAGGCGACTCCGGCGGCGAACAGCAGCGCGCCGCACACGGCGGCGTTCGCCAATTTGAGCAATCCGACCATGTCTGCGTGCTCCCCCGCGCTGCAATAAGATCCGACCATAATAACAATAACGGGTCGGGCAACGAGGCAATAGCAGCTAGGCTCCACGGCGATCGAGACGTTCCGGTGAACGGCTCGATAGCCCACGTGACATGGCGGGTCCTGCCGTCGCAATTCACCGCTTGGCGCGGGCTTCCAGCTCGCTGATCAGCGGTTCGATCGTGCCGCCGTGATTGCGAATGTAGGAATTGTACTCCGACCGCCTGGTCAGGACCATGCTGACGCCCTCGGCCTTGACGTCGACAATGCGCGGGCGCTGGCCATCGTTGCGCACCTCCCACTGGATCGCGACCGGCTCGCCGGTGCTCTGGTTGAGCTTGCTGTCGACGAGGGAGACACCGTTTCCGCGGGGGTTGACACGGCTCACGGTCAGCGTCTGGCCGGCATATTGACCGAAACGCTGCGCATAGGAATGCGCCTCCGCGCTCGCAATCACGTTGAGGAAGCGCTGGCGTTGCTCGGGCGTGGCCTGGTCCCAATGGGTGCCGAGCGTCGAGCGGCCCATGTAGTTGAGGTCGAATTCGGCCTGGAGCAGCCGCATCATTCCCGACTCGCGCGCCGCGCCGGTGCTGGTCCTGGCAACCTCGATCACCCGGTCCGCCGTCCTCTGGACGAGCTGCGCGGTTGGATCCTGATCGGCCGCCGCCGCCCGCCCGGACATCACGGTAACGAGGCCGGGGCCGATGACGGCGATGGCGGCTGCAGCGGCGGCTAGACGCGGCAGGCTTCGACGGCGGATGAATGATGACATTGGTCTCTCCTGTCCTAATTGGTGGTATGGGGCGCAATGGCGCCTTCGTTTCGGGCGCTGCGCTTGTAGAGCACGCGATCGACTATCGGGCCGACCAGACTGGTCGCTCCAACCGCGAACCCGGAAAACCAGGGTTTGCCTTGCGGCGAGCGCGCGAGCAGGGCCGGCCGGAACAACAGGGTAACAAGAAGCTCCCAGCCGAGCGCGATCATCAGCAGCCGGCCCATGCTGGCCGTGCCCGGATGAGTCGACAGCCAGAGAGCGCCGAAGGCGGTGGCGGTCGCGAGCGCGCTGAAGACCACGGCGCGCATCAGGCTCGACGTCAGCATCGCCGTCTCGCCGGCGCGCCAAGCCATGACGAAGTAGATGTTGAAGGCGACGCCCACGCCGAACAGAAGAGGCAGGGCGATGATATTGGTGAAATTGAGCGGCAGACCGAGGATTCCGCAAGTCGCGAAAGTAAGCAGCCCGCTGAGCAGTCCCGGCAGCATGGTGAGCACCACGTCACGCGCCCGTCGCAGCACCACGGCCAGCAGCACGATGATGACGATGCCGGAATAGGCCGCTGCCTGCAGAAAGGCTTCGACAACGGTGTCGGCCGAGGCGCTGGTGTAGATCGGCGCTCCGGTAGCGTTCGGCGCCACTGTCTGAACGGCGGCGGCGAAGCGCCGAAGGAATTCATTGTCGGTTCGACCGGCGCGCGGCAGCACCTGAAGACGGACGCGACCGTCCTTGGTCGTCCAGTCGGCGACGAGGTCCGGCGGCAGGGTGTCGATCGTTACCGGGCTTGCCTTCAGCTGCGTGCGGATCTGATCGAGCGTGGCTTGAAGCGGAACTGTCACCGCCGCCTGGGCCCGTGCGCGGACTTCCGGCGTGGCCGCCTTCAGCTCGGCCAGTGCCTTCGCCAGCCGCAGCACCGAGAGCGATGCCGGTCCCTCCTTGGCTTCGTAGACCGCGCTCTGCAATGCCGCCTCGGTGCTTGCCAGCCTGTTCTGGAGTTCCTCGTCGGAAGGAGCGGGGCGACGGGAGGCACCCTGGAGAGCGGGTTCGATGACAGCCGCGGCGTCGCCAACAGCCTCGAGCTTCTCCGTCTGCTGGGTCGGGAGCAGGCTCTGCAATGTGACGACGTGGGAAACCTCCGGTAGCGCGCCGAGACGCTGCGCCAACGCCTGCGCTTCGGCAAATGACGGCGCGAGAACGTTGATCGCATAGGGCGTCCGGTCGGGGTCGGCAGCGAGCGCCCGCAGGGTGGTCATCGATTCCACCTTGGGACTCTTGAGGTTCAGCGGATCGAAGTCGAAGCGCACCAACGGCAACAGCGCCACCGATACGATGGCCGCAACGAGCGCCCATGCCAGCACGCCGAAGCGATGCTGAGTCACGAAACGATCGACGGGGGCCAGCAGGGTGAGTCCGACCTCCGTCCTCCGCGCCGGTCGGAACCGCAGCAGGACCAGGAGCGCCGGCAGGAGCACGATGCTGAGAGCGAACGCCACGATCATGCCGAGGCCGGCAATGGTTCCGAGCTCGGCCACGCCGATATAGCTGGTCGGAAGGAAGGCGAAGAAGCCCGCGCCGATCGCCGCTGCCGACAGCGCCAGCGGCCGTCCGATGCTGGCGCCTGTCTCGGCGAGTGCCGCCTCGCGGGTGGGCTGGACCAGCCGCTTGGCGAGGGCACGGACGCTGAACTGAAGGCTGAAATCGACGCCAAGGCCCACGAAAAGCGGAATGAAGGCCATCGAAAGGAGGTTGAAGCGGCCCGTTACCAATAGGCCGGCGGCAGCCGTCAGAACGAGGCCTATCAGCGTCGTGACCGAGATCGCAAGAACGACGCGCACGGAGCGGACCGCCAGCCACAGGATCCCGAACAGTGCCGCAAGCATCGTGCCGAGGACCACATGAACATCCTGGGCAAGCGACGCGAATTCCTCATCCGCCAGGGGTACGGGTCCTGTCAGGCGAACGGTCACACCATGCGCCGGATCAAGGCCGAGAGACTGGGCGATGTTGCGGATTGCGTCGCTCGCCGCGGCACCCGGCTCCAACGCCGCATAGTCCATCACCGGCTGAACCAGAAGGACATGCCGTATCTCGCGCAGATCGGGCGATTTGTCGCCGCTGAAGACCGTCCGCCAGGAAAAGAAGGCCGGCCGCCCGGCCGCAGCGTCCTCGAACGTCTTCGAGAAGGCCGTCATCGTCGGTTCGATGTCCTGCAGCGAAACCTCGCCCTGCTTGAGACCTTGCAGTATGTCGGTCAGGACAACCAAGGCGCCGCGCAGGCTCGGATCGGCTGTCAGCCGCACCAGGAGGGGGGCTGCGCGTATGAGGCTGCTCGTCGCCGCCTCGACGTCGTCAGACGGCAAGAGCAGCAGCCCCTCGCGCTCAAAGAAAGGGCCTCCGTCGGGCCATCGCACGGTCTGGAAGAGATCCCGCCTCTCCTTCAGAGCGGCGACCAGACGCCTCGCGGCGTCATCGGCAAGTTCGGGAGTGGCGCCATCGACCACAACCATGGTCAGGTTGTTGAGTTGAGGGAACGCCGCTTCGAAGGCGAGCTCTCTTTGCCGCCATTCCAGCCGTTTCGAGATCAGCTGCGAGGTATCGGCAGTCATTGCAAAGTTTTGCGCAGTGAAGACCAGCGCCGCCAGCGTGAGGCCGGCGACGAGGAGCAGCACGATCAAGGGGTGCCGAGTGCTGGCCGCGACAATGCGGCCGATCGACGAAATCCGGATCGACACAACGCCTCTCAGGAAAGGGTGCGGTCAACCACCCAACTCTCGCCGACATAAGCAGACGGTGGCGAGTGGCCAGGACTCATTTTGTAATATCTCTCATTCCACCAAGGCATGTGGTGCGGCGGTCACACAACGTCGTGCTTTTTGGGAAATTGGGGCCAAATCCTGCGGCCGCCAAGGCGACAGTATGTCTGGTTCGTGTTCGGCTCGTGGTGCCATCGGGCTGGCGGGGCCGTCGACGAATCAGGGTGCCCAGCGCGCCTTCAAATAGCCATCCACAGAAAGGGGCCCTGCGCCGCCGACGCAGAGCGCCAGGAGCCCCGCGATGTACAGCAAGTCGGTCTCATAACCGGGCTGGCCGAAGTGCGCGCCCATCGCGTCGTAGGACATGAGCTTGATCGAGCTGAACCCGTTGGGAAGATGGACGGTGAGGATCGCAACCAGGAGCACCGCGATCATCGCCACGGCAGCGACGGGCACAAAGGCGCCCGTGAGGATCAGCAGTCCGCCGACGATCTCGACGATGATCGTCGCCCAACCCAGCAGGTCCGCGAACGGCACGCCCATGGCGTGTAGAATCGCGATGAAATCGTCCGCACCCCGGGAAAGCTTCGCGTAACCATGCTGCACGAAGCCGAAACCGACAATCAGCCGAAGCGGCAGGGCATACCAGGCCGCCGGGACCGGAAGCGGCGCCACGCCGTACCTATGAAGAAAGGAAGCGAACTCCATACGGAGCAACTCGCCGCGGTGACGGATTTCGTTGCTCATCCTCGTCCCTTCCACCGAAAAATCATGGAGCCGGCGCTGCGCTTAGCCGTGGACGACCACCATCTTTCCGCCTGCCTCGTTCGCCTCCATCACGCGATGCGCCTCGCGGATGTCCTCGAAGCGGAACACCCGCGATGGTTTTGCTTCAAGACGACCCGCCGCCACCTGCTGCGCGATTTCCTGAAGCGGCACATCGGACAGCGGGAAGCCCGGCGTGCCGAACACGAAGCTGCCGAAGAAGGTGAGATAGACACCGCTCGACATCTGCAGGAGCGGATTGAAGTCCTTGATCGGCGCAAGCCCGCCCAGCCAGCCGGCGAGGCAGGCGCGGCCGCCGCGACGCAAGATGGCGAGGGAATCGAGGATGGTGCTGTTGCCGACAAGATCGAGCACCGCGTCGAGTTGCTTGGCCTCGGCGATACGTTTGGAAAGGTCCAGGCCCTCCAGCTCGACGCGTATAGCGCCCAGCTTCTCCAGCATGGCGAAACGCTTCTCGCTGCGCGTGGTGGCGATGACCCGCAGGCCGGCGTTCACAGCCATCTTGACCGCAGCCTGGCCGAACGAAGAGGTCGCGCCCCGGATCGCCAGGGTCTGGCCCTTGGTGATCTCGAGGTTGCGGAAGAGGCAAGTCCAGGCGGTGGCGTAGGTCTCCGGGATCGCCGCCAGTTCCGCCCAGGGCAGATCCGACTCGATCAGCGCGACATTCGAGACCGGCGCGCGGGTGTATTCGGCGTAGCTGCCGTTGATGGTGCGCCCGAGGCCGCCCATGAGAGCGGCCACCTTGGCCCCGACCGGGAACTCGCCGCCCGGGCAGGATTTCACCAGGCCGACGCACTCGATACCGCTCACTTTCGCGGCCTCGGCCCATTCGCCGCGGCGCATGTGCATCTCGGCGTGGTTGAGGCCGAACGCCTTGATCTCGATGACGACATGGCCGGGCTTGGGCTCGGGGTCGGCAATCTCCTTGTAGACGAGGCTGTCGAGGCCGCCGAACTTTTCCAGGACGATGGCACGCATGGCGGTTCTCCGGATGAGAGTTGCAGGGTCAGCGGGTGAAGAAGTCGCGGATGGCCGCCGCGATGTCGGCGGCATGCGTTTCCAACGCGAAGTGTCCGGTGTCGAAGAAGCGGACGACCGCATCGGGAATGTCGCGCTTGAACGCTTCGGCGCCAGGCGGCAGGAAGAACGGATCGTTCTTGCCCCATACGGCGAGGAACGGCGGCTTGTGGGTGCGGAAGTAGTTCTGGAAGGTCGGGTAGAGCGCGACGTTGCTCTTGTAGTCGCCGAACAGGTCCAGCTGGACCTCATCGGCGCCGGGACGCGCCAGATAGAAGTTGTCCAGCGACTGGCCGTCCGGTGAAACGGCCGTCCCGTCGCTCACGCCATGGGTGTACTGCCAACGCGTCGTTTCCGGGGAGAGAAAGGCGCGCAGTGCATCCCGGTTGGCCTGCGACGGCTCCTGCCAATAGGCGCGGATGGGGTTCCAGCCGTCGCTCAGCCCCTCTTCATAGGCGTTGCCATTCTGCGAGATGATCGCGGTGATGCGGTCCGGATGTTTTGCCGCGATCCGGAAGCCGGTCGGCGCGCCATAGTCGAAGACATAGAGTGCGAAGCGCTTCAGGCCGACTTGCTCGGTGAAGCGGTCGATGACGCCGGCAATGTGGTCGAATGTGTAGGTGAAGGTGCTGCGCGCCGGCATGTCCGACTGGCCGAAGCCCGGCAAGTCGGGCGCGATGATGTGGAAGCGATCGGCCAGAAGCGGGATGAGATCCCGGAACATGTGGCTTGCGCTCGGGAAGCCATGCAGCAACAGCAGTGCAGGGGCATCGGCGGCTCCGGCCTCGCGATAAAAGACCTTGAGGCCATCCACATCGGCAGACCGATACTTGATGGCAGTCATGGCGCTTCTCCCTGTTGTGAATGTGATAACCAGACCTCAGCCCTGAAGAAGATTGCCAACGTGAGGTAAAAAGCCTGCTTGGGCCCCTTGCGTGCCGATTTGCCGGGTCGTCCGATGACGCCCATGGCCGGGCTTTGCCCTGTGCTGCGCCGGCCACGTAACCGCATTGTACCCTCCAGGCAGGTTAGCGATGGACAGTAACTTGTCAAGAGCCTCTACAGAGGTTATCAGTTGCGGTGCAAATGAACGTGCTATCTCGCCGCGAACGACCCGTGACCGCCACGCGTCCGCCACCGTTTTTCATCGCCGACAACCTGGGGCTGGACTTCTTGAACAGCATCGCTGTCCCGGTGGACACCAAGGTCGAGTGGCTGGCCTCGGGGCAAGACCTTCTCGCTTGGCTCAAGCAGGCCGGACTGGTGCCCGATGACGTGTGGGACGGCTTGAGCAAGCGCGCTGTTCCTGGCGAGCTCGATGCCATCGCGGCGCAAGCGCGTGCCCTGAGGGATTGGTTCAAGCCGTTTGTCTACAAGCACATGGGCAGGCCGCTCGAGCGCAACGCCCTGCGCCAACTCGAACCACTCAATCAGCTGTTGGCGCGCGACCAGGAGTTCGGTCAGATCGTGGTTCGCGATCGGCTCTCCGATCGCGAACACGACCACGGAAAGGACAAGGGCAGCCCTTCTGGCCTCGCCTGGCGTCCGCAGCGGCGCTGGCACTCGCCCGAGTCGCTGCTCCTTCCGATCGCGCGATCACTGGCAGACCTCGTCTGCACAGAGGACTTCACCCACGTGAAAGCTTGCGAGGGTCCGCCTTGCACGCTCCTCTTCGTCGATCGAACCCGAGGCCGCGTGCGACGGTGGTGCAGCATGGCGGTCTGCGGCAACCGCGCAAAGCAAGCCTCCCACCGACATCGGCTCAAGACGCAGCGTTAAAGGTGAGCTTTCAGCAGGTTGTCCATCCGGCGCCGATCGAGGAAGCCCGTATGCGACGTGAGTTGCCCGATTGGCCCAGTCTCTCCAATTGGTTTTCCGTGCATCGCCACGTCTTGAATGCGAATGATCAACTCAATGGGAAGAGCCGCCGGGCGACCTTTGGGTGGGGCAGCAGGGAGGTCGCCCGGCGAGCAGGTATGGGTGATCGGAGGATGTCCACGCCTGCAGTCAAATCGTCGACTGATCCAGGGCCGACGTCTTTTCAAAGCAGCAACCCGCTTTCGAGTTCGCATGATTGCGGACAAGCAGGTCGTCACCTTCGCGGTTGTCCGGTCAGTGCAGCAATCCGTGGCGCTGCGGAACCTGCATTACCTGCGTAGAAAATGTGCGGCGGCCGGCCTGTGATCCGGCGCGACTCCGTGTGGGACGCCGCGCCGCGGCCGGGCAAATCGGGCGTGAGGTCGGTGAAAGTGAATGTAGGGCGCATAGGAGTCTTGGAGCCCGTCGTACGGCAGGACATACGGCTCGTCGCCGACATCGCTGGGCGTTGGTGGCGGCGTGTACCAGGGTGTCGGCGGCGCGCTGCTGCCGCGCAGCACCACGACGGGCGGCGGTGCAGGCGCATCGTCCGACGGCCCGGCCGCAAAGGCAGACGAGGCCGCGAGAAAGACGATCGGAACGAGAAGAAAGTTCAGCGAACACATGGCGTCCAACGCTCAAAAGCAGGATGCGGACCTGAGGGTCCGCACTCCGCGTGAGAAGATCGCGCCACCGGAGTGGCGCGCGCCCAGCGAAGATCTGGTTCTGTCCAACCGGAATAGGCTCTAGCGGTGATGCCCGCCGTGGAAGCCATTGTGAAAGTGAAAGCCGCCGTGGTCGTGGAAGTGGAAGTGGTTGAAGCGGTGGAAGTGGTCGAAATGACGGAACCGTTCAAACCGCGGCTCGCAACAAAATGCCTCGGGCCCAAAGCCGTATCCGTAGCCAGGCCTATAGGCGTACTCCCGGCCAGCTGTCTCGGCGCACGACGCGAGAGAGACCAACAAGATCACCGACGCGAACAGTCCAAACCAACGCATGCCTCGACATGGTCAGCCTGCGTAAGGACGACAAGATTGCCGCTTGCCGTTGCAAGCAAACGTGATCGTTTGACGGGTTCATGCATAATCATCTGCTCGCTCGGCCCAGCACCTTTCTGCCAAAAAGGCGACCGACTGATAAATTCTTGAGACAACGCCGTGCAGTACTCGCCCAATTCAGTGCTGTGCTTCGTTCGGTCGGACGACAGGATTACCGGACGGTAACCGAGCGGTGCGAGTTTACGATCGGGATCGTCGAGGTTGCGTCTTTCGCCACCCGCGCCGCGGGACCACCCGTGGCAATCAGCGACACCCGACGTTGTACGACATCGGCTGTCAAGGCCGGCAGCCGCTCGTTAGTCGCTGCCCTGTCGCGCGCCCATCAGCTCTCTCGAATCAGACATAGTTAGATGTTGGTCGACAGCTATTTGGACATCACATATCATCTAACCGTCAAGCAGTTGTGCGACCGAGGAATTGAAGGTGGGTCCATGAGAAAGTCTCGCGAGGAAGCGGCCCGGACGCGCAAACGCATCATCAAGGTGGCCGCGCAAAAATTCCGCCGACAAGGCATCGGCGGGATCAGTGTGGCTGATTTGATGGATGCCGCCGGACTGACGCACGGCGGATTTTATCGGCACTTCGACTCGAAGGATCAGCTGGTCGCGGAGGCTTCTGCCTCAGGTGCCGCCGCCCTCGCGAGGCGCATGACTGCGGCTCTTGAGGGCCAGTCGCCCAAGAGTGGTCTGAAGACCATCGCCGAGGGTTACCTTTCGCCAGGGCATCGCGATAACGCTTCTGATGGGTGCGTACTGGCTGCGCTTGGCAGCGAGCTTGCGCGGGCCGATAAATCGGCGCGTACCGCCGCGACGCGGGGGTATCTGGATCTCGTTGATCTGGTTGCCCGCCAATTCAACGAAGCCAGTCCTGAAGGTGCAAGAAGCAAGGCGCTCGCGACCGTCTCCCTGATGATCGGAGCATTGACGATGTCGCGTGTCGTCAAGGATCCAGGGCTTTCGGCTGAAATCCTGCAAAGTGCCCAAAAGCACATTACGAATTCGTAGGTAATGGCGCTCGCCGGAGGAACGCAGCCACAGCTGGTGTCGATCGAGCAGGCATGGCGCATCTACTCAGTGGTAGGTCTCACTTGGTGCTCGCGCAATCGCTCAAGGAGCGACTGGCGGACGCGTTCAAGGCCGCGATCGAGAATGCCAAGCTCTTCGAGATGCGCGACCGTCTCGAAGAGATACTCCGCTGAAGAGCCAAGAGGCCCTTGCGCAGTCGCTATGTGCTCGACAGCCTCATGCTCATCAATCCTCGCCGCGTACTGGTCATGCTCTCGATTGACCACAAGCGTAATGGCGTGGACCGGACCTTCGTCGGTGGTGAGCGTGACCCATCGCGCGTGGTAGGCGCCGGTAAACATCTCTCGCCGCCACACCAGCAAGAGCTCCGCACGCTCCTCACCCTGAGCGAGGCGGAATGCGACACCGCGCGTTGTGCCTCCTCGATCAAGTGCGAGCATCAATCCGGGCTGCTCCGGTGTGCCGCGCCCAAGTCGCAGCCACAAACAGAACCGTCGATGCCATCCGCGGAGCGTTCCATTACGGCGTTCCACGTAGGAAAACGCCGGGTTCCACATCAGCGACCCGTATCCGAACAGCCATACCGGAGCGTCTGTTGGTCGGGCGGCAAGCGTTTCGTCCAGCGAGGCCTCGAGCTCCCCGTCGGAGCGGACTGCAAGACCTGGGATGGCGCGCACGCGTTCGAGGAACGATCCATCTTGCAAGGAACCGCGTGATATCTGCTGACGCTCCATGTTGGCCTCTTGCGGCGCCAGCGTGTCGCGATCGGAAGCAGTCATGCGTTTTGTCCTTGAACGACTTGCCAGATAGGAGCATATGCACCTAAATACGACGGCCAATAAGTTGCAAGCGAGGATTGCTAATGAGCGAGCCAGCCCAGGTAATCCGGCACTATGGTGTCGAGGATCTTCGCCAGCGACTGGCCGCCGCTCTGCGCGCAGCAGGGTTGGCGGGCAAGACGCTGCTTTCGCCGAAAGACCTGGCGCTGCTTGATCGATTCCACACGGGAGCGCCGCGTCGCCATGGTCGAAGCGGTGTTTGAGCGGCCTGCGGCGTAGCGAGTGCTTTGATTAGTCTTGCCTCAACAGGAGCCTTCAAATGCAAAGCGATCTCTATACGTTCTCTGCCCCGGTATTCGTTCGTCAACTCAAAAATCTGAGTGACATTCTCCTCATCGCGGAGAAGCACGCCACCGAGCACAATATTACGCCAGCTGCGCTCCTCTCGGCGCGGCTCTATCCCGATATGTTCCCCCTTACCGGACAGGTCCGCTCAACCTGTGATACGGCTCAGCGCACGACTGCTCGCGTACTTGGAAAGGAACCCCCATCCTCCGAGGATGCGGACAAGACGTTTGGGGAAATGCAGGAACGTATTCAAAAGGCGTCAGCCTATGTCGGCGGGCATCCCGCAGACGCGTTCCGGGGCGCAGAGCTACGCATAATCGATTTTCCGCTGGGCAAGGAGACGGTGAAGCTCACAACACGCGAATACCTGACACGCTTCTCGCTGCCGAATTTCTATTTTCACATCACCACGGCCTACGACATTCTGCGGCACAATGGTGTGGTCCTGGGCAAACGTAACTTTCTCGGCGAGATCTCCGCCGCCTAGAGCGCGTTCCGCTCGGCTGGATCAAGCCGAGCAGCTGATCGAACGCTGCTCTAGCAAGCGCCGTCGCGATTCATTTGTCGCTCGCGCTCATGATCCTGAAAGATCAGACCGCAAGATTGAACGCGATGGAGATGCGTTCGGCGGTTCCATGATAGACACGAACCTGGTGGAGAAGCCACGCTGGGAACATGACCATTCGGCCGGCCTTCGGCCGCACCCTCTCGGTCGCGCCGGCGGTCAGACCTGACAACATGCGCAGGTGCGGTGCATTCATCACGGGCAATGGCCCGCGCGGATCCATGAACTCGAGCTCGCCACCCAAGGATGGGTCGCCATCAATGCCTCCATCATCGACGTAATAGGTTCCCGACCAAAAGGCCCCCGGATGCGAATGGACCTCGTTGCTGTGGCCGCCGCGATTGACGTTCGCCCACATATTGCACAGCCAGGTCACCGCGAAGTAGCCAGGATACGGCCCGCCGCCAAGCTTGCCTTCCTGGTCCGTCGTCATTTGATTAGCGACATTGCGGGCGTACGCCAGAAGCTTGATCGCAGCTGCCCCACCCCAACGGTCCATGTCCCAGCTCGACTGCCAGCCGCCTAGATTGGTTTTCCGTGTGCTTGAATGCGCCTTTTCACGTTCGGCAATTACACGGCGCAGATCTTTGTTGAGCGCTGGGGCGTCCGGCACGTCGAAGACGACAAGCGGTGTGGCGAACAGCGGCATGGCTTCGACCGCCGCGTACTTCGGCTTGCGCAGCACCCCAGCGCCTGACAGCGTTGTGGGGGCAGTTCCACTCGCCATGGTTTGATGCCTGGTCATATCTGGCGAACGCGAACAGGTCCGATAGATGTTGGACGACATCTCATTAGATGTTAATTATAATCCAAGAGTCAACTTCGCAAGTGGCCGGTTGTTGAATTGGGTGCCTCGATGAAAAAGTCCAAAGCCGAGGCCGCACAAACGCGTCGTCGGATTGTCCAGACGGCATCAGAGAAGTTTCGTGACAACGGAATAGATGCGATCGGTCTCACTGAGCTGATGGCCGCCGCAGGGCTTACGCATGGCGGCTTTTACCGACACTTCGAATCCAAAGCTCACCTGGTGGCGGAAGCATGCACCGTTGGCATGGATCCGCTCATCGCGTCGTGCGCCGCCGCTGCATCGAAGGGCGGAGGGCGCGACGGCCTCGAGCGATTCCAGTCGGGCGGGACGTGCTCTAGCAGCGCCATCGCGATTCAATTGTCGGTCGGGCTCATGACCGTGAGCTGCAGTTGGCGACGCAGGGTGAAGCCGAGGCGTCGATACAGCGCGATAGCGGGGGCATTGTTCGAGAATACATGAAGGAACGGGATGTCCCCCCGGGCCCGGATTCTGCGAGATACCGCGTTCACCACATCCTCGCCGAGGCCTTGGCCGCGACGGGAAGGGTGAGTGCAGACGACGGTGATCTCGGCGTATCCCGGCATCTTCATGCGCTCGCCCGCCATGGCGACCAGCTGCCTGTCGTGCCAAACGCCAAAGAACCGTCCGAGCTCATGTGTGCGTGGCCCGAAGGGGCCTGGCTTGGTCAATTCGACGAGGTCGCGCATGGCGGATACATCTCGCTCGTCCAATTCGACGACGCTTGCGCGAACCACGTCGCTTATCGACGTTGGCGCCACCATCTGCTCGGCCGTGGTCGCGAGTTCGATGGTGAATCCCTTCGGAGGGTCGACGGCGTACGACGTGAACAGTGCGACACGATCATTGCCGGACACCAGCACCCGCAGCGCTGCATAACTCTCCTGAGAGGTGTCTCTGGTCGCAGCGAATGGCGCCATCGCCGCGGGGTAACGCCGAGCACGATCCCTCCTTCAGCGACCGTGCTCTGTACCGACGCCAATGCATTCCAGATGGGATGGTCGAGCGGGTGGCGGCTTTCCGCGAGCGCGGTTAGTCGAGCCAAGTGTTTCCTCCTTTCTACATCGTTGGAGCGCTGGCGACCGCCGAGCGTCCAGTCGCACCTTGCAGGCCAGATCAGGAGTCGAGAGCGGGTGTTGCTGAGCCCGCCTTCCACGCGCGGAAGACGATTTGGGCAATCATCTCGTCTGAGAAGCGCAGGACGCGCGTCGCACCGGCCGCCGGATAGTAGTCACTCGAGGGAGCGTTCACGATCGTCGGCAGCACCGAAATGCCCAGAAGGCGTCCCGACGGTGCCATCGCCATTGGATCGGAACGCAGCGCCGCCACCGTCGCAAGGCCTTGTCTTCCATCCGGTCGCCATCCCAGCGAGGTGGTATCTTCGTTATCGGCGCAGCCGGCGGGTACCCGGCCGGCAATCGCGTCGATCGCGTCTCGGTACATCTTCTCCACGTATTCGCGGTGTAGCGGCCATACTGCGGACATTCGACGCAGATCCTGAAGTTCGGCCACGATGTGCGGCGCTTCGGCCGGATACCTGAGCGCTATGGCGGTGAGTCCGAACAATGCATCAAACACTTTCGTGACGTGTGCAGCCGCCGCAAGTACGCCGACATAGCGGTCAATGACCGACGTTCCGAATGCAATCGCTGATCGCGCCGCGCATGTTGCCAGCCACATGGTCCTTTCTCGCAGGAACGGAAAGGATGGCGTCCAGGAATTCCAATGGAACTGTTGCGCCATCTCGCCAAGCCACGAACTGGCATCAGGCTCCGACGCAATGAACACCAAGTGCGCCATGACATGCATTGCCGACCAATAAGGAAGCAACATGCGCTTGGCGTCGGATGCCTGACCTTTGACAATCGTGGCGCGCCCGGCATCGAGCCAGATCATGGCGCGGGCGCCACTTTGATAGGCGGCATATTCAATGAGCGGTGCCCATCGCCTGAGCTCTTCCATGTCGGCTCGGGCTGGGAACATTCGCGTATCGAGAATGGGGTCCAGCAGCCGCATTGCCGTCGCGTTTGCGCCAGTTTCGCCGATGCTCGCCTGGATAGCGTCCTTCAGTGTCGGCCCGGCGCGAAGCGCTTGATCAAGGTCGACAAAGGGCAAGCCGGAGACCTGTTTCCGAAGGACCCGGAGGCGGTTTCCGGCGCCGACCTCGATCCAGACAGTCCCCTGAAAGCGGCTCAGGAGGAACGGCCGTTCATCGGCAATATGCATCAGTTCGCGCATACGGGCTCTGAGAGCGGGCGCTGATCGCATGGCCAGTGCCATGGCAATCAGCGAATGCATCTCGGCGACGCCCGGGAAAATGGCCGGTCGGACGTCTTCCATTGCCATGGGAGCGGCATCGAACTTCCCGGGGAGCGTTCGATTCATGGTCAGGACAACGCTCACCGCTCGAAGACGAGCAGCGTCGATGTTGCGGTCGCGTACAAGTGACCTTCGGCGTCGGTCAGCCGCGCTTCCGCAAAAGCTGCGCGTCGGCCGAATTTGACGATTCGACCCTCGGCACGGACGAGACCGGTATCGGCCGCAATCGCCTTGTGATAGGCGACCTTCAATTCAAGGGTGGTGGAGCCTTGAGTGGGCCCAAGCCGGGAATGGACGGCGCATGCGCAGGCCGAATCGAGCAACGTGGCAGCATAGCCGCCATGGACGGTGCCGATCGGACTGTACAAATGCCGTCCCGGCTTGCTCTCGAAAACGGCGCGGCCTTCCTCGACCTCCGCCAGACGGAAGCCGAGCGTCTCGCCAATCGCTATCTTACGGCCGCTCGCCGCCAGCTCCCTAAGCTGCTGGAGGCCGGTCAAACCTGACTGGCTAGTCATGCTCATGTACCTTTTCCCCTGCTGTAGAGAGGGGCAATCATCCGTGCCGGTGCATTGCATCGGGAGATATAGGTGCATATACTCTCGTTCCGCCCAAGCTGAATTATCTCATGCAGGCGATGAGATGCTTTAGCGGTACCATTGAGCCGCCAGTAACCATATTGGCAGCCTATGAACGCAGAGACAGCTATGATGCCATTTGAACAGTGCAACTGCATGGCGGTGAGACGGGCGTCCCGACGCCTAACCAACTTCTACGATGGTAAACTTGCGCCGACTGGTCTGCGGGTCACCCAATACGCGATCCTTGCGCTGCTGGGCAAACTTGGCGGCGTTTCCGTGAACAGCCTTGCCAGGCACTTGGATCTCGATCGCACGACGATGGGCAAGAATCTTCGGCCGCTCGAGCGCATGAGGTACATCAAGGTCACGTCGTCCCCCACTGATGGTCGCAGCCGCACAATCACGCTTACGAATTCCGGTGGTGCCGCGCTGAAGGCTGCTGCGCGCCTATGGCGTCGGGCGCAGGCCGAGTTTGAAAGTGCGAACGGCGGCGCCATCGCTCGCGCGCTTCGTTCGACGTTGGCGAACCTCAAGGTCGGGCGATGAGAGCGACAACGCATTCCAGGCCGGGCAATCGGCGTTCGTACACGCTGTCTGCCCTCGCATGCACCCTGATCGCGCTACTTTGGACTCACCACTCGGCCAGGGCGCAAGCGACGTCTACCCTCACATCGACGGTGCCCGTGACCAAGGTCTTGGCGATCGGTCGGTTGGTGACGCTTCCCATGACAGAGGCAGCCCGAAAGGTGCTGCCTGAGGAAGTGCGCGATACCGTTCAGCTCTACCTGCAGGGCAAGATTGACCAGTGGTATGTGCAGGAAGATCAGAGCGGCGTTTGTCTTCATCATCAACACCAGCAAGGTTGAGGATGCTCGGCGCATCCTGGATACCCTGCCCTTGAGCCAGGAGCATCTGATGACGTTCCAGCTTATTGGGCTCGGGCCGTTGAGCCCACTGGGTGCGTTAATCAAACAACGCTAGAAGCGGCTGACAGTTCGAAAGAACGCTCGAGCAAGTAAGAGTATATACCCCTAATCTAGGGAGAATCTCATGCAAACCTCATCCGTTGTGAAGAAGGACGGCTTCTGGCGGTCCTTGGCCCGCATACTAGGCTCCTTTGGCGACGCGCTTGATGCGACGGAAGCAAGCTTACTCGAGCGCCGAGTGTCCAGACTGGAACGGGAGGTTCGCCTAATGCAAACGCAGCGCTCGCCTACGTCACCCGGTGCGGGACGGCACTAGGCGGCTGTTCTTAAGTTCGGCCCTGTAAAGGACTCATAGACTGTATCTGCTCGGCCCTACTTTCACTCTGGCCGATCTTAGTCTCGCGTCGATTTGCGCTTGGTCACGAGTCGATAGGAACGGCGTTTCGTCTAGGCCGTGTACTCATAGGCAAGCGTCGGACAGACATTGCAACCGGCGACGCAGCGCTATTTGGCGGCGATGGGGGAGTCTTCGGTAAGCCGCACTTCGGTGATCGAGGCGCTCGCGGCCTATGTGAAAACCCTGGTCTCACTGCCGTCGAATTTCGACCGGTACTATTACCAACACGATGAGACCGCCATCAGCGAAGACGCCAAAGCGGGCTTCAGGATCTTCTTCCGGAAGGCGCGTTGTGCCAGCAGCAGCTCATGAACTCGAGGGCTTCCGTTCCGTCGGCCGGACCAGCGCACCTGGTGCGATCTTCTGCAGGTTGCCCGTGATAATGCGATCGCCCTCGGCGACGCCGGTGAGGGCGGACACGGAGTCGCCATCGGTAGGGCCGAGCGACACGATGCGCCGCTCGACCTTGTTGCCTTCCCCCATGACGTAGACATACTTGCCAACCTGGCTCGACCCGACAGCCTCCTGCGGCACCATCAGACTATTGGGCCGCTCGCCGACATGCAGGCGGATGCGGACATATTGCCCGGGCCGCAGCGCGAAGTCGGCATTGGCGATCGTCGCGCGGGCGTTGATCGTGCCTGTCGCGCGGTCCACGACGTTGTCGATAAAGGTGAGTCGGCCCTTGAGTTGGGCCTGTGGCTGTCCAGGCAGACGAATCGCGGCCAAGATCGGGCCGGCGGCACGCGCCCGCTCGATCACCGCAAGGTCCGTTTCACTGGGATTGAACGTCACATAGATCGGATCGAGCTGGACGAGCGTGTTCAGCGGGGCACCGCCGACGCTGACCAAAGTGCCGATCGGTGCCTGGTTCCGACCAAGACGTCCAGCGAACGGCGCGCGAATATCCGTGTAGCCAAGATTGAGCTCGGCGACCCGGATAGCGGCTTGGTCCATCGCTAGGGAGGCTTCGGCCTGACGTGCGGTGCTGGTCCGCTGATCCAGCGTATCCTTCGGCAGGAAGCCGCTCTTGGTCAGGTCCACCCCGCGTCCGTGGTTGGCACGGGCATAGTCAAGTGCAGCGGCGTCGCGCTGGCCCTGCGCCTTGGCCTGATCGAGCGCTGCCTGATAATCGCGTGGATCGAGCTTATAGAGAAGTTCACCCTCCCGCACGTCCGCGCCGTCAGGGGCCGGCTGCGCCTGCACATAGCCGGACGCCTTGGCGACCAGCGTGACATTC
>Ga0070698_100001399_pt1 | contig 26713 bp, 26 predicted proteins | sample KBSK1502metaG_FD_65477 | JGI IMG/M metagenome (GOLD analysis project Ga0070698, IMG submission 65477) | Corn, switchgrass and miscanthus rhizosphere microbial communities from Kellogg Biological Station, Michigan, USA - KBS K1-50-2 metaG | ecosystem: Host-associated > Plants > Roots >... | reverse complement strand
CAACCTCCGCGCTTGCTTCGCTTCTCCGACGACAACACACCACTCATATGATTCGGCACTATCACGCCGGTCTGACATTGAAGAAGCTCGACTGCTCGAGTGCGCTCACGCGTTGCAAACCTGGCTCGGTCTCTCCCTCCCCCAAAAAACTCCTCCCAGTAGAAGTAGGGCCTGTCAGCGCTGTGGAAACCGCGCCATCCAGATCGCTTGGCGCGGGCGCGCGGTTTCCAAGCCCTGTGGGCAACGCGCCCACGATGGGATCGTGGCCGCGACCGTAGTGCACGTTGCGCGTTGTCCACAGGGCGTCAGCGGTGACAGGCCTTCCGGTTTGCAGCGGCATCAGTGCCGAATCAAACCAGAGGCGCGCGAGCGCGGCAAATCGATCTGACCGAGGCCTTCATCGATGACACCCATGCCGGCGCCCAACTAGCTACCTTAGTAACTACACGCCGTAGACGCAGATGACGTTCGACTCGACGACGCTCGGATCGCAGTGCCCCACCATCATGGCGCGAACGCACGCGACGACCTCCGGCGTCTCGGGATGATCGACATCGAGCGTGACATCGGTGATGACACCGGTCATGTCGACCATGACGTAGACGCAAACGGCATCGCCCTCCGCGGGCGTGCGGCACGCATAGAGCGCTTGCCAAATCGGAATACCCGCACACGCGCGCGCAGCGTCGACGCCAGCATCCGCCGGATCGGCAGCATCGGCCGCCGCATCAGCGAGCGGCGTCGGATCGCTGGAACAAGCGACGAGGAGCGCCGCGGCGAGCATCACCCTCACGCACCTCAGTGGGGGCACGCCATGAAAAGGTTGCACAGCCGCTCCCTCTCGCGGGCTCGTGGTACGAGTGCCCGATGCGGCCGAAAGCGCTGATGTCGTGGTCGAGCGGAAAGGACAGCGCGCACGCGCTGGCGGAACTGCGTCGCACCGACGAGGTCGATGTGGTTGGCCTGATCACGACCATCACCGCGACGTTTGATCGCGTCGCGATGCACGCGGTGCGCCGCGAGTTGCTCGCGCGCCAGGCGACTGCGCTTGGTCTTCCGTTATTCACGGTCGAGATTCCGTCACCGTGTGACAACGCGACCTACGAGAGCCGGTTCGGCGATGCGCTTTGCCGCGCGCGCGCGGACGGCATCTCGCATCTCGCGTTCGGCGATCTGTTCCTCGCCGACGTGCGGGCCTATCGCGAGGCGCAACTCGCCGCGTTGGGCCTGACGCCAGTCTTTCCGCTGTGGGGCCGCGACACGCGTACGCTCGCCGCCGAGATGATCGCGAGTGGCCTCGCGGCGCGCCTGACTTGTGTCGATCCGCGATCGCTCGATCGCTCGTTCGCCGGTCGTACGTTCGATGCATCACTAGTCGCCACGCTGCCGGCCGGCGTCGATCCCTGCGGCGAGCGCGGCGAGTTTCATACCTTCGTGACGGCGAGCCCGTTGTTCGCTGCGCCCCTCGCGGTCGAGGTCGGTGAAATCGTCGAGCGCGAGGGCTTCGTGTTTGCGGACCTCGTGCCGACTTGACCAACGCTTCTCGGACCGAATTCGCGCTTTGCTCTGATAGTGTCGTTGTGTGGCTTCTGCGGCACAGGCGGAATGGCTGCACGCCGTGCGGAGAGCGCTTGTCGGTGAGCTCTCGCGCTTGCGCGACGGGTGGACCGACGATGGCGAACTGGTAATCGGTCCAGGCACGCTCGCCGTGCGAGCCGCAGTGACTCACGATTCGGAGCCCGGTCATGTCGATCTTGGTTTCATTCTAAATCGCGATCGGGCTGACGCCCCCGTGATCTGGGACTGTGTGGCCGGTGGCCGTGAGCAAGACGAGAGCGCCGCGCAATTCGCCTGCTCGATCTGGGCGCAGACGACCGCACCGGTCACACAGAAATCGGAGTACGCCAACCACGCGCACGGTGACGACGGGGGCGGCCTTGCGGGATGGCACTCCATTCACGGCCCGATCCTAGGGTACGGGCGCGGCGACGACGTTTCGACGCTTCAGCGATGGTGTCTCGATCACGCCGTGGTACCTGCGCTTCGCGAAGTGCTAACGCCCGCGCTTCCACCGGCATGGCTGCATGGCGTCAAGTTTCTCCTCGGAGCGTTTAAGGAGCCGATCGCCGAGGTGCGGATCGACGGAGCTCATCACGAGGCCTGCTCGAAGGCACTCCTCGCGCTTCCGTGGCCGAAGGAAGGGAACATGGTCGCGCGGTTCTTCGTGCTGTTCGTTCACGCCGAAGAGCACCCTCCCGAACCATGATCCTCAAGGGAGCGTAGCGAGCAGCTCGTCCAGTTGCGCGAACGTTTCGTGCGTCGCGTCCGCCGCGCCGGTGCCGGCCGCGTCGAGCGCTTCCTTCGACGGATAGAGCTCGGTCATGACGAGCAGCGTCTGGCCGTCTTTCTCCTCGAAGGTCACGGTGGTCACGCAGCCGTTCTCGCCGCCTTCCTCGTTTGTCCAGACGATGCGCGAGGGCGGCGTCACCTCGATGTAACGGCCGAAGAAGTCCATGCCGTCGCCGAAGTTGAGGCGGTACGTGCCGCCGGTGCGCACGTCCATTTCGCACGACCGCAGCGTCATGCCCATCGACTTCGGCACCCACCACTTCATGAACAGCTCGGGCCTGGACCACGCCTCGAACACGAGGCGTGCAGGCGCGTCGAACGTGCGCGTGACGACGACCTCGCGATCGGACTTCCTCTGCACCGTCGTGCGGGGCTCACTTTGCTTTCTTCCTTCCATCCAACTTCTCCTTCCGTTTCAATTCTTCGACGACTTTGTCCAGCTCGCAGAACCGCGCGTCCCAGAGCTGGTGATACCGCTCGATCCACGCCGCCACCTCTTCCAGTCGGCGCGCGCCGATCCGGCAGGTGCGTACGCGGCCGACTTTTTCCGTTGTGACGAGGCCCGCCTCCTCGAGGAGGCTGACGTGCTTCTTCATGCCCGTAAGGGTCATGTCGAACTTCTCGGCTAGGTCCGTGATCGACGCTTCCGCTCGACCCAGCTGCTCGAGGACGCCGCGACGGGTGACGTCCGCCAGCGCGGCGAACGATGCATCGAGCTGCGCATTCGTATACTGAACCATCTGGTTCAGTATATAACCACAGGCTTTCGCCGCGTGCAAGCGCGCATCGACTGCTGGCTATCGACGCAGCGGTGACCGGCTCACAGGCTGTAGAACAATATCAATCCCGCGGTTAGCACGAGCGTCACAACAAGTGCGACCAACGTCCCGCCGAGCTGATGCGGCAAGTGTGTGTTCTCCGCGTTCGGAACCAACGCCGTGCGCGCATCCGCGAACGAGCAGTTGCTGCAGAGGTAGTGGGTGCCGAGGATAATTGCGGTCGCGAACGGGATGCGCGATTTGCAGTTCTTGCACTCGACGCTGTAGCTGTCGCTGATCGTCGAGCGCGGTGGGTGCGTGCCACGCGCGCGTCGAACAGACGCGGTCGGCGGCATGCGAACGACAACATCCTTTGACGGGCGGTTCAGGTCACGCTCTTGTTGCATGCGCCTTCATAGCCGAGTCCGACACGCACGTATACGTCGATTGCATCGCGTCTGTGCTCTCGGTGGCAACCGGCGTGGCCTAGAGCTGTCAACGCCATGTGCTCTTGTTGTCTATCGTGGTCGTAGCGCTGGGCTGCAACGCCGAGGGTAACCATGCGGAAGCGGAGTCGAAGATGGTGCCGCTGGCCGGCGCGACCTTCGGTCTCTCCGACCAAAAGGCGTGTCTCGCACCGACGCTCATGCAGCTGCGCAAGCATCCGAACTGGATGATTCGCATCGATGAGATGACGTCCTTCGAGGGCGCCGTGCACGGCCCTCGCTGGCCGGCGTCGATCGTCGAGTGGCAGGCAAGCGGCGCGACGTGGCACGATGAATTCACACCATCGGCGAAGACAGCGCTCGATGCAGGACAAATCGCCGCGCTCGAGCAGGCGCTGCTGTCGAGCTGCGAGCCCGACGACAAACCACGTGCGCACCTCGAGGACATTCGCTGGTTCGAGATCGGTTACGCGGCGGGCGGAACATCGGCAACAGAGCTAGCGCCCCGCTCGCCTGCTGCGCTCGCGCTCGCTCCGATCTTTGCGGCCGCTCGTGCGCAGCACGTCAGCTCGCGACTGCCGGTCGCACGCACACTCGTCATGACCGTCAAAGGCAAGCAGCACGTCCCCAAAGCGAATAGCTGGTTCGAAACCAACGGCTGGAAAAATCGCACGATCACGATCGACACGTCGAGGCCCGGCGTTTCCGACGAGGACGCGGTGTTCGTGCTCGACTGGGCGACCGGCTCGCCCGAAACACTGCCATGGAATGCACACACGCTCGCAGGCACGCTGACCGTCCACGGCAAGACGCGACCGGTGGCATTGTCGATCGAGTACAACGATCACAACTTGATCAACATCCAGGGACACGCGGTGCTCTTCGAGATCCGCGAGATCGCCGAAGCGAATGCGCACCACGACTTCGGTATGTAGGTCGCCGAGCAAAATGGCGACGAGATTTCATTTCGATGATGCAGCTAGGTCCGAGTGCAGCTCGGCCTTGCACCTGTCGACGTCCGACCAATTCGGTTGATCCCCCTCTCGGCCCCTCAATGTGAAGGCGTCGTACTGTTGGAAAAACGGCCGAAGGCACTCGTCATACTTCTGCCAGGCCGAAGGCAGCGGTTTGTTCGTGTCCACTAATTGTTCCGAAATCCCGCCACGGACCGTTTCGAGCTCCAAAATTTCGATCGCTGCCGAATCATGTTGTTGATGCATGTCCGCGAATAGAGCAACGTACAAGCCAACGCGATTCCAAACGATGGTCGCAGGTTAGCGCGTCACCGACGTCACGTCGAAGATGCGAAGCGAACACTGCCCACTGACACAGATCCAACTTCCCAGTGACGACACATCCGAGCTGGTGAGCAGTACCGCGACCCGTCACGATGATTCGATCAGTCGCGCGACGTGGCGCTGCTCGAGGCTCGCGGACTGGTAAGCCGCGGCGCTGGAATCAGCTGGCGCAGCTGCCATGTCGTGATCGAATTGCGGCGCAATGCAGCGGTCAGCGCTTCGCGAAGCCGCAGCGCAAACATGGCACCGACGACGAGCACGACGACGCTGAACGCGAGCGGGCCAAGCGCTGTGGTCTCCATCAAGCGCGTCGACCGCGGGATCATGCACAACATCCCGCTGCGCTCGACCAACGCCTTCGGTACGATGTGCATCGACTCGAGCACGACGGGCACGACCAGCGCCATCACGCCGATCGTCAGCGGCAGATAGCGCCAGCGCGGGGCTGTCGAGAGCGTCACTCCGATGATGAACACCGTGCCAACCTGCGGCGTGATGAAGTCGGGATGGAAACCGATGCCGATCGCGCAGAATACGCATCCGATCGCGATCACCAGGTAGATCGGCGTGTAGCCATCCGCACGCGGGCGGCGCCGACGAACGACACCAAGCGCGAACGCTGCGGTCAAGGTCGCGGCCATGAGCACGTAGAGCGTGACATTCACCACGCCGATGACAGGAGGTATTGCGATCGCCGCGACGGACAACATCCCGAGCGCAAGTGTGCCGGCGCGGATGCGCGTGCGATCGAGACTACGTTCGGTCGCGCGCATCTCCTCGATCGCGGCCGCCGGCACGTCGCGCGGCGGCGATGTCAGCAACGTGACCAGCGTGTTGACGCCGTCCGGGTTCGCTGGATCGAGCACGAGGGCGCGACCGACCAATCCCAGTGCTTCGCTATGTGCCTGCGTCGTGTCCTGCTTCATCAGCTCGTCGGCGCGCGCGAGGTGATCGCGGGCGGCCTGGCGACGGAGCTCGAGATCGCGATCGCCGTCGAGGTAGCGCTGGACGCGATCGCCGAGCTCGCGAGCGGTGCGCAGCCGAGCGTCGCGGTCGAGCGCGGTCGCTTCATTCGCGATCGCGGCGAGCTCCGGCGGCGCATCGCTGCCGAGGATGCATTCGAGCACGCGACCAAGCGCGAACACGTCGGTGCGTCCATCGATGTCGCGCACACCGCGTGCTTGCTCCGGCGACATGAAGGTGGGCGTCCCGACGACTGCGCCTGCGATGGTCCCGCCGGGCGCGCTGTGGATGTCGCGGAAGTCGTCGCTCTCGTGGATCACCTTCGCGACGCCCCAGTCGAGCACGTACACTTCGCCGTACTCGCCGAGCACGATGTTCTCGGGCTTCACATCGCGGTGGATCACACCGTTGACGTGCGCGTATTCGATTGCGAGACACACGTCGACGAACGCGCGCAACAAGCGTTGCTGTGGCGCGTCGGTCGCGATCAGCTCGGCGAGCGTGGTGCCAGACAACTTCTTCATGGCAAAGAATGGCCGGCCATTGCGATCTCTGCCGAGCTCGTGCACGGGGACGATCGAAGGGTGCTCCAGTCGGCCTTGGATCTGCGCTTCGCGCAAAAAGCGGCTCACCTGCGCGTTGTTCGGGTCCGTCGCGCTCAAGCGTTTGATCGCGACGTCGCGACCGATTTGCACGTCGCGCGCCGCGAGGACTTCGCCCATGCCGCCGCTTCCGAGCTGGTGGCCGAGCTCGTAGCGATGCGTTGTGATTTCGGCTGCCCGGGTCTCCTGCCCAGGGCGCTCGTCCACCGTCGCGCGTTCGTCCGTCGTGGGGTCCTCATCGACCATGCCGCATGGTAGGCCACCGACAGGATCAACGCATGCCGTGACGTTTGAGCAGGCGGTACAAGTACGTGCGGTTGACGCCGGCACTTTGGGCGGCTGCCGCGACGCTGTCACCGCAGAGCTCGAGACATGACATCAGGTACGCACGCTCGAATGCGTCGAGCGCTTGTCGGCGGGCGATCTCGTACGGCTGGGTCGCGTCGACGATGGTCGACGGATGCGGCGTGCTCGGCGTATTCGGCAGCCGTCGCTCGCCGAACACGGCGCACTGCTCGAGATGGTTGCGAAGCTCGCGCAGGTTGCCCGGCCAAGGCGCAGCGGCGAGTGCAGCCACGTAGTCCGGATCGGTGAGCTCGGCAGTGATCGACGGAGTTGCGCCGATGCGCTCGAGAAAGTGCGCTACCAGCAGCGGCATCTCGCCGAGCCGCTCGCGCAGCGGCGGCAGCGCGATCCGCACGACCGCGAGGCGAAAATAGAGGTCAGGCCGGAGCGCGCCGCGGTTGACCTCCTCGCGCAGATCGCGGTTCGTCGCTGCGATGATGCGGAGGTCGCATTGGATGGGCACGCTGCCACCGACGCGGCGAATCTCGCCGGTCTCCAGCGCACGGAGCAGCTTCGGCTGGATCTCGGCGGGCAATTCTCCGATCTCGTCGAGAAACAGGGTTCCCCCAGAGGCAAGCTCGAATGCGCCGACGCGACGTGCGTGTGCTCCCGTGAACGCCCCGGCTTCGTGGCCGAACAGCTCGCTCTCGACGACGCCGGGAGAGATCGCACTGCAGTCCACGACGATGAATGGCCGATCGGCGCGCGGGCCCGCCTCATGGATCGCCTCGGCGGTGCCCTCCTTGCCGGTGCCGGTCTCGCCTTCGATCAAGACGGTTGCATCCGATGCGGCGATCTTCTCGAGCTGCGAGAACACCTCGCGCATCACGAGGCTCTCACCGACGAGCGAGCCGAACATGCTGCGTTCGGATGCTGCAAGCTCCGCCTGGTCAGGATCGATGCGAATGCGGATCTGCGAGTTGCCGAGCGCAAGGGTCGTATCGTTCGCCACCGTGGCATCTGCGATCCGCGCGCCTGCCAGAACAGTGCCGTTGCGGCTGCCAAGATCGCGAACGCGCACCGCGTTGCCAACGATCACGAGCTCGCAATGAAAGCGCGAGACGGTCCCGTCCTCGATCACGAGATCGTTGGACTGATGCGAGCCGATCGCGCAGCGCTCTTGTGGTTCGTGCCAGCTTGCCCCCGAACCGGGACCGGCCGTGACGCTAACGCCGAAGCGCTGAATCGCGCGCCTCGACGGCGACGACACCGGACGAGTCAGGACGAGAGGGGGCCTGGCCATCAGCGCAAGTATAGCGTCGGAGAGCGTGCGCCGGCGTCGGGTCGGTATCCACCTGGCTATCGTGCCCGCGCGTTTGCGGCCTCGCGTAGACCGGCGAGCACGAACCGCGTTGCGAGTGCTTGAGCAGTAGCGCGCTGCAGCTGCCCTTGCCGCCACGCATGGATAAGCGGCTCGATGGCGGCGACCGGAACGCGAGCGAGCGAGCCCGCGACATCGGATGGAAGGCCAAACTCGGCGATCAGCGCTGACATCCAATGCTCGAACACATGCATGCGATGGAGCGAAGCGGGTTTGAGCCAACGCGTGGACAGCCACTCCAGCAGTTCTCCGAACACTGCACCGTTCGTGCGCTCGAATTCGAACTGTGCCTGGACGGCAGCATGCACCTTCGCTTCGAAACCGACAGCGCCGCTTGACGCGGCGACGATGTGTTGATCGAGCTGATCGACCAAGCGCGTGAAGACCGTGAATAGCAAATCGTCGACGTTGTCGAAATGATTGTAGAGCAGCGACCGGCTGACGTTCGCACGGTCCTTCACACGATCCATCGTGACAGCGGCGACGCATTGCTCGCGAATGAGCTCGGTCGTAGCGTTCAACAAGTGCTCGCGCCGTTGATCGACGGACAGCCTTGGGCGTGGCGCGACAGCGGGCATGACGGCTGTCCAGACAGCAAGCGCAGTGCCGCGGCGTCTGTGCACGAGTTCCGCATACATCGCCAACATGCGACGCGCGTTTGTCCACCTGGATGCAACACCGGCCGCAGAGATTTGTCAGTCGGTGGGCAGCAATTGACGTAGCCGCCACGCTTGCAGGTAAAGACGCGCCTGGTTCTGCTCTTGACCGCGCGCGAGCCGCAGCATGAAGCCGGCGCACGCGATCACAGACGACGTGCTCCAGGTAACGATGCCGAGGATCACGGCGGTTTCACTCGTGCCGCCGGGAATGTCGGGTCCCCATACGCACAGCGCGTGTGGCTCGACGCGATATGTTTGTGGCAAGAAGCCGAGTAGCTCTCCAGCTAGCGGGACGATAAAGCTAGCGAGAAATCCGACGATGAGGATCGGCAAGATCCTCGGGTTGCGATACGCGGGCGCGCCCACGAGTATGTGCATCCCCAGTAGCGCTGCGCTCGGTGCGATCACGAGCGGCGACGATATCCGCGCGATCACGACGATGAGGCTCGCGTACAAGGCGATGACGAGTAGCGGGCGCACAGGAACGCCGCGGGTCGGAATCGGATGGCGAACGCCGTAGATGGTGAGCACGAACAGTCCCAACGTAGCGGCGCCAAATGCAACGTACAGCTCGATGTCACGGATCCCCATCACGGCCATGAACGGCAAAAACAAACCGATCAGCAACACGAAGAGGCGGCCGCGCCTCGCCTGTTCGCGTTGCGATTCAGTCGCGTCTCGATCGAGCGATCCCGCGACTTCAGGCGGTGTCACCGCCGGTGGCTCGAGCATCAAGCGGCCAACAAGCTCCGCCGCACCGTCGAGCGTGGGATCTAGCGCAAGTGCACGCCCGGCTTCGCGCATCGCGGTGCGGCCATCGTCGCGCTTATCGGCGAGCGCGTCGCGCGCTCGCGCGAGATGCTCGGTCGCCAACCGGCGACGTTCGGCCAAATCGCGATCGCCATCGAGGTAACGCTGGATCCGAGCCGCTAGCTCGCGTGCGCTGCGCATGCGCGCGTTGCGATCGCTAGCGGTAGCGGAGCGCGCGACGTCGTCGAGCTCTGGTGGCACGTCAAGCGCTTCCGGTGGGGTTGCTGATACGCGCAGGGCCGGCAACAGGATCTCGCGCAGGATGCAGCCGAGCGCGTAGACATCCGCGCGCCCGTCGAGATCGATGACGCCTGCGAACTGCTCAGGCGCCATGTACGCCGGCGTCCCGACGATCGCGCCGGCCTGCGTCTGTTCTGCGCTCGGCGTTCGGTCGCCGATGTCACCGACCATCTCGTGCGCGGCGCCGACTACTTTGGCGACGCCCCAATCGAGCACGAACACTTCGCCGAACTCGCCAAGCATGATGTTGGCGGGCTTGAGATCGCGATGGATCACGCCGCGGGTATGCGCGAGCTCGACAGCGAGACAAACCTCGGCGAGCGCGCGCAACAAGCGCTCGCGCGGATATCGCGCGGCGAATTCGGCGTCGCCGGCCGCGAGCTTGTCGAGAATGTCGCCGAGTGTGATGCCGGTGAGGCGCTTCATCACGAAGTACGGCCGCCCATGCTCGTCGTTGGCAAGCTCGTGCAACGGCGGAATCGACGGGTGATCGAGCCAGCCCTGCACGCGCGCCTCGCGAAGGAAGCGGTTGACCTGCACCGGAGTCGGTGAATCTTCGATCATGCGCTTGATCGCGATCTCGCGGCCGAGCACGCGGTCGCGCGCGGCCACCACTTCACCCATGCCGCCGCGGCCGAGTGTCTCGAGCAGCTCGTAGCGCGTTTCGACGTGCGCGGTGCGCTCGCGGCGCACCGGCTCCGCGACGGTCTTATCCTCCATGCGCCGAGTCTACGGTATCGCCGAATGCTGATGCCCACGTGGGCGGCGGGCAGCGCGGCGTTCAGTCCTCGTCGATGTTCCCCGTACCCCAGTTCCACACGACGTGTGCGCGCGCTCGCCGTTCGGAGAGCCACTCCGCGAACAGCTTTTCCTCGACGTGGTCACGCGTAGGCGCGTCCCATGTAGCGGGCTCGATCCCACGAATCGCAACGACGTAGGGGCCCGCGCCCCCGAGGTCGGCGACGACGACGCTTCCCTCCTCGAGCGGTTCGGACGAGACGACGTCTGTTCGAAACATGGTTTCGAACAGAATGCTCCGCGACGAGCGCTGCCGATCTTTCGACTGCGCGAGAGCGCGTTCTGCAACCGAGTAGAACGCCGCACCGCGACGGATCTCGGCAACCGCATCCGCGGCGTGCTTCGTCGGAAACGCCACGAGCCAGATCCGATCGAAGCGGCCGGGTGCTTCATTAAATACGGCCTCGGCGCGAGCGCCGATGGCGCGCTGCCGAACGCCACGGATGTCGTGGAGATGTTCCAACCAGTGTTCGAGCCCACCAAGCGTGAGCCCATTCTCGGTCAGCCAGCGCTTCGTCGCCTCTTCATCCTCGAGCCCGCGCTCGCGGCGAAAATCGTCGACGGCGCGCTTGAGGTCAGCGTCGGAAAGCGGAACCGCATCCGGCGAGTTTTCGAGCTCACGCCGCAGAATGCAGAAATCCAGGATGCGCCGGTGGATCCGCGACTCGTCCCAGAATGCATCGAGTAGCGGGGCCGCTTCGTACATCCAGAGAGAGCGCCCATCCACGCGGACGACCTCCATTTCCTTCCAACGCTGCGCACCGAGAAGCGGCAGCGGCACTCCGTCGTCGGGCGTGAGCGAAAGCGAGACGGTTCCAGATTCCGGCTCCGTTAGCAGCAAGTCGAATGTGAAGCGCTTCGCGACCGGCTCTTCTTGCCAGAGCAGATCGAACCTGACGTCGGGATGCGCGGTCTTTAGTTGCGAGAGGCGCGCGAGTGCGTCGTCGGGCGCAGCGCGTTCGTCGTTGAGCGCGCGCAAGAACGTCAGCGCGTCGGTGAGTGGCATCTGCTTACTCATTCGCCTTCTCCTCGCGCATCCTGATGAGCTCATCGCAGATCGCGCTCGTGATCGGCATCCCAGTCATGTGCTCCACCCACTGGTATTCACCGGCGGGATTGATTTCGAGAAACACGTATCGATCGTCAGGCGTCAGGATCAGATCGATCGCGCCGTAGCGCAGGCCGAGCTTCCGCGTGAGTGCGACGAGCTGCTTTGCCGTGGCTTCGGGCATGTCGTGGTTCGTGTATGGCGTTCTCGCGTAGTCGTACTTGCGCCAATCGATCCGACTGTGTGCGGAGGACTGGGAATCGATCGCAGCTGCAAACACGCGCTCACCGACGACCGTGACGCGTAGCTCGAGCTTCTTCGAAACGTATCCCTGCACATAGATCGGGCAGTGCCGCACCGAGCGGAACGCGGCCACATCGCGAAGGGTGACCATCTCCGTGAAGCGCATGAAGTCAGCCGTCAGGCCGGCCTCGTCGTAGGAGGCATGCGCGAGCGCCTTAGCGATCACGCGGCCGCCGTGCTCGCGATAGAACGACAAGAACTCATCGGGGTCGTTTGTCACGATCGACGGCGGGATCTCGAAACCGAGCGATGCGGCCAACGAGAGCTGCTGGAGCTTGTCCTGCGCGTCGATGATCCGTGCTTGGGGCGCCGGCAGAAACGGCACCCCGAGGTCGAGCCACAGGTAGTGCAACAGCTGTTGGACCTCGCGCTCGACGTACTTGCGGTGCTTCTCGTCGGGGACTTCGCCTGGTCGGCCGGCGTGACTCCGTCGATGCCAGACAGCGCGCACGTTGGCGAGGTCGAGCGTTCGCCCCTCGAATTGCAGGTAGCGGCGCAGCTCGCCGTGCCGGCCCCACCGGAACGTCACGCTCGTGCTCTGTGGGATCGAGGTCGTGTCGAGACGCACGACGTCCTGACCGCGATCACGCAGCATGCGTTGGCCGTGCGACGCCACCGCATCCTTTGCGAGCGCGAGGATGAGAATCACGCCGCTACCCAGCGCGCCGTCGAGACGTGCGAGTTAATCGTCATCGATATGGGCGAGACCACCGCCCAGATCGTCCGGGTACGTCATGCTGAGGGCCGTCGGCTCATCGGTAGCCTGCGTCCGCATTCCGCCGACGACGTGCTTGAGCTGTTCTTCGTCGAGGACACGCACGTCCGCGTCGGGCAACGTGTGCGGCTTATCCTTCGGAAGGGACTCGAGCTTCGTGCGGGAGTTCTTGGACCTAAACATCGTCCTTTTCGTCGCATGACGGCAGACGACCTGTCAACGGGCTCGTCGCTGCTCCGGAGGTCGCAGGCTATACGATTCTACGACGAGCGGGCGGCGCACCGTACGGCTTCGCGGTTTGGCTCGGGTCAAGCTTCGGGAGCTCGAGCGTGAGCATGGTTGCCTGCCCGGCACGGACTTCGACGCGCTGACGCTTCGCATACGCGCCCGGCGAGATCTCGTACTCGCCGGGCGGGACGTTGTTGAAGTGGAAGTTCCCGGATGCATCGGCCTGGATGTTGACGTAATGCATTCCACCGTCTTGCGCGGGCAATTGCTCGCCGTAGAGGCTGACCGAGGCCATCGCGGCGGGCCGCCCGTCGTGTAGCACGACGCGTCCTTTTACCTGGCCGGCGGTAGTTCCTTCGCTGGCAGCGATCGGCTCGTAGTGCGTGGCGCCGCCGCAACTAACCGGAGTCGCCGCGAGCACGCCGGCAAAGATCATGGCGCGGCTCACGCGACCGACGATCACGATCGGCTCGCGCAGCGCCGGCGGCGGCGGAAGCGGCTCGCCACAAAAAACACAGCAGCGCGCATCAACCGATACGTGGCGATTGCAGGCAGGACATGGGCGAAGCATGCCCAGCATGCTCGCAAATTGCGCGGCGACAAGAAACACGCGCCCGACGCGCTGCTGTCAAACCGATGTCACAACAGTTTCATCCATCGTGATCGACGGCTCATCGCCCAGGAGGCCCCGTTCATCGGACGCCCCATTTTCACGAGCTCGGTGGCGATCTACGGCTCCTGCCATGAACAACCACACCAAAGCTCTCGTTGCTTGTGTCCTCGTCGCGGGTTGCGCGCAGTCCGCACCGAGCTCGCCATCCCGCGCCGTGCCACCCGTGAAACCGACGCCGAGCCTTGGCCCGGCCATGGCCAAGCTCGCATTCATGCGCGGCGTGTGGAAAGGCACAGCCGAAGGAACCAGCCGTGAAGGCAAGCATTACAAGGTCACGCAGACGGAACGGATGGGCCCTATGCTGGGTGGCGACGTGATCGTCATCGAAGGTCGCGGCTACGAACGCGACGGCACGACCGGCTTCAATGCGCTCGGGGTCGTGTCGTGGAATCCTCGCACCGCGAAATACGAGCTGCGATCGTACGCGCAAGGCATGGCCGGTACATTCGAGCTCGAGCTCACTGCGACCGGATACGTGTGGCAGATCCCCGCGGGCCCCGACGCAGTGATTCGCTTCACCGCGACGGTGACCGGTGACTCCTGGCGCGAGGTCGGCGAGTACGTCGGCGGCGGTCGGCCGCCGGTGCAGACATTCGAGATGAATCTTCGCCGCGTGGGCGACACCGACTGGCCGCTGACGACTCCGGTGTCGCCGGACCTCGTCGGCTCACGCTAGAGTGAACAAACGTGGCGCAATCGATTCGACGTTCGCTCGGCTGGACGATTGCCCTGGCAGTCGCGATGTCAATCGCGCTTGGCCTCATCCTCGCCGCCGGCAAGCTCGAGGTGTTTCCGTATTACGCACTCGTCAGCTTGATGTATGGCGTCGCGATGGGCGTTCCAGTGATGTTGATGTATCGCTGGTTGCGGCCGCGACTGCACCGGCAGTCGGAGCTCATACAATGGCTCGTATACATGGCCGTGCTGATCGCGATCGTGGTGATCGCTACGCTGTTCGTGCAGGGGATCTTGACGATGGTAGGCCTCATGACGAGTGCCACGATGTGGAGCAGCATGCTCGCGTCGCTCCAGATTTCGGCAGCGATGGCGATTCCCGGTACCCTCGGTGCAATCACGTACGCGAGGCTGCACAAGCAGCTTGGCGATCGCGAGGCAGACAGGCAGCGCGCGGTCGCGGCGGAGACCGAAGCGCGTCTCGCGTCACTCGAGTCGCGAACCCAACCGCATTTTTTGTTCAACGCACTCAACAGCGCGATCGCGTTGATCCCCGAAGACCCGAAACGCGCGGAGAAGATTCTCGAACGCCTGTCTGCGTTGCTGCGGTTTTCGCTCGACGCCCACGTTTCGCTCGTGCCGCTTGGCGACGAGCTTGCGGTCGTTACCGATTATCTCGAGATCGAGCGCGTGCGTTTCGGCGAGAGGCTGGTGTACGAACTGGTGGTTCCCGACGACGTCCGCACGATCGAGATTCCGGCGTTTGCGGTGCAAACGCTCGTCGAGAATTCGATCAAATATGCGGTGTCGCCGCGCAAGCAGGGCGGCAAGATCACCGTGCGCGCGCACCGCGCTGAGCAGTGTCTCGTGATCGACGTTCTCGACGACGGGCCGGGCTTCAACGGCCACGTCTGGAAAGCTGGTCACGGCCTCGACTCGCTGCGCTCGCGACTCGATGCGCTCTATGGTGCAGCCGCCAAGCTCGTCGCACCCGCTGCGTCGAGCGCAGGTGCCGCCGTATCGATCCAGGTGCCCCTGCGATGAGGCGCGCGTTCCTCGTCGACGATGAAGCACTCGCGCTCAAGCGTCTCGCGCGTATGCTCGAGACGACCGGTCGCGTGGAGATCGCGGGCCAAACGACGGATCCGGAAGATGCGGTCGTGCAGATCGGCAACCTTGGCGACATCGATTTGGTGTTCCTCGATATTTCAATGCCAACGCTTGACGGCTTCGAAGTCTGCGCCCGACTGCCGAAACACGTGATGGTGATCTTCACGACCGCGCACGACGAACATGCGTTGCGCGCGTTCCAGACCAACGCGATCGACTACTTGCTCAAGCCGATCCGTGAGGACGAACTGTCGCGCGCGCTCGACAAACTCGATCGCTTGCGCGAGCTGCCAGCGGCCGAAGCGAACGCTCAGCTCGCCGCTGCGCTTGCGCGCGCGGTTTCACTCGCGCCGCAGCGGATTGCGTCGCGGCTCGGCGATCGCATTCACTTGATCGAGCTCGATCGCGTCACACATTTTCAGGCGCAGGACAAACTGACCTACGCCGTCACCGGCGAGCGCAGCTATATCGTCGAGCCGAGCATCAACGAGCTCGAGACGCGCTACGCGCACCTCAACTTCTTTCGTATCCACCGTGCATCGCTTGTCCAGCTCACTGCCATTGTCGAGCTGTTCGCCGGTGCCGATGGCACGAAGGTTCGCGTGCGGACAGGGCAAGAGCTGCCCGTCGCGCGCGAGCGCGTCAAAGCCCTCAAGGAGCGGCTCGGTCTGTAGCGAGCCGCGACCGACGAGCTTGGCAATCACGGCTACTGCATGAGATCGCGGAAGGCCGGCGTGGTGAGCATGTCGGGCGCATCGAGACGCACTTCTCGCAGCAGCGCAACCACCGCCTCGGTCAGCTGCTCGCCGGGGATGCGCTTCAGCGCGTCGCGATCATCGAGGAACCGCGGATCATTTAGGTACGTCATGACGCGGTGGAACACATCCGTCGACGAGCCGGTGATGGCCTCGATCGCTGCGATCAGCGCCGGATGCTTGACGCGTTCGTAGCTCGTGATCAGGCGTTGCAGCGCGCGGCGATCCCAGCGCGTCACACCGATTCCACTGCGGTTTGAAAATGTGCTCATCGCCCAGTAGTCGGTCGGGTCACCATCGATGATGTGACCGTCGCGCAGGACCTTGCCGACGGCGGTGCCCCACATCGAGACCATCGTAACCTCGGCGAGATCGTTCTCCCACGAATGCAGGTAGAGGTTGGACATGAGGGAGCGATCGATTTCGGCCGTGTAGACCGCGATGAAGTCGGTCGCGACGGTTTGAGCGAGAACTGAAAGGTTCGCGTAGCTCGCGATGTGCGAACGCGTAAGGATCTCGAACAACGCGCGGAAAAAGATCGACGGATCGCTGTCGGTGGTCAGCAGCTTGTCGAGCTCGCGCAAGTAGACGGTGTCGGAGACGTCATTCGCTTTGCGGCCCGGCGACGCGCCGAAGCTGCGTCCTGACATCACATCGTCCGCCTCGGTGCCTGGCTTGTAGCCGTAGTTGTAGAAGTAGTTGCGGTCGTCGATCGTGACGAGCGTGCCGGCACCGCTGGACATCGCGATCACTTCCGCGACCGTATACACATCGCGCGGCCGCGGCGAAGCTTTGTACACGATGCTGCTGAGGTTCGCAGGCGTGAATGCAGTTGCGTCCAGACCGCTGACGAGATCGTACATGCCGGTGGTCGTCGAGAACGAGCCCGCAATCCTGCGCACGATCTTCGTGTCGAAGCTTTGCGCACGCGGCCGCACGGTTTCCCACGACGCGACGCTGTACGTGCTCGCGTAGTCGTCGTCGAGCTGCGCCTTGATCCCGTTCTCTTGGATCATCACGAGCAAGTATGGCGAGCCATCAAACTCCGCGAGGTCAACGTGGTGGTGCATTGGAATCGGCTCGCCGGCGGCGGTCGTGAATCCGTCGGCTTTGCCGTCGTCGACATCGAGCGTCTTATCGACGTCGTCGGCGACACAACCTACAAGCGCGAGCGAGACTGCATAGGCGAGGTTCTTCATGCGCGACAAGTCGACGCACACGGCGCTTTGATCCCGCGCTCGTTCGAATTTTGCTAACCATTCGAAATCGGGACGCAGCTCGTCGGAAATTCTGGTGAGGTGCGCGACAGGCGCGCGCGAGCTACAGCCGGTAGCTGCTCGCGATCCAGCCGCGAATCTCTTCGCGCGCGAGCACGTAGTCGCCGACGGAATCGGTGCCGGTTTGATACGCCATGCCCGCTGTAATCGACGTGCGCTCGGTTTCGTAACTGATGCTGCCGGTGCCGACGTAGAAATCCGGCGCGAGCGTCGCGAGCCCACTCGCACCAATCGCATCGGCGCGCGCCGAGCGATCCGTATAAAAGCCAAGCCGCAGCGGAACGCTCGAAGCGAGCATCACTTCGGCACCGACGGCGCCATTGACGATCGCGCGCTTGTCGACGGTCTCGACCATCATCTCGGTCCGCAGCGCATCGTAGCGGCCGGTCGGCGCGTACACCGAGAGATCGGCCGAGAACAGCAAGATCGGATGCACGCGCACCGCCGCACCGACGACGACCGACAGCGGCAGCCGCGACGCGTACTGTCCTTGATCGGTTGTCTGCTCCTCGAGCGGCGAATCTGGCCGCTTCGTGAACTGCGTCAGGTTGAGTGAATTCGCGACGCGCGCCATCGGCGTTCTGAGCGTGACACCCGCCGACGCGAAATCGGTCACCTGCCACAACGCACTCGCGAACGCTTGCAAGCCATATTGGCTCGCGTCGATGTCGCGACGATCGAGCTCGAACCCTGCGCCGGTGAGTCGCGATGTCTGCTCGAACCTCACCTCGGACCGGCTGACCAACCACGCCGACGCGCCGATCGACAGCCGATCGCTCAGGCGGTAGCCGTAGCTCAGGCCGTAGTACGTCGTCGAGTCCGTCGCCTTGAACAGCTCCTGACTGTCGGCGGTCAGACCTTGCCGCGCGACCTTCGTGAAGTCCGTCATCAGGATCGACACCGCGTAGCGCTGGGTCGGCGTGCCGCTCTTGTCCTTCACCCATGGCGGCGACTTGACGAGCACGAACGTCGCGGGAAACGCCAAAAACGTCGGCGCCTGGATCGCGTCGCTGCCGTCGATGTTGTCGCGCGCGATGCCGTACACGCTGGTCGACAAGCTGAGCTCGGTGCCCGAGCTGAGCACGAGGCCCGCAGGATTGTGAAACGCGGCCGAGCCATCGGTAGCCAGCCCGGCAAACGCACCGCCCATCGCGGCTGCGCGCGCGCCGACCGGCGGGCCTTGATAGTGATACTCGTCGGCACTCGCGACGAGCGGCCCGGCGAGCATGCAGATTGCGACCGCGATGCGCATCACTGGACTCCGTCGACGAACGTGTATGTGCCGCCGAGCATGAACACGATGATGTGCGACTGCACCGGGTCATAGCCGCGCGACGTCTCGGCGGGCGTTTGGCCGGTACCGTACTGATAGACGAGCGAGACATCGATGCTCGACTTGCCGGCGTTCATCGTGCCGCCGAGCGTTGTGCCGTAATAATCGACGTGCGGTAACCGCGTCGGGTCGTCGAACATCTCGGGCACCTCCTCGGGTGGCTTCGGCGTGACGGCCGGATTGCCGAACACACCGCCGCGCAGCACGAGCTTCTTCGACAGCGGCGCGGAGACGCCGGCGTTCCACGTCAGCGTCCAGCCGCCTTCGGCTTCGAGTAAGCCCGGCACGACTTCGTAGCGACGAATCGGCGCGTGCAGCGCGCCATCGATCGCGACACGCACGCCGCTCTCCCATTGATAGCCGGCGCCGAGCGCGCCCTTCCACGGCGTGCGCGCCTGCATCGGTAGCTCGGTCGGTAGCTCGTATGCAGGCATCACGCCCGAGCGCAGCTCGAGCTCCGAGGTGACGGCGGTGCCGTGCAGCCGCACACCGGGTGCGGTCAGCGTCGCGCCAACGCGCATTCCTTCCCACGGTCGCCACAACACCGCGAGCTCACCGACGAGCGAGCCATGCACTGCTTCGATGTCGCTAAGCCGGTACGTGACGTTGTCCTGGATATCGACGAGCGAATCGACGAGCAGCGACTCGACGCGCAGCCTGTACGCGAGCGCTGCGCCGACCGACCAATCGCCGCGCCGCGCCGCCCACGCCGGGCCGAAGCGCAGCGTCTCGTGATCTTTTTGGCGAACGCGCATGTACAGATCCGCGACGCCTGGGATGCGCACGTCGATGCGGGCGCCGCCGATCTCGCTGTCCTCGGCGAAGAAGTTGAACGCGAGCGTGTGATCGTCGAGACCCGCTGCGGAGCCAAGACGCGTGATGAGCCCGATGTTGAGTGGAAACGAGCTCAGCTTGAGTCCCGATGCGGCGCCGCCCTGCCCCTCGACGACCCTCACATCCGTAACGCCGGCGAGGTCGAGGCGATACGCTTTGAGATCGACCGACACGAGTCGCGCTTCTGCGTCGACGATGCCGGCCGGATTGTAGTACGCGCCGGTCACCGAGTCCGCGAAGGCCACGTCTGCGCCGCCCATTCCCGACGAGCGCGTGCCGACGAGCAGGTTCTGATAATTGTACTCGTCGGCGCGCGCAGGCGCGGCGAGCGCGAGCGTGGCGATCAGTAAACGCATTGGTCGCCGGTGTGGACGCACTGTTTGCTGCCCTGCACGTCCTTGCACTCGAAGCCGAGCGGACATGCTCTACCGCCTGAGCAGTCGCGCGTGCAGACCGTTCGCAAGCCGACGTGATCCGCGCACAGGTCGGCCGCGCCACCGCACTGCGAATCGTCCGTGCACGGATCGCATAGGCGACCGGCCGCTGGGAAGCTGCGCAGCTCGGCGGATCGCGTCCCCATGTTTTGAAAGATGGAGAGCTTGTTCGGTTGCGCGGTCGCGGCGAGATCCGGAAGCCCGTCGCCATCGAGATCCGCCGCGCTCAAGCCAGAGAGCGCGAGTGCCGTGCGAACGCGGCCGGCGAGCGTGAACGTGCAGTCGCCGTTGCCCTTGAACACGACGAGTTGTTTTGTCAGCCGCGTCGATGCGACGAGGTCGGCGTCGCCATCCCCGTCGATGTCTGCGGCGACGAGACTGTCGGGCCCCGATGCGGTGTACGCACCCGGCGTGCCGGCGATCGGCTCGCCGATGTGCAAGTCGGCTGTCACTTCATAACCGATGCCTGTCGAGCGCCACACGCGCCCGTCGAACGCGTTGTTCGCGACGGTCGTGTACAGCTGCGCGAAGTCGAGCCGACCATCACCGTTGCAGTCGAGCCCGATCGGAATGAGACCCGCGCCGGTGACCGTCTCCGACCACACGCTCGTGCCGTGACCGTCGGCGCCTGCTTCGACGGCGTCGAGTTGGGTCACGCCTCCGCCGCGCGCGGACGTGAGGAAATGGCCCGTCATCGCGACGATGTCCTGCGGCAACAGCGCGGGGTTCGTATACGAGAACAACGATGCGTCGAGCGAGTTCGGTGTGAACACGCCGCCGCCTTGGCCCCACAGCACGCCGAAGTTGCGATCGCCGAGGTTGTTCGCGATCAGTGCGTCGAGGTTGCCGTCGCCGTTGACATCGCGCAGCGCGAGGCTCACCGGCTGCACGCCCGTCGAGGTTTCAGGACCTCCGGTAAATCCAATGCCGTTCTCCCACGGCGTGAACTCGAGTGTGCGCAACAGATTGTGAAACGCGAGCAGATCGAGGTCGCCATCGCCGTCGAGGTCGACGAGCATTGGCCGACCCGGGCTCGTGAAAGGAGTCTGGCGATACGTCACGAAGGTGCCGTGGCCATCGCCGAGCAGCGTCAGCATCGTGCTGTCGGTCTGGACGACGATGTCGCACGCCTGCCTTTCATCGCGATCGAGATTGCCGAGCGCGGTCGCCGTCGGCGACGAGCCAACGGCGTGCTCGGCGATCGGCGTGAACAGGCGCCCGAGCCCGAGCAACACGCTCACGTTCTGACGGAATCGATTCGCCGTGATCACGTCGGGAAACGTGTCGCTGTTGAGATCAGCGATTGCCATCTCCCACGGGTTCAGGCCGGTCGCCGCGCGATACGCGTGGTAGTAGAGGCGCGTGCCGCCGGCGCGAAACACGTCGACGTCGGCGACTGTCGACACGAGGATCTCGGGCACGCCATCAAGATCGAGATCGGCGATGTGCACCGCGCGCGCGTTGACGCCGGTGCTCAGCATCGATGACACCGGGCACTTGTTGAGTTGTGGCGTGCAGAAGTTTGCGCCGCCAATCTGCTGGCAGTCCGTATCGTTCGGGCAGTCGGCGTTCGACGAGCACGTGAGCGCGCAGACCTGTGTCTCGTCGGTGGGCCGCATCGTGATGCACTGCGCGCCGCTACCGCACGCTGCATCTTCGGAGCGCCCGCACGGTGCGCATTGCGAGCCATCGCCCGCTGAAATCGCAAATCGTTCGAGTGTTGGTACGCCGCCGACGTCGAACACGAGGCCAAGCTCGTTCGAGAGGCTGCTCGACACCGCAAGATCCTCTTTCGCGCCGCCGCCGAGCTTGCCGGCGCCCATCGCGATCGTGCCCTCGCCGACGACAACCTCATACGCGGCGGTCGCGGCAAACGTCGAGCCGTTGCCGGTGAAGTACAGCACCGAGCCTTTCGCCGGCTGCGCGCGCGCGATGCCGACCGCGAGGTCGACGTTCCCGTCTCCGATCAAATCGGCGAGTGCGATGCGCGTGGCGCGGCCGGGCATCGCGAGGCGCGTCGTGTCGAGAAACGTCGCCTGCATGCCCGTGATTCGCAGGTGCGTGATATCGACGGCGCGGCCGGTATCGCTCGCGGTGAGGACATTGAGCGTGCCGTCGGCGAGCGGCATCGCGACGACATCCATCGGCAACGTCGCGATCGGCTGCCGCGACACTTCGCGGAAGCCGCCGATCGCGGTCGAATCCTGCAGGAGAACGATCACTTGTTCTGGACTCGTCACCGCGACAACGAGGTCGACGAGCCCATCCCCGTTGAGATCCTTCGCGTCGAGTGCCTTGGGAAACGCGTCGACGGCAATCTCGGTCAGTGGCGCAAAACTGCCGCGACCGTTGCCTGCGAGCAAAATGACAGCGCCGCCGTTGTTCGGCGCGACGGCAACATCGAGCAACCCATCGCGATTCGCATCGAGGATCGCCACTTCGCTCGGCGAAGCGCCCGCGGTGAAGTTGAGCGCGACCTGGATCTCGGCGCGTGCCTCGGCGCCGTTCGCGTCCGTTACGATCACGGTTGCCGCGCGGCCACCCGTCGCGCCCGCGACGAAAATTCCAGTATCCGACGCGACACGATCTTCGGTCACGCCTTCGATGTGAAACGTGTACGGTGGCGCACCACCGACGGCGTCGAAGTCCGCGAGTGCCGATGGGTCGACGACGGCGCGCGTCGGATCGATCGCGAGTGCTTCACCAACCTCGATGGTCAACAGCTGCGTCTCGTTGCGCTTATCCGTCACGCGCAAGCTCTCGGTCGTGCGGCCCGTCGAGCCGAGACGGAATTCACCGCTGACGGTATCGAGTTGCGCGTCGCTGCCTGTCGCCGGCGGGTCCGATTCGAACGCGAACGTATACGGCGGAGTACCGCCCACGGCCTTTACGAGACCTTCGCCAAGTGGCGCGAGCTGTGCGGGCGCGGTCGCCGAAAGCGGAGCAAGTCCAGTAAGGTCGATGTTCCACGAGCCAGAGCAGCCGGCGACACCGACCAACAGCAGAAGTGATCGCATGCCTGCTACAGATGGGCTTGGGGGTGCGATGTCGCACGAAAACTAAAAATCGACGCTGACAACGATGCGGCCGGACGCTGCGAGCGCACTCGAGTCCCTCAGCAAAGCGCATAATGAAGCGAGTACGCGGCCACTACCATCGCAACTGGGTTCGGCGTGCGCTTCGTTGTCCAGGAGCCTGTCGACCGCCAACTGAAGCCCAGCGCGCTCCTCGTCGATGATGACGGAGGGCACCCCTTCAATTGCGACAGCTGCTCCAACCGCTGCACGTTCATGAGCACATCTTGATAGTGGCAGTTCACGTCAGACATCAGGATCTCGCCATCGCGCCGTGCAATCGGCCGTAGGTCGGGAGGCAGGACCGGTAACTCCGACGTCGTCCCGACAAATGGATGCGCGACACGACAAGGCATCACGATCCGAGCAAACCGACGTGCGCGTTCACGGAGGACGACCGCGTCATTGGCGAGCGGAACGAAGTCGAGCGTCTCGCCCGCACCGAAGCTCTCCTCGTCGAACAAGCCCCCGCGCGCGGGTTTGAGCGTGTCGTTATCGTACGTGCCCATGTCGCTGACGATGCCTGGCGCATTCTTGCGGAGCGCATCGGCGTCAAGCGGCCTGAGCGTTACGTGCTCGAGTCCGCGCTGAACGCTCAATGCGGCCGTGATGTCTTCATGCGAGATCATAGCTTGATGTCGACGTAGGCTTTCTTACGCAGCTCTTCGACCCACGTTGTCACCTGCTTATCAAGCTCTACACGCTTGAGCTCGCGCTGCAACTCCTCCTGCATTTCGGGAAACGGCTTCAGCTCCGATTGCTTGATGTCGTCGACGCGGATTACATCCAGTCCTTCCGGACTGAGCAGGGGCCCATGGACATCGCCCTTCTGCATCGAGAACGCGATCTGCTCCCACGCTGGATCTAAGCTCCCGCGCTGAAACCATCCGAGCGCGACGTCCGGTGACGCGGAAACCCGCTGCGCGACAACCGCGAACGGGGTGGTCTTCGTCTGTTCGATCGCGTTCGCTACTTTTTCTTTAGCCTCGGCGATCTGTTGCTCGCTCGGATGCGCGGGCAGCCTGATCAGAATGTGCGACAGGAACACCGCGTACCGCCGCTGCAGCTGATCGTAACGCGCGCGCACTTCTTCGTCCGTCACCCGCACCTTGGGTGCCACGAGCTGGTTGATTGCGCGCAGGCGCAGCAGCTGGCGACGGAGCTCGAGCTTGTAGGTCTGAAGCGTGTAGTCGTAAATAGAGAGCGCTTGGGCTAGCCCTACGTCATCGAGGTTGTTTTGCTGTTTGATCTCGTCGAGCGCCGCCTGGATCTCAGAGTTATCGACTTGGATCTTTGCCGCTTCGGCCGCCTGGACGATCAGCTCTTCGTTAATCATCTCGTCGAGGATCTCGGCGATGCGACGCTGTACCGGCACGAGCCGCGCATCGAGCTCGCTCTGTAAGATGATCGATCCGTTGACCACCGCGACGACGCGTTCGAGGTGGAGCCTCTTGCCGGTGTCGGGCTGTTGCGCACTCGCGTGACCTGCGGCGAGGACCACGACCCAAGCAAGCAGCTGGCGCATAACGATACGACCTTCCCACTTCTTCTTGAGTTGCTCCGCTACCTTCAATGAGGCCAACAGCCCGGCCACACGTTCGACTGCTGACCCACGTGGGTCACGTGGAGTCCGATCCTCGAGAAGGCGTTTCCGTGCGTTATCATGAAGAGCGAGATGGTGGACTGGCTCAAGCAAAGTGTGCCGTCGCTACTTCTCGATGCGGTGCTCGTGCTCGCGTTGGCGTTTCCTGAAGTCTGTACCTATGCACGGTGGCCGCTGCTCGGTCTGTACGCAGTGCTCTCGTGCATACTCGTCATGGATCTCTCTGCGAATCGCTGGATCCTACGTATCGTGCGCGACGCCGCAACGCGCATCAGCCACGGACTCGAGCACGCGACAATGGCCGTCTGCGCGGAATCCGAATTACCCGTTGTCCGCGGGTTCACTCATGGAAGCGATCGCTTCGTTGTTGTGCTGGAAGCAGGTCAGGGATACCAGCTGCACCTCGTACGCGAAGCGGCAGCGAAATCGATTCGTCGCATTCTCGATGGCGAGCGATCGCTCGCATATCAGCCAGGGTGCGGCACGAGCGAGGTTGTCTCGTCAGTAACACTCTGGCTTGTCTATGTGACAAGCGTGCTGTTCTCGCTTGCGGTTGACGGCTCCGCCCCGATCTTCGTAGCTGTCAGCGTGATCGTGTTCCGATTCTGGCTAGCCTGCGAGACGGCACTCGGGTTGCTCGCGCAGAGGTTGTTTACCGTATCGACGGAGTTTGCATTCGCCGATGTTGTCGACGTGCAGGAGGCTTCGAACGTGCGCGGGATGGTGTGTCCAACGACCGAGACATGGTTCGAGATCCGCGTCCGAGTTCAGCCGGCGGCGTCGAAGGGTGGACTCGTGTCCCCGGGCGCGCTTGGCTAATCGCAGCCGCCTGCGATACCGCAAGAGTCCCGTCGCAGATTTGAAAGCGTCCTGCCTTCGACGCTAGGACCCTTTCGCGTTTCTGCGTTTGCTGCCACGGCGCAGCCGTCGGCGGTCACGGGCAGCTGCCGACTTTCGCGGCGTCTGATCCGCGCGGGCTTCCACCTTGGCCGCGATCGCCGCGCCGAGTCGCTGCGAGCCCCACTTGCGCACCGTCCGCCGACGCACCGGTTCGAACTCGTTGGGTCCGGCGCGCCATCTCGGAGGACCGTAGTAAACTTCCATCGTGCGACCGCGACCGAGGAAAGCGACGAAATCGATCGCTTGACCCACGTGGGTCATAGAAGCTGGATATCGATCGAGAGCGAACATTCGGAGCGGCGCTCGGCGCGCTCGTGCGCCGCAGCCGCATGCTGGCCAATCTTCGACTCTGACCCACGTGGGTCATGGAGCCAGACGCGGCGCGCGCTCCGGCGCTGGCGCGCGCCGCATGCTGGCCAACGTTCGATCACCGTCGAGGCGATCATGCCTATAGACTGAGGCGGCCCGCGATGTGCCGCGCCTACGCAATCGTGCTGGTTGTACTCGCTCGGTCCGCTGCAGCGGATCGGGCCCCGAAGCCTACGCGCGAGTGTAAGCCGGCGGGCGGAGTGCTCTTCGAAGTCGCGCAGCGAGTTGATGGCAAGGCCAAGCTGACGACCGCGACGACGCGTCTCTTTGAAAACGGTGCGTGGAAGACGGAGATCTTCGACATCGACGGCAAGCTCGCGCGATCACGATCTGGATGTCTGGAGGTCGCCGATGTCGCCGGTATCCTCGCCGAGCTTAGCAGCGCGAAGTGGAAGACCACGCGCACGAACGCGACCTGTCGTGCTGATCAGCCGCGGTTAACGCTCTACAAGTGGAAGGGTCGGCAGTTGTACAAAGAACGCACCTGCAACGTGGAGGTTCTGGATCAACAGAGCCGACACGCGCTCGATCTTATCGAGCTTCATCTTCACGCACCCGTGGACCTCGATCGCGGCGGCGAGGCATGCATCGACAATCCATTCGCCAAGGGCTGCTACTAAATTGGTCACCCTGCGCGTTGCATGCTGGTAGCGCAGCAATCTGCGGCGGCGAGCCTCGCGCGCACAAAGAATGGAAGTCCTCTCGGGTCGCGATCGGCGTAAGCTGGATACATGCGGATGTGGTCGGCGTTGTTGCTGCTCGCCGCCTGCGGTCACCCGGCGAACACGATCAG
>Ga0070698_100001398_pt1 | contig 26721 bp, 22 predicted proteins | sample KBSK1502metaG_FD_65477 | JGI IMG/M metagenome (GOLD analysis project Ga0070698, IMG submission 65477) | Corn, switchgrass and miscanthus rhizosphere microbial communities from Kellogg Biological Station, Michigan, USA - KBS K1-50-2 metaG | ecosystem: Host-associated > Plants > Roots >... | reverse complement strand
AGCCAGCCGAGCCGTGGCGTACCGGCGTGGACGAGTGTGGCCGCGAAGGCGATCATGGCGACGTGGTGTCCGCCCGGCGCCCAGCCCCGCATGATGCGCATCACAACCGCTAAGATCACGCCGGCGACGAGCCCGGCGCCGAGTCCTGCTGCGATTCTCTGTCTCATGGCGAGTCCTCCTCCTCCCATGAGACCGCCGGACCATGAGGGCAGCCTGAGACCCACATGAGAATCCGGCCGTCATGAAGCGCCGCGGTCGGGGGTCCACGCAGGCTCATGACTTCCCGACCGAGAAGCGGAAGTGGCAGATCTCGCCGTCCTGGACCGGGTAGTCCTTGCCCTCCAGACGCAGGCGGCCGCGTTCGCGCGCGGCGGACATCGAGCCCTCCACGGCCATGAGGTCGTCGTAGCCCACCACCTCGGCGCGGATGAAGCCGCGCGCGATATCGGAGTGGATGGCGCTCGCCGCCTCCTGCGCGCGCGTGTTGCGCGGGATCGACCACGCGCGCACCTCGTCCTCGCCGACGGTGAAGAAGGAGATGAGGCCGAGCAGCCGGTAGCAGTCCTCGAGCACGCGCCGGATGGCCGGCTCGGTCAGGCCCAGATCGGCGAGGAACGCGGCCTGCTCCGATCCCTCGAGCTGCGCCACCTCCGCCTCGATGACCGCGGACACCCAGCCGACCGCGGCGCCCGGGCGTGCGGCCACCTCGGCGAGGCCGAAGCTCTCCACCAGGCTCTGGCCGCGCCCGATCTCCTTCTCGGCCAGGTTCAGACAGTGCAGGATCGGCTTCTGGGAGAGGAAGGTGAAGCCGCGGATCGCCCGGCTCTCGTCGTCGGGGAGCCCCATCCCGCGGATCGGGTGCCCCGCCTCGAGTTCGGGCTTCATCCTGGTCAGCACCGCCTGCTCGTGCATGTCGGCGTCGGTGCGCTTCTTCTTGATCTGCGCCTCGAGCCGCTCGAGCCGGCGCTCCACCACCTCGAGGTCGGCCAGGATCAGCTCGGTCTCCAGATCGTCGATGTCGCCGGCGGGATCGGGCGCGGCGCCGCCCGCGTCCGGGAACGCGCGCACCACGTGGAGCAGGGCGTCCGCGTTGCGGAACTCCTTGGCCTCGAGCCCCTGGCGCTCGCCCTTGGCGATGCCGGCCAGATCCACCACCTCGAAGGTGGCGAGCGTCGTCTTCTTGGGCTTGAAGAGCGCGACGAGCCGGTCGACGCGCGCGTCCGGGACGCGCGCCACTCCCGCGTGCATCTCGCCGCGCGCGGTGCCGAACGACGAGGTGGCCACGCTCGCGCCGGTCAGCAGGTTGAAGAGCGACGTCTTGCCGCTCTTGGGAAGCCCGACGAGTCCGATCTTCATGGAGCGCATGCTACCATGGCCCCGACATGGCCGTCCTCCGGCGCCGCGCACGCGCCTCCTAGTGCCGACTCCGCTCCGTCCGCTCGACTGGCGCGGAGCCTCGACCGCCCTCTTCCTCGCCGCGCTCTGGGGCGGCAACCCGGTGGCGGTGAAGATCGGGCTCGCGGACGCTCCGCCGCTGCGCCTCGCCTTCTTCCGCTTCCTCCTGGGCGGGCTCGTCGTCCTCGTCTACGCGTGGTGGCGCCGGCAACCGGGTCTGTTCCACGTGCGCCCGGGCGAGTGGCGTGTACTGCTCTCGCTCGGCGTGATCTTCTCGATCCAGATCGGCACCATGAACGTGGGGCTCGGGTTGACTAGCGCGGCCCACGGCGCGGTGCTGCTGAACTCCTACGCGGTCCACACCGTCGTCCTCGCTCACTTCATGATCCCGGGCGACCGCCTCACCCCCGCCAAGGTCGGCGGGGTGCTGGTCGCCTACACCGGCATCGTGCTCCTCTTCGCGCGCGACTTCTCCTTCCAGAGCGCGACCCTGCTGGGTGACCTGGTGGTGATGGGGAGCGCGGTGCTCCTGGGCGAGCGGGTCGTCTACATGGCCCGCGCGGTGCAGCGCCTGGACCCGCTCAAGCTGCTCGTGTTCCAGTCCGCGATCGGCAGCGCGTGCTTCCTGCTCGCGAGCCTCGCGCTCGAGCGCGGCAGCCCCACCCGCTCCACCGGGGCCCTCGCCGCGTCGCTCCTCTACCAGGGCGTGGTGATCGCGGGCTTCAACTTCGTGGTGAGCTCCTACCTCTACCAGAAGTACCTGGCCAGCGCGCTCGCCACCTGCTCGCTGACCACCCCGCTCTTCGGCGTGCTCATCGCGGCCGCGGTTACCGGCGACCGCCTGAACCCGCTGCTGGTGCTCTCCACCGTGATGGTCGCGGCCGGCATCGGCCTCACCGTCCGCCGTCGGCCGTCTTGACCGGCCCCGCCCCGCGCGGTAGCGTCGGGCCATGCCCAGCCAGCCCTCGAAGGCGCTCGAGGTGGTGCCGAATCCGCATCCCGAGCGCGACTACGAGGTCAGCCTCGAGATCCCCGAGTTCACGTGCCTCTGCCCGCGCACCGGGCAGCCCGACTTCGCCACCATCCGGGTGCGCTACGTGCCCGATCGGCTCCTCCTCGAGCTGAAGGCGATCAAGCTCTACATCTGGTCGTATCGCAACGAGGGCGCCTTCCACGAGGACGTCACCAACCGCATCCTCGACGACTTCGTGGCCGCGGCGGCCCCGCGCTTCATCGAGGTGGTCGGCGACTTCACGGTGCGCGGGGGCATCAAGACGGTGGTGCGCGCCACCCACGGCAAGCGGCCGGAGATCTAGGCGGCCAGGCTCAGCAGCACCACCCCGGCCAGCATCACGAGCGCGCCGGGCGCGATGTCCCGCACCTTCTGCTTCTCGTGGAACATCAGGCTCCCGATAACCATCGCGAACAGGATCTCCACCTGCTTCACCGCCTCCACGTAGGACGAGAGCGTCATCAGATAGGCGGTGCCCTGGCTCACGGTGGTGAGCGAGGCGAAGAGCCCGAAGCTCACGAACGCCTTCCAGTAGCGCGGGATCTCCACGAAGCGCCGCCGCGAGGTCACCAGCACGATGGGGGTGACCAGCAGGCTCGCGGCCGCGTAGCCGCCGAGGGTGCCCAGGTACTGGTCGGAGCACTGCATCGCCCACTTGATCGTGACCACCGACGGGGCGAAGAAGAGGGCGGCGAGCAGCGTGTAGCGCAGCCCCCGGTCGGTGAAGAGCACCGCGAGCGGGGCCCACCAGGCGATGTGGGCCCGGTTCACGTTGAGCAGGTACACGCCGCTCATGCTGATCAGGATGCCGAGGATGCCGAGCAGGGTGGGCCGCTCCTTGAGGGTGAAGTAGCCGAGGACGACCAGCACCAGCAGGCTCACCTTCCAGAGCGCGGTGACCATCGAGATCTCGGAGAGCTTGAGCGCCTTGGAGAGCGCCATCGTGGAGATGGTCTGGCAGATCGCGAAGGACACGCACGCGAGGTAGAAGCCCGGCTTGATGACCGGCACGCCCCTCCAGAGCACGAAGCCGGCCGCGAACGGGAGCAGGAAGGTGAAGCGGCCCCACACGTTGATGTACTCGTCGAGGGAGTGCCCCAGCCGCTTCATCACCGTGTTGCGCAGCACCTGGCACAGCGCCGCCACCAGCGCGAGGACGAGCCACATGGGAGGCGGCCTAGCGCGTGCGCGCCAGGAGCGACGAGAGCGCGTCGACCACCGCGCCGGGCTGCTCGCGGGGCAGGAAGTGCCCCGCGTCCGGCACCACGTGCCGCTCGGTGCCCTCCGGGAAGCGGCCGAGGTGCGCCTCCGACTTCTGCGGGCGGTCGACGCCGTCGTCCCGCCCGTGCAGGATCACGCTCGGCACCTCGATGCGCGGCGCCGCCGCGAGCCGCCGCTCGATCGCCTCGAAGCGCGGATCGCTCGGGGCGTTGCCGTGCCGGTGGCGGTAGGAGTGGATGACCACCGGCACGAAGTCCGGGTTGTCCCAGGCCGCCGCGGTGCGCTCGAAGGTGGCGTCGTCGAAGCGCCAGCCCGGCGACCAGTCGCGCCAGAGCAGGCGACAGATCGCGCGGCGATTCGCCTCGAGCCCGAGCCGGCCGCGCTCGGTGTTGAAGTACCACTGGTACCAGTAGCCGCGCTCGTCCTCCGCGGGGGCGGGACGCGGCGGCGCGAGCGTGTTCTGCACGTTGTAGCCGCCGATCGTGACGAGCGCCCGCACCCGCGCCGGGGCGAGGATGGCCGCGATGCACGCGGCCCGCCCGCCCCAGTCGTAGCCCGCGAGGCTCACCCGCTCGAGCCCGAGGGCGTCCATGAAGTCGAGGAGGTCCTGGCCGATCGCGGCCTGCTGGGCCATGCGCGGCGCGGCCGGATCCCGGAAGCGGGTGGGCCCGTAGCCGCGCAGGTAGGGGACGAGGACCCGGCCGCCCCGCGCGGCCAGGGGCCCGGTGACCCCGTCCCAGGCGTGGACGTCGTCGGGGAAGCCGTGGAGCAGGACGACGGGCGGCCCGGTGGCGGGGCCGTGCTCCTCGTAGGCGATCTCGAGGCTCGCCGTGCCGACGGTCGCCACGAGCGCCCGGGGCCGGGCCTAGAAGCCGCTGACGTACGGCAGGCGCTTCGCGGTGGCCTCGATGGCGTCCCCGGCTTCGAGGAGCACTCCGGTCTGGTTCCACGCGCCCGAGACGAGCTGGTTGCGCGCCCCGTCGGGGACGCGTCCCTTGATCACCCGGTCGCCCACCCGCACCTCCTGCTTCTCGACGTCGACCGTCACCGACTGGCGGGGATCGCGCCCGATCGCGCGCTGGAGCCACAGCACGTCCTCATTGTCGATGCTCACGCACGGGATGCCGAGCATGGTGCAGTTGCCGAAGAAGATCTCCGCGAACGAGCCGCCCACGATCGCCTTGATGCCCCACTGCTTGAGCGACTCCGGGGCGTGCTCGCGGGAGGACCCGCACCCGAAGTTGAGCCCGGCCACGAGCACCGAGGCTCCTTCATATACCTTCTGGTTGAAGGGGTGCTCGGGGTCGTGCTTGCGCGCGTCCTCGAAGGCGTGGAGCCCGAGCCCCTCGTTGGTCACCGTCTTGAGGAACCGCGCCGGGATGATCCGATCGGTGTCGATGTCGTTGCCGGGCACCGGGATGCCGCGCCCCGCGACCTGCCGCCGCGCGCTCTCGCTCATCGCAGCATCTCCCGCACGTCGGTGACCGCGCCGTTGAGCGCGGCCGCCGCCGCCATGGCCGGGCTCATCAGCAGGGTCCGCCCGGTCGGGCTCCCCTGGCGCCCGATGAAGTTACGGTTGCTGGTGGACGCGCTCATCTCGCGGCCCCGTAGCTTGTCGTCGTTCATGCCGAGACACATCGAGCAGCCCGCGTTGCGCCACTCGAAGCCCGCCTCGCGGAAGACCTCGTGCAGGCCCTCCGCCTCCGCCGCCTTGGCCACCTGCTGCGAGCCGGGTACCACGATGGCCCGCACCCCCTTGGCCACCCGGTTCCCCTTGGCCACCGCGGCGGCCACCCTGAGATCGGAGATCCGCGAGTTGGTGCACGAGCCGATGAAGACCACGTCGATCTTGGCGCCCGCGATGGGCTGGCCGGCCTCGAAGCCCATGTGGGCCAGGCCCTCGCGATAGGTCGCGCGCTCCTGCTCGGGCGCCGATTCGGGACTGGGGATGCGCTCGCCCACGCCCACCGACTGCCCCGGGTTGATCCCCCAGGTCACCATCGGCGGGATCGTGGCGCCGTCGATCCGCTTGACGTCGTCGTAGCGCGCCTCCGGGTCCGAGGCCACGCCCGTCCACCAGGTGATCGCGCGGTCGAACGCGGCGCCCTGCGGGGCGTACTGTCGCCCGCGTAGGTAGTCGAAGGTGGTCCGGTCCGGGTTGACGTAGCCGAAGCGGGCGCCGCCCTCGATCGACATGTTGCAGAGGGTGAGCCGCTCCTCCATGGTCATGCGCTCGACCGCCGCCCCCGCGTACTCGTAGGCATAGCCCACCCCCCCGTTGACCCCGAGATTCCGGATGATCGCGAGGATCACGTCCTTGGCGTAGACGCCCTGGCCGAGGGCGCCGTCGACCCGCACCTGGCGGAGCTTCGGCTTGGCCATGGCCAGGCACTGGGTGGCCAGCACGTCGCGCACCTGGCTGGTCCCGATGCCGAACGCGATGGCGCCCACCGCGCCGTGGGTGGCGGTGTGGCTGTCGCCGCACGCGATGGTCATGCCGGGCTGGGTGAGGCCGAGCTCGGGCCCGATCACGTGGACGATCCCCTGCTTGCCGCTGTCGAGGCCGAAGTACGGCACGCCGGCCTGCTGCGCGTTGCGCGCGAGGTGAACCGTCATCTCCTCCGCCACCTCGTCCGCGAACGGCCGCTGCTGGGCGGTGGTCGGGATGATGTGGTCGAGGGTCGCGAAGGTGCGGCCCGGCATCCGCACCGGCACCTTCAGCTCCCGCAGGGCCTGGAAGGCCTGGGGCGAGGTGACCTCGTGGATCAGGTGGAGCCCGATCAGGAGCTGCGTCTGGCCCGAGGGCAGCGTCCGGACCGTGTGGGCCTCCCACACCTTGTCGAGCAGTGATGACGCCATTGGCATCCTCCGTGGCCGCCGAGTGTGCCGCGACCCGACCGTTAAGTATAGTGAAATATTCTTCCCGGTCACGTAAGCTTCCCTAATGATAGACGCCACCCTGCTGCCCGCCCTGCTGAGCCTGCTCGCGATCGCCCGGAGCGGATCGGTGGGCGCGGCGGCCCGCCAGCACCACCGCACCTCATCCGCGATCAGCCAGCAGATCCGCAAGCTCGAGCGGCACCTGGACGTGAAGCTCCTCGAGCGCGCCGGCCGCGGCGTCCGGCTCACCGCGGCCGGCGAGGCCGCGCTCCCGGGCATCCTCCAGCTCGGCACCGAGACCGAGGCCCTCTTCGCCCAGCTCGCCGAGCTCTCCGGCCGCCCACCGGAGACCCTGCGGGTGGCGGTGAGCGACTATCTCGGCCGGGCCCTGCTCGTCCCGGTTCTCCACGAGCTGCTCGAGGAGCAGCCGCGGCTGCGCTTCGAGATTGCCACCACCCACTCGCGCGAGAGCGTGCGACTGGTGGGCCAGGGCGAGGTGGACTGCGCGGTCGTGACCGGCCAGGATGTGCCGCGCGGGATCGAGGCGACGCGGCTCTTCGACCAGGCCTTCGTCTGGGTGGGGCCGCGGCGGCCGCGACGCCGCGCCTCGCTCGTCGACCGTCTCGCCCGCGAGCCCCTGCTCCGCCTCGGCGCGGGCAGCCAGGGCCGGCGCCTGCTCGAGGACTACCTGGCCCGCGAGCGGATCCACCCCGTCTCCACCATCGACGTGCCGAGCGTGTCCCTGCTGCTGACCTACGTCTCGGGAGGCCTCGGGGTCGGGCTGGCGCCCGCGCTGGCCCTGACCGAGGGCGGGCCGGGGCCGCGCGACTACGAGTGGGAGCGCGCAGCGGCGCCGGCCCTCACCGTCACGCTGGTGCACCGGCCGGGCTTCCGCCGGCGCCCCGCCGGGGAGCGCTTCGCCACCCGCCTCGCGGCGGAGGGCCGCCGCGCGGGGGCGCGGCTTCGCCGCCTGCGCCTCGGCTAGGCGAAGAGGCCGGGCCGCGCGGAGGCCTGAAAGCCGGGGAAGAGCGGCGCGGCGGGCGCGCCGAGGTGGCGGACCGCGACCTCGGTGAAGAGGGCGCGGAAATCGGTGGTGACGGCCAGATCGCGGCCCTCGAAGAGCTGCTCGCGCCGGAGGCCCGGCCACCGCCCGTAGACCCGGCCGCCCTTCACCCCCCCGCCCAGGGCCAGCATCGCGGTGGCGTGCCCGTGATCGGTCCCGCGGTTGCCGTTCTCGCGCACGGTGCGGCCGAACTCCGACATCGTGAGGACCACCACGTCGCTCATGCGGGGACCGAGGTCGCGATCGAGCGCGGCCAGGCCCTCGCCGAACTCGCGCAGGCGCGTCGCGAGCTGGCCCCGCTCGTTGCCCTGACCGGCGTGGGTGTCCCAGCCGCCCACGTCGGCGAACGCCACCTCGAGGCCCACGTCGGCGCGGATCAGCTGGGCGATCTGCCGGAGGCTCTCGCCGAAGCGGCCGCGCGGGTACACCGCCCCGTTGGCGGGGGCCAGGCGCTGGGGCGCGGCCGCCTTCAGCATCTTCACCGCCTCGAACGTCTCGCGCCCGGTGCCGTACAGAAGATCGCGCACGCCCTTCTCGTACAGCGACTCGAAGCCCTGCCGCGCGCCGGGGCGGCCGCCCGTCATCGCCGGCCCGCCCTCCTTCACGTCGAACTCGCTCACGCTGCTCATCGCCACCGCGCCCACGTCGCCGCGCAGGATGCGGGGCAGCGCCGCGCCGAGCGAGACGGCGCGGAAGGGCGAGACCCGCTCACGCGCGGGCATCGCGGCGAGCCCGCGGGCCAGCCAGCCGTCGGGCGTGCTCTTGACCCCCGGCGTGCCCGACTCCATGTAGTCCTGCGCGTCGAAGTGCGAGCGGGTGGTGTCGGTGGAGCCGCACGCGTGCACCACCGCGAGGCGCCGGTCGTCCCAGAGCGGCTTCAGCGGGGCCAGCGACGGGTGCAGGCCGAAGAAGCCGTCGAGGTCGACGGTGGTCTCGGCGGCGCCGGGCGCGGGCCGCGCGATCGCGATCGAGCCGCGGGCCCCGTAGTAGTCGGGATCGCCGTGCGGCACCACCATGCTGAGGCCGTCCACCGCGCCCCGCTGGAAGATCGCGATGAGCACCTGGGGCCGCCCCGCCCGCTCTTCGGCGAGCGCGGTCCGCACCAGGAACCGGGGCACGGAGCCGAGCGCCACCAGGGCGAGCGCGCCGCCCTTCACGAACGATCGCCGCGTGCACTCCGACATGATCTACCTCCGCTGGAACTCGGGCGAGCCCAGGACCAGCGCGGCGAGCTTCTCCACGTCGGTGTCCTTGGCCACCCGGTCGTACGGCGTGACCCGGGTGATCTCCGGGCTGTCGAGCTCGGCCGCGAGCACCGCCCGGGTCTCCGGAGAGGCCTCGCCGTGCAGCACCGCCACCAGCAGGCGATCCAGCACCTGGGCGGGCTGGCCGCGGTCGGCTCCCGCGACCGCCCCGGCCAGGTCCACCCGCGTGCCGCGCAGCCGGTTGTGGGCGAGCCCGAGCGCGAAGTTCATCCGGGCGAGCAGCGCGCCGGTGTTGACCCAGGACTCGGCACGGTCCGGGTATCCGGTGGGCGGCTGCGCCTCGTAGAGCGGCTCGCCGAGGCGCGCCACCTCGCGGGCCAGCACCATGCCCCCGTCGCCCGAGCCGTCGCGCCCGGCCGGACCGGGCCCGACGCGGCCGTCCAGGGTGCGCACCGCGCTCGCCACCACCTCGAGCGGGGTCTTGATCTTGGCCCGATACGCCTCCGCCGACCAGAACTCGGGCGACGTGAGGATCGTCACCAGCACCGCGCGGATGCTCCCGTCGGTGCGCTGGAAGGTGGCGGCCGCGCGCTCCACCAGGGCGGGCGGCGGATCGTCGCTGACGAAGCGCCGGGCGAGCTTGGTGGCGATGAAACGAGCGGTCGCGGGATGCCGCACCAGAATGTCGATCACCTTCTCGCCGTCTTCCCGGCCGCCGCCGGCCGGGATCACTTGGCCGAGCACGCGCTTCTCGCCGCGGTCGTGCGCCACCGTCCGGAACACGAAGCCCCCGCCCTGCTGCGGCCGGTCGATCGTCCAGCCGGTGAAGCAGCGCGCCACCTCCACCACGTCCTGCTGGGTGTAGCCGCCGTCGACGCCGAGCGTGTGCAGCTCCATCAGCTCGCGCGCGTAGTTCTCGTTGAGGCCGGCGCGGCGGCCCGCGTTGGGCCCGCGGGGTATCGTGAGATCGGCCCGCGTGCTGAGCCAGTTGTCGAGGTAGAAGAGCATCGCGGGATGGCGGGCGGTGGCCAGCACCAGATCGCGAAAGCGCCCCAGCACGTGGGGGCGGATCGCCTCCCGCTCGTAGGCGGGCAACATCCATCGCACCGCGCCCTTCTGCGCGTACACGTTGAAGTGGTTGAACCAGAAGTCGACCAGCACCTCCTCGAGCTGGCGCTCGCTCAGCACCGCGCGGGTGATCCGCGCCGCCTGCATCTGCGCGGTGATCACCGCGGGCCTGCGCTCCGGCGGGTACATCTCCACGACGGACTGGCGGCTCATCTGGCCGGAGGCGAGCTGCTGGCGCACCTGCGGCGACGGCTGCGGGTACTCGCGGACCAGGTCCGCCGCGCTCCGCGCGAGCACCGGGTAGGCCGGCAGCGACTGCTCGACCGCGGGGTCGGCGAGGTCACTCGGGCTGAGCTGCGCCTCGATCCAGGCGCCGACGCCGATGCGGCGCACCCGCTCCACATCGCCCGGCCTCGGCCCGTAGCCGAGCCGGTTCAGCGCGTGGAGGATCTGCTGGTCCGGAGTCAGCGGCGAGGCGGGCAGCGCCAGACCGCGGCCGGAGCGCGGCGGAGCGACCGCGGGAGCCGGGCCACCGGCGGCGGTCGGCCCGCCCGCCGGCGGGATGGCCGAGGAGCAAGCCGCGCTCGCGAGGGCCACCGCGATCGCCCAGACACCACGTCTCCACCTACCCATGCGGGCCTCCATGAGGAGCAGACGTCTCCCCGTATCTTAACGTTTACAGGGAGAGAAAGGGCCCGAGCCCGGCGGCTCGGCCCGGCCGGGCGGCCCGGCTAGGGGATCACCGCGACCTTGATCGAATCTGGCGACCGGTGCGCCTCGAAGGCCTGGTCGATGCGCGCGAGGGGGAAGGTCTGCGACAACAGACGCTCCACCCGGACCCCGCCCCCGGCGAGGAGGCGGATCGCCTCCGGGAACTCGTCCTGGTAGATCATCGATCCGATGATGCGCAGCTCGCGCCGCACCACCCAGAAGAAGTTGAGCGAGGTCGGCTCGTGGGGCAAGCCGGTCAGCACCACTCGCCCGCCGGGCCGGCACAGGTTGGTGGCCTGCTCCACCGCCGGCGCGGTCCCCGCGGTCTCGATGACGAGATCGACGCCCTCGCGGCCCGAGAACGCGCGCGCGGCCGCGGTGTCGTCGTCGGCCCCGGAGAGCGCCACCGCCTCCGCGCCCAGCTCCCGGGCCAGCCCCAGTCGCCGGGTGGAGCGCGCCACCGCGAGGACCCGGACGCCGCGGGCCCGCAGCACCTGGATCGCGAGGAGCCCCAGCGAGCCCAGCCCGAGGACCGCCGCGGTCTCGCCCGCCTCGGGCGCGGCGCGGCCGACCGCGCGCACCACCACTGCGAGCGGCTCGGCCAGGAGCAGGCGCTCGTCGGCCAGGCCGGCCGGCGCCGGCCAGCAGCAGCGCGCGGGCACGACGGCGTGCTCGGCGAAGCCTCCGTCCACGTCGATGCCTACCGCCACCCGCGAGAGGCAGAGGTTCCGATTGCCTTCGCGGCAGAGCGGACAGGTGCCGCAGGAGTAGTTGGGCTCGACCGCGACCGTCTGCCCCACCACCAGATGCCGGACCTCCGCGCCCAGGGCCGCGACGGTGCCTACGAATTCGTGGCCCATGACGCGCGGGTACTGCACCGGCCGCTCGCCGGTCCATATCCGGTAGTCCGTGCCGCAGAGGCCGGCGGCCTTGACCCGCACCACCGCGTCGGCGGGTCCGGGGAAGGGCATGGGAACGGTGGTGAGCGCCAGCGCGCGAGGGCCCCGCAGCACCGCGGCGATCATGTTCGTATCGTAGCGGACCCGACCTCACCGAGGCAAGGCACGGGCCGACCGTGCTAGCATGGCGGCACATGGCAACGCCGCCGCCGCCCTCCTTCACGCCGGATCAGCGGCCGGCCTCCGTGCCGATCTGGCGCGAGAGCCTGGCCGGACTCGACTGGCTCGCGCTCCGGACCTCGGCCGTCTTCTACGGCTGCGGCGTGTCGCGCGGCGACGGCGCGGCCGTGGTGCTGGTACCGGGATTCCTCGGCACCGATTGGTATCTGCTCGAGCTCCACGGCTGGCTGGCCCGCATCGGCTACCGCCCCTATCTCTCGCGCATCGGCCGGAACGCGGAGTGCCTCGATCTGCTCTCGGATCGGCTGCTGGAGACGGTCGAGACCGCCCGGCGGGACACCGGCCGGCCGGTGCATTTGATCGGCCACAGCCTGGGCGGCATGCTCGCGCGCTCGCTCGCGACCCGCCGGCCCGATCTCATCGCGTCGGTGGTGACGCTGGGCTCACCGTTCCGTGGGGTGCGGTCGCACCCGCTGGTGCTGCTCGTGTCGGAGCGGGTCCGCGCGCGCGTACGGCGCGAGGAGCGCCCGGACTGCTACACCGGGTACTGCCGCTGCGAGGCGGTGACCGGCCTCGAGACCGCGTTCCCGGCCGCGGTGCCGCAGCTCGCGGTGTACACGCGCACCGACGGCATCGTGGACTGGCGCATGTGCGTGGACGACGACCCGGCCCGCAACGTCGAGGTCACCGGCACCCACGTGGGTCTGGTCGCCAACGCGGCGGCCTACCGGGCGATCGCGCAGCATCTGGCCGCCGCGGCGCGACCGGCTCCGGCCGCGTCCGCCTCCTAGCCCGCCGGAGCGAGCGAGGCGCGGTCGTGACCCCCCCGGCGCTCAACCATCGGCTCACGACGCTCGACGCGACGTTTCTCTACACCGAGAAGCCGGTGCAGCCGATGCACGTGGGCGGCTCCATGCTGTACGAGGGACGTCTCTCGCTGGACGTGCTCGTCCGGGCCCTCGAGTGCCGCCTCCACCTGCTCCCGCGCTATCGGCAGAAGGTGGTGTTCCCGCCCTTCGTGGCGGCGCATCCCACGTGGGAGGACGACCCGGCGTTCGACATCCGCCACCACGTTGCCGAGGTCACCCTGCCCTCGCCCGGCGACGACCGGGTGCTGTCCGAGGTGGGCGGCGCCGCCTTCGCGGGCATGCTCGACCGCGAGCACCCGCTGTGGAAGCTGGTCCTGGTCCACGGCCGCGCCGACGGCAACACCGCGGTGATCTGGAAGGTGCACCACGCGATGATCGACGGCGTGTCCGGCGTCGATCTCACGATGGTGCTCCACGATCTCAAGCCCGACGCCGCCCCGCCCGAGCCACCCGCTGCGCCCTGGCAGCCCCGACCCCTGCCCGACCCGCTCACCCTGCTGCAGAACGCGGTGCGCGACCGCGTGACCGAGGTGGCCCAGGCGGTCACCGACGACGTCTTCCGCCTGCTTCGGCCGACCGACCTCCAGGCGCGCCTCCGTCAGCTCACCGGAGCGGTGGAGACCTCCGCGCCCAACCTGCTGCGGCCTGCGCCGCGCGCGCCCTGGAACGCGCCGATCTCCGCGGAGCGGCGCTTCGGGTGGGCCGAGTTCCCGTTCGGCGAGTTCCGGCGCGCGAAGTCGGTGCTCGGCGGGACGGTAAACGACGCGGTCCTCACCGTGATCGCGGGCGGGATGGGCCGCTACCTGCGGGCGCTCGGGCAGCCGACCGACGGAGTGGAGATCCGCGCGATGTGCCCGGTGAGCATGCGGCGGCCGGACGAGCGGGGCGCCCTGGGCAACCTCGTCTCGATGATCTTCGCACCGCTCTACGTGGGCGTCCTCGATCCGGTGGAGCGGCTCGCGGCGGAGCGGGCCGCGATGACGCGTCTCAAGGATCAGGATCAAGCGGGCGGCCTCTACGAGATGACCCACCTGATGGACCGGATGCCGCCGGCCGTGCAGGCGGTGGCGGGGCAGCTCACGGTGCCGAACACCCTGCTCAACACGGTGTCGACCAACGTGCCGGGACCGCAGATTCCGCTCTACCTGTCGGGTCATCGCCTGATCGGCTGGTGCCCGCTGATCCCGCTCGCCAACGAGGTCGGCCTCGTCAACGCCATCCTCACCTACGACCAGCGGCTCACCATCGGGGTGACGGTGGACCCGCGGCTGGTGCCGGACGTGTGGCTCTATGTCGAGTGTCTGAAGGCGTCGTTCGCCGAGCTGCTCCAGGCGACCGACGCGGCCGAGCGGGCGGGAGCCGGAAGCCCGGCTCCCGCCGCCGCGACCCGCTAGGCGCGAGAGTAGATGTCCTTCATCCGGCTGGTGTAGCCGCTCGCCGCCTGCTCGATCTCCTTGGCGGACGCGGTCGCGGAGGCCTGCAGCCGCTCCGCGTTACGGGCCACGATCTGGGCGTTGGTCTCGACCAGCTTGGCCACCCGTTGCGTCGAATCCACCATCGCCTGGAACCCCTTCCGGTACCACGCGAGCGGGTCACGCCGCAGGTCCTCCAGGGTCTCGGCCGGCGCGCCCGGCATCGGGATGGCCCGCGCGGTGTCCATCGCCGCGACCTGAAGCTCACCCATCGCACGCAGGCTCTCGCGCGCCGCGGTCGAGCCCAGCTCGATGAGCTGCCCCACCACCCGCTCGTTGGCCTGGGTGAAGGCCGCCACCGCCTCGAGCACCTTGTCCTGCATTCCGTCGAACTGACAGTTGGTCGCCATTGGTCGACTCCTTCTCTCTTCGGTCGTTTGAGGATCGTTCGGTTGCCCTGCCACGTGGCTCAAGATAACACACTGCGTTACGACGTCAAGGAGAAAATGCTGCGACGCATTAGCCCAATGACTGAGCGCGTTAGTAGAGACAATCCAATCCATGATCTAGACAGCCATAAACTAGCTATCTATAAGCCATTATGTGTCTCACTTCAGCCGGCCTTCATCTTGGCCGACGCCGGCTCCCATAGTAGGCTTCGGGGATGGACGCCCCGCGCGCCGGTCGGCCTCGTCAGCGACGCCTCGCCCTCACCGTGCTGCTCGTCGCGGTCGGCCTTGCGGTGGCGGCCGTCCCGTTCCGGGCCAGCTGGTGGGGCGGGTGGATCCTGGCCATCGCGGAAGCCGGGATCGTGGGCGGGCTCGCCGACTGGTTCGCGGTGACCGCGCTCTTCCGGCGGCCGCTCGGTCTGCCCATCCCCCACACCGCGATCATCCCCGCCAACTGGGAGCTCATGGCCGAGCGCGTGGGCGTGATGGTCGGCGATCGGGTGCTGACCAAGGACTACGTCCGGCACGAGATCGGGACCTTCGACCTGGCCGATCTGCTCGCGCGGGCCGCCGGGCGGCTGCGCCCCGACGATCTCGCGTCCGCGGTGCGCGCGGTATCGCAGTGGGTCGCCCTCGAGGTCTCGCCCGCCGCGACCAGCGATCTGGCCGCCTGGCTGAGCCGCCTGGTGCGCGCCCACCCGATCGCGCCGATTCTGGCCACCGCGCTCGAGATCGCCCGCAAGCAGGGCTGGGATCAGCGGATGATCGAGGCGCTGGCTCAGGCGCTCATCGAGGCCCTCGACCGCCCGGACTTCCGGACCGCGGTCGGCGACCTGGTCGACGAGGTGCTGGCCGGATACCGGGCCCAGATGACCCTCTACCCGCGCTTCCTCATCGGCCTCGCCAGCACGCTCGGCCTCATCGACCGGGAGCGGCTCGTGTCCTCGCTGCACGCCGCGCTCCGGAAGATCGCGAGTGATCCGGGAGATCCGCTCCGGCTCCGCCTCACCGAGACGCTGGCCGCCCTGCCCGCGCGGCTCCGCGCCGACTCGGATCTCGCCGCCCGCCTCGAAGCGGCGAAGGAAGAGCTGCTGGCGAGTCCGGCGCTGGCGCGGCTCGTCGAGGACGTGGCGACCGGGCTGCGGCGGGCGATCGTGGCGGACCTCGAGGGCGAATCCTCCGAGGTGGTGGAGTGGATCACCGCGCGGCTCGACCGGGCCCGGCGCACCCTCGCGGAGGACGCCTCGCTACGCCAGGGACTCGATCGCTGGCTGAAGGAGCGCGTCACCGAGCTGGTGGAGCGCTATCACGATCGCATCGCACGGTTCATCGAGCGCGGCGTGCACGCCCTCGGGCCCGAGGGCGCGGTGCGGCTCATCGAGGAGCACGCGGGCGACGATCTGCAGTACATCCGGGTGAACGGTACGGTGGTGGGCGGCCTCGCGGGCGGAGGCCTCTACGCGATCCACCTCCTGCTGGGGCTCCTCCGCTGACCGCTCCAGGTCAGCCGGTGGCCCAGACGTCGACCAGGTAGCGGCCCTCGGCGGTGAGCCCGTCGAGCCAGGCCACGGCGGCCCGCTCGTCCGCGCCGGTCTCCTCCCGATAGATGGCCGCGAAGGCGCGGCGCACGTCGGGGGCCATGCGGCTCGCGTCGCCGCATACGTAGACGATCGCGCCCTGCTGGAGCTGCTTCCACACCTCCGCCCGCTCGCGGCGGATCTGGTCCTGCACGTAGGTCTTCTGCTCGCCGGGGGCGCGTGAGAAGCACGCGAAGAGCCGCGCGACGCCCTGATCGGCGAACGCGCGCAGCTCGTCCTCGTAGATGAAGTCCTGCCGCGGATGGCGGCAGCCGAAGAACAGCAGGGCCGGCCCGACCGCCCGGCCGCGCTCGCGAAGGGCGGCCCGCTCCTGCAGGAAGCCGCGGAACGGAGCCAGCCCGGTGCCGGGCCCGATCATGACGATGGGAGTGGTCGCGCTCTCCGGCAGCCGGAAGGCGGACTTGGTGTCCTTGACGAAGGCGTGGACCGGGTCGCCCTCCTTCTGCTGGAGAAGGTAGCTCGAGCATACCCCGTGAAAGGTCCCGCGGCCGGAGCGTGCCTCGCCCTCCACAACCGCCACCGTGATGCTGCAGCGGCGCTCGTGACGCAGCGGCGACGACGAGATCGAGTAGTAGCGCGGGCGGAGCGGCGGCAGCATCTCGAGGTACCGGTTGAATGGCAGCTGGCAGGCCGGGAACTCCTCGAGGAGGTCGATCACCGACTTGCGGCGCGCGAGGACGTCCTCGCGATAGCGCGCCTCGTCCTCGGCCAGGGCCAGGAGGCGCGGGCGGGTCCACGGGCACTCGGTGCTGGCCGCCATGCCCTGGATCTGCTTGCGGGTGGCGGGATCCTGCAGCTCCACGTAGTCGCCGAGCAGGTGGGCCACGCGGACCGCCTGATCCACCGGCAGGAAGGTCTTGCGGCCCCCGGGCAGCCGGAGCCGGATCGACGCGGCCGGCTCGAGCCCGAAGCGAGCGGCCACCCGCGCGACGAGCGCCTCCGCGTTGCGCGGGATCACCCCCAGGTGATCGCCCGCGCGGTAGCTCACGCCCGCGGGCAGCTCGAGCTCGAGGTGACGGGTCGAGCGCGGCGAGGGGTCGGCACCATCGCGAAGGTGGAGCTCGCGGTTGACCGCCACCCGCATGGCCCGGGCTCCCAGGGAGTCGACGAAGGGGCTCGCCTCCCCACCCTCGACCAACTCCACCGTGAGGTGCTCGGCTAGGGCCGCCTCTGCGGGGGCGAGCTCCACCCCGAGCGCCTTGGCGAGCGTCCCGAGCAGCGGGTCCTGCCAGGCCTGGAACTGCCCGTCGAAGTCCTCCCGCGCGTCGCCCTCGCCGCGCGGATACAGCCGCTCCGCCCCGAGGGCGGCGAGCCGCTCGTCGATGAGCCGCGGGATCGCCTGGAAGGTCGACGCCCAGTCCCGGTTGCCGCAGCCCCACACCGTGTAGCGCACGCCCGCGAGCGAGACCGCGCCGGGCTCGCCCGCGCGCAGCCACTCGCAGAAGCGGGCCGCGTTGTCCGGCGCGGTGCCGTTGTAGGACGCCGAGGTGATGACCACCGCGCCCTCGGCGGGCAGGCGGCCGGTGTAGTCGTCGAGCGGAGCCACCGTGACCGCGAAGCCCCCCGCCTCGCCCGACTCGGCCACGCGGCGGGCCACTTCCTCCGCGGTGCCGAGGTTGGAGCCGTAGAGCACCAGGAGCGGCGTGGCGTGCCGCGGGGCGGCCGCCGCCGCGCGGACGGGAGCCGCGGGCTCCGCCGCCGCGCGCGCGGCCGGGCGCCCGGGCGGGTGGCTTCGGTCGCGATCCGGCCGGCGCCGTACGCGAATCCGGAAGCCGTCCGGCTTGACGGTGAGCGTCTCCTTGAGGGCGAGCCGGTAGCGGGCGCGGTCGATCAGCTGGAAGCGTTGGAGCACCATCCCCAGCACGAGCGTCGCCTCGACCAGGGCGAACTGGCGGCCGATGCACGCCCGCTGGCCGTTGCCGAAGGGCTTGTAGGCGTTGGCCGGGCGGGCCTGCTCGGCCTCCCGCGAGAAGTTGTCCGGGTCGAAGACGTCGGCGCGCTCGCCCCAGACCGCGGGATCGCGATGCAGCATCGGGGTGAGCACCACGATCTGGTAGGGCTTCTTCATGCGGTACGCCCCGCCGATCGTGGTGTCCTTGTAGGGCGCGAGGGCGAAGACCGGCGCGGTCGGCCAGAGGCGCAGCGACTCCTTCAGGACCTGGCCGATGTAGGTCAGCTGGTTGACCTGGGCGTAGGTCGGCGGCACCGACGGGTCGGAGCCGAGGACGCGATCCACCTCCTCGTAGGCGCGGGCGAGCACCTCCGGGTTCTGGAGCAGGAAGTAGGTGGCGAACGAGAGGAGCCCGCTCGTGGTCTCGTGCCCGGCGATGAGGAAGGTGATGACCTGATAGCGGATGTTGAGATCGTCGAGGCGCTCGCCGCTCTTGCGGTCGACGCCCGACAGCATGCAGCTCAGCAGGTCGGCCTTCGCGCCGTCGTCCCGGCTCTCCTGGCGACGCTCCTGCACGATGCGGTCCACCATCTCGTTCATGTACCGGATGTCGGCGCGCAGCTGCCGCTCCCGGTCCTTCTTGATGAAGCTCTCGAGCGGCAGGCCCCGCGTCTCCATCGACGCCCCGAGGGCGCCGATCATCGCCCGCACGAACGGGTGGTTGGTGTCGCGGTAGAACGAGTTGAAGCGGTAGCCGAAGCCGCAGAGCCCGATGGTGTCGAGGGTGAGCGACGTCATGTCGTGGGTCACGTCGATCTCGTCGTCGACGTTCAGGCGCTCCCACTTGAGTACCAGCTGCTGGGCGATGTCGACCATCATCGGGTGGTAGCCCTGCATGGCGCGCGACCCGAAGTTGGGCAGGAGGATGTTGTGGGCCCGCGACCAGTTGGGCTCCTGCGTGTACGCGGTGAAGAGGCCGTCGCCCGCGAAGGCGCGGAGCCGCCGCAGGGCGCCCTTCACGCTCTTGTCGAAGCGGGTCTCGTCGCAGAGCTCGTCGACCAGGGAGAAGCCCGAGACCACCACCACCGGCTTGCCCATCATGTCGAGCCAGTAGATGGGCCCGTACTGGCGGGCGAGCGCCATCATGTCCTGGATCGGAGTGGTGGTGCCGAGCGCGAGCAGGTTGCCCAGCACGAGCGTGCGGGGCGGGTGTGGGATCGGATCGAGGAGGTTCTTCGCCGGCATCGCCCGCTCGGCTAGTCCAGGTGGTCGTTGAGGCCGGCGACGTCGTAGGCCATCACCACCAGGTCGCGGGTGCGACCCGCGTGGTCGACCACGAAGTCCTGGAGGAGCGCCTCGGGCCGGAAGCCGAGCCGCTCGAAGGTGCCCATTGCCCCTTTCTGGTCCGGGGTCATCTGGGCCACGATCTTGCGGAGCCCGCGGCCACGGGCAAGGGCGAAGATCTCGCCGGCCAGCGCGCGCCCGAGCCCCTGCGAGCGGAAGCGCAGCGCGACCTGGGTGCGGATCTCGCCCAGGTGCCGCTGCCACGCCACCCGGTTCTGCACCAGCGCCGCGTAGCCCGCGATGGCGCCGCCCGCCTCCGCGATGACGGTGGTCGTGAGCCCCGCCTCGAGATTGTGCACCCAGTGGGCGACCGCCTCGGGATCGGTGATGTCCATGCGGAGGAAGAGCAGGTCGTCCTCGGGCAGGCTGCGCGCGAAGGCGGCGATCGACAGGGCGTCCGCCGAGGTCATGAGGCGCAGCACCACCGGCGTGCCGTCCTTGAGCTGGATGGGCCGTGGGAGGACGGTCGGCGTGGATGGCTGCATGGCGCTCATGAGGAACGTAGTATAGAGGCCATGGACGTGCTGGTCGAGACCCGTCGGGGCCGCGTGCGCGGGCAGTCCGAGGGAGGCCTCGCGATCTTCCGCGGGATCCCCTACGCCCGTCCCCCGGTCGGCCCGCGACGCTTCGCCCCCCCGGAGCCCCCGGAGGCGTGGGCGGGCACGCGGGATGCGACCCGGTTCGGGCCGTCCGCGCCGCAGAACGGCGCGCTGATCGGACCGATCATGAGCCTCGGCATCGGCCGCACCGACGAGGACTGCCTCTATCTGAACGTCTGGACCCCCGCCGCCGACGGGCGGCGGCGGCCGGTCCTGGTCTGGATCCACGGTGGGGCCTTCCTGCTCGGCTCGGGCTCACAGATGCTCTACGACGGCGCGGCCCTGGCGCGGCGGGGCGACGTGGTGGTGGTCACCATCAACTATCGCCTCGGCGCCTTCGGCTTCCTGCGGCTCCGCGACCGCTTCGGTCAGCGGCTCCCGGCCAGCGGCAACGAGGGCCTCCTCGACCAGGTCGCCGCGCTCACCTGGGTCCGCGACGAGATCGCGGCCTTCGGCGGCGACCCGGACCAGGTCACGATCTTCGGCGAGTCGGCTGGCTCGATGAGCTGCGCCACCCTGCTCGGGCTGCCGCGCGCCCGCGGGCTCTTCCACCGCGCGATCCTCCAGTCGGGCGGCGCCAACTTCGTGTGGCCGCGCGAGATCGCCACCGAGATCTCCGACCACCTGCTGGGCGAGCTGGGCGTCGGCTCGCCGGAGGCGCTGCAGGCACTCGGCGCCGCCCCCATCCTGGACGTGCAGCGCCGGTTCTTCGGCGACCTGCTCCTGGGCGAGGATCACGTGCTGGGTGGCCTCTCCCCCGCCGGGCAACGGGTAGCCGGCGCGATGTTCCTCGGCCTGTCGCTCGCCCAGCGCCGCTTCGGCCGTTTCACCGCTCCCCTCACCCGGGGGCTCGTGGAGGCGCTCAAGCGGCGCGGGCGGCGCCGGCCGGCCGGCCCCGTGGACGCGATGGCCCCGCTGAGGCGGCTACGCACCCAGGGCCTCCCGTTTCAGCCCGTGGTGGACGGCGAGGTCCTCCCGTCCGACCCGCTCACCGCGATCGCCGCGGGCGCGGCCCGCTACGTCCCGCTCCTGATCGGCACCAACCGCGACGAGTCGAAGCTCTTCGCGCCGCTCGACCCGGAGGCCGGGACCCTCGATGAGACCGGGCTGGTGGCCCGCTGTGAGAAGGCCATCGCGGCCGGGCGGGCCGGCCTCGCGGGATTCGGCCGGCAGGCGGTCGAGGTGTACCGCGCGGCGCGCGCCGCCCGGGGCGAGCGCGTCGACCCGGGCGAGCTATGGTTCGCGATCGAGACCGACCGGACCATGCGCCATCCGGCCATGAGCCTGGCCGAGCGGCATGCCGCCTACCAGCCGCAGACCTACGCCTACCTCTTCACCTGGCCCTCGCCAGTGCTGGGCGGGATGCTCGGCTCCTGCCACGCGCTGGACCTGCCCTTCGTCTTCGGCACGCTCGAGCATCGCCTGCTGCGCCCGCTCGTGGGCCGGGGCCCCGAGCCGCTCGCCCTGGCCGAGCGCATCCAGGACGCGTGGATCGCCTTCGCGCGGACCGGGCGACCCGGGCATCCACGCGTTCCGGAGTGGCCGGGGTATGACGGCGCGCATCGACGCACCATGATCCTCGACCGCGACTGCCGCGTGGAGAGCGCGCCACGCGAGGCAGAGCGTGCCTTCTGGGAGTCGGTGGACCGGGCCGCGGGATCGCCGCTGAGCTAGCGCCCGGGTCGCGGCTCAGGCCGCCGAGTGGCCGCCGTCGAGGAAGAGGGTCTGCCCGGTCATGAAGTCGGACGCGGCGGAGGCCAGGTAGACCACCAGCGGGCCGATCTCCTCGAGCCGCCCGGTGCGCCGCGCCGGCACGTCGCGGAGGAGGCGCTCGCTCACGCGGGGATCGCCGAAGGCCTCCGCGTTCATTTCGGTGACGAACCAGCCGGGGGCCAGCGCGTTCACCTGGATCGAATGCCGGGCCCACTCCGCGGCCAGGGCCCGGGTGAACCCCATCACCCCGCTCTTGGACGCGGCGTAGGCGCTGTAACCCGGCAGGCCGACCTGGCCCAGCACCGACGCCACGTTGACGATCTTGCCGGAGTTCTGGCCGATCAGGTGCGCGGCGGCGGCGCGGCAGCCGTTGAAGACCCCGACCAGGTTCACGTCGAGCGTCGCCCGGAAGTCCTCGGGGGACATCTGGGCGACCGGCGCCACCCGCGCGATGCCCGAGTTGTTGACGACGACGTGGAGACCGCCCAGCTCGCCCACCGTGCGCTTCACCAGCGTCTCCACCTCCGCATAGGCGGTCACGTCGGTGACGATCGCGAGCGCGCGGCGCCCGGTGGCGGCGACGAGCCGCGCGGTCTCGTCGAGATCGGGCGCGGAGCGTGCGGCGAGCGCCACGTCCGCGCCCGCCTCCGCCAGCGCCACCGCCATCGCCCGCCCGAGGCCGCGGCTCGCCCCGGTGACGATGGCCACGCGCCCGTCGAGGCGCAGGGCCGCGAGGGCCCCGCTAGCGGTAGAGGGAATCGAGCAGCTCCCGATTCTGGTCGGTGATGACCCGGCGCTTGACCTTCAAGGTCGGGGTCAGGAGCCCGTTCTCCACCGTGAAGTCACCGGGCAGGATCGTGAACTTCTTGACCTTGGCGTAGGACTGCAGCTCCGCGTTTCGCCCCTCCACGATCCGCGACACTCGCTCTACCACCTTCGGGTTCTTCGCGAGGGAGGCGGGATCGGTGTCGAGGATGCCCTGCTCCCGGGCGTACTTGGCGAGCTCGTCCGGATTCAGGGTGATGAGGGCCACCGGGTAGGGCCGCTTGTCCCCGTACACCATCGCCTGGCTGATGAACGGATCGCCCTTGAGCAGGTTCTCGATGTTCTGGGGCGCGATGTTCATCCCGCCCGCGGTCACGATGAGGTCCTTCTTGCGGTCGGTGATGAAGAGGAAGCCGTCCTCGTCGATCCGTCCGATGTCCCCGGTGGCGAACCAGCCGTCGGCCAGGAAGACCTCCGCGGTGGCCTCGGGCTTCTTGAAGTAGCCCTTGGCGATGTTGGCTCCCCGCCCGAGGATCTCTCCGTCGGGCGCGATCTTGACCTCGATGCCGGGCTGCGCCTGGCCGACCGAGCCGAACTTGAAGTGCTCCATCCGGTTGAAGGTCAGCGAGGGACAGGTCTCGGTGAGACCGTAGCCCTCCAGGATGAGAATGCCCGCCGCGTGGAAGAACTCGGCGATCTCCTTCGCGAGCGGGGCGCCGCCCGACACCGCGAAGCGGAGGCGTCCCCCCAGGGCCTCCTGGAGCTTGCCGAACACGAGCGCGTCGGCGACGCGATGCTTGAGGGCGAGCACGGCCGGGACCGGACGCCGCGCCTGCTGGAGCTTCGACACCTCCCGCCCCACCCCGACCGCCCAGTGGAAGATCTTGCGCTTGACCGGAGACCCCGCCTCCGCCTTGGCGAGGACGCCCGCGTATACCTTCTCGAACACGCGGGGTACGCTGCAGATGAAGTGCGGCTTCACCTCGGGCAGGTTCTCTCGAAGCTTGTCGATGTTCTCCGCGAACGCGGTGGTGAGCCCCCGCTGCACGCCGATGAACGACTCGAGCCGCGCGAAGGAGTGCGCGAGGGGCAGGAACAGCAGATGCGTGTCCCCGTCCTGGATGCCGGACATCTTGGCCGCGGACGCGAGCGTGCCCATGTGGTTGCCGTGCGTCTGGATCACCCCCTTGGGCGGGCCGGTGGTCCCGGAGGTGTACACGATGGTCGCGATGTCGTCCGGCACGACCGCGGCCACCCGGCTCGCCAGCTCGCCACGCAGCCGCTCGAGGTGGTCCCGGCCGAGGCGCCGGAGCCCATCCCAAGTCATGACCTGGGCCGAGGGCTCGCCCTGGTAGCCCTGCATCACCACGATCTGCTCGAGGCCGTCCATCTTCCCGCGCACCTCGAGCACCTTGGCGAGCTGGGCGGGCTCCTCGACGAAGAGGGTCTTCACCTCCGCGTCGTTGACGATGTACTGGATGAGGTCCGGAGGATAGGTCGGGTAGATCGGGATCGTGCGGCCGCCCGTGGAGAAGATCGCGAAGTCGGCCTGCACCCACTCCGCGCGGCTCGCGGACAGGATGCCGACCGCCTCGTCCTTGCGGCGGCCGAGGGCGAGCAGGCCGGTGGCCAGCTCGCGCACGATCTCGCCGGTCTCGCGCCATGTGCGGGTGCGCCAGGCGCCGCCCTCCTTCCACTGCTGCGCCGGACGGTCGCCGGTGGTCTCCACCCGATGCCAGAACATGCTCGCCAGGGTCAGCTCGGCCATGGTCGCCTCCTCACACCTGTGTGCGGAGCTCTTTGCGCAGGATCTTGCCGATCGGGCTCTTGGGCAGCGAGTCCACGAAGCGGATCTGCTTCGGACACTTGTAGCGGGCCAGTCGCTCCTCGCAGAACGCGGCGACCTCCTCGGCGGAGGGGTACGCCCCGCTCCGGAGCACCACGAACGCGAGGACATCCTCTCCCATCAGCGGGTCCTTCATGCCGACCACCGCGGCCTCCGCCACCGCCGGATGGGCGTAGAGCACCTCCTCCACCTCGCGGGGGTAGATGTTGAACCCGCCGCGGATGATCAGATCCTTCTTGCGCTCCACGATGAAGAGAAACCCGTCCTCGTCGAGCCGGCCCATGTCCCCGGTGTGCAGCCAGCCGTCCCGCACCGTCCGCACGGTCTCCTCCGGATTGCGATAGTAGCCGACCATGACGTTCGGTCCGCGTACGCAGACCTCGCCGATCTCGCCGGCCGGGAGCGCCCGATCCAGGTCGTCCTGGATCGCGACCTCGACGCCGGGGATGGCGCGCCCGACCGACCCGATCTTGCGCGGCCCGCTCAGGCGGTGGGCCGACACCACCGGGGAGGCCTCGGTCAGACCGTAGCCCTCGAGGATCTTGCCGCCGAACTTGCGCTCGAAGGGCTCAACCAGCTCGGTGGGCAGCGGCGCCGCCCCCGAGCCCCAGACCCGCATCGAGCGGGTGTCGAAGCGCTCCGCTTCCGGGTAGTTGAGCAGGTAGACCAGCATGGTGGGCACCGCCGACATCGAGACCGCCCGGAACTCCTGGATGGTCTGCAGCACCGCCTCCGGGTGGAACCACCGAAGCAGCGCGGCCCGCGAGCCCAGGATGTGGCCGGCGTTCATCACGGTGAGCCCGTAGGAGTGCGACAGGGGCAGCACCGCCACCGCCCACTCCTCGCGATCGAGCTCGTTGAGGAGGGCGGCGGCGCGCGCGTTCGACTCGAGGTTGTCGTGGGAGAGCGCCACCCCCTTGGGCAGGCCGGTGGTCCCGGAGGTGTAGAGGATCACCGCGAGATCGTCGGACCGACGCTCCACCGTCGGAAAGGTGTCGGGCGCGCCGGCCGTCTCCGCGGAGAGCGAGCGCGTCGTGCCGTCGCCACCTCCGTCCACCAGCAGGACGTGCTCGAGCGTGGGCAGCACCCCGATCTGCCCCGCGACCTTCCAGAGCATGTCGGCCGCGGTGATCACCACCTTGGCCTCGGAATCGGCCACGATGTGGGCCACCTCCCGATCGCCCAGCAGGAAGATCACCGGCACGATGACGCCGCCACAGCGGAGGATCGCCCCGTAGCTCTGGATGACCTCGGGACAGTTCGGGAGCATCACGACCACCCGGTCGCCCGGGCCGACCCCCAGGCGTCGGAGCGCGTGGGCGAGCTGGGCTGCGGCCTGCGCCTGCTCCAGGTTGGTGTACTGGCGGCCTTCGAACGCAAGGGCGACGTACTCGCCGTACTTGTCGAGGCTCTCTTCGGCGAGGCGCGTGAGGGACATGGATCGGTCACCAGTTCGCGATGCGTTTCAAGAGGTTACCCGTATAACACGAGGATGGTGACGCGTCGCAATAAAACGCTTGGCCGGATAGCGCACCGCGTTATCTTCGAGAGCGCCGCAGTCGAATCGACATCCAAGGAGCGAGGCGATGACCAACCCCATGCAGGTGAACGAGCTGATGGCCGACCTGGCCGGTCGCACCGTGGAGACCTTCTCGCTGTGGGCCGACGCCAACCAGCGGATTCTCCGCGAGCTGGTGGACCTCTCCGCGAGCACCGCGCGGGAGGGCGTGCGACTGTACGCCGAGATCCAGTCCTCGACGCTCGAGGCGGTCAAGGAAGGACAGGCGTACATGCTGAGCCGGCAGGACGCAATACAGGACGCCCCCCGCGATCCGTTCGGGGCCCTGCAGAAGGACGCGGTCGCCAAGGTGGAGAGCGCGCAGCGCACGCTCCGGCTCTTCGAGGGCACCGCGCAGACCCTGAACCGCTCCGCGGAGCGGCTGCAGGTCACCGCCGAGCACGCCGGCCAGGAGATCCAGGCCACCTTCACCCAGATCGCCGGCAAGGTGCAGTCGCTCTACACCCCGCTCGCTTGAATTGACACGGCGTAGGGCCGACGCGGGTCGGGTTGCCCGACCTGGCCCGCGTCGCTACTTCTCGCGCTTCTTCTCGAGCCGCTCTTCGAGCGCGCGCAGCTGCTCCCGCAGCACCGAGACCTCCTCACGCAGGACGTCGGCCTCCGCGGTGTCGGCGCGCTTGTCCGACTTCACCGGCTCGGCGGCGGGCGACGCGGCGGCCTGCCACCCCGCCCGTGCGGCCCAATCCCGCAGCACCCGATCCGCTTCGCGCTGGCTCGTCATCAGCCCCTCGAGGCTCGAGCGGAGCGACTTCTGAACGAAGTCCTGCCAGGCCTCCCCGTGCTTGATGAGCTGGTGCAGGAACCCGGTGGGGAGCGTCGCGCGGTGGTTCCGCTCGTTCTCGAGGATGATCTGCGCGAGGGTGACCGACGTGAGGTCCTCGCCGGTGGAGACGTCCACCACCGAGATCTCCCGGCCGGCCCGGATCAGCTCCTCGAGCTCCTCGAGCGTGACGTAGCGGCTCTCCTGCGTGTCGTAGAGCTTGCGGTTGGAGTAGCGCTTGATGACGTACGCCATGATCGAA
>Ga0070698_100001395_pt1 | contig 26757 bp, 24 predicted proteins | sample KBSK1502metaG_FD_65477 | JGI IMG/M metagenome (GOLD analysis project Ga0070698, IMG submission 65477) | Corn, switchgrass and miscanthus rhizosphere microbial communities from Kellogg Biological Station, Michigan, USA - KBS K1-50-2 metaG | ecosystem: Host-associated > Plants > Roots >... | reverse complement strand
ACTCTACTTCTGTCACGTGCTCCTCGCTCGGATCAATGAACGAGCGGGCACACTTACCCGGGGATAAAAGTGTTACCCATGTTCCCGGAATACTCTGTTACCTATGTCCCCGGTTGCTCAGGAACGGCGACCCGGCGCGGGCGTGAGTGAGGATGCCAGCAATGAACTCACTCTTGGCCTCGGAATACGCTTCGCGATCGGTAGCGTACCGCGACGCGAGATCCTGCTTCAGCGTCGCATACGCAGCTGCGGCGGTCGGATTGGCGCGAAGGTAGTCGCGGAACACGAGTTGATCTTGCCAGAAGGAGCTCCCCGGGATCACGCAATGAACATGATGCGTTCGAGGTTCGGCGAGTGGTTTCCGGAAGTATCGCCGTTGCGGCAATTGAGCCTCGTGCGCTGGGACATACTCGTATCCCTGTGCGCGGAGACTCTCGATTTGGCCCTCGGCCTCCGAAAGCGCAGCAACTCCAATCATAATGTCGATGACTGGCTTGGCGGACAATCCAGGGACGGCGGTGCTCCCAATGTGCTCAATGACGGCCTTCGTTGACGCAAACGTCTCCTCAAGCCGCGCGCGTTCCTGCTCGAACTGCCGCGGCCATTCGGGATGGTAAGGCACGATCACAACAGGCGTTTTCATGACTTGGTTCGTGTGGCCTAACGCCTTAGCTAAGCTGCAATGGATTCAAATAAGAGCGGCGGCGTAGCCGGCCCAAGTCAATAGCGATCCTTTGTCAGCTTCAGCGTTCGTTAGCTGGCGATTCGGCGCCAGGAGCCGTCTCGCTTTGGCGATTTTGCCATACGGCCTCGTGGGTCATGGCCACAGCCGACAACAGGTGCACAGCGGGCGGCCCACGCGGCGTTCCGGATTCAAGCTTCTGCGCGGCCCAGCCGTGGGCGCGGTTGGTGACCCACTAGGCTGGTCCGCGTCAGACTGCACCCGCTGGGTGGGACCGGCCGACGTCTAGCGACGGCAGCCGTTGCTTATCGCGGTCGCCATCCACTCCGCGTCTGATCGATCGAAGCCTTCGATTTGATATCTATTGCCGATGATCGCGGCGGCGATTCGAGGCGTGCCGTGGACCTTCCCGTCGACAACAAGGGCCAGGTTTCTGCCGACGTGCTGTTGGGTGACTTCATGAACGCGCTTCGCCGCATCATCGGTCACTGTGAAGTTGAGAACCCATTCGCCCTCGGTCAGGGACGCGGTGGCGCTGGTGATATCGCCGGTAGCCACCAGGGGAGTGCGAGAGACGAGGATCGTAGTAGTGTCGTTCAGGGTGACGGTCTTGGTGGAATCCGTCTGCGTATCCGCCACCACGCTCATTTCGATGGCGGGGCATCGCGCGCCTGCCTCACGGCCTGTGGTGGCGCACGCGAGACATAGACAGATCATCAGCGACAACAGAGTGTGAACGATTACAAAGGGTGGCTTGCGGTCCCTGCGGGGGGTCACGCAAGACCGCCTGCGAAATGACTCGTACATTGTGCGCTCCAGTCTGAGAGATCTGACGTGAGAGATTCACTGCCGCGACGTGTTCGCGTACAGTGCGATGCGCGGCACGCGAGTGCCTGCGATCGTTCCGTCTGACTTCAGGCCTGGAACGGAGGTGGTCGGGCGGCTTGGTCCGTCGTGCGCTCGTACGAGCACAACGACACGGAATCGCGAGTCGGCGCCGGCGCGGACTGAACTCGGCGGTCATGCAGGCTCGCTTCGGATGCCAACAGCTGCGGCCGCGCGGTATCGACGTCCTTCAGCTCGGGCGTCGTCTCGGGCGTCGTCGGCAGCAGCGCACTATGGTTCGCCGCCGCGATACCTGGGTGCGAGCTGTGACGCCTGTGCACCGAGATACCCGCGCGTCCGATCGTGTCGCTCGGCAGAAGCAACAGGAACGCCACGGTAAGCAGGCGCATCAGGATACGAGAAGATGCCGTCGACATGTCTGCGGTTGCGCGTTGACCAACTGCTCGAACGTAGGTGGGTCAGCTCCACCGATCAAGCGCCAGCTAACGCTAACTAGACAGACCGTCAGCTAACCGGTTAAGGCGGTCACTCATAAGCGCTCCGCACAGGCCGTGCGAAATGAAATGGCCGGACCAGCACCAAACGATTTATTGCCGGTCTGCATAATCCACTCTGTTGTTGCGAACAGCAATACATCCGCACTTCTAAGACCCCGTCCTAGACCGGATCCACAGATGTCCGGTCGAGACGTCACGCAAAGGTTGGCGTTTGGATCTGGTACTGGTTCAACAAGTCGGGTGATGTTCGCCACCATCCAGAATCCCAACAAACCATCAGGCGGGCGAGATGGCTAGCACGCGCAGTGGACTCCCGCTTCCGTTCACAATCTTCAGCGGCGCGGCGATGACAACCGCGCCGGTCGGGGGCAGCTGGTCCAGGTTGCGAAGGCTCGCGAGGCCAAACTTCCCAGCGCCGTGCATGATCGTATGATTCGGGAATGGCGGGTCGAACATCCCCGCCTGCCCCGCGTCTGTTCCCACGGTCTCGACGCCGACGCCCAGAACGTCGCGCTCCCGCGCGAGAAGCTCCGAAGTGGACTTGTCGAATCCTGGGCTGTGTGGACCATCGGGTCCGACATTCAGGAACGATTTGGCATCATTCCGCTTGCTCCAGTCCGTGCGCAGCAGCACCCACGAGCCGGCAGGAATCTGGCCGTGCGCAGCCTCCCACGCGGTTACGTGCTCCGGCATGAGCAGGAAATCGTTGTTCTTCGCGACCTCCGTCGTCACGTCGATCACGCACGCTGAACCCACGAAGCGGCTTACCGGAATCGTATCGCAGGCGTTGTTCGGAAGATCCTTGCCGGTGATCCAGTGCACCGGTGCATCAAAGTGCGTCCCGGTGTGCTCGCCCATGTGCAGCACGTTCCAGTACCAGGCCGGTCCCTTGTCATCGAAGCGTGATATGACTTCCATCGTCACGCCCGGTGACGACCCGAACTGCGGTGGCAGGCCAATGACCGGCGTGTCCGGACCGAGCGGCTGCGTGAGGTCCACGATCCTGAGCGTGCCGGCATTCAGCTCGGCGACGAGTTGTGTGAGCACCGACATCGTTAGGCTCCGTGCTTGAGGCTCTGGAGGTGACGCTGGAACTGGTACCGGTTCTCGAGAAGCGACAGGTCGGTGACGAACGCCGCCGGACCAACCGCCTCTACCTTCGCGACGAGCGTCGTCAGGTCGTCAGCCCTCAACGCCTCGGCGAACGCAGTCGTGAACTCGTCAGGCGTTCTGGCCATCGCGGTCCGCGGGACACCTGCACCCTTCGCTATCGCCGCCAGGTCAGTTCCCGTAGACGTTGCCGTTGGGAATCCTCCCACCGACAGCAGGCTCTCGTTGTCGAACACCACGTGAACCAGGTTGCGTGGGCGATAGCGGGCGAGCGTCGTCAGGCCGCCCAGGTTCATCAAGACGGAGCCGTCGCCATCGAGTACAATCACCTTGAGCTCCGGACGACAGAGGGCGATCCCCAATCCGACGGACGACGCGATGCCCATCGCGTGCTGCAGGTAGAAGAAGTTGGCGCGATGCCCAAGTCCCTGCAGCTCGGCGGCTACCGCACCCATGATCGTGACCACCACGCGCCCCTCCGCCTCGAGCTCCGCGTAAATGGCGCGCATCGCGTCGACGCGTTTCACGCGTCCTCCCACATCAGGTCGCGACCGAGCAACAATGCCACCGGGCGACTCGCGGAGTGCGCCAGCGTTTGGGCCTTGGCAATTCTTTTCGCGACCTGATCGCCAGCATCGAGCCGGTCGGTGGGGATCCGCAACGCGTCGAGCACGTGCGTCGTCACCAGGCCACCCTCGGTCTGCCATGGGTCACGCTCGCCGAATTCTCCGCGCGCGCTGATGAGCATGAGCAGGGGGATGCGATACAATTGCGCGCAGGACACGATGCCGTTTACGCTCGCCAGGAATCCGTGATTCTGCATCAGCATCGCCGACTTCACTCCAGCGAAGTGGGCCCCGGCCGAGATCCCAACCCCTTCCTCTTCTTTCGCCAGGCGAACGAGCGTCATCTCCGGATCGTCTTCGGCCATGCGAATGAGGTGCACGAGCCAAGTCTCGGGCAGCGCCGAGACCACACGAACGCCCACGCCCTTGAGCGCGTCGTAGATGATGCGCGAGCTGGTGACGGAGACTGGCATGCTCCAATGAAAGACCGCTGCAATCAGCCGGTATCCCGCTTCGTTTCAGACGCCGGCAATTGTACCAAAGACTGACGTCATCAGCCACCACACGCCGACCGAAAGTATCGCCGCCGGAATCCCGAACCGTATCCAATCGAAGAGCCACGCCGGCACCGGGGCTCTTCGCCCTCCAGCGCTTTGGGACATCAAACCGGTGCAAGGATCGCCCGATCGTCAGGATGACCATTAGCGGTTCGAACGTCTGCCCCCCGATCGGAAGAGGAGGTTCCCAGACACTTGACATGGGCCGGACAATACTTATCATAGCAAGTGTTGTTGCAGCAACCGGACCTCTTGCACAACAGACCCGTGGTATCAACGAAGCAACCCACCCGGAAAACGCCCAGCGCCGTCCAGAGCGAGATTCGGCAAAGCAAGCCTTTTCGCTCGATGGCGCAGGAGGCGACGATCGCGTTGCTACGCACCGCGTCGATCGTGAGCCGGGCTTTGGCAAGGGTGGTCGAGCCGTTGGGCCTGAGCCTGGCACAGTACAATGCGCTGCGGATCATCCGCGGAGCCGGGACCGGCGGGATTCCGACGCTGGCGATCCGCGAACGCATGATCGAGGAAGGCACCACGATCACGAGACTGCTCGACAAGCTGGAGGACGCCGGGCTCATTCGACGGGAACGCAACTTTCCTGATCGTCGGCAGGTCCTGTGCTTTGCGACCAACGCGGGTCGAAAGCTGCTGGATATGCTGGATCCGCGGGTCGACTCGGCCGACGAGGAATCGGTCGCGTCGCTGAGCGAATCGCAGCTCGAGCGGTTCATCGAGTTGCTCGATGCGGTTCGCCAATCGACCGCTGAACGCGGTGCGGCGCGAACTGCATCGGCGTCATCCCGGGCGCCGCGATGAAATGTGCGCCCACTTCTGATATGATTGATAGATGCTCTGCTAACTATTGTGCTAGCACTTACCATAACGAGGTTACACTCATGTTTCGTAAACTGATCTTCACGGACGCCGACCACGGTGCCCTCACTGCCCGCGTCATGCTCGGCACCATCATGCTGCCACACGGCCTCCAGCACGCCCTCGGGCTGTTCGGTGGCCACGGCTTCAGCGGCACGCTCGGCTGGATGACCGATACGTTAGGTTTCCCCGCTCCGCTCGCCGCGTTCGCGATCCTCACCGAACTCATCGCCCCATTTGCGCTCATTACAGGACTCGGCGGCCGCCTCGCTTCGCTCGGCATCGTCAGCATAATGGCTGGCGCGATCCGTACGCACGCGCCTGATGGATTCTTCATGAACTGGTTTGGCGCACTGCCGGCCGGCGCCGAGGGCTTTGAGTATCACCTGCTGGCGATCGGCCTCGCCGCGGTCGTCACGCTGAACGGCAGCGGTGCGCTTTCGCTCGACCAATGGCTGACCAACCGCTTCGCACGCACTACCACCACCACCACGTGGGTCCCCAGCACCACCATGGCCCCGAACGGCCGGCGGGCTGTGTAGTACATCCGACGCACTCAACTCATTTCGACCACCTGCTGAGTCCCGACCATGTCGACGGAGACCGACCGGCATCAGACACCGGCAACCGTACCGAAGACCGACGTCAGCAGCCACCACACGCCGACGGAAAGTATTGCCGCCGGTATGCCGAATCGAATCCAATAGAAGAGCCACGCCGGAACGGGTTGGCCGCCCTCCCCCGCCAGCGCCTTCAATGCCGCTGAGCGATTCACGCACCAGCCTATGGTTATGACCGCCATGAGCGCGCCGAGTGTTTGCATTCCCGAGCCGAACGTAAGGTCCCAGGGGACAAAGATGGCGTTGTTGATGGAGGGAGGGATCGCCAGCAGGAAGACCACGCCGGCCATGATCCACACCGCGCGCTTTCGGTCGATTCCCGTGTTGTCGGTGACTCCGGCAACCAGAACCTCGAAGGCCGCTACGTCGGAGAGATAACCAGCGCCAAAAAGGCCGGCAAAGAACAGGAATCCGAAGAACCACCCCAGCGGAATGGTCGCGAACACGTCAGGCAGCGTGGAGAAGATGAGGGCCGGGCCCGATGACGGTTCCATCCCGAGCGCGATGATGGCTGGGATGATCGCGAGCCCGGCCAACAGCCCTGACCCCGTGTCCCCGATCGCCGTCCACACCGCGTTGGCGCCGAGTGGCTCGTCCGCGCTGAGGTACGATCCGTACACGACCATGAAGGTGCCGCCGAGCGAAAGCGAAAAGACGGCCTGGCCAATCGCGGCCACCACCACTTTGGCGTCGATGTCGGCGACATTGAACTTGAGGATGTACCAATCCACACCGGCCATCGCGCCGGGAAGCGTGAGAGCGCGCGCGACAAGAATCAGGAGCACGATCAGGAGCGCCGGCATGACGATCTTGCTCGTCGCCTCGATGCCCGATCGCAGGCCTTTGCGCAGAACGATGGCGCAGCTCAGGATCACCGCCGCCGTGCACCCCATCTGCAGCAGGAACGACGTGAGGTTGAATCCCTCGTCAGGCGGCAGGATGGCAGCTGGGTTGATCGAGGGAACAGCAGCTGCAGCAAGCCCCGCCAGCCCGTAGTAAAGCACCCAGCCGACGACCGCCGTATAATACGCCGTGGCCGCGCAGACAACGAAGAAGAAAAACCAACCGACCGCGCGGCCGAACGGCAACCCTCCCCCGGCAAACGCGCCGACCGGCCCACGCCGCGTGTGCCTGCCTAACGCCCACTCGGCCATCAGTCCGGGCACGCCAATCCCGAGCGATATGAGCGCGTACAATACCACAAACGCCGCACCGCCGAACTTCCCGACCATATATGGGAACCGCCAGATATTCCCCAGGCCAACGGCGACGCCAATCATCGTCATCAGCGTTCCGAACCGGGAGGTAAACGTCTCGCGCACGGGCAACGTCATCAGGGTTCGCCCCGGGCAAGCTCGGCGAGGAGATCGAGCCCAGTGTCGATGTCGTCGAGTGTGTTGTAGAAGTGCGGCGCCAGGCGGATCACCGGGCCCCGCGCGGACGGCAGCACGCCGCGCGCTCGCATCGCTGCTTCGATCGCGTGCGAGTCGTTGACAAGGAAGGCGGTGTTGGCGGTCTTGTGCGCGATGTCGGATGTGCCGTGTTGCGTCAGGCCGCGATCGCGGCCGCCATCACGAAGTCGTGCCGACAGCACTTCGTGCCAGGAGCGGATTTTGTCGACGCCAACGCTGCTGATCATCTCCATGCCGGCACGGGCGATGTACGCGTTCATGACCGGCGGCGTTCCGCTGTCGAATCGGCTTGCACCGGCGGACCAGTCGAGTTGTTTCACATCGAAGGCAAAGGGGTTAGCGCGGCCGAACCATCCCGTAACCGTAGGCTGAAGTCGCTCGGCGACTTCGGCCTTCACGTACAGGAAGGCGATCCCCGGCACGCCCATGAGGTACTTGAGGTTGCCCGATGCGAGAAAGTCGACACCGCTCTCCCCAACGTTGACCGGCATCGCCCCCAGCGCCTGATACGCATCAGTGAAGACCAGAGCGCCCGCGGCATGGGCGCGCGAAACGATCTGGCCAAGGTCCTGCTTGAATCCGTTCACGTAATATCCGGAGCACGCGGCGACGAGCTTCGTGTCGTCGTTGATCGCCGCATCGTAGTTGGAGAGATCAATCACGCCATCGTGCATCGCGACCCACGACACCTCTGCACCTCGACTCTCTTGTGCGAGCCAGACGTGTCCGGTGGTCGGGAATTCCATCTCGCTCACGACAATGCGACGTTTACTCCACGTGAAGTCGAGCGCACTGGCGACGGCGCTCGTCGCCTCGGACACCGAGCTGAATACCGCGATGTCTTCGTGATGGGCTCCGATGAGGGAGGCAAACGCTGATTTGGCGAGCCGCACTTCCTCCATCCACGCGTCCCAATCCATCCCGGTCCTGTTCCACGACTCCAGATATCGGTCGGCGGCCGCGCGCGTTAGGTCGGTTTGCGGACCCTGCGAGCAGTTATTCAGTGGAATACAGGACGCCAGCAGCGGGATGCGGCGCCGCAGCGCTTCGATGTCGTAGCCGGGTTCAGGCACCGGCATACATTACCCGCGGGACGACCGGCCGGCGATACGGCGCGCTGCCCCCGATTGAACTCCGCGGCGGACTTCTCCCCGGAGCGCAGCGCTCACGGTAGGTTGGAGGACCATGGCCTTTTCGTCCGACATCCGCATTCCTCTCCGTGGGCTGGCCAGGAATCACCGGCATCCGAACCGGACTCGCGGCTCGGTTACCAATGCGAGGATGTAGACCTTCAGTCTGTCAACGCCGGGCGATCGCGATTCGCATGTAGGCTCCGCGCTCGACGTTCGCTCTGCCCTGGGCAATCCGCACGTTCCAGTCGGCCATGCCGGAATCCTCGATGACGACAAAGCCAACGGACCTCAGGTCGGCGGCCATCTCCACGGGGGTCCACGCGCTGATTTGCGGCTCACCGATCAACCGGAACATCAGCCTAGCAAACAGTCGCTGATGATTCGTGTGGTAGTTCACGATCAGGGTCGACCCGGGAGCGCTCCTGGTGGCGATGGCGGCGAGGGTCGCGCGCATGGCGTCGCGAGTCAGGTACATGACCACGCCTTCCCAGATCCAGCAGGTGGGTGTCGACCGATTATGTCCGGCGCGCTCCAGGACAGCGTCGAGCGACTCTCGTTCAAAGTCGATCGAGACGAAGGTGACGTTTCCTGGGGATGGAGGGAGTTCGCCCAGGTGAGCGCGCTTGTCGCCCTGCGTAGCCGGATGGTCGACCTCGAAGAAGTTCACTCCGGCCAGTTCGGGCATGCGCCAGGCGCGCCCGTCGTAACCGGCGCCGAGTATGACGACCTGCTTCGCGCCGGCGGCGATCGCGTCGCTGACTGCCGCGTCGATAGCGACGGTGCGGAGAGCCATCATGTCCGCCATCGCACGCGCCATTTCGGTCCGGAAACCAGGTTTCCCCTCGCGAGCGGAATTCCTGGCCATGTCGAGCCTCTGCTTGCCCTTCTCGCTGAGAAAGACGCGTGCCGTCGGGTCGCGGAAGTCCGCGAGGTGCGACAGGCCGGCATCGGCCATGGCACGGCCGAGCGCGACGAAATGAGCGGTCCGGCTCGGGCGCTCAGCCTTCACGGTCGGGTGGGCTCAACACGACAACGGCACCTCGGTTACGACTACTCGTTAGGCCGACACGCGCGCCGCAGACGTGCGCCTGAGTGACCGCCCGCGGCGGCGAAACGCCAAGATGCAGGCGATCACGCTGCCAGGCAACACGAGCGCACTCGCGACGACGGCGAGTCCCGCGACAGCTTGGGGCGGTGCGAACGTCGGATCCTGTGTGGCCCCGGGTACGTAGGGCGGCATCCGGCTGAGGTTGAACAGAAACCAGGCCGCAGACCAGCCGAGGGCGAGAATCGCCAGCACGGTGTAGATCAGCACGCGGCGAATACGCGTCGTGCTTCGATGAACCAGACCTGCCGCCGCGTGACCAACTACCGCAGGCGGGATCCAGAAGCCGACGAGGAGAACCAGGCTTGGGAGGCGATCAGGGATGGCTACCATTATCGCTTCAGGATGAAGTGATCGCCGCCCATATCGAAATGGAGTTCAGAAGGTGGTGCAAGCTTGGACATATGACTGAGCGGACTGGGTGAAGCCGCGCGGCGCGTGCGAGCAGAGCGGCGCGTGAGATGCGAAGTACTTTGTACAATAAAGGCCAGACCAGGCAAGTCAACCGCATTCATATTGAGCCGTCGGTTCCGACTCTTTCACGGAGCGTTGTATGCACCGCCAGAAACACCCTTTCGCAGGAGTCGTCGCTTTCGCGTGGGTCATTGCCGCGTGCGCAAAGAGTGACGGTGGCGCCGGCAGCGCGACCGCATCCGCACCACCGGTCGTCGACCACGCGGCGGAGGAACGCGCGATCCTCGCTGCCGATTCCGGTTGGATGCGGCACGTCGTGTCGAAGAATGTTGACTCGTTGATGACCTACTATGCTCCAGACGCCGTCTCCTACGGCTTCGGCGCTCCGGCGTCCGGAACGGACGCCATTCGGGCACTCTACACGGAGATGGCGAAATCCACCGTCGCCGACACGAAGATCGTGAGCAACACGATCAGGGTCGCCGACGACGGGATGATGGCGTTCGATCACGGGACATATTCCATGAGCATGACGCCTCCGGGCGGGAAGCCGGCGCCGCAGATGGGTGCGTATCTCAACGTATGGAAAAAGATGGACGGCCAGTGGAAACTCGTGGCAGAAATGAGCACACCGCTTCCGGCCGAGAAGAAGTAGACCAGCCGAGTCCCCATCTGCTACTCGCCGCGGAGAGCTGCCGCCCTGCGCCGAACGAGGCGCCCGGCGGCGCCTAACACGCGCGGCAGTCGGGCAAAGCGCTCACCAGGTCGCCCGGGGAGCGTACCAGAACATGGCGCCTCCGATTCCGGCTTTCAACAGGCCGTCGATCAGCCAGAAGGCCACCCACGGAGTCGTCCTGGCGCGCAGGCCCACGACCGCATTCACCACCGACAACAGGCCCAGAAGCACAATGAGGGGACCAAAGACCGGAGCCATCACCAGGAAATGTGCGCCAACGACGAGCAGAATCGACAAGATCCTCTGGCGTTCGGCTGCGGCTCGCAGTCGACTCCCCAGCCAGCCAACGGCGATCATCTCGACGAACACGGCGACCATCAGCATTTCGAGCTGGAATGCGGTCGGTCGGCCGAGGGGCGCAGTCAGGCGAATCGCAGTGAGCGCCACAACGGCGGTCGCAATGATTACGCCTGCTATGAACGATGCCCACAAACGTCGCCGAGCCACAACACCGAGCATGATTGACAGACCAACGAGCAGGAGGAACAGTCCCCCGCCCCGAATCAGCGGAAACGGATGCGACGCCAACAACTGCGAAGAACTCACCAGCCCAGCGGCAGGTCCGGCGGTGTCGTCAGGCGGCACTGGGGGGCCGCGAAGTAACGGTTCGTTCAGTCGGGGAAGCGCCTGCAATGTGCGCAATTCCATGTCGAAATACGGTTGTCCGCCGCGGTGGATCATGATCTTTCGAAACCAACGCACGCCATTGGACTCGATGGTCCCCTCGAATCGAATGTCCTGGCGCTCGACTGGGCCGGAGTCGGCGGCGAACGTGGTGCGCATCCGCACCACTCGAGCATCGCGGTCGAAATACATCGTCACGGGCAGGCGTCCAGGGCTCTCCACCAGCAAACCAGTATTGCCGGCAGAGTCGGGAACGACGCGCGTCAGCCGGACACCGGGCGCCTCGAGCGAAACGAGACGGAGCAGCGCGTAGAGGTAGAACTGATGCCGTTCCTCCGTCAGGATGGCGTTAGGCATCGCGGTCATCTGTGAGTCCCGCTGCATCCACCCGCGTGTGCCGGCAACGATCAGCCGGCGGGTCGAGCGTGGGCCCTGGACAGAATCGTAGGTGGCAACGACCGCGCTGTCGGGCGGCTGGACGCTCCACGTCCCCAGGATCGTGATGTCACGACCAGGTACGTGAATCACGGCGTGCCCTTGCCACTGCAGCGCCGGAGACGCTTCGACGCGCGCCCTGCCGCCCGCGGCCTCGATCGCGCGTTGCACAAGCGCTTCGGGCCTGTCCTGACCCCGTACCGACGCCAGCGGTGCCAGGAGGACAAGCGTGCAGCATCCGCACAGCGAGCGGCCGCACGAAAGCTCGATCACGGTGGGCGCCTCCGGCGCGCGGACCAGGCCCGTTGTTTTTCGCCAAATGTGGAGTCCCGGTCGTTCGCTGACCTGATCCATTCCTGGTACAACGGGTTTTTTACCAGGAACGAAAGGTACCGTGGATACGTCGCGGGGTCGGTCCCGTTCAGGATCTCGAGCGTCGTCTTCAGCGCGGCGGCTGAGAACGACGTCCAGATGTGCTGTCCAAGTGCGGCGCTGGCCAGGCGTGGAGCGCCGATGTAACCGGGCCAACCTGTCGACCTGGCCGCGGCGAAACTCTCGGCGTAGGTCGAGCCAGTCAGCGATGGCGAGGAACGAAAATCAGCCGCGACGAGGTCGGGCTGCAAGTGAAGCATCATGCTGTGCTCATCGGCGCCCCCATGCAGGGAAACACCGTCCTCCTTCTTCTGCTCGGCCGTCATGACGCTCATCGCGCTACCCCAACCGCCGAGCACCGGCAAAAGGCCCCAGAGGTTTACCATCTGTCCGCCGTACGTGTCGTGAAAAAAGTCTCCTGCGTCATCGAGTGCACCGATGTGCAAGGGTGACCCGTGGACGTGCACAACCATCACCCACTTGAACCCCTGTTCCCCGAGTTCTGTCGCCAGGTCCATATAGATGGCGCGCAGCGTCGACGGGCGAACGGCGTACGTACCCGGAAACACGAACTGTTTGCCGATCTCGTTCGAGCCGCTCGCACCGACTGACACGGGTGGAAAGACGAGCGCCGTCCAACCGGGCAGCTTCGCCACGATGCCTTCGGCGACGGCACTCGTCAGGCGCGCGCTCAGAATCCCGTCGGTGAACGCGGGAAGGTACGGACCGTGTTCCTCGAGCATCCCGCCCTCGAGGAAGACCACCGTCCGGTCACGATTGAGACTGCGGATCTGCCGGGTGTTCAAGTCTCCAACGCGCACGACCTGCGCCGAGAGCGCCGACGACAAGAGCAGCAGCAGCAGACCATGCGCGTAGTGACGGTGCATCAGAAGGCTCCTCGAACGGGAGTTTCCCCCTTACATGATCGCTCCGCCACGGACAATGATGTGCGGCAGGTTCTTGAGGAGCGTATTCAGCTTGGCAATCCGTCCGTTGACGATGCCCTGCAGTTCCTGCTGTACCGCCCCTGTCTCGGTCACCAGTTCTCCCTGCCGGCGCGCCTGGGAGTCGGTGGGCTTGGTGATCGTGCGGCTCACGGAGCCACTGAGCGATCCCACCTCTTCGCGCAACCTGGGGTACTGCCGGTAACCAAGTCCGGCGATCGGTCGCAGCAGCTTCTCGTCGCGAAGTTTCTTCAACTCCACCAGGGCGCCCTCCGCCTCTCCCAGGGCCTCGCGCTCGTTAGGGGCGTTCTTCTTGATGTTGTCGACGAGCGACGTGAGCTGGCCGATCAGATCTTCCGTCCGGTCGATGATATTGGTCACGCGTCCGCCAAGGTCGCGCAGCGTGAGTGCGAGATCGCGTTGCGCTTCCAGGTCGGCCGTGGTGACGTTGGCGCGCGGATCGAGTTCGACCGTGAGCGACTTGGTGAACTCGCGTCCGGCCAGCTGCATCTTCACCGTGAATTGCCCCGGTACGACGCTTGGAGCGCCACCACCGCGCCCACCGCGTCCACCGCCGCCGCGACCGGCTGCCGGTCCCGCGCCTTGCGCGGCTTCGGTCGCGGCCGGGTCGTACGCCAGGTCCCAGACCAGCTGGTTCACACCCGCCTCACGCGATCCGTTCCGCAGTGTGCGGATCACCTTGCCCGCCGGATCTGAGATCGTCGCGACCACCGGCTGTTGGCTGGCTGCCTTCAGGTAGTACTGGATCACCGCGCCGTTAGGCGGATTGTCGCCGACCCAGACCTTCTGCCCAAGGTTGCCATCGTTGGCCCACATCACCCATCGCGTCGCAGGACGGATGTCAAAGACGTACGCGTCGGCGGCCATGGCCTCGGCCATCTTCTGCAATGGGGCAATGTCGTCGAGCACGTAAATGCCGCGGCCGTGGGTCGCGATGATCAGGTCGTTGTCGCGCGGGTGCACCCACAGGTCGCGCACCGGGGCCGCCGACAGGCCGTTGCGGAGCGAATGCCAGCGTGCGCCCCGGTCCCACGACGCGAAGATCCCGAACTCGGTGCCGAGGAAGAGCAGGTTCGCGTTGCGGGGATCCTGCCGCACGACGTGCACCCAGCCGCGCCCGGGCAGGTTCCCGGTGATCCGTCGCCAGGTCTGCCCGTAGTCCGTCGTCATGTAGGCGTACGGGGTGTAGTCGCCCGTCTGCCAGTGACTCGCGGCCACAAACGCCGTCGCGGCGTCATGTGGCGAGGCGTCGACGGTGGAGATCCATGCGTTAGGCGCCAGCCCGGGCAGGTTCTTCGTCGTGTTGGTCCAGGTCTTCCCGCCGTCGCGGGTCACCTGCACGTTGCCGTCGTCGGTGCCGGTCCAGATGACGTTGGGGTCCTTCGGCGATGGCGCGATGCTCAGCAGCGTGCTGTGGAACTCAGCGGCCGTGTTGTCGGTGACGATGTCGCCGCCTGACGACTTCTGCTTGGCCTTGTCGTTGGTGCTGAGATCGGGGGAGATCTCTTCCCACGACTGACCGTAGTTGGTGGACCGGAAGAGGACGTTGCCGCCGAAGTAGACCGTGCCTGGGTTCTGCGGCGACAGCGCGATGGGCGCGTTCCAGTTGAACCGGAACTTGTGATTCTCGAGCGCATCCCCCGCCGAACCGACACGATTCGGGTCGGGGTGGATGCTGCGCTGGTCACCCGTGCGCGTGTCGGTCAGCGTGATGTTGCCGCCCTGCGACGCCGAATACACCAGCCAGGGTCGCGCGTGATCGGGAACGGCAAAGAAGCCGTCGCCGCCGCTGATGGTCACCCACGCGTTCTTGCGGTTTCCCTCCGGCGAGAGCACGCGGCTTGGCCCGCACCAGTGCCCGTTGTCCTGGAGTCCGCCGCACAGGTTGTACGGCTTCTCCATGTCATAGTTGACGTGATAGAACTGGGCGAACGAAACAGTGTTGGGAACGTCCCAGTTTCGGCCGGCATCGTAGCTGATCTGCCACCCGCCGTCGCTCCCCTCGAGGATGTATTCGGGGTCCGTCGGATCGATCCACATGGCCTGGTGGTCGCCGTGTACACCCTGGCCAATCGTGCGGAACGTGCGACCGCCGTCATCGCTCTTGTACAAGCCGCCGGACAGCGTGTAGACCACGTTAGGGTTGCGTGGATCAGCACGGAGGTCGGCGTAATAAAATGGACGGAAGTTGATGTTCCGGTCGCGGCTGACCATTTGCCACGTCGCGCCCGCGTCCTCAGTGCGCCAGAGCTCTCCTTCGTCCACCGTCTCGGTGATCATGTAGACGACGTCCGGGTTGGCGCGGTGGACCGAAACGCCGATGCGATCCATCGGCGTGCGGGGAAGCCCGCGTGTGTTTCCGGGACCAGAAAGTTTCGTCCACGATTCCCCGCCATCGCTCGACTTGTACAGCGCCGTCTCGCCGCCGCCCGACGTGAAGTACCAGGGCCAGCGCTGGTGCGTGAACATTCCCGCGTAGACGATGTTGGCGTTGTTGGGGTCGATGTCGACGTCCGAACATCCGGTCAGCGTGTTGCGGTAGAGAATCTTCCGCCACGTCTTCCCGCCGTCGGTGGTCTTGTAGAGGCCGCGATCCTCGTTAGGTCCCCACGTCCGGCCGAGCGCGCAGAGATAGACGACGTCGGGATTGCGCGGGTCGACGCGCATCCGCGGCACCTTCTCCACGTTCTCCAGCCCGGTCCTTTTCCACGTCCGGCCGGCGTCAAGCGACTTGTAGACGCCATCCCCGACTGAGGCCGAGTTTCGCGGATTGCCCTCGCCAGTAGCCAGGTAAAGGATGTTCGGGTCTGACGGGGCGATCACCACGTCCCCAATCGACGCGTTGTCCTGGTCGTCGAAGAGTTGCGTGAAGGTGATCCCGCCATTGGTGGTCTTCATCAAGCCGCCCGCCGCCGACCCGATGTAAAAGACGCTCCGGTTGCCGGGGACGCCAACAACCATGGGAATACGTCCGGCCTGATTGGCGGGACCAATGGCTCGCCATCGCAGCCTGCTGATCGCCGTCAACTCGGGCGAGTCTTTCACCGAGACCGCCGCCGCAGGCGCTCCGGAGGCGGGCGGTGCACCGGCACGTTGTGCGTTCAGTGGATGCGTCACCGAGGTCTGGAGCACCGCCACCAGGATGGTGGAGCGCGTGGCCAGTCGGGAGAAAGCCTGGTTAGTCATGGGAGCACGGAATGAGGGCACGACGCCCGTGTAGAGACTCGCTCGTGAGGCGATGGCAGCCAATCTTCGACAAGCCCGACGCGCTGGCTAGGGGGAGTGTCCCTACCGCACCCGGTCAGGAACGCAGTTTGAGCCTCGGCCCGTGACTACCCCTTTTCTTCCCAGTGGAACTTGTGCAGGAACCGATGGACCACCGGAGCGATGACCAGCCCCGTGGCCACCAGGAACACCAGGCCGGAATAAAGGGCGTAGAGCCCCGCGAAGACCTTGCCACCTTCGGTGCGGGGCGATTCGACCGGCCCCTCTCCTCCCAGCAACATGGCCGCGTTCAGGAACGCGTCGCGCCAGGGGAGGTGCTCATAGTGCATGTACCCAACGATGCCGAGGAGGAGCGAGAGGAGCAGCAGTCCCGCCGCGCCCAGGAAGTGCAACAGCACCCGGCGCGTGAAGTGTCGCTGGGAAACCGGGGGATGTTTCCTTCCCTCATACATCGATCGGCCGCCAGGTCGTGGCGCGGCTGTCGATGCCGGCAACCAGCCTAACGCGCAGCATCTCCATCCATCGAGCGAGGATCCTGGGCACGTTCTATTGCTGGCGCACTAGCACCACGGTCGTCGTGTTAAACGGCCCGGGCGGCGTGACGAGCTGTCCACCGATCATCGTCCGAACGTCGGCGCCCGTGTTCGAGAGCCACATCGTATCGCCGCTGACGCGGAAGGTGAATTTGTCGGAGCCGCCCGACATGAAGTTCGGGCTCCGCGCTACGATCGGGTGGATGGTGAGCGTGGAGTCCGCGATCTCATACGTTCCCGAGTTGGCTACGTAGGAATCGTGCGCCGCGAGTTTTTCGGCGTCGGTGACGCTATCCGCCGCGGCCAGGATCCGCGGCTGGCTGCCGGTGACGCGCATCATGCTGTAGTGCCTTTCGCCAAACAGATAGAGGCTTGGCTGCACCATCGCATTGGCTGCCGAATCCGGACCGGACGCGTTGATACTCACGATGCTCCACGCGCCTTCGAGGGGTGGCTCTGGCCCATCCATCTTTTCGCACGACGTAAGCAGGATTGCCGCGATAGCCGTGAGTGCGATCGGTGCCGCTGGGTGCCTGGGCATGAAGCTAGCTCCTCCGTTCAGGGAAACAGCGATGACACGAAGAAGGCGCTTCAGGAGCGAATAGCAAGACCTCCCCGAGCACCATCTTGTGCCAGCCAGCCGATTGTGTTGTTTCCAGAGCGCATGGCTGGCCCGGTCGAGTCTTCGATTCCCGACCTACCAGCGGCAGCCCGACTATCGTGACGTCTCTTTGGCAAAAGGTCTTGGCGCTAACGGCGATTGTCGCCGTCACAGGCGGTGCTGCTCGCGCCCAAGGCACGCGCGTCATCACCGGAATCGTTAGGGACACGTCCGGCGCGCCGATACCATATGCGAGCATCCGTCTTGATGCTCGGCTGGTCGCCACGGATGACTCGGGACACTTCCGGCTACAAGTCGATCCCACCAAGCGTCTCATCTTACAAATACGCAGGCTCGGATTTGCCCCAACCGACCTGCGTATCGAAGCGGGCACCGATACGACCGTTGTGCTGACTCTCATCCCGCTGACTCAGACCCTACCTGGAACAAAAGTCTCAGTCACCAACGTCTATCGCTCGCTCGAGCTCCACGGGTTTTATCGTCGAATGCGCGAGAAGGAATCAGGCGTCAACGCCGGACACTTCATTACCGTGGATGATATTGAGCAGAGGAAACCGCCGCGAATTACGCACCTTATCGACGGGTTAGGTGGCGTGAGAATGGTGCGCACCCAGTTCAATCAAAGGGACAATTGCCTTCGTCAGGACCCCGATTGCATCGCGCCAGCCGGTCCGAACAACTGTGCAATTACCGTATACCTGAATGGCACTCGCCTGAACCCGCTGCGCGGCCCGCGGCAGGGCGAGGCTGGTTCGGTGTCATGGGCAACTGGTATCGATGATTTGGTCGGCTGGTCGGCGGTCGCCGGCATCGAGATTTACTCGAGTGCCGGCAGAGTCCCTCCTGAGTATCAACGTCTCAGCGGTCTGTGCGGAGCGATCCTCATCTGGACCAAGTAGCGGATTCTGGAATTACCTCAGAGGGCCTCGGCGATTCGCCGAGGACTTTTTTGCTTCCTGGATCCTGAAAACGCGATAACCATGCTCCAGCCCGGTCCGAAGCACGCTCAACCGTTGATTTGATCGTGACTTATGACCTTGTGTTCGGACGTTCCTGGCAAGATGCTGCGAGTCCGCGAACGTGGAACGTCGTCGTTCGAAAACACCCACCAGGCGAGACCATTCGAGATGAAGACTTTACGCTTTTGCCTTCTGGCATTTTCAGCAATGCTCTGGGTTGGCTGTTCCGATTCACCCACAGAACTGGCATCCGATTCCGTCGACAATATCGACCTCAGCACCCTGCCGACGTCGCTGCCAGCCGACGTGATCCAACAACTACAGGCCCTCACTGCTGCCGACATCAGTTCCGTCCGCGATGCCATCACGGCCCTTCCTCGCAACGTCGTCCACAGCGAAGGAAATCGCACGGCGATGCTCGCGCGCCTGGATAACATCGAGAGGGAAATCGCCCGCGGTAACATCCAGCAGGCGATGCAACACCTGCAGAACCTGCGGAAGTGGGTCGACGGCTGCTCCAGTGCCAGCGACAAGCCGCAAGGCAACGACAAGCTCAAGGACTGTGCAGCGCAGTTGAGCATACGTGCCCACATCGACGCCGTGATCGACATGCTGATCGACAAAGTTGATACGACGCCGACCGTGACCATCAACCAGGGCGCAGCACAGGCGGACCCGACGAGCGCGAGCCCTATCGTCTTCACCGTTACGTTCAGCGAGCCGGTCTCAGGGTTCGCCGACGCCGACGTGTCGTTCACCGGATCGACCGCTGGCGGCACGCTTGCAGCCTCTGTGACCGGAAGCGGAGAGAATTACACGGTCTCCGTCTCAGGCATGACGACGAGCGGTACCGTGGTCGCTTCGATTCCCGCAAGCGCGGCAGCCGACGCCGACGCCAACCCGACCGGCGCTTCAACATCCACTGACAACACGGTCACGTTCAATAGTCCACCGCCAACGGTGACCATCAACAGCGCCGTGGGTCAGCCAGATCCCACGACCGGCGGCCCAATCGCCTTCGTCGTGACCTTCAGCAAACCGGTGACGGGCTTCACTGCGGCCGACGTGTTGTTCACCGGTTCGACCGCCGGCGGTACGCTCGCCGCCGTGGTGACCGGCACTGGCCCCGTGTACGACGTCGCCGTGACCGGGATGACGACCAGCGGAACGGTCGTCGCCACGATACCAGCTGGTGCGGCCACTGATGCCGGCAGCCAGCCTAACGCCGCGTCGACCAGCACGGACAACTCCGTGCAGTTCGCGGCCGGCCCACCCACCGTGACCATCAACCAGGCCGCCGGACAGGTGGATCCGAGTAGCGCTGCCTCCATCACGTTCACGGTTCAATTCAGCGAACCGGTGACCGGATTTACCGCGTCGGACATCGCGTTCACCGGATCGTCGGCTACCGGGACATTGGTCGCGGTCGTGTCCGGGACAGGTCCGCTGTACACGGTGACCGTCACGGGAATGACCGCAAGCGGAACGGTCGTCGCGTCCATCCCCGCTGCTGCCGCAACGGACGGCGACGCCAACCCGTCAGCGGCGTCGACCAGCACAGATAACACCGTGAACTGGATCAAGCCGTAGAGAATATGGGATAAGCGGCTTCCTGGATTCAGAAGGCCTCGGCGATAGTCGCCGAGGCCTTCGTGTTTGTGGCTCTGAAAGACACAGGTTACAGGGGCAAACGCCCGCCGACTCTTCCGTCGGCGGCCGATTTGCGCAATTCTCTTCTGTGGCGCCGGCCGAACCGGCGCTTTTACCCACTCCCGCACGCCCGCCAGAACTTGAGCTCCACCATCGATCGTCTGGCGCGCTTTCTCGCCGACCGGTACCGCATCGAACGCGAGCTCGGCCAGGGCGGCATGGCCATCGTGTACCTGGCGCACGACCTCCGGCACGACCGCAAGGTTGCCGTCAAGGTCATGCACGCCGAGCTGGCCGCCGCGTTAGGTGCTGACCGTTTCCTTGCCGAGATTAGGGTCACGGCAAACCTGCAGCACCCAAACATCCTCCCGCTGCTCGACTCGGGACTCGTGGGGCCAGCGCCGGGCGCCGCGCGAGGGGCCGCGGACACACACCCTCCAGATCCTGCGGGCGGCGTCCCGTACTACGTCATGCCGTACGTTCCCGGAGACTCACTCCGCCATCGGCTGGACCGTGAGCGGCAGCTCCCTCTCGGTGAGGCGCTGACGATCACCAGGGGGGTCGCCGCCGCGCTCGGTCATGCACACAAACAAGGCGTCATTCACCGCGATATCAAACCCGAAAACATCCTGCTCCAGGACGGCCAACCGGTCGTCACCGATTTCGGCATCGCGCTGGCGGTCAGCGCCGCCGGTGGCCAGCGGCTAACTCAGACCGGACTGTCGCTCGGCACACCGCACTACATGAGTCCCGAACAGGCCATGGGCGAGCGGCATATCGATGCCCGAACGGACGTCTATGCGTTAGGCGTCGTGACATACGAGATGCTCGCCGGAGAGCCGCCGTTCACCGGGCCGAACTCGCCGGCGGTGGTCGCCAAGGTGCTGACCGAGAGGCCCCGGCCACTTGCCACGGTGCGCGATACTGTGCCGCCGCACGTGGACGCCGCCGTCCAGATGGCCCTGCAGAAGCTCCCGGCAGACCGGTTTTCATCGGCAGCCGAGTTCGTGGCGGCGCTCGCCACGCCGGAATTCGCCGCGCCGCCACCACGTATTGCTCGGTCCGACGGCCGTCCGGTCGGCCAGCTGCTGTTCCGGGTTCGCGCTATCGCGCCGTGGTTCGTGGCCACGGCGGCCGTCGCCGTCGTTGCATGGTCGCTCCAACGGCCGCCGCCTGATGTCGACCGAGAGCAATGGGACCTGGTCGCGCCCGACAGCGCACCGATCCTGGGCGACGACGAGCGGAACGCCTACTTGGCACCGGCGATTTCGCCGGATGGATCCCTGCTGGCGTACACCGCCGCGCGCGACAGCTCCACGATGCTGTACATCACGCGACTGGGGACCGGCGAGACGCGCGCGCTGCCGGAGACGCGTGGCGGATACGCACCGTTCTTCGCCCCCGACGGACGTCGGCTTGGCTTTCTCACGGAGAACCAGATTCGCCTCGTCGACGTCGAAACCGGAAAAGTCACGGTCGTACGCGAGGGTGTCGATGCTTACATGGGAACGTGGACGGCGACCGAGCGGATCGCGTTTCTGGACGACGGTGGCTACGGATGGTTCGACGCCGACGGAAGCGGCCAGGTGAGGAGACTCACGCCGCACCCGCGCGTCGACATCGGGCGGCCATGGCCGGGCATTACCGCACTTCCTGGTACCGACCAGGTCCTCGTCGGCGACTTCGCTCTTCGCATCGCGGTTGTGACATTGTCCGACGGATCGGTGCGCTACCTAACGACCGGCGAAGCATCTCCGACGCCTCCGCCCTTAGAACGTTCCATCACAGGCGTGTGGGCACGCTTCGTCGCTCCACATCACATCGTGATGTGGAGGCCCGGCGCCAAGCTTCTCGCGGTGCGCTTCGACCCCGGGAGCCTCCGTGTCACGGGCAAGCCGGTCGAGGTGATGCGTGGAGTGCGCGTCAACGTCGCCGGCGTGTCACCGAGCGGCACATGGGCGTATCCGCCGCGCCTCGCGGCTGGCGGCAGCACGCTCGCACAGCTTGGACCGGCGGGTATCACGCGCGCATTTCCGCTCCCGCCACGTCGCTATCAAGGCGTGTCGTTGAGCCCCGACGGTCGGCACGTCGCGATGCGGCTCATGTCGGAAAGCGGTCGTGAGATGGCCGAGGCCTACGATCTGTCGCGGAACGCGGCGCTCGCCGCGCGAATCGACGCCGATATCACGTGGGCGCCGCAATGGAACCAGACTGGACGACACCTCTACGCCGCGAATGCATCGGGCGTCGTCTATCGGCGGGAGATCAACACACGCCGGCAAGACTCCACGATCGTGCCGCTCAATGCCGACGAAGTCTTCGAGTTCGATGGCGTCGTGGGCGAAGACACGGTGGTCGCCACCATTGGTCATGCCGGCGACCGCGACATCTTTCTCGTTCCCTTTCGCGACCCCCGGCAACGGATACCTCTCGTACAGCGCGACGGGGACCAGTTCCAGAGTGTCGTCGCGCGCTCGGGACGTTGGCTGGCGTACCTGGAGGTCGATGGTGGAACTGCGGGGTTGATTGTCGAGCCACGGCCGGCAACCGGCCAGCGGCAGCGCCTCGACGTCAATACCGGCTATGTCTGGGACGACGACGGGCAGTTGTATTTTGTGTCCGGCGGGTTCGTGAACCGCATCCAGTTCAGCGTGACACCGAACGGAGTGATGGCCACCCCACTGTTGCGAGTGATGAGTGGCAGGCTGCTCGGCGGTGAGGAAGGTCGGCCCTTTGTGCCGATCGACAACGGACGTTCACTCGTGGCGCTGATTGCGGCGAGTCCACCAGTTGCGCACCACCTGGTCGTCGTGCGGCGATGGGGCCGGGAGCTGGAGCGCCTGGTCAAGTGACCGTCACTCCAAATTGCTTGTTTTTGCGTGAATGGCTGATGCGATCGTCGTAGGCGCCGGATTATCCGGCCTGGTCGCCGCGGTTGAAATCGCGGCTGCCGGGCGGCGCGTCATCGTTCTCGATCAGGAACCTCGCCAAAGTCTTGGTGGCCAGGCGCACTGGTCGTTCGGTGGACTGTTTTTCATCGACTCGCCTGAGCAGCGCCGGCTTCGCATTCACGATTCACTGGAACTGGCGCGCCAGGACTGGTTAGGCGCCGCGGGCTTCGACCGGCCGGAGGATCACTGGCCGCGCCAGTGGGCCGAGGCCTATCTCGAGTTCGCCGCGGGCGAGAAGCGCGCGTGGTTACATGGCCTCGAAGTTCGATGGTTTCCCATAGTCGGTTGGGCCGAGCGTGGGCGGAACTCAGTACCGCGTTTTCACGTGACGTGGGGAACCGGTCCGGCAGTGCTGGCGCCGTTCATTGCGCGCGCGCGTCGGGCGGAGGACAATGGCCGGATCGAGTTCCGGTTTCGCCATCGCGTCGACGAGCTGATTGTCGAACGCGAAGCGGTTGTCGGCGTCCGGGGATCGGTGCTCGCGCCAAGCGTTGTTGAACGCGGGGCGCGGAGTTCTCGCGATGTCGTCGGCGATTTCGAGGTTCGGGCTCCGGCGGTGATCGTTGCGTCGGGCGGTATTGGCGGGAACCACGACCTCGTGCGTCGCCATTGGGCTCCTGCACTGGGATCAGCCCCAGGATCAATGATCTGTGGGGTGCCTGCTTCGACTGATGGGCGAGGCCTTGAGATCGTCGCACGCGCAGGGGGCCGGATCATCAACAATGACCGCATGTGGCACTACACCGAGGGCGTGCGAAACTGGAATCCTGTTTGGCCTGATCATGGTATTCGCATCCTTCCCGGGCCGTCCTCGTTGTGGCTTGACGCGAATGGGGCTCGCCTCCCTGCCCCGCTCTTCCCTGGCTTCGATACGCTCGAGACGCTGCGACACATCCTGCGGAGCGGAAGCGATTACTCCTGGTTCCTCCTCAACCAGCACATCATCAAGCGCGAATTTGCGCTATCGGGCTCGGAGCAGAATCCCGACCTCACGGGCAAAAGCATCCGGATGGTGCTGGGGCGCGCGATCGGAAAGCGCGCGATGGCGCCGGTGGAAGCGTTTAAATCCCACGGCGCCGACTTCGTCGTGCGCGATATATTGGTCGACCTGGTCGCTGGCATGAACGCGATACCGGAGACGCAACCACTCGACTACGGAGCGATCGAGCAGGTGGTTCGGTCGTACGACGAACAGGTGGTGAAGCCCGATGCCACTGACGCGCAGGTGCTCGCCATTCGGGAGGCGCGACACTACATCGGCGACCGGCTCATCCGCGTCGCTCCACCGCGCCCGATCCTGGATCGAGGCGCGGGTCCCTTGATCGCGGTCAGGCTGCACGTGCTCACGCGCAAGTCGTTAGGTGGCTGTGAGACGGACCTCAGCAGTCGCGTGCTGTCGGCCGATGGGACCCCGATCGTCGGCTTGTATGCGGCGGGCGAAGCCGCAGGATTTGGCGGCGGCGGTGTGCACGGGTACCGCGCACTTGAAGGCACCTTCCTCGGCGGGTGCCTGTTCTCAGGAAGGGTCGCGGGACGGGCAGTAGCTCATTGGCTGGCCCGTTCCTGACTGTTTCGCCTCGGAGCTGAGCTTGCAAAAACGGGTGTATGTACACTACTATAAGTCAGTACATACACCACACATCCGTCCCTATGCCCCCGAAACCCAGGAAACGCAAGGCCGCGCCGGCACGCGTCTCCGAGACCAAAGTCTCAAAGACGTATCGTCTGTCGCCGCAGAAGATCTCGGCGGCGCAGAGGGTACTTGGGGCCGCCACGGCGACGTCAACTATTGAAGAGGCCCTCGACATGATCGTGTTCCGCAAGGAGTTGATCGATGGGACGCGTGCCATCGGCGGGATGGAAATCGTAGAAGCATTTCCGGATGACCCGCCGCGGCGCTGATGCCGGCGCGTGAACGCCGGTACGCGCTCGACACCAACGTTTTCATCCGGGCTGGTCGTGATTCAGCGTGGCAGGAGCAGCTCGTGCGGTTCCACGCGGCGTTTGCGCCGTTCGAATGGCTGGCCGCTGTTGTTGTGCAGGAGCTGCGCGCCGGCGTTCAGGGTCGAGCGGCGAAGCAGATGGAGCGTGTCCTGTTCGAGCCATTCGAGCGACGAGGGCGGTTGGTTGTCCCCTCCTATGAAGCATGGAAGGAGACCGGCGTTGTGCTCTCGGCGCTCGTGGCGCAGGGTCAGGTCCGCTGGCCTGAGATATCGCGAAGTTTCGTGAATGACGTCCTGCTCGCGATGAGCTGCCGGGAGGCAGGGGTGGTGCTCGTTACGGAGAACACGCGAGATTTCGCGCACATCTCCGACGTGCGCTCCTTTGATTTCGTGGCACCCTGGCCTGTGCCGTCGAGCTGACGTCGCGATTGCACCTACCGCACCGCCACACTGCCTTGCATTCTGAGGGATCAGGGCACGGTCAGGGCGCTGCCGCTGAATACCCCTGGCGGCCATCACCGACCGCACGAATCGTCAGGTAGAAAAACGTAACGCGCCCTGAGGGACTCGAACCCCCAACCTTCTGATCCGAAGTCAGACGCTCTATCCGATTGAGCTAAGGGCGCTTCCACTCGCGAGCAGTGTAGTTTGGCGATCGGCATGTGGCAGTCAACCCGGACTGCCGCACTTCCGTATAAGAAGAAACCGCGATTGACGCTTGCGGCAGCCTGGAGGACGGACAAGTGCCGCGTCCCATCGTTCTCGTTTGCCTGGCAATCCTTCCCGTTGCCCCGTTGGTGTCGAGTGGCGCCCAGAACGTGCGTGGGCTGGTCACTGAACAGGCAACAGGCACACCACTCGCCGGAGTACTGCTCACGCTCTCGCGCGACGACAGCGCTGCGGCGGCTGTCGCTACGACGCTCACCAACGAACGGGGCGAGTATACTCTCCGCGCGCCGCAGCCGGGGCGATACCGGCTGGGAGCCAAGCGGATCGGGGTGCGCCGGTTCGAGTCGGAGGTGATCGAACTGGTGGCGTCTCAGGACGTCGAGCGCAACGTGGAGCTCGAGGCACTGGCCTTCAAGCTTCCGACGGTCACGGTGCACAGCCAGCCGCTATGTGTCCGGCGCGCCGACCAGGCCGGGCGGATCGCGTCGCTGTGGGAGGAAGTCCGGACCGCCCTCACCGCCACGCAGGTGTCGCTGCGCGACCGGCTCGTTCGCGCGCGCGTGGTCCGTTACGTCCACGTTCTCAACGCCCAGAACCTGCAGGTAGAAGCCCAGCGAAGTGTGCGCCAGACTGACGGCGTGGTGGAACGGCCGTTTGTGAGCCTCCCGGGCGACGCGCTCTCGCGTGGCGGGTACTGGCGCGTGCTGCCTAACGATAGCATCACCTATTATGCGCCCGACGCCGACGTGTTGCTGTCCGCGACGTTCGCCCGCGATCATTGCTTCGGGGTGGCCGATGGACGTGGCGAGCGGGCCGGATTGACCGGCCTGTCGTTTGAACCGGCATCGGGACGGGAGGTGCCGGACGTGCGCGGCACGCTCTGGCTCGACGCGCGGACCTTCGAACTCAGGCTGGTGGAGTTCAAGTATTCGCGCCTTCCGGTCGCGACCGGCAACCGGAACATCGGAGGTGAGGTCCACTTTGCCAAGCTCCCCAGCGGGGCGTGGATCGTGGAGCGATGGTTCATCAGGATGCCGCGTTACACCGATCGTCCTACAACGCGGAGTACCGGGGTGCCGGGACAACGGCCCATCGTCGAGTACAGCCTCACGGGACTGATCGAAGAGGGCGGAACCGTGACGGTGGACACGGTGCGGGCACGGCCGCCGAGCTGAACGATCCTACGCCAACGGCGTGCTCGAAGGGCGTGCTCGAAGGGCGTGCTCGAAGGGCGTGCTCGAAGGGCGTGCTCGAAGGG
>Ga0070698_100001394_pt1 | contig 26760 bp, 23 predicted proteins | sample KBSK1502metaG_FD_65477 | JGI IMG/M metagenome (GOLD analysis project Ga0070698, IMG submission 65477) | Corn, switchgrass and miscanthus rhizosphere microbial communities from Kellogg Biological Station, Michigan, USA - KBS K1-50-2 metaG | ecosystem: Host-associated > Plants > Roots >... | reverse complement strand
ATGGCGCGGGCGCTGCTGAGCTGGAAGGGCAACCTAATGTGCTGCGCATTATGATTGGTGAGACCGCGGAGAAAGCCGTCGCCGGGTCCGAGGAAGAGATTGCTGTCCTCGAGGCGAATCTCGACGACATGAATCCTCAGATTTACGGCTATTTCTCGGAGAAGGCCCTCGCTGCTGGGGCCCTCGACGTCTACACCACGCCAGTGCAAATGAAGAAGAACCGTCCGGGCACTCTGCTCACAGTCTTGTGCAGGCCGGAAGACACGAATACGCTCATGTCGCTGATTTTTGCGGAGACCACCACGTTTGGCGTGCGAACGTATCGTGCGCAACGCCGCACGTTGCCACGCGAGCATGTGCGCGTCGCCACAAGCTTTGGCGAAGTACGCATCAAGGTGTCGCGAGTGAACGGCAGGATTTTGCACGTCTCGCCCGAGTACGATGACTGCCGCAAGCTCGCTGTCGAGAAGAACGTCCCGCTGCAGCAGGTGATCAATGAAGCCCTGCGGCGGTACGGATCGGAGACTTCATGACCACGGCGCTCGAGGTGTCCGGCGTTTCACCTATGCTGAAGACCAGGGACTTGGCCGCAACCATCGCGTTCTACACAAACACGCTTGGTTTTAACATCGCGAACCAAATGAATGACGACGATGGGAACCCCTCCTGGTGCTGCCTCCAATCGGGCGGTGCCACGGTCATGTTCTACAGCATGGATGATCTGGACGCACCCTCGGGCCCGCCAATGATGACAGGCGTTCTGTATTTCAATCCGAAGGATGTCAGGGCCGCATGGACGCAGCTCAAGGACAAAGCCGCAGTCGAGTGGGAGCTGCAAGAAATGCACTACGGAATGCTGGAGTTCGCAATCCGGGATTGCAATGGCTACATTCTGAGCTTTGGGCAAGAGGTTGGGGACGAAGCCAGCAATTGAAACTTCTGTCAGGCGAATTCGCTGGTGCGGGCGAGCGCGACTTCAGCTTTCTAACTCGCCAAGCTCCAACGAGGAGCTTCCGAAAATTGCGTGTACAATCCTTCGTCCATTCTTGCGTTTGTGGATATGCCCGAGCTGCACATGATGGCCCGGATGAAAGTTGAACGGACAATTAGCGGCTGAAACAGAAATGGCTCAAGGTAAACCCAAGTTTTATCTGACCACGCCGATTTACTACACGAACGGCTTGCCACACATCGGCCACGTCTACACCACGATCGTAGCCGATACCGTTCGCCGCCTGAAGCGCATGCAGGGCTATGACGTCGTCATGACTACTGGCACCGACGAGCACGGCGTCAACGTGGAACGCGCCGCCAAGAAAGCAGGCGTCCCGGAATCCGAATTCGTTGCCAAGATGGCCGACGCTTGGCGCGCTCTCTGGGACGAGCTCGGCATTCCTGCCGATGAATTCATCCGCACAACGGAAGTTCGGCACGCGCGCACGGTTCAGTGGCTGTTCAAGCTTTGGCGCGAGAACGGCTATATCTATCCCGGGCACTACACCGGCCAGTATTGCATCTACGACAACGCCTACGTAGACGTTAAGCCGGGCGAAAATTGTCCGGATTGCGGTCGCCCGACCGAAACGGTCACAGAGCAAAACTACTTCTTCAAACTATCCGCATTCCAAAAGCCCCTGCTCGATCTGTATGCCAAAAATCCGACCTTCATCCAGCCGGAAACGCGACGTAATGAAATCATTAGCTTTGTCGAAGGGGGATTGAAAGATCTCAGCATCACCCGCACGACAATCCGCTGGGGCATCCCCGTGCCCGGCGAGGAATCTCACGTCTTCTATGTTTGGTTCGACGCGCTTACCGCGTACCTCAGCGCAGTGGGTGGCCCCGAATACGAACGGCGAGGCTATTGGCCCGCCGACCTTCACCTCGTCGGCAAGGACATCATTCGTTTCCACGCCGTCTACTGGCCTGCATTTCTGATGGCTGCGATGCTGCCGGTGCCAAAGCAGGTTTGGGCCCACGGCTGGTTTCTGATGGATCAAGCCAAGATGAGCAAATCGAAGGGGAACGTCGTTCGTGCCCAGCCGATCGCGGATGTCTTAGGCATGGACGCCCTGCGCTATTTCTTGCTGCGCGATACCGTCTTCGGACAGGACGGCAACTTTAGTTACGACTCGCTGGTCACGCGTTACAACAGTGAGCTCGCCAACGGTCTTGGCAATCTCGCCAGTCGCACGGTCGCGCTCATCGAGAAGAATTTCGCAAGCAAGATTCCGAAACGCGCAAAATTCGAGCCGCAAGATGACGCGCTGGCCAAGCAGGTGCGCGACGCGATCGGTGAAGTTCTGGAGGCCTACGGGAATTTCGCCTTCTCACGCGCGCTCGAACAGATTTGGTTTGTAATCGCCGCCGCCGACAAGTACCTGACCTCCGAGCAGCCCTGGGCGCTCGGTTCCTCCGAAGCCGATCAGCAGCGGCGAGCCACGATTCTCTGGACCACGGCTGAGCTGCTGCGCGTAGTCACGGCGCTGGCTCACCCTGTGTTGCCGGATAGTACGCAGAAAGTCTGGGCGCTTCTCGGCCAGGAGGGAAAGCTCGGCTCGCTGGAGATAGACGGCCTGCGCTGGGGGCAACTTGCTCCCGGCACCCCCTTGGGCAAATCGCAAACGCTGTTTCCGCGTATCGAGAAGTCAGAAGCGATAGAGAGGATGGAAGCCATGGAAAGCGAAGGACAAAAATCGCCAGCTACTGTCGCCGCAGGAGCGCCTGGAACGGTGTCAACTGGTGGGTCCGCAGGTGCCGCTGCTGCCCCGGCAGCGTTTGAGAAGATTGCCATCGAAGACTTCGCGAAAGTCGAGATGCGCGTCGGCCAAGTGAAAACCGCGGAGCGCATCGTGGGGGCGGACAAACTGCTGAAGCTCACTGTCGATATCGGGAACGAAGTGCGCCAGATCTGCGCTGGAATCGCCCAATACTACGAACCGGAAGAGCTAGTCGGCCGTAAGGTCGTCGTGGTCGTGAATCTTGCGCCGCGCAAGCTTCGCGGCGTGGAGTCCAACGGCATGATCGTCGCGGCTAGCGTCGGCCCCGAAGGCCGGCCGGTGCTGGCTGGCTTTGCCGAGGACGTCGAAGTCGGTGCCCGTCTGAAGTAGCGCTCCGGGTGCCTCTCGATAAGAGCGAAGGCGTTGTCAAGGCACAAAAACTCCCGGGCAGTGGTTTCCCACCGCCAACGTGTCAGAGTGGTGGAGAACCGAAGCTCTGAAACTCACGGTGAATCAGCTTTCGGCGGATCGTGCCGCCAACCATCGATACGGCTTGAAACTACAGCCATGATTCTTCTATCCGAATCCCGGTTTTCGCCGGGACGAGAGCGCCCAATCAATCCTTCGGTCTAGCTTGCGCTGACCAGCGGCACCGGCGAGCTGCTCTCGACACGAACGATCTCTGGATACTGCGTATTCGTTCTCAGCATCCAGTAGAGTCGAATCGCCAACTTTCTTGCCGCCGCCACTTTCGCTACGCCTTTCGCTTTCTTGTGGCAGCGATGCAAATACTCGTTCCGAAATCCCGGATCGCACCGCACCGCTCAGTGCTGCTTCTACCAGCAGCATTCTCAGGAACCGGTTCCCCGGCTTGCTGATCGATCCTAATCGCTGATGTCCACCCGAACTGTACTCCCGCGGAATCAGTCCCAAGTAACTGGCCACTGGCTTCCCACGCGGGAAGCGAGAAACATCGCCCATGGTCAGCACAAACGCCATAGACGTGATGGGCCTCACTCCCGGCTGGGTCATCAGCAGCCGCGCTCTTTCGTTTTTCTCCGCAGCTTCCACCACCGCTTGGTCGAGCAGCTCAATCTGACCATGCAACATCTCTTTCACCTTGAACAGGTCTTCTCGCCGTCGGCTGGCCCACGGCTTCAGTGGCAGCTTGCGTAGCACCTTCTCGCCCGCTTTGCTCTACAGCTTCCGCTTCTTCGTCACCCCCCGGTTCATCGCTAAATGCTGCAGTTCGGTCTTTACCTGCCCACGAATACGCACCAGCTTGTAACGATGAATCAAAAGCTGCCGTAGATCTTTCTCGGCTCCCGAGGGCGTCCAGATCCGCGGAAACCGCCCTTCTAGCAGTAGCTTCAGGATCAGCGCGGCATCGCGACGATCGTGCTTTTGTGGTCGTGGATCGCAGGCGCGAATTCTCGAGGCATTCCCAGTCCATACCTCGTGCCCCAGACCCGTAAGCAACTCCACAAACCATTGGCAGTTCCCGGTTGACTCCATCCCGATGAGAACAGGGCCCTGCAGTCGCCGGTAAAAACGCTCGGCTTCTCCCGATGCATGATCCAGCTTCTTCTCCTCGGTTTCTCCCGTTATTGTGTCGACCCAACAAATCTGTTGCCAACTGGGATGAAAATCACATCCAATAACTATCATCGAAGGCTACTTCCTACCGATAGCTTCGGTTCTCCAAACAGAAGCTTACTCGGCTACGAACGGAGCCTTCGCTCTTATCCAATCAGTCCTCAGACGTACTCTTGCCCGGCCAACTCTTATCTTCAACAAACTTGTGTAGGGACACGGCGGTAGGACAGCGCCAGCCGGACCAGAACTTTTGGCTAGGTCACCCGCTCCTTGAAAATGCAGCCAAACTCAGCCTTACTTCGTTGTAGCTTTGCGGACGCGGCTGTGATGCTGGCTGTAGGTGAAGTAGACAATCAGGCCAATCACTAACCAGATGATCAGGCGGGCCCAGTTTTGCCAGCCCAGGCTGTACATCATCAGCCCGTTGATAAGCACTCCCAAAATCGGGATAACTGGAACCCATGGTGTCCGAAACGGACGGGGCTGATCAGGATTCGTCTTCCTCAACACCATCACGGCGATACTCACCATAACAAATGCCAATAGCGTGCCGATGTTCACCATGTTCCCGATAATCTGGATGGGCGTTATGCTCCCGACGATCGCGGCAAGCAACCCCACGAGAATCGTGTTCTTGTAAGGTGTGCGGAATTTTGGATGAACCGCGGCGAAGAATCCTTTCGGCAGCAGCCCATCGTTGGCCATCGCATACAGCACGCGAGTTTGTCCCAGGAGCATGACCAGCATCACGCTCGTCAATCCCGCGAGCGCGCCAAGTGTGACGATGTTCGAGGCCACCGAAAGCCCGCGATCCAGAAATGCTTCCGCGATCGGTGCCTCTATATTCACGTCCTGCCAGTGAACCATTCCGGTCAACACGCCCGCCACGAGGATGTAAAGCACGGTGCAAATCAGCAGCGAAGCCATGATCCCGATGGGCAAGTCCCGCTGCGGCTTCTTGCATTCCTGAGCGGTCGTCGAAACAGCGTCAAAACCGATGTACGCAAAGAAGATGTATCCGGCCGCTTTCAGAATTCCTCCTGTGCCGTTCGGTGCGAAGGACGAAAAATCGTGCCCCCAATTCGCGAAGTTCACATAGTGGATACCCAGCCCGATGACGAACAGCACCACGCTGACCTTAATAGCTACGATCGTGGCGTTGAATCGCGCGCTTTCCTTGATTCCGATCACTAACACCGCTGTGATAACCAAAGCAATCACGAAGGCCGGTAGGTTGAAACCGATTTCCGTCCCAAATATGGTCGGAGCGTTTAGCAACGCGTGCGCTCGCTGGACCAATTCCGGAGATTGCGCGGCTATGATGGCCCCGACTTTATCCAGAAAAGCCTGTGTTCCGGGTTGCAACGCTGGGTCCGAAGCCAGCGCCATCTGCCTCGCCACGATCTTGGTGGCTGTGGCTAGACCCGTCCAGTGATCGTAAGCCAGCCACAACGGCATTTTGAGATGGAAAATATTCAGCAGCTCGATGAAGTGATTGGACCAGCCAGAAGAAACCGTGCTCGCGCCCATAGCGTATTCCAGCGTGAGGTCCCATCCAATGATCCAGGCAAACAGCTCACCAAGAGTGGCATACGCGTACGTGTATGCACTTCCAGCCAACGGGATCATCGCGGCAAATTCCGCATAACACAGCCCGGCGAACGCGCACCCTAAACCAGAAAGCACGAACGACAGCATCAGAGCCGGGCCAGCGTAGTGAGCGCCTAATCCCGACAACACGAAGATACCGGCGCCGATGATCGCGCCGACGCCCAACGCGGTCAGTTGGCCGGCTCCTAACGTGCGCTTCAGGCTATGCTCGCCGGCTTCGCCGGATTCCGACAGCAACATGCCCATCGGCTTTTTCACGAACAAGGGATTGCCGCCGCCCCTACCGGCGGGAAGCTCCGCGCTCAATTCGTTGGGTCTACTAGTCATGCTTTGCCACCTTCTAGACGCGCATCGTGCGCCGCTCTCAGTTCTGATCGCTATTTGTCCCCAGCGGTTGCCGAGACCGCCGTGACCACAGCGAATACACAGGAACACCCAACAGCACGATTACTAAACCCGGCCAAGTCGTCTGCGTCTTGTACAGCAGCAGTACGAACATGATGCCCACGGCCGCCACTATATACAGCAGCGGCACAAAAGGATAGCCAAAGGCGCGATACGGCCGGTCGGCGTCAGGGCGCTTCCTGCGCAGCGCGAAGAGGCCTGCGATCGTAAGCACGTAGAAGATCAGAACGGAAAAAACAACGTAGTCAAGCAAATCGCTGTAGAGATTGCCATATGTGACGACGCCGGTTGAATCGACGCGCCGCGTTCGCAGTAAAATCAGCACGGTGATCCAAATGCCTTGATAAGCCAGCGCATTCGCCGGTACACCTTTCCGGTTTAGCGCTCCCGTGGAGCGGAAGAACAATCCATCGCGAGCCATGGCATATGCTACGCGCGCGCCCGCGAGGATAAGGCCGTTGTTGCAGCCGAACGTCGAGATAACAATGGCCACGGCCATTATTGCAGCACCTGGGGGACCGAAGATCGCGTGCAGCGCCGCACTGGCCACCCGGTCGTCCGGAGCGTTCTGAATCTGTCCAAGCGGCAGCGCGCACAGATACGCCACATTCGCCAGCAAATACAAGGTGATCACGATGACCGTGCCAAAAGCCATCGAGAGAGCGACACCGCGCTTGGGATTTTTAACTTCCGCTGCCGTGAAGCCGATGTTATTCCAGGCATCCGCGGAGAAAAGTGACCCTACCTGCGCCACACCGAACGCAACAAACAGCCCAAACGCCCCGCCGGACGCCGTTACGGTCGGCACCAGCCCGCGCAGAAAATTCGCGCCGGGCTCGATCGGCTGGGCACTTCGTATGGCCCAGAGATGGCTGAAATTATCCGAAATGGCCGTCGCATTTCGTGCCACAAAAACGCAGAGAAAAATCAGTCCCAACAGCGACAATGTCTTGGCGCTCGTGAAGATGTTCTGAATCAGCTTTCCCAGCCGCACGCCCAGCGTGTTTAGAAAAGTTAGAAAAACAATCATCAGTACACCAACCAACTGCTGAATCGACAGGCTAATGGCGTATTTCGAGGAAAGGGCGATCGGCGGGACAATCCACGTGGCCGGCGAGATAGCCGGAAACAACACTCCGAGGTAGCGCGCAAACCCTACGGCCACCGCGGCAATCGTTCCTGTCTGAATCACCAAAAACAGCGTCCAGCCATACAAAAATCCCCACAGCGGCGAATATGCTTCTCGCAGATAGATGTATTGGCCACCCGCGTGTGGAAATAGCGCCGCCAATTCCCCATAAGAGAGAGCTGCAGCAATCGTCAGAAGCCCTGTGATAATCCAGGTTAGCAGCAAACCGCCTGACGAGCCCGTTTGACGTGCGATATCGGCTGCGACGATAAAGATACCGGACCCGATCATCGAGCCCACGACGATCATCGTGCCATCGAACAGACCGATGGCGCGCACGAATCCAGCTTCTGTCGCTGCGGCGCGCTGTTGAATCGGATGCGTGATGTCTACCATGCGTCTATCGCGCGCAAATCTCCTCAGTTTGCCGCCGTTTTGTCTGCAGCATCCAACGACTCCAGGTACTGTCGAGCACGATCGCCGGGATGGACAGCGCCTACGATGTCGCTGATAACAGCAACACTATCGGCCCCTGCCTTTATGATGGACGCAGCGGTGTCCAGTGTGATCCCACCGATGGCTACGATGGGCTTATCGGTTAATCCCCTGGCCTTTCGGACAAGCTCCAGCCCGACGACCGGGTCGGGATTGGCTTTTGAGGACGTCGCAAATACCGGCCCGACAGCAATGTAATCCGCAGAGCTGGCCGCCGCAGCCATAAACTGCTCGAGATTGTGTGTCGAGATGCCAACCCACTTCTCTGCTCCAATAACTTCCCGCGCGCTCTCGACCTCCAAATCCTCTTGCCCGACATGGACTCCGCTGGCTCCGGCTAGAACCGCGACATCGGGACGATCGTTCACGACAAAAGATACTCCGCAAGGAATAAGGAGCGAAGCCAACTCTCGGGAAGAACACAGTAATTCCCGCGCGGGAGCCTTCTTGTGCCGGTATTGCAGCAACCGTACTCCGGCCTCGGCAAGTCGCCGCGCGCAATCGTATACGGGAATCGTCACCACCGCTGCATCTACTATCACATACAGTCTTGGGAGAACCAGCCGCGGAGACACTTATTTTCCGTTCGTCCCCAGCAGCCTTTCGATAAAGTGCGTATCGAAGCGGCCCGCCGCAAACTCGGCGTCCGCCACGATCTTGCGATGCAGGGGAATCGAGGTTTTGATGCCCTCGATGACAAACATTTCCAGCGCGCGCCTCATGCGCCCAATGGCCTCAGCGCGGTCCCTGCCTTTGACCACCAGTTTCGCGATCATCGAGTCGTAGTATGGCGGGATCACCGCATCCGCATACGCCGCTGAATCCACGCGAACGCCGGTTCCGCCCGGCGCCTGGAACGTGGTAATACGCCCTGCTGACGGTACAAATGTCTCCGGATCCTCGGCATTGATGCGGCATTCGATGGCGTGCCCGGAAAAGTGCATTTCTCCGACGGCGTCTTCCAGCCTCTCTCCTGCGGCGATGCGGATTTGTGCCTTGATCAAGTCCACGTCGGTAACCAGCTCGGTCACTGGGTGCTCCACCTGGATGCGGGTATTCATCTCGATAAAGTAGATCGAGCCGTCCTGATCCATCAGGAACTCCACCGTACCCGCATTCGTGTAGCCAATCCTCTCCAACGCTCGCACCACTTTTTGTCCCAGCTCTTTGCGGCGCTTCGGATCCATCACCGGAGAGGGAGATTCTTCAACCAGTTTCTGATGCCGCCGCTGGATAGTGCACTCTCGTTCGCCGAGATGAATTACCTTGCCGTGCTGGTCTCCAAGCACCTGAAACTCGATGTGCCTGGGATGCTCCAGGAAGCGTTCCGCGTACACGTCCGGAGTCCCAAATGCCTGCTGGGCCTCACTTCGCGCGGTCTGGTAGGCTGTGAGCAGCTCTTCCTGGCTGCGCACAACGCGCATGCCTCGTCCTCCGCCGCCGGCAGCAGCCTTGAGGATCAGGGGATATCCAATGCGAGCGGCTTCCTTCGCAAGCTGCTCTTCTCCCTCGACAACTCCGTCGCTCCCAGGAACCGTCGGCAGTCCGGCAGCCTGCACTTCGCGCCGCGCGCGGTCCTTTTCCCCCATAATTTCGATGACTTCCGGAGTCGGCCCAATAAACGTAATCTCAGAGGCCTCGCACACTTTCGCAAAGTTGGCGTTTTCTGAAAGAAATCCGTAGCCCGGATGAATCGCATCCACGTTCGTAATTTCTGCGGCGCTGATCACGTGCGGAATATTCAGGTAGCTCTCGCTGCTCCGCGCCGGCCCAATGCACACAGCCTCATCCGCAAACCGCACATGCAGGGAGTTACGGTCCGCCTCCGAATAGATAGCTACTGTTTGGATTCCCAGTTCTTTGCACGCGCAGATGACCCGCAGGGCAATTTCCCCGCGATTGGCGACTAGGATTTTCTGGAACATAGGGGCGGATACCCGCTATTTCTTCCGGCTCGGGCGAATACCAAAAAGAGGCTGGCCGTATTCGACGGGTTGCCCGTTTTCGACGAAAATGCGGAGGACTTCGCCGCTGATATCCGATTCGATTTCGTTCATGAGCTTCATCGCTTCCACGATGCAAAGGGTCTGTCCGGTCTCCACGTAAGCGCCAACTTTGACGAAGGCCTCTGCGCCCGGACTGGGAGCCTCATAGTAGGTGCCAACAATCGGGGACTTCACCAGGTGTAATTCGTCGGCGGAACGTGTTTCCGTCGCAGGCGGAGGCGCTGACACGCCGGTTTTTTGGGGCTCTGTGTTGCCTGCGACAATGATTTCGGGAGCCATGGCCTTGGCGGCTGTGACACTTACCCCGATGGACGGTTTTTTCAGCCGAATCCTCAAATCACCGTGGGAATATTCGAATTCCTCCAGATTGTGGTCACTCATAAACCCGAGGAGTTGCTCAATGTGCTGGAGGTCCGAATTCGCGAATGTGGAGCCTTCTGTTGCTTTTGGGGACTGTTTGCGTTTCATGCTATATCAGATCTCAATGAGTTCCCGGGCACCACGGGTCAGCACTTCCGTTCTGCCGGCATGGATGGCTACGTCGTCCTCGATCCGAATCCCGCCGACTCCGGGCACGTATACGCCTGGCTCAATTGTAATCACGTTTCCTGGCTCCAGGGTTTGTGTCTGCCCCTTAGCAATTCGTGGATCTTCGTGAACTGCTAGGCCGAGACCGTGGCCGGTGCTGTGTACGAAATAACGGTCCAGCCGATAGCCCGCCAAGACTCGCCTTGCCGCCGCGTCTACTTCTTCACAACGGACGCCGGCGTTAGTCGACTCAATTGCCGCCTCTTGCGCTTCCTGCACTGCCTTGTGCCACCGACGCACGCGCGCAGAGGCTCCCCCAACCACCACCGTTCGCGTGATATCGCTGCAATAGTGCGCGAGTATAACACCCAGGTCTAGCACGACCAATTCATTTTTCCTCAATCGCTTGCCGGTCGGCCGCGCGTGAGGATATGCGGAGCGCTCCCCAAACGCGACAATCGTCTCGAAAGCCGGGCCGGACCCGCCGCGCTGCCGCATCTGGTACTCGATTTCGGCGGCGACCTCGAACTCTCGAACTCCCGGCTTCAGTAGTTTCAGAGCATCCTTCATGATTCCGCTGGCGAGCATCGCCGCCTTGCGCATCCGCCCGATCTCTTCTGGGTCTTTGCGGTTGCGCAGTTGCTGAACCAAACCGTTGACAGGGACCAATCGAACTCGAGGGCCCACCTCCTTCTGAACGGCCCTCAGCTGCGCGACGGTGACCTGCCCAGGATCAAATCCAACGCGAACTCGACCGCCTCCCTTAAAGAACTGGCCGACAGCGGACGCCAGAGACCCTTTTTGCGGAATGATTCGGATCGCAGAGGTCTCCTGTCGCGCTTGTGCCGTGAACCGGCCGTCGGTGAAAAGTATTGTCCCTCGTCGTGAAACAATCAGTGCGCCGGCGTCCCCCGTGAAGCCGGCTAAGTAGTACCAGCTCACGGGATCCGTGATCAGCAAGCTGCTGAGACGCCTTTCCGCAAGCTGTGTCTGCAGCGCCTTTCTACGCCTTGCGAAAAGTGTCTTCATAAATAGATCGAGGAGACCACAGTCTCCTCGATTTCGCCCTCAGTTGAAAAGCCTAGCTGTTCGATGACCTCACGTCCCAGCAGACATGATGCGCGGGGTCAGGAAAAATAACAGTTCGGACGTGTTGACGCTAGTGGCGTTGCGTTTGAATAGATGCCCAATCAAAGGCAGGCTGCCCAATAGCGGCACATCCGTTATATTCACCTGTGAGTTGGACGTGATCACGCCGCCCACCACAATTGTAGCGCCGTCCGCGACCGTGACCTTACTCTCAGCCGATTGCGTATCCAGAGCGGGAACTCCCTGAATGCGCGGAATACCTGGATCGATCTGGGTATTCTCAACTAAGACGTCCATATAAACGGTGCCTTCCGCTGTGATTTGGGGTGTCACTTCGAGCTTGAGCACGGCGTCGATGTACTGCACGGAGATCGTGTTATTGATGGTGGTTTGAATCGGGATCTTGACACCCTGTTTGACCGTTGCCTTGTCATTGTTCTGCGTCACGATACGCGGTTTGGAAAGCAGCTTGCCGACTCCCTTAGACTCCGCTGCTGTTATGAAGAAATCGACCGCAAAATTCGGCGATCGATGCGCGAGTAATAAGCCGCTGGTCGGAGCATTGGCGGGAAGATTTATGTTCAGGGGCATGGACGGAGGAGTCGTGTTCGCTACGACAATCGGCGGAGGCGGTGTCGTTCCTCCAAAACTGCTAGTCCCGACTTGGCTCGTTCCGCCTGCGAAAGAGCGCCCGCTGGTTGCCGTGCCCGCGAAACCTAACTGCACGCCAATATCTTGTGCAAAAGCTCGGTTCGCAGCCACCACCCGTGCTTCAATTTCCACCTGCTGTGACTTGCGATCCAGTTGCCGAATCAATGTGTCGATAGTCGGAATAACCGAAGGAATATCCCGGATGATGAGCTGATTGGATCGCGTGTCGGAGAGGATATCGCCCCGCGCGGTGAGGAACTTCTTGAGCGTATCCCGAAGCGTATCGGCCTTGCCATAGCTCAAGACCCTCGTTACCGTCACCATTTCCTGAGCTTCACTCTCCGCTTTGCGAACGTCTCTGGCCGTGTCCGCTTCTTTCTTGATGGTATCGAGTGTGGCGACGCGTAGAACGTTCCCGTGCAATTGCTTGTCCAGGCCATTGTTCTGCAGCACGATGTCGAGCGCCTGATCCCACGGCACTTCATCGAGAACGATAGTCAGGTTTCCCTTTACCGCGGGATCCAAAACCACGTTCAGTCCGCTAATCTCGTGGATTAACCGGAAAAAATCCCGCAGATCCACATCCTTTAAGTTCACCGAAATGGGCTCACCCGTGTACTTGGTTGGCGCCGTGGTGCCGATTTGTGCTTGCGCTGAGCTCGCAACGGTACTCGCAGCGTTTCCGGCTTGTTGGACCGCGTGCTGCGCCGCATCCTGCCGAGACTCTGGTCGCGCTGGCTCGCTCCTTTCGCTGAACGATGCCAGGACGAAAGAGGGCTGGGTCAGTTCGCCAGGCAAAGCAAAGCGAGGAGCTGAAATCACGAACGACTTCGAGGCACGAGTAGTTATGTAACGCGGCGCGTCCATGTCGTATCGAAAGTCGCGCTTTCCTCTGTCATTTTCCCGGGATCCCACGGTGGTCGTAACCGGTGCCTCCACGGGAGATTCGGGTTGTTCATCGAAACAAACCACCACTGCCGGGCCTTCCCGGACAATCTGATAGGGCGCCGCAGCGGTCAGATCCACCACTACACGCGCAACATCGGGCCGGAACTGCCCCATTCGCACTCCGCGCACCGGGGCTGCTACTCCTGGGATCGCAGTCTTGTGCACCGCCAGCCGGGCACCGGTGAAATCTAGAACCAGGCGCTCGGGATTTTGAGCGCGGGTGGCGCGTACATCCAAGTGTCCCGCCCCTTCCACACGTACGCTGGCCCGTTGAGATGCTTGCGTAATCGCCACGCTGGAGATCACTGCCGATGTCGCGGTGGCGGTGGGCGGCGGCTCCGGTGTCTGCGCCAGCGCCGGGCTCACCATCAGCCCCGCAACGGCAAATATCAGGCAGCCAACTCTTAGGGCTGGCCGGTTCGTCTTCATTGCTGTTCTCCTGCACTGGCGTAAATTCTCTTGTTTACCTGGCGTTCGACGGGCTTGCCAAAAGCGTCCTTGCCAATTTCATGGAACGACACACCGTCCATGGCAATCTTTTCCACACGTCCGTCGTATAGCTGATCACCTTCACGCAAGAAGTACGTGCGGGCCTGCGGATTGGAGACCACCGCGATCATGCCGTTCGGCGCGCGCACGATGCCATCCAGGCGCAGCGTGCTTACTTGCAAACCCGCTTTGCCAGGGGGAAGATTCTTCGCGGGCCCGCCCTGCTGCCGGTTGACGAGTGATTCGAACGGATCCCGCCGCGGCAGCTTGGCTTCGCTTTCGATGGGCGCCGCCGTGGACTTGATCGATTTCACGGGCCGCTTCACGGCCGGTTTCGTGGCGGTCTTTGCCGTCGTGTTGGCGACACGTGCCGGCGCCGGAGCCGAAGCCGCGGACTTCGCTGCCGTTGGCGCTGCGGGCTTGGTTTGCCCGTACACGCCAGCAACCCCAGTTGCGAGCAAGATCCCTAGTGCGAGAATGTTCACTGAACGCATAGTTCGCTCATCCCGTTCACATCTTTCCACCCGGACCAGCCGGAGCCTTCGCGCCACTGGCCGGAGCGGCACCCGCGTCCGCCGGCTTCGTGAAGAACGTTGTCGCCGTAAAAACGCCTGACACCGAAGTACCCGGCCGTATCGGATATTTCACGCCCTTCTGCCCCGTGGGATCTTCGAAATCCAAGTCACCCACGTTGATGATTCTCGATAGCCGGCTCAAGCGGCCGAAAAAGTCCAGAATGTTGAAGTAAGGGCCGTCTGCCTGCACTTCGAAGGGCATGTCGTAGTGGTATTCCCGAGCGACCACCGGCTGCGCCGCCATTCGCCGGATTTGCACGCTCGAAGCGGCCGCCGCCCCCTGCAGCAGCCGGATAAATTCATCGACTTCCTTGTCTTCCGGGACGATCGTCTTGAGCGTGTCCAACTGTTTGGACAGCGCATCCATCTGCGATTTGAGTTCCCCATACCTCTGGCGATAGACACTGAGTTGCTGCACTTCCTGATTGAGCTGCGACCGCTGCCGAACCGCCTTATCGACTTCGTCGCGCTCTTGCGCTACCGGGGAAAGCGGTACGTAAACGCCCACAACAACCAGCACGACGGTAATGGCCAGAGCCAAAAGGCCCTGCATGATCACAGACATATCTCGAAGTGGATTGGCCATCGTCCTCTACCCTTTCTTCGCTGGCGCAGTGGACGGCGCGGTCGTCGTACCGGCCGGCTTGCTCGGCACTCGTTGTGCGGCGCCGACGGGCGGCGGAGTAATTTCCGCCGTAAGCTGGAACAAATACGTTTGCACGGCGGTATTCTTCTCGTCCTGTTTCGATTCCTTGATCTCTACCTTTTGGAAATATCCGGAACGCTTCAGGGCGGTGATGAAATTCGCCACTCCGTTGACCGATGCCGAGCTTCCCTCAATAGCCAAGTTGTTCCCTTTGCGCACCATCGACGTCAGCCAGAGATTCTCCGTTCGAGAGACCGTGCTTGCGATTTGATCGAGCAACTCTTGCCCGCCGGTCCGATCGCGTTGCAGTTGCTCGATTGTTTGCACTCGCTGCTGCAAAACCTGTTTTTGTTTCTCGAAGGACTCGACCTGCTGTTTGATTTGTTCGAGGTCGGTCTTCTGCGCCTGAAGTTGTTTGATTCGGTTGTTTTCTTCGGTCAGCTGTCTTTGCCAGGAGTAGTACAAATAGCCGAGGATCAACAGACCGAAAATCACTCCGGCCCCAATGAATAGCGTCGGCAGCGCCGCGCCGGTGTCCACCGGTCGGCGTGCGGCCTTGGGTCGGGCTTGCCCGAGAAGGTTTATCCGGATCATGGCTAGTCAAAGCTCCTCAGTGCTAATCCCACCGCAATCGCCAGCCGCGGAGCTAGATCGCGAATCTGGTCATCGCTGTGCCGGCTCGGGTTTATCAGCACTCTTCGGAAGGGGTTCAACTCTTCGACAGGCATGGCAAATTCTTCGCGAAGCAGGTCCACCAGCCCCGGAACGCGAGCGGTGCCTCCCGCAACCACAATCCGCTGAATGCTTTCCCCACTCGCGGTCGCCCGGAAAAAGTCGAAAGTCTTTTGGATTTCCAGCGTCAAAATGTCGGAAACGCTGCGCAGGATCTGCTGTTTCTGCTCGTCGGTAACGCTCGGCAGCGTCTCGCCTTTCTTCAACCGCTCTGCGTCCTCAAAGCTCAGATCCAGCTCCTTTTGCAGCGCATCAGTAAATTGATTGCCCCCGACGCTCACGTCGCGCGTGAACAGCGGTATACCGCCGCGCACAATATTTATGTTCATCACGCTTGCGCCGATGTTGAGCAGCGCCACCGTCTGTCCGGCATCCGGTTCGTAGTTGATTTCGAAGCAGTTCTGCAAACCGAACGCGTCGATATCCACCACAACCGGGGTCTTCCCCGCTTGCGCCAAAACGTTCGTATGATTCAGAATCTTGTCCTTCTTCACCGCCACCAGCAGCACGTCCATCTGCGAATCCATCGACTCTAAGAGCTGATAGCTCAAATTCACGTCCGCGATGTCGAAAGGAATGTGCTGGCTGGCTTCCGATGGGATCCGATCGTAGAGCTCCTCTTCCGTCATCAGAGGCAGCGGCACGCGCTTCACGATCACCGAGTGCCCGGAAACTGATGTGGCCACGTTCTTCGTCTTGATCTTCTGCGCGTCAAAGATCTTGCTGATCGCGTTGGCTACTTGCGGCGCGTCCATGATGGCGCCATCCACAACCGTATCCTGCGCCAGCGATTCCATCCCGAAGCTCACCAACTCATAGCCGGCCTTGGTGGTCTTCAGCTCCACCGCCTTGATCGAGCTCGACCCAATATCCAGCCCCACCAATTGCCTGCTCTTTTTTCCGCCTAGCCACATATCCCGGCCTCTTTCCCTCTCGCCTCGCCCTGACTAGCGGCGCCTCACGTGTGCCTGGCTCATCTTGCGTTCCATCCAGCGGTCCAGGATCGTCTTCCGAAGCTTCCAACGGTTGCCCAGCTTGAATGCGGGAATCTCGCCCTCGGTGATGTAACGGTACAAAGTGTCCGGAGAAATCCCCAGATATTGCGACGCTTGACGCACATTCATCACTTCGCGCGATTCATTCACGAGGAACGTCACCCAGGGCCTGAACACACGCCCCTGACTCCCATCCACTGGCGCACCTTCTCCGACCCTGCGGAACAACGCAGGTGCGTCCCGTTGTTAGCCTTATGACATTTCGCGATTCCGAGCGTCAAGGTATTCTCTGCCGCAGTTGTCCTAAGAATATGGGCAGTTTCCGGCAATTGTCGGGTATTCGGGGCAAGGCCTCCTATTTGTAGGGTTATAAGTCTCTCAGAACCACAATATCTTGCGCTTGTGACCTTCCTTTGCTCCTGTCCTCTGGGACGGTAATCCTTTGTCAGCAGTCTCTCTCGCATTCGCTCCTCACAGGCCTGCAGACACGCCAACCAAGAGCACTTTCTACTGCCTCGATTTCCCTCGATGCACGTCCAGCTTCTTGCAATTTTCCGCGATTCGCCGGACCTGCTCTTCACCAAGTTCGACAAACTCAAAGCCATACAGACCGCCAAGTTTGTGCCGCACCTCCGCCCACAGACTCCCGCCCGCCACCGGCTCCAGCTCCACCCTTTGCCCTACCTTCAGTAACCCACTGGCCACCGCGGACATCCCGCTCTCGCTCATCTCCACGCTTATCCCCGGTATAATCGCGCCGTCGGCCGCGCGAATTGTGACGGGTACACTGCACCAGTAGCGAGGCTTTCGCCGTCTTTCGGAAATAATGGGCGGTGTTGTCGCGGGTACACGTTCTGCCTTCATAGGCGTTCTCGCTCCGCTCGTATCGGCAGAATTCCAGCTTTTCTCCAGCCATCAGCAGCGCTGCATCAGATTGGGACACTACGAGAAGGGAAGAAATGCACTGGCGAGGTTCATTCGCAGCGCACCGCTATTGCGCCCGACCCATTTAGGACGAGCTCCCGCCGAGTCGCGCATCCCTGCCTGTTAGCGATTGACTCTAATCAAGGGTTTGAGAGGTTGGATCAGCCGAGGTTGAGGTTCTTCCACATCGCGCCAACACGCGTCTTCGTCGCTTGATCCATCAGAATTTCATCCGGCCACGGCCGCGTAAACCCTTCCGATTTCCATTTTCTGGTCGCATCGATGCCCATTTTCGACCCGTAGTCCTGCATCCGCGCCGCATGATCCAGAGTATCCATTGGACCAAACACAAACTGCACGTCGCGCTCGGGATCGAGCGCACACAGCGTCTTCCACAACACTTCCCGGTAGTTGTGCACGTCGACGTCATGGTCCAGCACCACGATTACCTTCGTAAACATCGCCTGCCCCAGCGACCAAATCGCATTCATGATTTTCCGCGCGTGACCCGGATACGACTTGCGAATCGCCACGATCATCAAGTTGTGAAAAATTCCTTCCGCCGGCAACGCGATATCCGCGATTTCTGGATACTGCATCTTCATCACCGGCAGGAACACGCGTTCCACCGCATAGCCCATATAAAAATCTTCCTGCGGCGGCGGCCCTACCACCGTCGTCAGATAAACCGGCTCCTTCCGGTGCGTCACGCACTCCACGTGAAACACAGGAAACTCTCCCTCCAACGAGTAAAATCCCGTGTGATCGCCAAACGGCCCTTCCGTTCGCATCTCGTTTAGGTTGATGTAGCCCTCCAGCACAATTTCCGAGTTCGCCGGCACTTCCAAATCGTTCGTCTCGCACGCAACCATCTCCACTGGCTCGCGCCTCAAAAACCCCGCAAACATCATTTCATCCAGATCGGGCGGAATCGGCAGCATTCCTGAGAGCGCCGTCGCCGGATCAGCTCCAATCGCTACGGAAACGGGAATCCGTCCCTCCGGGTTCGCTGCCCGCGCACGCCGAAAATGCTCGGCTCCATGTTTCTGAGTCTGCCAATGCATTCCCGTGGTCCGCTCGTCATAAATCTGCATCCGGTACATCCCCACATTGCGCTTTCCCGTCTCTGGATTGCGCGTGAATACCAGCGGAAACGTAATGAACCGGCCGCCATCCTGTGGCCAGCACTTCAAAATAGGAAAATCCAATAAGTTGACGTCCGTGCCCTTTCGCACGATTTCCTTGCAGTCCCCATCCTTCACCGTCTTGGGAAAAAACGATCCCAGCTCTGCCAGCTTTGGCAGCATCTTGATCTTGTCGAACAATCCCTGCGGCGACTCCATCGCGAGAATGCCCTTGATCCGCTCCGCCACGTCCTCCAGCCTCTCCACCTCAAACGCCAACTCCATCCGCCGAACGCTTCCAAACGCATTGATCAGCACCGGAATCCGCGATCCCTTCGGCTTCTCAAACAAAAGTGCCGGGCCTACGTCGCTTGGACTCGGCCGCGTGTACCTGAAATTGCCTATTCTGGCTTCGTCCCGCTTCGAGCCCGGTGCTCCGGCCTCCCTCCCCCGCCCAACCCGCTGCACAATCTCGGTAATCTCCAGCACCGGATCGACTTCCGTTCGGATCCGCTTTAGCTCGCCCTCCTTCTCCAGCCTCTTCACAAACTCCCTCAGATCTCGATACGCCACTCGTTCCTCCTCACTTCGAGCTCCTTGAACAGGCGCGCTCACCCGGTCGCCGACATCGACCTTGCAGCCATCCACCTAGAACGCAAGACTCTAGCACGTACCCCCGGTCACTCGGCCCGAATCAGCCATGGTACGGAAACATTCGCTGCCCTAATCGCGTCTCTGCTGTGTGGGAGATCCCCAATGAAAAACCTGCTGCAAGACCTCAAATACGCCCTCCGCGTTCTCCTCAAGAGCCCCGGCTTCTCCATCGCGGCTATCGTCGTCCTCGCTCTCGGTATCGGTGCCAACACCGCCATATTCAGCGTCATCAACGCCGTTCTCCTCCGCCCACTGCCCTTTCCCGATTCCGACCGCCTCGTTCAGATCTGGCATATCCCGCCGCAAAAGAGCTTTCCGGGCATGACCCGCTTTTCCGTCTCCGCCGCTAACTACGTCGACTGGCACAACCAAAGCCACGCTTTTGAGAACATGGCTATTTATTCGTTCTCCGGCGTCAACCTCACCGGCGGTGCGCAACCCGAAGCATTGCAAGGCGCTGCGGTATCCTCGGAATTTTTCTCAACGCTGCGTTGCCAACCTGCCCTCGGCCGTACCTTCGTTCCTGACGAAGATCAGCTAGGTCACAACCGCGTCGTAATCCTCAGCCACGCCCTCTGGACCACTCGCTTCGCCGCTGACCGCAACATCGTGGGCCGAACCGTCGAATTCGATGGCCAAGCCTATTCCGTCGTTGGGGTCATGGGCCCAAGCTTTAAGATCCCCAGTTGGGCACAGTTCTGGACGCCTATGGCTTGGACCGACAGAGAACGCGCCGTCCGGGGAGAACACCACTACCTGGTCATCGCCCGCCTGAAGTCCGGCACACCCCTTCAGCAGGCTCAAACCGAAATGAACACTATCTCCAGCCGCCTCGAGCAGCAATATCCGGAAGACGACAAAGGCTGGGGCGCTATCCTCATCCCTCTCCGTCAAGAATTGGTCGGAGAGGTTCGCCCCGCGCTGCTCGTGCTGCTCGGTGCCGTTGCTTTCGTGCTCATGATCGCCTGCGCGAATGTCGCCAATCTCACCCTAGCTAAGACCTTCGCGCGCCGTAGAGAAATCGCCATTCGTGCCGCATTGGGCGCCACTCGCGGTCGCGTGTTGCAGCAGGTTCTCTCCGAAACGATCCTGCTTTCGCTTGCGGGTGGCCTTGCGGGACTACTCGTTGCCAACGCCGGCACCGTTCTCATCACCAAGTTTTTGTCCCACAGCTTGCCACGTTTTGCGGTGATCAGCATTGATCTTTGGGTCTTAACTTTTACCTTGACCGTTTCGCTGCTCACCGGAATCTTCGCGGGCCTCGCTCCCGCTTCCCGCCTCGCTAAAACCGACGTGAACGAAGCCCTCAAGCAAGGTGGCAGAGCCGGTTCGGACTCCGGCATGGGTCGCCTGAGCGGCCTGCTCGTAGTCTCCGAAGTTGCTCTTTCACTCGTACTCCTCGTCGGCGCAGGTCTGATGATTCGGAGTTTGTGGTTATTGCGGGTCGTCGATCCGGGTTTTGATCCCAATAACGCGACGACCATGCGGATCGTCGTTCCTCGCACAAAGTTTGCCTCACCACTTCAGCAAGTGCAGTTTTTCGATCACATCCTCGACCGTCTGCAAACTCTGCCAGGAGTAGAATCCGCAGGCGTAATTGACGATTTGCCCCTCAGCGGCGACGGCTCGCATCAACCAATCCAAATCGAAGGCCGTCCCGTCGTGGTCATGTCCGAGCAGCCCGAAGTCGATGTCCGCCTGATTTCGCAGGGCTATCTCCACGCCTTGCACATACCTCTTCGCAAAGGGCGCGAATTCAGTTCCTCTGACACCGCTGATCGGCCCGGCGTGGTTCTCATCAGCGAAACGATGGCGAGGCGTTTCTGGCCCAATGAAGATCCCATTGGCAAGCACCTCACAGTGACCTTCTATCCCGAGAAGCCCAAGGAAATCATTGGCATCGTCGGTGACGTGAAGCTCGATGCTCTCGACGTATCTGCGCCCTCCGCAACTCTGTACGTTCCGCTCACCCAACTCTCCGCTTCATCCACAGCAGCTTGGCGCTCCTTCGGATTGTCGCTCGTCGTGCGCGTCACTTCCTATTCCGCGGGGGTTATTTTCGCGATCACAAACACGATCCGCGAAATCGATCCGCAAACTCCTGTGGTGGAAGTCGCGAGCATGGAGCAAGTTATTTCCACTTCGCTTTCGCAGCGGCGCTTCAACATGTTGCTTTTCACTGCCTTCGCAGGACTTGCCGTGGTGCTTGCTGCCGTCGGCATTTACAGCGTGCTCGCCTACGCCGTGCGCCGCCGCGTCCGTGAAATCGGCATTCGCATGACTCTGGGCGCTCAAATCAGTGATGTCCTGCGTCTGGTGGTCGTGGAAGGAATGACGCCCGCCCTGATTGGCATGCTCATTGGTATGGCGGGCGCCGTTGCCCTCGGTGGCGTCCTTTCCTCCCTCATTTATGGCGTGAAACCTACGGATCCTCTGACCTTCGCCGCCGTCTCTGCTCTTCTCGGCGTTGTGGCCCTGTTCGCCACGTTGGTTCCGGCGTACCGCGCCACCCGCGTCGAACCCATCAAAGCGCTCCGCGAGGAATAGCGCCCACAGCGAATCGCGCCAGGCTATCAGGGCCAAGAAGATTGCGTCGGTTTTCCTCAGTACCGCCCGAAAACCACATTCCGGTAATCCTGCTGTAACAGCTCGTTCCTACCCTTCCGCCCGGACGTGGACCTCGCGCCTGTGCCTCTTCCCGCTTCGGCGCCTTCGCAACAGGAGAGACAAAATGATCAAGCTATTTCGCTGGTGTATTGCCATGGCTGCTTTGCTCGGCACACTCTCCACTTCACGGATTGCAATCGCTCATGATCGCGACGATTTTCGCCATCACCGTATCAAGCATGTGTTTGTCATCGTGTTGGAAAACGAGGGCTTCGACGTCACCTTCGGTCCAAGCTCCCTAGCTCCATACCTATCGAAAACGCTCACTTCAAAGGGCGTTTTGCTCTCCCAATACTTCGGCACTGGGCACGCCAGTTTGGACAACTACGTCGCCATGATCAGCGGCCAGGCCGCCACGCCGGAAACACGCAACGATTGCATCACTTATGCCGATTTCAATCTCACCGGCATAACTCCGGATGGCCAGGCCATCGGAAGCGGCTGCGTCTACCCCGCCGAAATCAAAACTCTGGCTGATCAGCTCAACGCCGTCGGTAAGACTTGGCGTGCTTACATGGGCGACATGGGTAACGACCCCAACCGTGAGTCCGCTACCTGTGGCCATGCGGCGCTCGACACTATCGATCCTCTACAAGCCGCTGAGCCACCCTCCGCCGCCGTTCCCCAAGGCGATGCCTACACTGCGCGCCACAATCCCTTCGTGTATTTCCACTCCATCATCGATTCGCCCCAGTGCGACACCAACGTCGTTAGTCTCAGCTTGCTTCAGCAAGATTTGCTCTCGGAGCCCACCACTCCCAATTTCGTTTTCATCACTCCAAATCTCTGCGATGACGGTCACGATGCGCCTTGCGCCAACGGCCAGCCGGGCGGCCTCGTTTCCATCGACGCGTTCTTGCAGAAATGGGTGCCCCTCATCATGGCCTCTCCCGCCTATCAACGCGATGGCCTTCTCGTAATCAATTTTGACGAGGGGGGCGCCAGCATTGAGCCCAACCCCGATGGCGGTTTTATCGTAAACTTCCCTGGCCTGTTGTGCTGTAACGAGCAGCCTGGTCCCAATCTAGCTCCATTCCCACAGTCGTCTACCATTTTCAACTTTACTCTCAACTTCCAGAGCTATGGCGGCGACCGTACTGGTGCCGTGTTGCTTTCCCCGTTTCTGAAACCAGGTACCGTCTCCAACACACCCTTCAACCACTACTCCCTCTTGAAAACTCTCGAAGACATCTTCGACACTGACGGCCACCTTGGCTATGCCGGTGCTCCTGGCCTGCTCGGCTTCTTCGGCTGCGTCACCTCCGACATCGCCACCAAGGGTTCCGATCAGTTCCCCCACTGCGAATCCCGCTGACCCTCGCAATCTCGCTCAGTACGCTCGGGCCGGGGGTACCCCACCCTCGTTTTGGGTGGGTTTGTCACTGCCCAGCATGATCTTCCCAGAGCAGGCCGACAGTTCTTCCCGCTCCGCTTCCCTTCGGAGCGTCGGCGTGTGCAGTCGAGGAACCTCTCTTCTCCGAACTCGTTGGTAAGAGTTGATTCTATTCGAGGTAGAGGCCCCGTTTTTCGACGTCTTACATGAGCTCCCATGTATAGACTTAAAATGGTATCGTGGCCGCTCGTGCAGATCCCACTTCGCCTACTCTACGCAATTGTGGAGAGCCGATGACGACACCCTCCGCCGCCAATGCGAATGCTCCTGCATCGCGCCATCTCGACCTGGCGCTCTTGCTGTTGAGAGTTGCCTCTGCCCCGGCATTTCTCTACCACGGAAGCGCAATTCTCTTCGGATGGTTTGGAGGCCCAGGGCCGGAGCGATTCGCTGCCCCGCATCACTGGCCGGTGGTCATAGCCTGCCTGGTTGGACTGGCACAAGTAGCAGGAGGACTAGCCCTTCTTCTGAGCGGTATCCTGTTTCGCGTAGGGGCTGCCTCGATCCTGATTGTCATGGCCGGAGCCATTTTTCTCGTACACCTGCCGCACGGCTTCGATGTCACCAAGGGAGGCTTGGAATACGCGCTCGCGCAGTTCCTGATTGCAGCAGCGCTCCTGCTAATCGGCCCGGGCAGGCACTCTCTGGCATCCCTAATGCCCTCCTCGATCCAAAAGCTGTGACTCTCAAAGGGCCTTACCGCCGCGATTCCGGCGGTACCAGATTATTCGCGCGGTAATACACCACGAGCTGGCCGAAGTGCTCGGTGCTGTGCTCGATGGCAGTGATCCAAATGTAGGAATTGTGGACCACATGTTTCCCGGTTTCCCACGCAAATGGCGTCGTCTTGTCCAATCCCGCGTCCCCCTGCTGTTTGATCACCGTCGCGCCGTCCGCGACCGCCTGCTCTATCAGCTTCACCACGTCCGCCTTCGTCTTGTACGCGTCGCGCGACGGGTTGTGCCTATCCTTGCCGAAGTCTGGCCCGATGTTTGATCCGGAAACCAAGCTCATCAAATCGTAGTCCACTGCCGCCACGTGCAGAAGATTTTGCGCAAAGGTGCGCTCGTCTTTCTGTACTTTGAAATCGTATTTGTCCTCGGGGAAATCTTCGGCCATCGCGATCAGCTTGTTACCGATCTGGTTCCACCAATCCAGCGTCTCCTCCGCCCGCGAACGCGCTGGACCCGGAGCTGCATTCTGCGCCTGGCCCTGACCGTTAAGCGTTGTTCCAACGAGGCCCAGCAAACTCACAACAACCAGCGCAAGCAGAGACCACTTCGAAGGCCGCTTCATCGTAATTCCCCGTCGGCTTAGCAAATCAGTCAGACTTTCCCCGGCTCGCTGGCGGCACAATTCCGTTCATCCGCAAATACTCCACCATCTGTCCGTAGTGATCATAGGCATGCGCGACGCCAAATGTGGCCAGATACAGGCGTGGTGATTTGCTTTTCTCCGGGATCTGCAACATGTTCTGAGGGGTCAAGGTAGCCGCCGCCTTGTGACCCAGCGCAAAGGACTCCTTGAGAAACTTGATGATCTCCGCCTTGGTCTTCAAGTCCTCAGGACCATTCCCATCTTTCAAGCTTTCCGGCACCTTATCGCCGGTAACAGGCGACCATAAGAAATAATTCGAAGTGGCCACATGCTTGACTTGCACCGCAAACGTGCGCACCCCCTTGTACTCGCTGCCTGCAATGTTCAAGCTCCCGGGGGAGAAGTTGAATTTATCTTCCGGCATGGCTTCCGCAGCTTCCACGATTAGCTTTTCAACGCTGCTGATCTCGCGGTCCACGGTGGAAGCTATGGTTGGAGGCTGCGATTGTTGCGCCTGGTCCGCGCCCGCAGTTGCGGCGCTGTTTGCGTTCTGTCCCACGGCGGTCGCCGTAAGAATGAGCACTGCCAACACTAAGAAAGTCCGTCTTCTCGTCATCGCTCCTCACTTTCCTCAGTTTGTTCGAACCCAACAATAGGGCTTTTAAACCAACCGATGCCCGCCTCTGCCTGCGCTATTCGTGTCTCAGCGCCACCATCGGGTCGACGCGAGTGGCCCGCATCGCTGGAACGTAGCAGGCGAATAGAGCTACGAGGACGAGAAGAACCGCCACCTCGGCGAACGTCGCAGGATCGGTCGGCCTCACGCCATAAAGCACCCCAGCCATTAGGCGCGAAACGATCAACGCGCAAACAATCCCCAGCGCGGCACCCGCAATGGCCAGCCCTAGTCCTTGCCGCAACACCATCCGCAGGATGCTCCTTCTCTCCGCGCCAAGCGCGAGGCGAATCCCAATTTCCTGTGTGCGCTCGCTCACCAAATACGAAATCACTCCATAAATTCCAAGCCCGGCGAGCATCAAAGCTGTCAAAGCAAACAACGCGACCATTTGCATCGCGAATCGCTTCGCCGCAACAGACGCCGACACTGTTTCATTGAGCGTCTGTGCGCCAGAAACCGGAAGCGTCGGATCGACGGATTGCACCTGCTCGCGAACTTGCTCTGCAATCGCAGCCGGGTCCAGATGGCCGCGCAGAAATATCGCCAGCCGTTTTCCCCCGGTCTGAAACAAATCCAGATAAATTTTCGGAACGCCCGCTTGCGCCAGCGATTCTGTCCTCGCATTCGCGATCACGCCGACAACAGTGATCCACGGCGACCCCGCTCGATTTCGCTTGAATCGCTTGCTTAAGGGACTTTGGTCTGGCCAGTACGTCCGCGCGAACGCCTCATTGACCACCGCAACTTGCGGAGCCTTGTCCGTATCCGAATCATTGAACAACCGGCCGCGCAATAGCGGGATTCCCAGCAAGTGGAAATAATCTGGCGTAACGCTCGATCGTTCCGCCACCGTAGTCTCGTCGTTCTGAGCGTCCTCCAGCGTGAAGATAAACTGGCCTTCGGAGATCAGCTTTAGATCCCTCAAACTCTCGTCTAACGGGATGGACGCCGTATCTCCGACCGCCACCTCTTCGACTCCCGGTAACGCTCTGCTGCGGCGAAGCACCTCGCGCACGAACGGCGCCTCTTGCGCCGCAGTTCTGTACAGGTCGACTTTGGGATCGTTCGGGTCCGGCAACCTTGTCCGCACCGCCATCACATTTTGCGGATTGAATCCGAGCGGCACACTTAGCAAATCCCAAAAGCTTCGTAGCAGCAGCCCCGCGGCAATCATCAGCACGAGAGACAGCGCGAATTCCGTTATTACCAGCATCCGCCGCGTGCGCGCTTGTTCTCCGGACCCTGTCGAGCCCCGCGCCGCCTCTTTCAGCGCATGCGTCAAATCGAACCGCCCAGCTTGCAACGCCGGCGCCAAACCGAAAATCGCCCCGGCAAGCACAGACGCGCCCAAAGCAAAAAGCAGAATGCCCCAGCTAATTCCTATTTC
>Ga0070698_100001393_pt1 | contig 26762 bp, 24 predicted proteins | sample KBSK1502metaG_FD_65477 | JGI IMG/M metagenome (GOLD analysis project Ga0070698, IMG submission 65477) | Corn, switchgrass and miscanthus rhizosphere microbial communities from Kellogg Biological Station, Michigan, USA - KBS K1-50-2 metaG | ecosystem: Host-associated > Plants > Roots >... | reverse complement strand
CGTATCGGCGACTTTTTCGCCGGTTTTGACCGGAACAGTACTTTTATCGACAATGACGCGATACTCTTTGAGCACCGAAGCGATTTCGCGCGCCACCCGCTCGATATAAGTCATATCCACACTGCCATCAGCCTGCGGAGGGGTTGGCACGGCAATGAATACGACTTGAGAGCTATCGACTCCTTCTTCGATGCTGCCGGTAAAGGAAAGACGATGGGCTGCGACATTGCGCTGGACTAGCTGCTCGAGACCAGGCTCATAGATTGGAATTCTACCACTTCGAAGTGCTTTGATTTTTCGGTCGTCATTGTCAACGCAGGTGACTTCGTGGCCCACTTCGGCGAAACACGCCCCGGTGACCAATCCAACGTAACCGGACCCGATAATTGCGATTTTCATACTGATTCAGAAACAAATAGTCGCGCAGTAGCCCCTATGTCGCTGTTGCCGCCGGTGATCGGATTCGCTCTAGGTTTCATTTTTGGCTGGTGATCGAGCGTCCGGGAGTTGCCACATCCAGTTCGGCTTCCCCACTGCGCATTTCTTTCTACTCCAGGACCCGAGAGACCGGCCGTTTATTGTCCCAATTGCCGCCATCGACCTCCCAATGGTCGAGCCTATTCTGAAATCCTGGCATTGGGTTTAGGAATCTCTTGAGGAAGCGACGATCTCCCTACGCACCAGTGTGCTGTCTCACATATAATGGTGACGTCGTTGCGTTCAAAATGGGCCGCCGACAAGGCAGTCCGAGCGGGACTGGCAATATAAGGGCTCGGATCAGGATCGCGCAGGTTCGTTGGTGGTTAGAGAGAATCAGTCCCGCAGGGACCTGACGAAAGTAGCCCAGTACGAAGTGCTGGGTTAGCGCGTTTAAAGAGCTATCCGTCCCGGACGGGACGATCGACGAATGTTGGCAATCGCTGAGCCACGTGCGAGACCAAAAGCCGAGCGTTTCTATCGTCCCTGACGGGACGGACTTGTCTTTTTGCTTCATTTCCCAGCACTTCGTACTGGGCTACTTTCACAAAGTCCCTCCAGGACAAGTCCTCACCGGACAATCCCAAGCTGTTATGTTGACGCGCATGGGCGTCTGCCAGACCGACGTCATCATTATATACGAGACGGCGCACTAGCATGCTTTGTCTTCCGTTGGTGCACGGACCCCATATAATGAACGTTCGAAGGGTGAATGAAACAATGCGCAAGCGGGTGGCGTCGTCGGCTGATGATGCAGAGGGGTCGGCATCCCGAGCACCGCACGAGTAGCAATCAAACTATGAAAATTGGCATCGTGGGCTCTGGAATGGTCGGCTCGACCTCTGCCTTCGCTCTGGTTATGAACGGGGTGGGCCGCTAGATTGTTCTCGTGAATCGCACCCGCGTCCGGGCCGAGGCCGAAGCCCAAGATATTCTTCATGCGGTACCGTTCGCGCATCCGCTCTCGGTGCGTGCTGGAGATTACGCTGACCTAATGGGCTGCCGGGTGGTGGTCATCGCCGCCGGCGTTACGATAGTACCCGGCGAGACACGGCTCCAAATCCTCCAACGGAACGTAGCGGTGCTTGAACAGGTGGTTCCTTCCATCTTGCAACACGCGGGCGACGCGATCCTAGTCGTCGTCTCCAATCCGGTTGATGTCATGACGCATCTGGCAGCGCATTTCGCCGCCCGATCCGGCGTGCCGTCCACCCGCGTCATCGGCTCGGGCACGATGATAGACACCGCGCGATTTCGCGCGCTTCTGGCGGGCCGCTTCGGCGTGGACGCGCAGCACGTGCATGCCTATGTCATCGGCGAACACGGGGATTCAGAGGTGTTAACCTGGTCGCTGGCGACGATTGCAGGGATGCCGCTGAAGGAGTTTGCGCGCATACGCGGAGCGGCCACGATAACGGATACAGAGAAGCGGCAGATCGACCAGCAGGTCCGGCGTGCCGGGTATGAAATCTTGGCGGGCAAAGGCGCCACGTACTACGGCATCGGTAGCGCCGTGGCGCGCGTCGTGGATGTGTTGTTGAATGACCAGCGGGCTGTACTTACGATTTGCAGCCGCATCCAGGGCGTCGCTGGTTGCGAAGGTGTGACCCTTGGTCTGCCGCATCTCGTGGGCGGCCAGGGCGCGATGGGCGCCATCCCGCTGCCGCTCGAGCCGATCGAGCAAGAAGCCTTGGAACACAGCGCTTCCATCCTCCCCGAAGCCATCGAGTCGCTGAAGCTCACCTAATCTGGTCGGATACGATTTACGTGAGAGCGACGGATACGGTCGATTTGTTACATTGAAAAATGACATGAAGTGTCCTGATCATTGTAATCTCGTTCGTCGCATGCTTGAACAAATGCAGACGTCAAGCAGGTGACACGATTATGATCGCAAAAACGACAACATCAGAATATCTGTTGGTCTTCCGAAATACCGGTTGGCACAAAGATCTCTCGCCCGAAGAGATTCAGCAAGACATGGCTCGATTCACTGCGTGGTTCGAGCGAATAAGCAATGAAGGGCGGTTCAAAGGCGGGGGTCCCTTAGCACATGACGGTAAAACTGTCGCGGGCAGGAATGTGGTGACGGACGGCCCGTTTGCAGAATCTAAGGAAGCAATTGCCGGCTTCTTTATCATTCAAGCGGACAGTCTTGAACAAGCCGTGGAGACAGCCAAAGGCTGCCCCGGTCTCGAGTTCGGTCAAACTGTTGAAGTGAGGGCCATCGCCGCGGAACCCGTTGAGCTCCAGATCGCACGGGAAAAAAAGAGCGATAAACGTACGCGCTAGACCAACTCCGGTTCGCACGAGAGTCGGTCGCGCACCAATCCGTACAGTCTGTCGAAGCCCTTGCGCATGTCGGTTGCTTCGACGGCCAGTACCGTTGCTACTTCTTCTTCCGGCTGATGTCACAGAGCATATCCGAATGGATGTTCAAACCGATATTGGTCATGTTGTAAATGTGCTCGCTGGCGACAAGCCAGACGATCTCGCAGATCTCCCGCTCGGAATAATAACGGGACATGCGAGCAAAAGTGTCCGGGTTAACCTTTTTATCCTTTGTCAGCTCGGTCACATAGTCTAGTGCTGCGCGTTCCGCATCGGTAAAAAGATGACTGGCGCTGTATTGCTCCAGCGCGTCGAATTTGGCTTCATTCATTGATCCTTTGATCGTGAAGGACCGGCCGATATCCATGCAGAAGAGACAGACGTTGATGCGCGCCACCTGTTCACGGATGAGCAGGATAGTCTCGGGCGGCAGCGTCAGCTGTTTATCCAGCTGGCCGATCTTCGCATAGAACAGACCGAATGCAGGCGGTAACCGCGCGGAATGCACTTTCAGCGGTGTGAGCACTTTGCCAAATTGCCGGCGCGTAAAATAATACGCCAGCTTCATCATCAGCGCGTTGGGTTTTTCGATAGGAGGAAGAAATGTATCCATAGGCGGATCTTGTTTTTGTTGGGTTGGTTCATTTCAAATGTTGCCGGCAGAACGCTTGAAAAGGTATTCACGCAACGCCGGGTCATCAGTCAGGCTCGCGGCACGACTGAAAGCTTTCTGCGCTTCTTCTTTCTGGTTTAGCAATTGCAGCAGATGCCCGCGTGCGGCCCAATAGGGCTGGTAGTTGACAATTCGACTGGTGGGAATCTCTTCCAGGGCAGCGAATCCAGCGGCAGGATTGCCCGCCTGCGCCACCGCAACGGCTTGTCCAACCAGTGAACCGATTCCGGGCGCGATTTGCACCAAACCCTCATAAAGCAAGGCTATCTCCGGCCAGTTGATACATCCGCTGACGGCGCGGCTGGCATGAACGGATTGAATGGCTGCCTCCAATTGATAGCGTCCCATGCGTTTGAACGCGGCAGCCGACAGCAGGTGGTTTTCGGCTTCATTAATCGTCGGTTGAGACCAGCGAGCGGCGTCTTGCTGGTCGAGCGGCACATATTCGCCATTGCTCGTGTAGCGCGCAGCACGACGAGCTTCACAGTGCAGCATGAGCGCAAGCAAACCGTGAGCTTCGGGCTCGGCTGGCATCAATTGAGCCAATGTTCGCCCGATGGCGATGGCATCTCCGGCCAAAGCATGATGCGTCGAACTGACTTCAATCAAGCTCTCCCAGCCGGTCGAGTAAGCGGAATAGATGGCATCAAGAACAAAGGAAATCCGTTCATTCCATTCCGGCGGGTCGGGCACACGGAAGGGAATGGCTGCGTCGCGGATTTTGTTTTTCGCGCGAACGAGACGTTGACTCATTGCCGCAGGAGAAACGAGAAAGGCCGACGCGATCCGCGCTGCGTCAATGCCAAGAACTGTTTGCAGCATCAGCGGCGTGCGCGCGCCGGCTTCTATCGCGGGATGCGCACAGACGAAAAGAAGTTTGAGTCGTTCGTCGGGAAAGTGTTCGTGCGTTATCGCTACGGTCTCCGCTTCCTCAGCGATTTGCCGGAGAAACTTCTCGGAATTCTGCCGAACTAGATTGCGACGGGCAGCGTCAATCATGCGGTTGCGCGCGACCTGCAGCAGCCACGCTTCCGGTTTTTGTGGAATCCCTTCTACCGGCCACCGCTCCAATGCCGCGACGAACGTGTCGCCGAGCGCGTCTTCCGCGCCGGCGACATCACCCGAGCGCGCCGCGATATAGGCGATAAGTTGGCCATACGAATTGCGCGCAACGACCTCAATCGCAGCATGCGTCGCGGATTCGCTCATAGATTAAACATAGGCGCATTGAGTTAACGACTCCAAGCAGGGGTCAATATAAACCGCCGGCTGGCGCGTGCCGCTGATCTCGTAATACAGCCATTCGCGCGAGCGTAGCCCTGCTTTTTCTTGACCGGCCCGTTCGGCTACGTAGCCGACTTGTCCGGCGGTTCGGCTGCCCCCGGCCACAATGGACGCACCTCGACTGCACCCCACGCGGCGACCGGACAGCGCGCCGCCCATTCCAACGCCGCGTCCAGATTTGGGACGTCAATGATGATAAAGCTGCCAAGTAGTTCCTTCGTCTCGGCGTACGGGCCGTCCTGGACCTGGCGTTTACCGTTGCGCACCCGGATCGTGGTGGCGGTCTGGGGCGGCTGCAGTCCCGCACCTCGGACAAAGACGCCGGCCTTTCGAAGCGCGTCGGAATAAGCTTTCCAAGCCTCCCCCAGGGCGGGAGCTTTGACCGGATCATTGCGCTGGTCGAGATCGGCTTGGGTTTCGGCAATCAAGAGCAAGTAGTTCATAATTTTGGGCTTTGTTTGTCGTTGGGCCGGAAATGTTCGCAGCCTCATAATGTTGACGTTTTGGCGTCCACGCATTTCGACATTTGGGCAAAGTTTTTCTCGTGCGTATAGCGCGCGTCCTCGCCACTGCTAAACTGTAGGAGTCGCGAAGTCAGCGCTTACCGATGGCCAGAGCCGCGTTGCGGCTCATTCCCGTTCCCAGGGATAGACTTTGGGCCCACCGCCTGCCGCGAAGTCGGTAGAGCCGCTTAAGTCTCGCCATTTCTTGTCAGCTTCGATCCGAGCGAGATCGGCCTGCTCGACAATGTGGACGGCGTCGCTGCCGAGTAACAGCCGCAGCGGCGGTTCATCAAGGCTCGCGACGTGAATGATAACAGCCGCTGCCCTGACCGGATCGCCAGGCTGGACACCATTATAGTCGCGCTGGAAACGGGCCACCGTGCCGATAGTGGAATCATATTCGGGACGGCCCTCCCGGATCGTCGTCGAAGAGCCCGCAAAGTCAGTACGGAAGCCGCCCGGCTCGATGATCGTTACTTTGATGCCAAGCGGTCCGACCTCTTTAGCGAGCACTTCCGAGAAGCCTTCAACGCATCATTTGGCGGCGGAGTAGGGCGCGCGGCCGAGCGCTCCGACTCGCCCACCAACGGATGATAACTGGAGGATGTGGCCCGACCTTTGCTCGCGCATGAGCGGGATTGTAGCCTTGGTGACGCTGATGACGCCGAAGAGATTGGTCTCGATCTGGGCTCGGAAGTCAGCGAGGCTTGTGTCCTCGATGGGGCCGACATCGCCATAGCCCGCATTGTTGACGAGAACATCCAGCCGTCCGAAGGCTTCGAAAGCCGCCTTGATCGCACTGTCTGCTGCCTGCTCATCGGTGACGTCGAGTGCGACGGTGCGGACCTGATCGCCGTAGCGCTCCGCCAGATCGGCAAGCTGCGCGGGATTGCGCGCCGTGGCGACGAGTTTATGGCCCTTGTCGAGCACCGCTTGGGCGAGCGCTCGGCCTAAGCCGCGGGAACTGCCGGTAATCAACCAGACCTGCGGCACTGGAATCTTCTTGGAACTTAAAGTCATGACGATCTCGGATTTTTGCACTGATCGACCGACAAGGTCGCCCAGTGGTCTACGTGCGTAGACTTGACTGGGGAAGGTGTCAAGTCTACATCCGTAGATATGAACCGTGGCGATTGGGGAAAGGAGACGGGCGCTACCCCGCCCAAGCATCGACGCAATGCCATCGCAACCCGGCGGGCGATCTTGGAATCGGCCCTGATTGCCTTCACCCGATCTGGCTATAACGGCGTGGGCGTGCGAGAGATAGCGAAAGGGGCCGGGGTCACCGCCATGCTGGTCAATCGCTATTTCGGCTCCAAGGAGCGGCTCTTTGCCGAAGTCGTTGAGGTCGCCTTGGCAAAGAGGACTATACTCACCGAGGAAGCTACGGCGCCGGGCCGGGATCTCACGACGCTCAGCCGGGATGCCGCCGTCGCGCTGGTGGTTCGCATGACACTCGAGGACCAACCCCTTGACGGCTTCTTGGTGATGTTGCGATCGATTTCGGATGAGCGGGCTGCGGCGATCTGGCGCGAGAAGATTGAACAGACCTTCGAGAAGCCGTTGGCCGCCTTGCTGCCTGGCGCGGAGGCAAAGGAGCGCGCCGCACTGTTCCAATCCCTCATCGCGGGCTTTTATCTTATGCGGAAAGTCATCGGCAGCACGGCGCTCGCCGCGGCTGACACAGCCGCGCTTTCTCGGCAGCTTGCGGCTCTATTCCAGGTCCTGGTCGAGCCAAATCCAGATCTTGCCGCCAGTCGGAAGCCGGCCCGGCCTTCTGCAAAGAAAAGCAAGTCACGATGAGAAATTCTTTCGCCAGCTAATCGCGTTCATCTCTACCTCGATTCGGCGAGCCACCGTTCGTCAAGCCCCGTGAGCTTGATCCTTCATGTCTGCCGACGTGGGGTGTCTATTCTGGAATTTCATTACGTGATCTTGGCTGCCGCAAGGAAAAAACTGGGTAGCTAGAGCGCGTATCAGACGCTCGAGAAGCGACGAACGCTTCGAGCTTTTTCCTCCGGTTCGGCGTGTCAATCGAGCTTCAAGGTATCGAGCGAATGCTTGCTTCGGTGGTCCGCTGCGGTTAACTCGGCATTCGCTGATTAGGCCGGCTGGCCTACCTTTTGCTCGCGCTGCATCGCCTTGCTGCTATTGGTTTTTGTCTTCACCACCAGCGACCTGACGTTTACGTCCGGTTTTTTCCGGTTGCGTGCTTGTTCCAGGAACAATGCCTGGGCATCCACTCGTTCCCCTTCCAAGACCCTGCGAATGTACGTCGGCTCCGTCCTTTGTTCCCGGGCCTTCACATTATCCTTCCAATATACGTCGATGCTTTGATCGACCCGCTCGCGCAGTTCCGCATCCTCAACCGGAAAACAGATCTCCACGCGCCGGAAGAAATTTCTTGCCGTCCAGTCCGCGCTCGCGAGATAGATCTCCGGGTTACCTGCGTTTTCGAAACGATAAATCCGGCTGTGCTCTAAGAATCGGCCGACGATGCTCCGCACAATCACGTTGTCGCTCACTCCAGGCACCCCCGGCCGGAGGCAGCAGACACCTCGGACCAAAAGATTTACCTTCACGCCGGCTTGAGAAGCCAAATACAGAGCTTTGATGACCTCTTCGTCGACCAGTGCGTTCACCTTGCCGAAAATGGCAGCCGGCCTGCCATTTCTCGCGTGGTTCACTTCACGTTGGATCATTTCCAGGACAAACTGGTGAAGCGCCTTCGGCGCGGCCTTAATCTTTTTCAGTTCAGGAAAGACCGAAATACCGGTCAACCAGTTAAACAGCTCCGCGCTGTCGTCGGTAATTTCCGGATCGCACGTTAATAACCCGAAATCTTCGTAAACCTTCGCAGTTGATGGATTATAGTTCCCCGTCCCCAGATGAAGGTATCGACGAATACCGTCCTCTTCCTTACGAACCACTAGCGCCAGCTTTGCCCGCGTCATCAAACCGGCGATCCCATAGACCACGTGCACGCCGGCTTCTTGGAGCGTTCTCGCCCATTTTATATTTGCTGCTTCGTCGAAGCGCGCCTTGAGTTCGATCACTACTGTCACCTGTTTGCCGCTCTCAGCCGCTTCCGCCAAAGAGGCCGCGATTGGGGAAGCACCGCTGGTCCGATAAAGCGTCTGCTTGATTGCCAAAACATTCGGATCTTCTGCTGCCTGCTCGATGAAATCGAGCACTGTCTGAAAGCTTTCATAAGGATGATGCAACAGGATCGGTCTCCGCCGGATTTGCGAGAAAATGTCTTCTTCATCATGCGATGCGGTCACGAGTGCCGGCACAAATGGACGGAACTTGAGATCCGGCCGATCTACCTCAGAAATCACCGGCATTAGGCGCAGAAAATTGATCGGTCCATCGACCTGGTAGAGATCGTCCCCGGTCAGGCCAAACGTTTGCAGCAATTGATCAGCAATGTGGCGCGGACAGTCCTGCTGGACCTCCAAGCGGACCGCGTCTCCGCGGCTCCGCTTCCGTAACTCAAGTTCGATCGTCTTCAGCAAATTGTCGGTTTCTTCCTCGTCGAGATACAGGTCGCTATTCCGAGTAACACGAAACTGATAAGCGCCCTTCACTCGAACGCCATGAAAGAGAGAACCGACGTGCGCTTGGATAAGGTTTCCGATGAAAATGTAACGGTACATTCCCTTCTCCCCGGCCCGGTAGGGAAGCAAGCGCGGTAGAATACGCGGCACCTGGACCACGGCTAGATTCGTGCTGATCGCGGCGCCTTCGAGCTCTACGGCAACGTTCAGACTCTTGTTCAACAACTGCGGGAAGGGATGGACCGGGTCCACCGCGAGCGGCGTGAGCACCGGGTAAACCGATTTCTCAAAATAGTTCGTATAGTATTGCTTTTCTTCGCTGGTGAGCTCGTGGCAACCTAAGAAAAAGACGTTGTTTTCCTCCAAGGCCGGGACCAGTTCCTGGCGCCAAATACGATACTGATCATCCACCATCTTACGTACCCGCGTCGAAATCGCTGCGAGCTGTTCGCCTGGGCTCATTTCATCGGGGCCAGGCGCACTGACATTACTTTGGCGTTGCTGCTTTAGGCCCGCGACCCTTACCTCAAAGAACTGATCGAGATTTGAGGCGACAATACAAAGGAATTTTAAGCGCTCCAGGAGCGGACTGCTCGGATCCTGGGCCTCTTCTAAAACCCGTTGATTGTACTCTAACAAGCTTAGTTCGCGGTTATTGTAGAGCGAGGGATCAGATAGCACCGAGGAGATTTTTTCTTCCATAGACCGTTTTCTAATGAGCTGTTTTCTCACACCCTTGCTTGTGCATTTTCCACCCCACCGCGACTTTGTGGACGATCGGCGATTTCTGACACCTACAATACATGGTTTATTATGCTTTGTCTGTAATCAGAAAAGCGACATGGAATCGAATATCTCGTGCGTTCATCACGTCACCGCCATAGCCACTGATCGCCAAAGAAATCTGGACGAGTCGCCGAAGGAATTCGGGACGAATGTGCGCCTTCCGCCTTCGATGGAAAGTTCCTGCGCGGGTTTCCAAGGCGCGGTGCCGGCCATCATGCTCCCAACCAAGGAGGTAGTATGAGCGCTCCCGCAGCGCTGGATTTCGCTCATCGGTTTGTGCCGGGCAAGTCGTCCCGCACACTCCTCCTCCTGCACGGTACCGGTGGCAACGAAACCGATCTTATCCCGCTCGGCCGCGCGCTCGACCCTGAAGCCGCACTTCTCAGTCCGCGGGGCAAGGTGCTCGAGAACGGAATGCCGCGATTCTTCCGTAGATTGGCTGAAGGTGTCTTTGACCAAGAAGATCTTGTTCGTCGGACCCATGAGCTCGCTGACTTCATCGAGCGAGCGGCAGTACATTACGCATTTGCGCCCGACAAGATCGTTGCCGTCGGTTTTTCGAACGGTGCGAACATCGCCGTTAGCTTATTATTACTTCGGCCCGAAACGCTTCGGGCCGCTGTTCTGTTTCGAGCGATGGTGCCGCTCGTGCCCGAAAAACTGCCGGATCTTGCCCAGGTAGACGTATGGATTGGTGCAGGAAATCAAGATCCGCTCATTCCGCCATCCGAAACGTGGCGTCTGGTCGAACTTCTCCGTAACACGCGAGCCAGGGTGACTCCAAGTTTTGCCAATGCTGGTCACGGGTTGACCGATAGCGACGTCGAAACCGCACGCCTTTGGCTGGCAGAGCTGGCGAATGGTGTACGATCGAGGATTTGAATCCGTGACCCCTGGTCGCGGTCTGATCTTAATCGTGATCCGTCCTCTGGGAGGACGACAAGTATAACCGGTCCGGTCAGCTTCTTCAGCCTCTTGCGGGTCAAACCGGCAAAAACATTAGGCTTTCAGCCGACAGCCGGTTGAGTTACGTTCCGGCTCCAGCACCATGGGCTCGGAGGGTCTTTCGCAGTCCAGTTTACTCTATCGACTGACGGAACGGTTGCCGGTGCGCAGCGTATTCCCGGTAGCCGTCCAACATGTGTTAGCGATGTTCGTTGGGGTGATCACGGTGCCGTTGTTAGTGGCGCAGTCACTGAAGATGGCGCCAAAAGAAACCGGTTACCTGGTCGTTATGGGCTTAGTCGCTTCCGGGCTGGGCACCTTCGTGCAAGTGCGCGGTTTCGGTTTTTTCGGCTCCCGCTTGTTAGCAGTGCAAGGAACTAGTTTCGCGTTCCTGGTGCCGCTCATTCAAGCCGGGCAGGCCGGCGGATTACCGTTGATGCTCGGAATGTCGCTGCTTTGCGCCCCGGTAGAACTGGTTCTGGCGCAGTTCCTTGTACGGTCGCAACGGTTGTTTACGCCGCTGGTCTCCGGAACGGTGGTACTCTTGATTGGGCTGTCATTGATCCCGGTCGGATTCAAGACAATGGCCGCCGGCTTGGGCGGGAACAGTCCGACCTGGGCCGGGTTAGCCGTTTCCGCGTTGGTCGTGGTGGTGGTTTTCGGCCTGAATACGATCCGCTCATCCTGGGCACGGATCGGCGCGATCCCAATCGCGCTCGGGATCGGATACTTGTTGTGTTGGGGGTGCGGGTTCTTGCCGGCAGACACGGGGGCTACCGGCCTCGCCTGGGTGGCTTTGCCCCAGCCGTTAAGGTACGGCCTCAGTGTACGCTGGGAATTCCTGCTCGCGTTCTTGTTGCCCTACGTAGTCACGACCTTGGAAACACTAGGCGACGTGACCGCCACTTCCCAATTGTCAGATGAACCAATCGAAGGCCCGATTTATTGGCGCCGGGTGCAAGGCGCGGTGATGGGCGATTCGTTGAACAGCGCGGTGGCGGCGCTAATCAATAGTTTTCCCAGCACGACCTTCGCCCAAAATAACGGGGTGATTCAGCTGACCGGCGTTGCCGCCCGAGCGGGCTGGACTTTGGGTCGGCGGGATCCTTTGTGTCTTAGGGCTTGTCCCCTGGATTGGGCATTGGATCGCGTTATTACCCGGCCCGGTGCTCGGTGCCGTGACGTTTCTCCTGTTCGGGTTCGTGGCCACAGCAGGTCTCCGGATTTTGCAGCGAGTCCAACTCGGCCACCGCGAACTTCTGATCCTGGCCTTTTCGCTGGGAGCTGGGGTCGGTGTGCAAGCAGTGCCAGAGTTTCTTAACCCGTTGCCGGAAGCAGTGCGTCTGGTATTTTCGTCCGGCATCACGACGGGTGGGATCGCGGCTTTTGTGCTGAACGCGGTGTTGCCGAGTCAGCGATCGTGGCCCTAACACACCGAATCTTGGCTCGTTTGCGGTTTTAAATTCGAGCGCCAGAGCCGGAATTTCACTGCTTGAGATCGGCTCTAACCTTCTTTCCAACGTTTGCAGAGATTAGAAATAGAGCCCCGACCGATGCGGCTATTCGCCACTGCATGCAATCGAATGGCACCTTGATTAACGAGGCATGGTGCCAGTTTATCAAGGAACATAGTATTTACCGCTTTTTTGCCGATCTAAATATCTCGCAGATCGGATTCAATATCGAAGAGATCGAGGCCCAAAATGTTTCCTCATCGCTGAATGATTCAGAAAAGTCAGCGAGCGATATCAAGCTGTTTATGGAAACAATTTTTAGTCTGCAGAAAGCTGACCAGGGCCGAATGCGAATTCGAGAGTTCGACGACGCTCTAACCAAGATCCAGAACAGGGAATCCCTCCGCAGTTTTGATTTTCCTTATTTTAATGAACAGGTTCGCCCATTTGGTATCCTCAACGTTAGTTGCGACGGAGATTTTTCAACTTATTCTCCGGAACTTCTAGGAATGAATTTACCGAAGTACGGAGTTTTCAACTTCGGTAACGTTTTTGCAGAATGAGTTCTTCGAGGCGGTGGAAGCGCCAAAATTTCGATCGGTATTTGAAGATATCCGCTTAGGTATCAAGCTTTGTGAGGACTCCTGTGCCTATTACGGGTACTGCGGTGGCGGCGCGCCGGCGAACAAATATTATGAAAATGGGAGCTTCGCTACGACGGAAACGATGTTTTGCCGTTACAGCATAAAAGTTCCTCTTGATATTGTCCTCGACGATCTTGAGCAGACTGTAGTCGAACTAAAGCCACGCTGCCCTACATCGCGCGGCGCTGCGTCTCGGTTGATGGTCGAATCGAATAGAGGTCACGTCTAAACGGGCGGGTTGCCAAATAGCGAGCGAATAATGTAGCTATCGCTATTACATATCGGGTGGGGTTATGGTTCCCGAAGTCGGACGTGGCAATGGATTACGCCGTTTTCTCCCAGGCCTACCGTGCCTTTGATCGCGGTTACCCGGCTAGGCGGTTAAGAAAATAGAGAAGGTTTGGCGTTTTCCAAACTATGAAGTGGCTGGCTCTTCGTGACGCAGCGCGTAACGGTTCTCCCCAGTTAGCCGGCCCTAGACCCGCGGAACCGCACCCGAGAAGAGAATGTAAACCTCGTCTGGAGTCTCGCTGGACCGTTCCGAGTACGCCCGCGTCGGGTACAAGAGGTTACAAGTTACAAGTTACAAGTTACAAGTTACAAGTTACAAGTTACAAGTTGCGGGTTGCGGGTTGCGGGTTGGCGGAGCGTACTTCGTAACGACCTAGCTCGATTCCGCGGCGCACCTTAGGTTATTTCCGGGCGCCGCAAGCGGCGCACCCTCCGATGCGCTGGGCCACCTCGAACCTGCAACCCGCAACTTATAACTCGTAACCCGCAACTTGTAGCTTGCCAAACCGCCGCAGCATAAGCGTTATGGCAACACCCGAGAGTGAAGCTTGCGCCTAGCAGCCAGTCGGACTTAGTAATTGAGCGGTATGGTAAATAGCAGCGATAGCGACAAAACGGGTGGCCGTGGGGGACGGGCTGCTAAGAAGACGCAGGTGGAGGTCGATGGAAGACGGCTTGAGCTCTCAAATCTCGAAAAGGTCTTTTACCCAAAGGTCAAATTCACCAAAGCCCAGGTGATCGATTATTATGCTCGGATCGCTCCGGCACTTCTGCCGCATCTAAAAAATCGTCCGGTTAGCCTCAAGCGTTATCCGGACGGTGTATCCGGTTCGTATTTTTTCGAGAAGCAGGCTCCTTCGCACCGTCCCGAATGGATCGAGACTACTCCGGTCGAAAGTGGAGACCGGCGGATCGACTATTGCATGATCAATGACCTACCGGCTCTCGTCTGGACGAGCAATTTGGCGAACCTGGAGCTGCATACCTTCCTCCACTGTGCGCCGAAAATTGAGATCCCGACGATGTTGGCGTTTGATCTCGATCCCGGAGAAGGAACCGACATTTTGCTCTGTGCCCAGGTTGGGCTCTGGATACGCGATCTGCTCGAAGACTTAGGAATCGAGTCATTTCCCAAGACATCTGGATCCAAGGGTCTGCAGCTCTACGTGCCGCTGAATACCCCAACCGACTATGATAAAACCAAAGCCTTTGCTCATGCGCTGGCGGAGCGGTTGGAAAGTGAGCACCCAGATCAGATCGTTTCCAAAATGCAAAAGAGGCTCCGCGTTGCGAAAGTGTTTGTCGACTGGAGCCAGAATGATGAACATAAGACGACGGTGACGGTCTATTCCCTCCGGGCCAAAGATCGGCCGACGGTCTCGACCCCGGTGAGCTGGGAAGAAGTCGAGTTAGCGCTGCGAAAAAAGGATCCGAAACAATTAGTGTTCGAATCGCACGAAGTATTGGAACGGGTGGAGAAAAACGGAGACCTGTTTGAGCCCGTTCTCAAACTCAAACAGAAGTTGCCTTCTCTGAAGGCGCTCGCTGGGGCACGAGGATCCAACGCCGCCGAGCGCTCGCGCACATCGCAGAAATCTTGTGAAAAGCCAGGTCGAAGCGGCCGCGCTCCGTACAAGGCCCACCGTGGCAAACGGAAATTGGAGTCTACCAATGGACCGGAAGGAAAACAGAAAACAGCGAAAGAACTTACCATCGCCATTCAGGAGAATAGCGTTTCGCCAGAGGTAAAGATCTCCGTGCTGCGACAGCTTCGGCCGATGCTAGCTAAGAGCGCGGATGCAGCTTTTGATGATCCGGGATGGATCTTTGAGATTAAGCTCGATGGCTATCGAGCACTTGCATTGGTTGACCGGGGCAGCGTAAGACTTATTTCCCGGGCCGGGAATGAGCTTAGCGCAGCCTATCCTGCAATCGTCGACGATCTCGTTGCTACGAATCTGACCGTCGTTTTCGATGGCGAGATTGTGGTGCTGGATGAGTCCGGCGTTCCTAGATTCGAGCTGCTGCAAAACTATCGGACGGCCCATCGGGGCCATCTGGTCTATTATGTTTTTGATCTGCTATTTCTGAACGGACGAGATTTGAGGAATCAATCTTTAGTGCAGCGCAAAGAGGCTTTGCGGCGGATCCTGAATGGTTCGGAAACTGTCCGATACGTCGAGCACGTCGATGGGACCGGGAAGGAGTTCTTCGACCTAGCCAGGGATAGGGGATTGGAGGGAATCGTTGCGAAGAAGAAAAGCGCGGCCTACTTCAGTGGTAAAAGGGTTGATCATTGGCTCAAAATTAAGTGTCGGCGAGTCGAGGAGGTGATCATTTGTGGCTTCACCGAGAGCCGCGTTAACCAAAATACGCTCGGAGCCTTGCTCGCCGGCGTGCCGGAAGGCGCCGAGCTGAAGTATGCCGGACTGGTTGGCACCGGCTTAAATCGAACTCCGGGCCTGATCACAAGGCTCAGAAAATTTGTCACCAAAGAACGACCATTCCCAGGAGTGCCGAAAACCGACATGCCGATTCACTGGGTCGAACCCAGGCTGGTCTGTTTGGTGGAGTTTCAAGAATGGACGAAAGATGGCATCCTGCGGGGAGCATCATTTGTGTCGTTGCGCACGGCTAGCGAGATCGTGTGAGGTACGGCGTGCCCGTCCCGGACCGCCGACGTATTCGCCCGACCGGTCCGACGAAGCCTTTCCCGATGTCGTGAAAACTGCGACCGATGCTTGGCGAAGTCGGAAGCCTTCGACGTCGTTGTGTTTTTAGCCGACGGGGTGGCGAAGGCGGAAACCACCGGCGTACCATTTGCCCTGCCAGCCTAAGAATCTTACCACGATGAAACCTCGGGCAATAGTTTGCGCCTACGCCGAATCCGGCGGTCGCGGAGCGACACGCCTTCCCTCACGCCGCTTTAGAATGGCTCGGGTGGAGAAAACGTTTCGGGTTGGAAGAGAATTTGATCCTCGTGAACGGTCCCTGACGTCCACTGCATGCGGCGCATCGAATGCCAGTCGAGAGGCTGACACCGTCGCCGTCACATTCCCGGCAAAGCTCACAGGCTTCTACATTCACGACGTGTCGATAAAGATCCCGCTGGTGCTCGGCTTCGTGGAAAACATGTCCCTCGCACTCTTCGCGAGTGTCGGATGATCCGATAACGGCATAGATCGAGCCGCTCTCAATATCTTGGCATTCCACGATGTATCGCCACCTTGTTGCAGCGGGAATCTCGACCATACCCGCATATTGTAGTTCCGTAGCCCAACTAATACAAGATATTGTGTTCGTCTTTTTGAAAAAAAAGATGCATCTGTGAGAGAGTTGTATTACGAATAGGTAAGCACCTAATTATCAGGGCCTTACCCATGAAATCTATTTGGAAAGGCGCAATTAGCTTTGGTTTGGTAAACATCCCGGTTCGCCTTTATTCGGCTACGGAGCGGGAGACGGTATCATTTCACATGCTCTCCAAGAGAGACCATTCTCGAATCCGGTTTCTGAGAGTCTCTGAAGCGAGCGGCAAGGAGGTTCCCTACGAAGACATTGTTAAGGGCTACGAACTAGAAGAAGGAGGTTATGTCGTTGTGTCCGATGAGGAGTTGGCTGAAGCTGCTCCTGAAAAATCAAGTACGATCGAGATCCAGGAGTTTGTGGATGAGTCGGAGATCTCCAGCCTGTACTTCGACAAGCCCTACTATCTAGAGCCGGATAAGAGTGCGGGCAAGGCATATGCTCTCTTGCGTGACGCATTGGGCAAAAGCCGTAAGGTCGGAATTTCTCAATTTGTCCTACGCAATCGAGAGCATCTCTGTGCGCTGAAAGCGATGGACGAAGTTTTGGTGTTGAATGCGCTCCGTTTCGCATCGGAGATTAGAGAAACCTCTGAGCTATCAGTCCCGAAAAAGGAGAAAATCACGCAGAGCGAGATAAATCTTGCGCTCAAACTGATCGAGGGCCTTACCGATAAGTTCGATCCGAAGAAATACAAGGACACCTACGCGGAGGAGGTCAAGAAAGTGATCGATGCGAAAGCGAAGGGCCAAAAAATCAAGGCTCCGGCCAAAGCTGCGCCGTCCACCAAGGTGATCGATCTCACAGCTGCTCTCAAAGAGAGCCTGAAGACACCAAAGAAGAAGCGAGTGGCATAGGGCGCCATGAAATGGCCGATAGCAAATAGCCGATAGCCGATTTGAGTTGGATCGCGAGGCCGCCGTCGCTACGCTTTTGGCGCACCCTAGCGATGGGTTGGAGCAATCACCGTCCAGCTCGGCCGCGACGTAGGCTTTGCGTAGTCGGGATGCGATCCCTACCCGCCATTTGCGACCCTCATGACGCAAAAGGACTCGTTGGCCAAGCGACGCTTGGTCGTCAACCGGCTTGGAATCTTCGTCCTCCTGCTTGGTGTGGTTTGGGCGGGCACGGTTTATTGGACAGGAAAGAATCGGCTGGCAAGCCACGCACACGATCGGGAGACCGTTGATGGTGGCTCCCGGGATGACACACTTTCGTTCGAAGATTCAAAGACTTCCTCTCGGAGCACTGAGATGTATTTCGGAAAGGTCGGAGTCTTAGTTTCGATTTGGTTCCGACGTTGGGAGGAGTTGGAAGACTTCGAGCGTTTGGCGATTATGATCGAGGTGAGTTCTGTCCTCGCTGCATCGATCTGCTTCGTAATTGCCAAACGGCTGCTCAGCAGCTGAATTTGCAGAAAAAGAAGAGAGAGCTCCCGAGCAGTTGCGGAGAACAAAACAGACGTCTGCAGCTCGATCGGCGTGTGGTCCACCGTGAGAGCTAGATGACAACCGAGTAATGTTTGTACTTCGCCCTACTGCGGAGTAGACAGACAGTTGATTCTTAGCGCAAATATAGGCGTCCCGACCTTGCGTAGGGCCAGAAAGACCGTTAAGGAACGATCGAGACCGCTGGTAAAAATGTCTGTCGCTACAGAAGCAATTTCACGAATTGTCGCCGCTCCCGTCTGGAGCTCACAAACTGCCTACGGCCCGGTTTTTGTCGCCGCCTCTGCACGCGACATTGACCCCGATATTTGGGCGAACGCTTGGAATCAGCACGCTAAGGGCAGCCGGTTTAATGAGGTCGTCGAGCAAGGCCTGAGTGACCAATTCGAGCAACGCTATTTCGTGTTGGTGAATTCTCGGCGAGACCAAGTCTCAATTCAGACCTTTTTTGTAATCAAGCAGGATCTGACCGCCGGGCTGCCGAAGACCATGCGAAACGCGGTGACCCGACTTCGCCGGCGGTGGCGGTCCCTCTTTTTCATGCAGATGCTAATGGTCGGAAGTCCGGCCGAGGAAAGCCTGCTCGACTGCGAGGAGCCCTGGGCCGTCGAGGCCTTGCGGACGGCTCTAGAGCGATATGCGCGGCAGGCACGCATCGGATTGGTTTTACTGAAAGACTTCCCGGCGGAATATCGGGAATTGTTGAAGGCCTTTACCAACCAAAATTATCAGCGCATTCCCGGTCTGCCCGGAGTCAAACTTGAACTCGATTTTTCTTGCTTTGAAGAGTTCATGGCGAAAAGGCTCAGCAAAGTTTACCGAAAGAATTTGCGCCGAAAATTCAAAGTGCTCGAGTCGTCACCGCCGGTAACTCTTGAGGTTCACAATGGTTGCACTCCGGAGCAAGTTGACGAGATCTTTCCGCTGTACTTGGAGGTCTATCAACGAGCGAAGTTGAGCTTCGAAGTGCTCAACCGAGAGTATCTGATCCGGCTCGGGCAAAGTATGCCGGATCGGATCCGATTGTTCCTTTGGCGGCAAGAAGGTCGCTTGATCGCATTTAATATCGGAATCGTCCATGATGGAGTGATCGACGATCTTTACGTGGGGTTCGACTATGAAGTGGCTTCGAAGTTAAACCTCTATTTTCTGACATGGCGAGATGTGGTGGAGTGGAGTGTTCAAAACGAAATCAGAACTTATCGCTCCGGGCCGCACAATTATGATCCCAAGCTCCATCTCCGGTTGAGTTTGGTGCCGCGTGATCTTTACGCGCGCCATATGTCGCCGATTTTGAATCCGGCGCTGCTATTGGCCATGAAGTGGCTAGGCCCGACCCGGTATGAGCCGATTCTCAAGCAATTCCCGAATGCGCACGAGCTGTAACTTGGCCGGACAACCAATGGCCGGACAAGCTTCGACAGAAGGGCGCAAAGACAGATTTTGAACAGGAGATCGCAAAGATCTCAGAGGAGGAAAGGCTTGAGCGGCAATAGCCGCTTTTTGCGAGGCGCCCCGATCTACGGCTGCCGTTGGACTCCGGAGCTACCGAAGCCTAAGCAACCAGTTTTTCTTTGTGCCCTTTGCGATCTCCTGTTGAAATTCTGTCTCTGCGTCCTTCTGTAAAAACGTCAGACCTTGGAAACTTCGCCGGGAGTAATTGCCATCTTCGGTTTGTCCTTGTTCAAATCTGGATCAAGGAACCCGAGCGCATGCGGCGGTTTGATAACTCGAACTCCGGCCTTTTTCTGTTCTTCCAAAATCTGCTCATGCAGCTCATGCATCTTGGTCCAATGCACCTTCGGCTTGTAGTGGTGCTCTGCATGGTAGCCGTTGTTGAACCAGATCAGATTGTAAAGCTTGTCGTAGCTGCTCACGCCCCAAGCCATTGGCTCGTCCGGATTTCCGCCGAAATGACGATAATAGCCGTTCAGATATGAAAGGCAATGGCCGAGGTAATAGAACGGCAGATAGAACAGCATAAACTGCCAGTTCAAGAAAAAGCCGATGATGACCAGGGTAACCCAAGAAGCGATTTCGAAGACTCCCCAATACGCGTTCAAAGCGTTACGTTTCTTGACTTCTCTAAAGATCGCTTTGGGGTCATCGCGGAAATAGCTCAGGAAAACGTATGTCCAGACATTCTCCGCTTCGTGATCATGGCCATGCTTGTAAATGGAAATCGGATCGACCGTATCTCCCCCATCATCCGGATAATCACTGTTACCCTGATGGTGCTTGAGATGAATCAAGTGATAGAACTGCTGCGAATAGCCCATCGTTACCGACAGCAACCAGCTGAAAAATCGGTTGGCCGGTTTCCATTTAAAGTAAGGATTATGAATGAAATTGTGAGCGATTCCGTTGATGTTCCAGGAGATGCTGACGGAGTACACCAAACCCAGAATCAGCATGATCCACAGCGGAGTGTGGGGAAACAAAAAGAACATCGAAATCACAAATCCGGTATGGGTGAGCATGGCAACTACCGGGATCCAGTCTTTATTGGAATGGGCCAAAATCTTCATATAGCCGTTGACACCATCACCAATATGGTAAACGAAAAGACTTGCAACCATCTTCCGAAGAGGTTGCCAGTAATTTACTGAGTTGTAATATTTTAAAATGCTTGTTACGTCCGACCGCGAACCCTCTGCAGGGCGACTCGATCACCCTCCTGGGCGTGCTTGGTTTCTAAATCCGTATCTCCAGATCGGAGTGAGTGTTCTGCTCAATGCGGCGGCTCAGATTCTCATTAAGATCGGTACCGGGCACGCTTCGGATCAATCGCTGCTTTCCGTTTCCAGTCTGACCTCTGGCGCCATGTGGCTCGGAATCGTGGCGTTGGTGATCGCTCTGGTTTCCTGGCTTTATGCGTTGCGATCGGTTCCGCTGACGATCGCCTTCACTTTGGCGGCTAGCACTCAAGTGATCGTTCCGCTAGGTTGTTGGATCTTTCTTGGCGAGCAGATTTCCCCACTCCGTTGGGGCGGGATTTTCCTGGTCACATTTGGCATTCTGCTGGTTGCTCAACCGCTTTCGAAAGTTGAGGAGCGATTATGAATCCGCTCTATTTTTTGTTGCTCCTCGTCTCCAATGGCAGTGCGATTGCCGGACAGGTCTTCTTCAAGAGAGGCATGGGCGACGCGGTGCGAATGTCGGGCTGGCAAAGAGCCTCGTGGGTCGGAACCGGAATTGCGTCGAAGGCCCTTAGTTTCTTCTGCTGGGTCCTGTTGCTCTCCCGATTCGAGCTCAGTTATATCTATCCTTTTGAAGCTCTGGACCCGATTTTTGTTGCGCTGGCGGCTGCCCTCTTTCTAAGGGAGAAGCTCAATTTCCGGTTGCTTTTGGGGATCTCAATTATCTGCGCCGGAATTGCAATCGTCTCGATTACGTAGCCTGAATCGATCGTAAATCCTTAGAGAATTTGCGATCGATTCAGGCTACGGAATCAATCAGAGCAGGCCAGATTCGCTCGACCGCCTTCCGGTTTCGCTCGGAAGCAAACATCGGGTCTGGCGGCGGTTTCTTGGGATGATCAATCTGCGCGGTTCTTCGCTGGGTCCACCGGGCGTAACTGGCCGGCGAATAGGCACCGCAGATATCTCCGCCGACTACTAACGAACCGAGCCGAATCTGTGCGATTGCCCAAACCAGGTCATCGGCAGTGAAGAGTCCTTGTTCCCAATCGGTTACTGCGTCCTCAGGGGTCAAACAATCAAAGTCGACGGTAATGTAAACGTGGCGGCCCCTTAACGTATCAACAAACTGTCTGAATTTTCTGCGCCAATTCTCCGCGTTCATGCCGGTCCAGCGCTGGCGCGCGGACTTACTGAATCGATCAATCCAGGGCCAAACTTCCAGTCTTCCCGACCGCAGCGCCGCGTGATTGGCGAACCAGCGATGTGGTGGATTCAACTCGAAATTGGCACATCCCCAGATTGCCGCTCTGGTAATCGGTGTACTCTCCAGCGCCCGATTCATCCAGGTACCACAACACCAGGAAGGCGGCCGGGTGTCCCAGTCCGGATGATTATCAAACGAGACGAGAATGAAAGGTTCGCGAACCTGCCGGATCCAAAGGCCAGTGAGATGATGGAAATCGCCCGATCCATAAAGAGTAAAGGGAGTCATCCTAGTTTCAATTTCTTCCCAAAACGCATTAATGAGTCGAGCGGGAGCGCAATAGCGGAGTTGCGGACCCCAGTTGCGGCAATTCTGGATTTGTGAGATCGCGGCGGTTCCAGCCGGCCATGCGCCGTCGAGGTCGATGATCTGGCAATCCGTCATTCTCGCCATAGGCTCGAATGAAATGACAAATGACAAATAGCAAATGACAAATAGGGTAATCTTTACCCTGAAGCTGGAATGATTTGTCATCTGTCATTTGTCATTTGTCATTTCATTCGAGTCTGAGACGAGAATGACACTCCAAGACATTCAGGCTGCCAAAAAACGAATCAAAGGCGGCATCTATTACTCGCCTTGTCCTATTTCGGGGCAGCTCTCTGAATTCGCGGGCGCACAGGTTTATTGCAAACTGGATCATTTGCAGCGGACCGGTAGTTTTAAAGAACGGGGTGCCCGAAACGCACTTTTGCTCTTGGATTCGAACCGCCGCGAGAAAGGAATAGTGGCGGCGTCGGCTGGCAATCATGCTCTGGGCCTGGCTTACCACGGCAAACTGCTAGGCATCCCGGTGACGGTGGTAATGCCGGAAACAGCGCCACTGATTAAGATCACGAGCTGCCAAAGACTCGGCGCGAAAGTGCTAATTCGGGGAGAGAATTTCGCGGAAGCACGAGCGTTTGCGGACAATCTCGTTGCTAGCGAGGGCCTCACTTATATCCACGGTTATGATGATTGGGAGATAATTGCCGGCCAGGGGACAATGGGACTCGAAATTCTGGATCAGGTACCTGAGGTTGACGCGATCCTGGTTCCCGTCGGAGGCGCCGGCTTGATCGCGGGAATTGCGTTGGCGGTCAAGAGCTTGCGGCCCGAAGTGCAAATTATTGCCATCGAAGCCGAAAATACTCCTAGTTTCGCAGAGGCTTTGCGAGCAGGGAAGCCGGTGCGGGTCGTCAATCATCCGACCTTGGCCGATGGTTTAGCAGTTCCGGAAGTTGGCAACAATGCATTCTCGGTAGCCAGGCAGTACGTCGATCGCCTGGTTCGCGTGTCGGAAGATGAGATCGCGCTCGCGATTCTGCGGATCATCGAACTAGAGAAAAGTGTGGTTGAAGGCTCTGCGGCGGCGACTTTAGCGGCTCTACTCAGCGGCAAGCTACCCGACCTTGATGGGAAAAAAGTGGTGCTCCCGTTTTGCGGGGGAAACATCGATCCGGGTATTTTAAACCGAGTCATCGAAAAGGGGTTGGTGGCGGACAATCGGCTCTTTCGTTTCATTGCAACGATTAGCGATCGGCCTGGTGGTTTAGCCGCTCTGACTCAAGTGATTGCGTCAGTCGGGGCCAGCGTAAAAGAAATTACTCATGATCGCACGTTTGGCCGACCGGAAGTGTCGGCCGTACAAGTAAGTTGTATCGTCGAAACGCGAGATCGCGAACATATCGCGGAATTGCAGCAAGCGCTCCGGAAGAGCGGTATTCGCTGCGGTCAGGGCTGAGGGATTGCCCATTGACCCTGGTTGCTTGCTTTTTATAATTAACTACCCGGGTTATCTTCCCTCCGGGCAACTTCTCCCTTAATACATTTATGGCTCTCTCAATCGGCTCGAAGGCACCAGAATTTTCTCTTAGTACAAAAGACGCTTCCGGCATCCGCCTCGTCTCGCTTAGCGATAATTTCGGTAAAACCAATACTCTGGTCCTGTTTTTTCCGGCGGCATTTACCAGCGTTTGCACTGCAGAAATGTGTGATCAAACTGAAGTGTTCGGAACCTACGAAGGGTTGAACACGGCGGTATTCGGAATCAGTGGAGACAGCCCATTTTCTTTGGAAGCCTGGGCCAACCAGGAGAAGATTCGGATTCCATTACTGAGCGACTACGATCATTCGGTCGCTCGGGCCTATGGAGTAGCCTACGATAGCTTTCCTCCCGGTACGAACCTTCCATTGATTGGGCTCGCAAAACGATCTGCTTTCATAATCGACCGCAACGGAGTGATACAATACGCCGAGATTTCCGATAATCCGAAGCAGCTGCCAGACTTCGATACGATCCAGGCGAAGCTAAAGGAGATAGCCTAAGTATGCCGATGCAGCACGTGGTCGGCACGTTCGCTTACGGAAAAGGCAAACGAGCTAGATTCTATTCATTGCCCGCACTGGAAGAGGCGGGAATCGCCCCGGTTTCGCGACTTCCGGTCAGTCTCCGAATCGTGCTGGAATCGGTTCTCCGGAACTGTGATGGAAAGAAGGTCACCGAAAAAGATGTCACGACGCTGGCGCGTTGGAATGCGAAGAGCCCGGCGGAGGAAGAGATTCCGTTCGTCGTGGCCCGGATCGTATTGCAGGATTTCACCGGTGTGCCATTGCTGGTCGATCTGGCGGCCATGCGTGGAGCGGTGGCACAAGTCGGTCGAGACCCTAAAATTATCGAACCACTGGTGCCGGTCGACCTGGTTGTCGATCATTCGGTCCAGGTAGATTTTGCCGGAATCCCGGAAGCGATTGAGCTCAATCTCGAATATGAGTTTAAACGTAATCGAGAACGTTACGAATTTCTGAAGTGGGGCCAACAAGCGTTCAAGACCTTTGGCGTGGTGCCTCCTGGCATCGGCATCGTGCATCAGGTGAATTTGGAATACCTTGCTCACGGTGTGCTCAGTGCTTCCTCTCCGGAAGGTGAGGTTTGTTATCCAGACACATTGGTGGGAACCGATTCGCATACCACGATGATCAATGGACTTGGCATCGTCGGATGGGGAGTCGGTGGGATCGAAGCGGAAGCCGGTATGCTTGGCCAGCCGGTCTATTTCCTCACTCCGGAAGTGGTGGGCGTGCATCTTTCCGGGAAGCTTAGAGAAGGCGTCACCGCCACCGATCTCGCCTTACGCGTTACTCAGATGCTGCGAGCGGAGAAGGTCGTAGGTAAGTTCGTTGAATTCTACGGAGAGGGTGCGGCCTCACTTCCGCTGCCAGACCGGGCTACCATCGGAAACATGGCTCCGGAGTATGGGGCGACCATGGGATTCTTCCCGGCGGATTCCGAATCGGTCAACTACCTGCGGATGACTGGACGATCGGAGGAAACGATCGATCGATTCGAAAAATATTTTCAGGCGCAGCAGCTTTTCGGCATGCCCAAGAAAGGAACGATCGATTACAGCGTCGACCTTGATCTTGATCTATCGTCAGTTCAGCCGAGCGTGGCCGGCCCGAAACGACCGCAAGATCGCGTCGATCTGGAGTTACTCGGCCAAACCTTTCGTTCGCTGCTCAGCAAGCCGGCGGCCGAGGGCGGATACGGCAAGGACCCGGAAAGTCTGGCCGAGAAGGTGACTGTCTCAATGAATGGAAAGGAACCGGCGGCGCATCCGGAAAAATCTGGGCCGATCGGCCATGGTAGTGTCTTGATCGCGGCCATTACCAGTTGCACGAACACCAGTAATCCCAGCGTGATGCTGGGCGCCGGACTGCTCGCGAAGAAAGCGGTGGAACGTGGGATGAAAGTGAATCCCACCGTTAAGACATCTCTTGCACCGGGTTCGCGGGTGGTAAGCGACTATCTGCAAAAGACCGGATTGCAGGTTTATCTGGACAAACTCGGCTTTAATATTGTCGGGTACGGATGCACCACCTGCATTGGAAACTCGGGACCACTGCACCCCAACATCGAGCAGGCACTTTCCGATAAAGACTTTGTTGCCGCATCCGTCCTCTCTGGCAACCGAAATTTCGAAGCGCGGGTACACCAAAGCATTAAGGCAAATTTCTTGATGTCGCCTCCATTGGTTGTTGCCTTTGCCTTGGCCGGCCGCGTTGACGTCGATCTAGCGCATGAACCGATTGGCCAAGACAAGAACGGCAGCGATGTTTATCTCCGCGATATCTGGCCAACGCTACAAGAGATCCGCGTAACTATGGAAACCGCGTTATCGCCGGAGGTGTTTCGCAGATTGTATGCCGATTTCGCGAGCCAAAATCCTAAGTGGAACGAGATCTCCTCGTCTACCGGGGAGTTATATCAATGGGATGAAGACAGTAACTACATCCACGAGCCGCCATTCTTTGCTGACTTCTCGATGGAGCCGGGAAGAATCGAAGATATCGTCGATGCGCGACCCTTGGGAATCTTTGGCGATTCGGTGACGACCGACCATATCTCGCCGGCAGGAGCCATTAAACAAAGTTCGCCCGCTGGCCAGTATTTGATCAGCCGCGGTGTGCAACCGATCGACTTCAACAGTTATGGTAGCCGGCGTGGAAATGACTTGGTCATGACCCGCGGGACGTTTGCCAATGTTCGAATTAAGAATCTGATGGTGCCCGGCATCGAAGGAGGAGTGACGAAGCACCATCCGAGTGGCGATCAGCTTTCCATCTACGAAGCATCGGTACGATATCAGGAGCAGAGAGTTCCGCTGATCGTGATTGCCGGGCATGAGTACGGTACTGGATCGAGCCGCGATTGGGCGGCGAAAGGCACTCGGCTGCTGGGAGTAAAAGTGGTTATCGCAGAGAGTTTTGAGCGTATCCATCGATCCAATCTGGTAGGAATGGGCGTACTGCCGTTACAGTTTCCGGAAGGCACGAATGCCCGATCATTGAAATTGGATGGATCGGAAATGTTCAGTGTCACTGGCTTGAGCGACGAGATTCGGCCGCGCCAAAGGGTTCGATTCGGTATCAAGCGGAAAGACGGCCAAACCGAAGAGATCGAACCAATTCTCCGGATCGATACGCCGATCGAAGTCGATTATTATCGGCATGGCGGGATATTGCCGTATGTGCTGAGGGAATTGTTAAGCCGGGCAGGGTGAGGAGCGCCGACAGCGCCGGGATCGCCGGGAATGATTAATAACGGATATGGAGCCATCGCCGGCGGTCTTCGGTAGCGGCGACTAGCCTGTCCGACATAGTCCAAAGTCTTAC
>Ga0070698_100001392_pt1 | contig 26787 bp, 18 predicted proteins | sample KBSK1502metaG_FD_65477 | JGI IMG/M metagenome (GOLD analysis project Ga0070698, IMG submission 65477) | Corn, switchgrass and miscanthus rhizosphere microbial communities from Kellogg Biological Station, Michigan, USA - KBS K1-50-2 metaG | ecosystem: Host-associated > Plants > Roots >... | reverse complement strand
CGAGGCGCTGCTCGAGGGTCGGGCCGACGTGGGAGTGCACAGCCTGAAAGACCTTCCGTCGAACCTTCCCTCGGGGCTCGTGCTCGCCATCGTGCCGGCACGGGAAGATCCAAGCGATGCGCTCGTGTCCCATCCTCCCCGGACCTTCGCGGCCTTGCCCAAGGGCGCCCGTGTCGGGACCTCCAGCCCCCGCCGGCGGTCCCAGCTTCTGGCGGCCCGGCCGGACCTGCAGATCTCCGACGCCCGAGGCAACGTCGACACGCGCGTGCGCCGGCTCCAGGAGGGGCGTTGGGACGCGATCGTGCTGGCCCGCGCGGGGCTGGCCCGCCTGGGACGGCTCCACGAGATCTCCGAGGTCTTCTCGGAAGACGTTCTCTTGCCGGCGATCGGGCAGGGGACACTCGGGCTCGTCATCCGCGAAGGGGACGAAGCGACGCTTCGAGTGATTGCGCCGCTGGACGAAACGGCAGCGCACCTGGAAGCGCGTGCGGAGCGGGCGCTCCTGTCGGCTCTGGAGGCGGGATGCCGCGCCCCGCTCGCCGGTCACGCCGTAGCGACCGACGGACGGCTGCGCCTGGTGGCGGCGGTTTTCTCGTTATCGGGCGAGCGCTCCCTGCGCGAGGAGGGAATCGGTTCCGCGGAGGAGCCCGAAAGCCTGGGCAGTGCGGTCGCGCGCAAACTCCTGGCGCGGGGCGCGGCCGATTTGATCGCGGAGGCGCGAGGATGAGAGTTCGCTCCCTCGTCGTGCGGTCGGGGGAGAATCCGTTTCCCTTCGCACCAGGGCCTCTTCCCGTAGAAATCGTGGAGAGGGTCAGTCACTCGATCGAGCCGCTTCGCGAGGGATTCGAACAGCTCGACAGTCCGGCGGATCTCGCCATTTTCACGAGCCAGGTCGCGGTCCGCCGTCTCTCGGAAGAGCCCGGGCTGCTGAATCGGTTTCGGAAGGCGATCTCGAGAGGCCGAATCGCCGCGGTCGGAGCCGCTACCGCGGCGGCCCTCGTGAGAGAAGGTCTGGCGGTCGCGATCGTCGCGGCCGGTTCGTCCGAGAGCGTGCTCGCGGATCTTCCGCACCATCTCGAGGGCCAGCGGGTCCTGCTCCCGCGCGGACAGGATGCTTCCGAGGAGCTGCCGGCCGGACTCGCACAGCGTGGAGCCCATGTGCTTCCGATCGTTCTTTATCGAAAAGTGGTTCGTCCCCGCGACGGAAACCTCGACTCCGAAATCGTGGAGAGGCCGTTCGCCGCATTTTGCGCAACATCTCCGGCCGCGGCGCGTTGGCTTTTCGAAGGAATCGGCGCCGCTCCCCTCGAGCGGCTGCGGGCGATCCCCGCGGTCACGCTCGGCCGGTTTACGGCGCGGTTTCTCGCGTCCCATGGCATCGCCCGAGTCGAGATCGCGCCGGAAGCCACGTTTAGATCGGCGGCGCAGCTATTGGTGGCGGTTGCGACAGGGTCGCGAAAGGGAGCGGAGGGGGAGAGGGGGCGAGTGGGGGAGGGGGAGATCTCTTAACCTTCGCCCACTCACCCCCTCACCCCCTTTCCCACTCGTTTCTTCCCCTCTCCCACTCGTTCCTTTCGCCGACCTTGAACAATCGGCTCCGAATCCATAGATTCTGTCCGTGAGCTCCTTTCCGACGACACGTCTGCGGCGCCTCCGTCGGACCCCGGCCCTGCGGGCCCTCGTGCGTGAGACCCGCCTCACGGCGGACCGTTTCCTCGCGCCGCTCTTCGTGCGGCACGGGAAGGGGCTGCGGGAGGAAATCTCGTCGCTTCCCGGCGTCTTTCGGCTGTCACCCGACGAAGCTGTCGCGGCGGCGGAGGAGCTCCGGACCTGGAAGATTCCGGGCGTCATTCTCTTCGGGATCCCCGAGAAGAAGGACGAAACGGGGACCGAAGCCTGGGGAGAGGACGCGGCCGTTCAGACGACCGTGCGGCGACTCAAGAAGGAAGTCCCCGACCTGCTCGTCGTCACGGACGTCTGCCTCGACGAATACACGTCCCACGGCCACTGCGGCGTGATTCGCGACGGAGACGTCGACAACGACGCGACCCTGCCGCTGCTCGCCCGGGCGGCCCTCTCGCACGCACGCGCGGGCGCCGACGTCGTGGCCCCTTCCGACATGATGGACGGACGTGTCGCGGCGATCCGACGGGAGTTGGACGACGAGGGATTCGGCCAGACGGCGATCCTCGCGTACTCCGCCAAGTCCGCCTCCGCGTTCTACGGGCCGTTTCGCGAGGCCGCCGACTCGGCGCCGAAATTCGGTGACCGCCGCGGCTACCAGATGGACGGAGCCAACCGGAGGGAGGCGATGCGCGAGATCGCGTCGGACCTCGAAGAGGGGGCCGACATGGTGATGGTCAAGCCCGCCCTCGCCTACCTCGACGTGATCCGGGAAGCGCGAGAGCGCTTCGACGCGCCGATCGCCGCCTACAACGTCTCGGGCGAGTACGCGATGGTCAAGGCCGCGGCGCGCAACGGTTGGATCGACGAGAAAAGGATCGTGCTCGAGATCCTGACGTCGATCGTGAGGGCCGGCGCGGACTTCGTGTTGACCTATCACGCGCTCGATGCCGCGAAGTGGCTCAAAGAGGATTGAATCATTGGTTCATTGATTTCATTGATCCATTGACGCCGGGGTTGATATCCCCCCAATCAAACAATGATTCAATGATTCAATGAATCAGTCTTTCCCGACTCGATGAAGAAATCCTCCCGGTCGTCCAACCTCTTTCGACGCGCAAGGCAGCTGATGCCGGGCGGAGTTTCTTCTCCGGTCCGCTCTTTCGCCTCGGTCGGAGGCGAGCCCTTTTTCGCGGTCTCCGGCAAGGGCGCTCGTTTGCGCGACGCGGACGGGGTGAGCTACATCGACTACGTCCAATCCTACGGGCCTCATCTCTTCGGCCACGCGCCGGACTTCCTGCGGAGGGCGCTCGCCAAGGCCTCACGGCGCGGAACATCCTTCGGCGCGCCGACGGAGTCGGAGATTCGGCTGGCCGATCGGATCGCGCGCATGGTTCCCTCCGTCGAAATGGTCCGTTTCGTCAACTCCGGCACCGAAGCCACCATGAGCGCCGCTCGGCTGGCGCGCGCGGCGACGGGGCGCAAGCGGATCGTCAAAACCGAAGGGGGCTACCACGGTCACGCCGACCAGTTTCTCGTTTCCGCCGGATCGGGCTTCGCGACGCTCGCCATTGCGGGCAGCCCCGGCGTTCCGGACGAGGTCGCCGCCTTGACGACAGTCATCCCCTACAACAGCGCGGCCGCCCTGGAGGAGGCCTTCTCGAGTTTCCCCGGAGAGATCGCCGCCGTGATTCTCGAACCGCTCGCGGCGAACATGGGAGTCGTGCGGCCGCTGGAAGGTTATCTGGCCGCGATTCGGGATCTGACCCGCCGCCACGGGGCGCTCCTGATCTTCGACGAAGTCATCAGCGGCTTTCGCCTGGCTCCCGGCGGAGCGCAGGAGCTCTACGGAGTTTCGCCGGATCTCACGACGCTTGGAAAAATCGCCGGCGGGGGTTTGCCCGTGGGAGTCTACGGAGGTCCCCGCGCGCTGATGGAGAGGGTCGCTCCGTCCGGACCGGTCTATCAGGCCGGAACCCTCTCCGGAAATCCGCTCGCCATGGAGGCGGGCATCGTGATGCTCCAGGAAATCGCCCGGCGCCGGCCCTACGCGCAACTGGAGAGGCTCGGCGTCGAGCTCGAGTCACGCGTGAGGGAGGCGATCGGGAAGGCGGGAGTCACCAATCGGGTCTGCTACGAACGCGCCGGGTCTCTCTCGACGCTGTTCTTCGGTATCGGCCCGATGACGGATTTCACCTCGGTGAAGCGCTCCGACACGAAACGCTACGCGGCCTTCTTTCACGCGATGCTCGAGCGCGGCATCTTTCTTCCGCCGGCGCAGTTCGAGGCCTGGTTCCTCTCGACCGCCCACGGCGAGAAAGAAATCCGCAAGACGGCGCGAGCGGTGGAGGAGAGCCTGAAGGTGGCGTTTGAAGGCCCGTAGGCGAATGAACCAAATCGGATCATCGGTTCATCGGTTGTTCCATAGACATGGCAGTCTCCTCCGCGACCAAGACCGAGCGATCTTCGGCGGCCAGCTCGGGGCCTCGACGCCGAACTGCTTGGCGTATGAGGCAGGGTGCCGAAGCTCTTCCCCTATGGGAGGAGACATGGCCGGGACGTGCGATAAAGCTAGTCGGCCCGCTTGCTGCTCGCTCGCCGGGGCTTCGGCTTGCTCTTGCCCTTGAGATTGAGCGCCACTGCAGCGCGGATGAGATCCTTCAAGGCTGCCTCATCGACCTTGTCGCCTTCGCGGATGTCGATGGCGCGCCTGGTATTCCCGTCGAGGCTGGAGTTGAATAGACCGGAAGGGTCCTTCAACGCAGCGCCCTTGGGAAATGTCATCTTGACGACGTTCTTGTACGTCTCTCCCGTGCAGACGATGCCGCCGTGGGACCAGATGGGAGTCCCCATCCACTTCCACTCTTCGACGATCTCAGGGTCTGCCTTGTGTATGATTTCGCGCACTTTCGCGAGCGTCTTCCCGCGCCAGTCCCCAAGTTCCTTGATCTTCTCGTCGATTAATGCAGAGGCAGGTTCCACCGGGACGGGCCTTTTCATGTACAGCTCCAACTCTCGCACCTAATTTAGCTGCGCTCAGCGTAACCTGCAACCTCCGCAAGTGGAAGCCTCTTCTGGTTCGATAGCTGTTCGGAAAGATGGTGGCAACCCGCGTGCGGGCTTAGTAGGGATGATTGGAATAATGTTGAATGCATAACTACCGCAAATTCAAGGTCAGCGTCAACGGGAGGACAGGTCGAAAGGACGTTACGTCAAATCCCGACTCACCGGCGACGCGGCGGCGGGCAACGCCTACAACGTCGCCGACATGGCCTCGCTCCTGCAGGCCGTGCGCAATGCGGGCGCGAACAACGTGGTCATCCGCCTGCTCGAGCGCGGCGGAGGTTGCGTTGCCAGGCAACGGTTTCAGTGGGCGTGCGGGGATGCGGGTCATCGGTTCATCTGCTCTCGACGAGCCGCGTTCAACCGATGGATCAGTGAACCGATGGACCGATTCCCCTGAGGATCTCCAGACTTCCCTCGATCGCCGCTTCGGCACCCAGCAACAACACCTGATCTCCGGGCCTTAACTCGAAATCGCCTCCAGGGGCGACCTCGGGCTCGCCGTGTCGGACCGCCGCCAGGACAATCGCGCCTCCGCGCTTTCGCAGCGCCAGCTCCTTCAGAGTCCGACCCGCCGCCGCCCAGTCCGGCCCGATCGAGAGAAGCTCCAGGCGCGCCCCGCCGAGGGCTCTCTCGACCCCGTCGGCGGCTGTATCCGGGGCTCGGAACCTCCGGAACGCATCCTCCCGCACGCCGCGAATCTCCGCAGTCTCCGACTCCACCCACGGCAGCGGAAATCCCAGCCGGCGCAGCGTCCGGCCCGCGATCTCGAGCGAGGTTTCGAACTCTTCCGCAACGACTTCGTCCGCGCCGAGGGCCGAGAGCTCGGCCACCTCGGAGAGGTAGCGTGTGCGGGCCAGGAGAAAAATCGAAGACGAGAGCGTCCGGCAGAGCCGCAGCGTGCGGCGGGTCGCCGGCGGGTCGGAGAGGACGACGATCGCCGCGCGCGCGCCATCGACTCCCGCGTTGCGCAGAACGGCGGCGCTGGTGCTGTCTCCGTACTCGATCGGGACTCCGCGGCCGCGACCCCGGCGCACGCGCTCGGGATTCAGGTCGAGCACACGGAAGGGGACCTTCGCGCGAGCGAGCACGCGAGCGAGCGTCTCTCCCATGTGACCAAAGCCGATGACCAGGATATGGCCCGAGCGAGGGACGGCCTGGCCTCCCGCGTCGGCGGCCGAGCGTCGAATCGTTCCCGGAAACGGCAGGCCAGCAGCACGCTCCCCGGCGGCGTGGGCGAGGCGGAAGAGAAAGGGCGTCGCGGCCATCGAGATGATCGTGGCAGCCAGAGTCACCTGGTAGACGTCGGGAGGGACGAGGCCGGCGATGCGTCCCTGCTCCAGGAGCACGAACGCAAACTCGCCGATCTGCGCGAGCGAGATCCCGACGATCACGGCCACCCGCGGTCCCCAGCCGAGAATCAGAACGGGGAGTGCCGCCGCGACCGCCTTGCCCACGAGGACCAGTCCGAGAGCGGCGGCGACGATCGCCGGACGCCGGACGAGGATTCGCGTATCGAAGAGCATGCCGACCGAGACGAAGAAGAGCGCGTTGAAGGCATCCCGAAACGGGGCGACGTCCGCCATGGCCTGATGGCCGAAGTCCGACTCGGAGACGACGAGCCCGGCGAGAAACGCTCCGACCGCGAGCGACAGCCCCGCCCAGGACGTTGCCAGAGCGGTTCCGAGCACGACGAAGAGCACAGCCAGAAGGAAGAGCTCCGGCCGTCGCGTCGCGACGACGACCCCGAGAAAACGCGGCACCAGAAACCGGGCCGCTAGGAAAATGAGCAGGCCGGCGAGCGCGGTCTTTCCGAGCGCGAGCAACGCGCCGAGCGCTCCGCCGGAGGCACCGCTGGACAGCGGCACGATCAGAAGCATCATCGGCACGACCATCAGGTCGCCGAAGACGTTGATGCCGATGAGAAAGCGGCCGTGGGGAGAGTCGAGCTCGCGCCGTTCGAGAAGAAGCTGCAGGATCACGACCGTCGAACAGGTCACGACCAGGAAACCGAAAAAGACGCTCTGGCGTAGCGGATAACCGCGCGAGACCGCGAGCCCCGTGGCAAGCGCGGTCACCACCGCGAATTGAATCGGTCCTGCCACCCAGACGGCGGATCCCAGACGGCGCAGGCTCGAGAGCGAGAGCTCCAGGCCGACTGTGAAGAGCAGAAGGACCACGCCGACTTTCGCCAGCGCCTCGACGGCCGCCACGTCTTCCACCAGGCCGAGGCCGAAGGGTCCGAGCAGGACGCCAGCCAGCAGGAAGCCGATCAGGGAGGGGAGCCGGAGGCGGTGAAGCGCATAGGCCGCGACGATCGCGGCGAGAAAAACGAGGACCAGCGGCGCCAGGAAGGCGGGGGTGTGCACCCGGGGACTCTACGCCAGCGGATCTGCCCGAGCGTCGACCGCAACAGCCCGCGCCGGGAACGCGGGAGTGCGGTAGCCTGTTACAGAAACAAGGAGCCCGACCGATGACGAGCCAGACGCCCGCCGCTCAGAAGCAATGGTTGGGGCACCCGCGCGGTCTCTCGACGCTCTTCTTCACGGAGATGTGGGAGCGCTTCAGCTACTACGGCATGCGCGGACTCCTGATCCTCTTTCTCGTCGCATCGGTCAAGACGGGAGGCTTCGGGCTGACGGACCGGACCGCCGCCGCCATCTACGGCCTCTACGTCGGTTTCGTTTATCTGATGGCGCTGCCCGGCGGCTGGGTCGCTGACCGGATTCTCGGCCCGAGGCGGTCGGTCTTCGTGGGAGGATGCTTCATCGCCGCGGGCCACTTCTCCATGGCCCTTCCGACGGCCCCTTCCTTCTATGCCGGCCTCGTGCTGATCGTGATCGGCACGGGTCTCCTGAAACCGAACGTCAGCACGATGGTTGCCGAGCTCTATCCCGAAGGAGGTTCGCGGCGAGACGCGGGATTCTCCGTCTTCTATTCGGGGATCAACACCGGCGCGCTGGTCGGCCCTCTCATCTGCGGATTCCTCGGAGAGAAGATCAACTGGCACCTGGGTTTCAGCGCCGCCGGCGTCGGGATGATTCTGGGACTTCTCCAGTACCGCCTCGGCGGGAAATACCTCGGAAACGCGGGGATCCGCCGGGCAGATCCGGCCCAGACCGCGGCTGCCCGCGCGGCCGCCCGCAAGCTCGTGATCGGCATCGCGGTCGCTGTCGGCGTCGTGCTGCTGGCCGCGGCCCTGCAGATCGCGGGAGTTCTTCGACTGACTCTGTACGGCGTCGCCAAGGGGGCCGGCTTCTTCATGCTCGGCCTCGCGATCGTGTACTTCGCATCGGTCCTTCTTTGGGGACGCCTGTCGGGACGCGAAAAGAAGCGGATCGTCGTCCTCTTCGTCTTCTTCATGGCAGCCGTCCTCTTCTGGGCCGGCTTCGAGCAGGCCGGATCGTCGCTCAATCTCTTCGCCGATCGAATGACGCAGCGAGTCATCCTCGGCTGGGAAATGCCGACTTCCTTCCTCCAGTCCGTCAACTCCATCTTCCTCATCCTCCTGGCGCCCTTCTTCGGAGCGCTGTGGGTCAAGCTCGGCCGGAGGCAGCCGTCCACTCCGGCCAAGATGGGATTCGGTCTGGCGTTCCTCGCCATCGGGTTCCTGATCCTGGCGTGGGGAGCGTCGATTGCGGCCGGCGGACTTCGCGTGAGCATGATGTGGCTCATCGTGACGTACCTGCTCCACACGGTGGGAGAGCTCTGCTTGAGTCCCGTCGGCCTCTCGAGCGTCACAAAGCTCGCTCCGAAAAGACTCGTCGGCCAGATGATGGGAACCTGGTTCATGGGCACGGCCCTCGGCAATTTGATCGCCGGTCTGGCGGCGGGCGGCTTCCAGGGAATGGGAGTCGGCGAGCTGTTCTCCGCGGTCGCGAAGGTGACTGGAGTCGCCGGCGTCGTGCTGCTCGTGTTCAGCCCTCTACTCCGACGCCTCATGGGAGGCGAGGAGGAGACGCCGGCGCTCCGGGAAGTGCCCATCTCGCCAGAAGTCCCGGCTCATCCGGGCGCGGTGCCATAAAACGGTTGAGCGCCGGCGGCAGCGATCGACGCGACCGCGTTTCGGACCTGTTGACTGTCGACTGTGGACTGTCGACTGCCTCAAAACTTCGCCACCAGCGCGGCCGACGTGATCGTGTCCGTCTTCTTCTTTCCGGGTACCGGCTCGTTCAACCTTTGGATGACGTAAGAAATCTTGACTGAGAGAACAGTGGTCATGCTCGCCGACAGAGACGTCGCGCTGCCAAAGCGCCAGTCCTTCGAATCCTTGAAGCTCTCCGTGAAAGAGCCCTCTTCGGAGAACTCGGCCGTCTTGGAGAATTTCCACTTGTAGAGGAGTCCCAGGCGCCCGGTCGCGAAGGACCGATTGTCGCCGTTGGTGCGATCCTCCTTGGTGTAACCCAACCCCGCTTCTGATTTCAGAGTGTGCCGTTCTCCCGGAAGGAGGAGATACGCCAGCCCTGCTTCACCGGCGAGACGGTGATCGATGCCTGCAAACGTGTTCTCGACGTAGGCTCCCTGGGCGTAGGTCTCGAGCCGGGCGGTCAGCTTGCGTGCGCCGCGCAGCAGGCCGGCGAAGGATCGGGCGTTGACGACCCCGTTGGCCTCGGAGCGGATGAATTCGAGCTTGGCCTTGCCCGACCAGGGACCGGGCTGGTACTCGACTTCGCCTGCGGCTCCCAGCGTCTTGGTGTCGCTGTTGCCGGAGGTCGCGACGTACGAGACCTCCGCCTTTCCCGACCAGAGCGGTGGAGGCTTGGGGGGTTCGTCGGCAGGCAAGACAGTCGGCAAAAGGCATCCGATAACGCAGGCGAGGACTCGGTGGGGGGGCATTTGCGGCTCCTGATCCTGGGGCGCCGACAATGCAAACGGCGGGCCCGAAACGCTACTGACTGTCGGCGGGCTCGAGGAGGCTTCGCGCCAGAGGCCGGATGAGCGCCCCCAGGACACTTCCGGCCGGGTGACCTTGCCCGATGCGCCGCAGACGAACGACCTGCTCCACGCAGAGATAGCCCCCAACCAGCAGCCAGGCGAAATCCCAGACGTCATCGTGCCCCTGCGCGAGCATCCCGAGCGAGATGACGACGTTCGTGATCGCCAGAATCGCCACCAGGATCGCGCTTCTGCGACCCCATCGAAGCGGATCGAAGGAATGCCGCCCCTCGATCCACTCCTGTTCCTCGGGCGAGAGAAGCGCGAGAAACGGCTCGAGCATCTTGTAGATGTCCGCCGCGGCCCACTTGGGAGCGGCAGGCCGCACAGCGACGGGCGGGCTTGCGCCGGTGACCAGACGCCATGCTTCATAGGCGAGAACCCCCGGCAGCGAACCCATCGGCTCGCCCGCGAAGAGGAGACTCCAGAGGCGCACCGCCGACTCGAGAGCGAAGTAGACCGCGAGCGGAATCGGAAGCGCGAGCCAGGAGGGGAGCAGCGCGCCGGCTCCCATCATCGCGAGCCGGGCATCGAGGATCCGCAGGACGCCGAGGAGGAAGAGCGGAAACGCCGAGAGGAAGGTCATCCACCGCGCCGGCGCTCCGAAGTCTCCTTCCATCCGGAGCTGGACCGATCCGGGCAGGAGGCCGGCCAGGGGCGCTAAGAGGATCGACGCACGGCGCTTCCAGATTCCGGTCAGCCTCTCCGTTTGCTCGCGTCCGCGCGCTTCCTCGGCTACCGCGTCATAGGCGGCGACGACACGGATCGCGTGCCGCGCTTCCCACGGCGCGAGCCTGTATCGGATCCCTCCGCGCTGGCCCGGCGCCGCCTCCACCACCTCGAAGATCTCCTCCTCCCAGCGGACCGCCGTTCCCGGATGCTCGGCGGAGGTCTGTGTCCCCCTCTTTCTGCCGACCCATCCCTTCGGCATCGGGCATTCGAGCAGGAAGGAGCCATCCTTCTGCGGCAGAACCGTGTCGTAGCCGTGGGCTTTCACTTCGCACATTGTCATCCCGAGCGCAGTGGGGGATCTAGTCAGGCGTGCTCGCTGAGAGCATGCGCTCGTCCTTTCCTTGGGGGGGCCGCCGGGACGCGAGACATTGGCGTGAAGTCTGCTGAGGCTCGGATGATGGCCGTCATGCAAACCGCCGCGCCGCTCATTCCTCGCCGCCCCACCCTTGCTTCGCTCCGCCGGGCCGCCGCGGGCTGCCGCGCGTGTCCGCTATGGAAGCGCGGGACTCAGACTGTCTTTGGGGAAGGGCCGGTCGGCGCCAGTCTCTTTTTGGTGGGTGAGCAGCCGGGCGACAGGGAAGACATCGAGGGGCACCCTTTCGTGGGCCCCGCCGGAAGATTGCTCGACTCCTGCCTGGAGGAAGCCGGAATCGACCGGCGTAAAGTCTACGTGACCAATGTCGTGAAGCACTTCAAGTGGGAGCCGCGAGGCAAGAAACGGATCCACCAGAAGCCGAACTCGATCGAGATCGCGGCGTGCCGGCCCTGGCTCGAATCCGAGCTGGCGGTCGTCAAACCCAGAGCCCTCCTCTGCCTCGGCGCCACGGCCGCGCAGACTCTGTGGGGGCCGTCCTTCCGGGTCACGAGAAGCCGCGGCCATCTCCTGCCGTCCCCTTATGCCCCTGTCGCCGCGGCGACTGTCCATCCCTCATCCATCCTCCGGGCGCCCGATTCCAGGACTCGAAAGCTCGAGACCGCTCGATTTGTGAAGGACTTGCAGCGAGTCGCGAAGGCCCTGGAGGCCGCGTCGGCCTGACCCTCACGCGGCCTCATGGACCATGCGCCCGGCCGCTTTTTGCTCCGGCAGCCGCAAATTCACTCGGATTTCCGATCGGGAAACCTTATTATTGACGGAATTGAAGCTTCTTTCTTGATTGATTTCGGTAACAGGTTTTCCCGCATCGCGCTCCTGTTGTAATCTATCTGTTACGAAACAAAGACATTCCGGGAGGTCGAAATGCGCCGCAGTCTTCGGACTCTTCTCGTGACCGCCGCCGGTGTCCTTTTCCTGGCCGTTTGCGCAAGCGCGGTCAGCCCGGAGATGTCCAAGGCGGACCCGGCGCTGATGCGAGCGCTGCAAAGCGGCCGGTCCACGTTTGGAGTGATCGTGGGCCTAAGGGACGGCACGGTTTCCGCTCGCGCTTTGCTGGCGCATCCCGATCCCGCGGGAGAAGAAGCGCGGCGCTCCCGAAGAACCGCCGCGCAGCAGAAGCTCGTCTCGTCGCTCGCCAAGGAGCAGTTCTCGGCTTCGGACCAATACGAGAGCTTCTCGATGGTCGCCGGCGTCGCCTCGGCGGACGGCGTGCGTGCCCTGGCCGCTCGCTCCGATGTCGACTGGATCGTTCTCGACGGCATGCGTTATCTGGCCGCGAGCTCGGCCCCGCAGCAACTGATCCATAGCGACTCAGCCAACGCCCTCGGATTCCGAGGCAATGGCGCGACAGTCGCCATTCTCGACACGGGCGTCGACACTCAGGTCCTCGGGGGAGGAGGCTTCCCCAACGGCAAGGTCGTCGGCGGCTTCAATCCGACCGAGCCCGGCTCGCCCCCCTTTGACTGCGAGGGGCACGGGACCTCTGTCGCTTCGATTGTCGCGGGCTCGACAGGCGTGGCGCCCGACGCGAAGATCGTGGCCGTCAAGGTGTTTCCCGCCTGTGAGGGATTCACTTTCGACTCGATCATTCTCTCCGGACTCGACTTCGTGATCACGAACCGCTCGAAGTTCGGCATTACGGCCGCGAACATGAGCCTGGGCGCCTCGCCGACCGGCGACAACTCCTCCGTCGGCTTTTGCGACACCTTCTCACCGCAGTTTTCCACGCCGATCGACGCGGCCACGGCAGCGGGAATCGTCGTCACTGTAGCCGCAGGGAACTCCGCCCTGTCCAATCAGATCTCTTCGCCCGGCTGCGTCACATCTGCGGTCTCGGTTGGAGCGGTGTATCCCCTGGGCGCGTCGGCTTTCGATTGGGGCCTCTGCTCCGACACCGCGATCGTCCCCGGCAGTCCGACTTGCTTTTCCAACAGCAATACCAATCTGACGCTGTTGGCTCCGGGCGCCTTCTGGAGTGTCCCGACCGCCGGAGGAGAGATCATCAGTTTCAGCGGGACATCCGCCGCGGCCCCGGCCGTCGCGGGCGTGGTCGCACTCGTCCGCGCGGCGCGTCCAACTCTCTCTGCCTCGACGACGGTCAGCCTTCTCCGAGCGACGGGCCGGCCGATCCTGGACAAACGCAACAACGTGGTGACACCGCTGGTCGATGCGTTGGCGGCCGTGCAGTTTGCGCCGGGGACCTTCGGAAACCTCGATGCCCTTCCGATCGCGATCCCTGATGGAACCGGCTCAGCCACGGCGACGGTAACGGTTTCCGGCTTCTCGGGCTTTCTCTCGACCGTCCAAGCCTTCGTCGAGATCGACCACCCGGCGCCGCAACAGCTCCGACTGACTCTGACGGGACCGGACGGCACGTCCGTGATCCTCCATGACCAGAGCGGTGCCGCCGAGCAACCCATCAACACGATCTTCGGATCGACCGGCGCGCCGCTCTTCTCTCTGAACGCCTTTAACGGAAAGCAGGCCAACGGAACCTGGACTCTCAAGGTGGAGGACCTCGTGCCGGGAGTGTCCGGCCGCATCCTTCATTTCTCGGTCACTCCGATTGCCGGCCTTCAGCTCCAGCCGCGAGAGGCGATTCCGTTGAACATCAACGGCCAGATTCTGCCGATCGTCGCGCGCACGCAGGGAACCCACTTCTTCCAGACGGACGTACGCCTTCTCAATCCGAACCCCGTCGCCAAGGAGTTCGACCTCTTTTTCGTGGGCACCGGCAATCACGATGGAAGCTTCGTCGGCACCGGCCAGACGGGAGCGAACGCTTTCAAGAGCTCGCGGATCATCGGCCCGGGCCAGATCCTCAACCTGACCGACGTCGTCATGTCCGAGTTTGGTCTGACCGACTCTTTCGGCCAGATCACGGTGGATTCCGAGGACCTCTCGAGCTTCATCGTGGCCAGCCGGACCTATACGAACGGCCCCACAGGCACCTACGGATTCGCCGCACCGGGCTTCCCGACGTCGACGGCCTTGATGGCCGGCGTCGGAACGGCCACGGCCAACGGACTCGGGAAAGGACCGGGCTCCCACACGAACGTCGGATTCACCGAGTCGGCCGGATTCCCGGTGACGGTCCGCATCGACATCCGCAACGGCAACGGAACCCTGCTCGGCACGACGTCGCGCACGACGCCGGGGTACACGACGTTGAACATCACCGACATCCTGCTCGATCGGGCCATTCCGTCTCAGACGAACATCCGCGCGGATTTCACGGTCGTCAGCCCGCAGGGCCGTGCGATTCCATGGGCGACGACAGTCGACGACATCACGGGCGACTCCGCGTTCCACGCGGGCATCCTGCCGGCGCTCACCGGGGACGACATCATCGTCACCCAGACCGCGCACATTCTCGGTGCCAACGGGAACCTCTTCCGCACGATGCTCAACATCACCAATACCGACGTCAACCCGACAACCGTCGTGGTCTCGCTGCTGCCGATCACTCTCGGTTCGCAGAGCCTGCCGTTGCCCATCACCTACGGACTGGCGCCCGGTCAGACGCTCGAGTTTCCCGACGTGCTTGCGACGGAGTTCAACCTCGAGTTCCCGGCCGTCACGGCTCTTCGCGTTCACCCGCTTGCCCCGGCCAGCCTGGTCGTCTCGGCTCGGACGACGGTAACGAAGCTCAATAGCGTCTTCGGCTTCACAGTCGACGGCATCCGCGCCTCCCGCGCGATCGGCGTGGGAAGCCCGACTCTGACCACGATCTTCCTCGACCAGAGCAGCGCCGCGGGCGGCTCTCACACGAACTTCGGCTTCACCGAGGTCGGAGGGGCATTTGCAACGGTGCAGGTCACCGCAGTCAGCGGCGATACCGGGACGGTGCTGGGAGGCGCGAGTTACCTCGTCAACCCCAACTCGACTTTCCAGACGACCCTGGGCAATCTGTTGGGATCGTCCGCGGCCGCCGCGTCGAACTTCTATTTGCAGTTTTCGGTGATCGGCGGTTCCGGCGCCGTCATCCCGTACGCTTCGACCGTGGACAACACGTCCGGAGACGTCACGTACATTCCCGCGCAGTAAGATCCGGGCACGTCCATCCGGCCGCGGCTCCGCAAGGGGTCGCGGCCTTTTGCTTTTAGCGAACAACCCGCCGACCGGAGCGCACGCCGACGCCGAACCGCGAGGAGGAGAGCATCGGATCGGATCGAGTCAGTGTTCCCTGATTCTTAAACGATGCGCGTTCCCGACTGAGCCCGGGAGGCATCTGGCCGCAGGAAGCCGAGGCGGGTTTCGTCAGGCGGTTTGACATTTTCCGCCACCCGTGACACTCCACCGTTTTGCAAGTTCTAGTCGTCAAAGGTCTTACTTGAGCAAGGACCGTGGCTTCATCTTTGCTGACGTAAGGACCAAACTCTCAGAGCTCCAAGATGAAAACCATCCTAGAAAGTATGGTCCTCTACGAGGCATCGGTCGACCACTCGACTCTGCGAGCAGTCGAGGACTTCGGTGGCGGTGGCTCAGCAACCTACTGCGTGACCTTGAGGGGTCAATTAGACAGCTCGTGGGTGGATGCTTTTCGGCAGTTTCGAATCGATGCGGATAGTTTCGTCCGCTTCTCTCTGGAGCCCCCAACCCAGAGCGTTTCCTTTCGCTGTCGATCGACGGACGATCCGAACGAGATTCTTTCCGTTCTTCTCAAGACTCTGGATAATCTGGTCGATTTGACGAATCGGGTCGCCTCAGCGTCAGCGTATCTCGAGGGCAATCTCGGGCTTTCCAACATCTGAGCTTCTGCCCGGCTCGCGGATCGAAACCAACTTCTGCGCCGTTCGTCTCCGGGGTGTGAGAAGCGACAACGCGCGACGGGACCCTGGGACGTGAGCTTCATCTCGGCCGCTTCGCTTCTCCTCCTGCTTTCCCGTCCCGCCACTTCCACTCCACCGCAGAAGGACCTGAACCGGGCGATCGACGCCTATGTGGCGCCCTACGTCGAATACCACGCCTTCAGCGGTGTGATCCTCCTCGCCAGAGGAGACTCCGTTCTGGCCGAGCGGTCTTATGGAATGGCCAACTACGAGCTCGGCGTTCCGAACAGGACCGACACGAGGTTCCGCATCGCTTCCATCACGAAATGGTTCACGCTGATCGTCGTGACTCGCCTGGCGAACGAGAAGAAGCTCGGCCTCGAAGATCCGCTCGCGAAGTTCGCCCCGGCTTTCCCGAAGGCGGACAAGATCACGGTGTCTCAACTTCTCTACCATCGCTCGGGCATCCGCGATCCCAACAGGCTGCGAGGGATCATCTCGGCGAGCTACACGCCGGCCGAGGTGGTCGATGTGCTGGCAAAAGAGCCGCTGGGGAGCGAGCCGGGAGAGACCTATTCCTACACGACAGCAAACTATGCCGTTCTCGCATTCATTGTCGAGAAGGTCACCGGGCAAACGTTCGCTCAGGTCGTCAGGCGGTACGTTTATGAGCCGGCCGGCATGATCGATGCCGGCGACAACTCGACGGTTGGCCTCGTGCAGCGGCTGGCGAGCGCCTACATGCCCGACCCGTACTCCGACCGCGGCGTAGCTGTGAGCGGCCCCGAAGACACCTCGTGGAAGACGGGCGGCGGATCCGGATACGCAACCGCGAGGGATCTTCATCGCTTCCTTCGGGCCTTCTATGGAGGGAAGCTTCTCCCGTCCACCCCGGCGATCGATTTCTTCCCGCTCAAGACGGCGTTCGGCAAGCGAATGTCCCAGGCGAGCGGCTCGTTTCCGGGCGCCAACGCGAACATGACCTACTTCCCGGACGACGCGCTCTCCGTCGTCGTGTTATCCAACAGCTATTCGCCTGTGACGGGCGCGGTCGCCCGGGACGTCGCGGCGATCTCCTTCGGAGAGCCCTACAAGATTCCGATCGCCCCTCCGGTCGACCGATCGAAACCGATCGATCCGCGTCTCTTCGGGACCTGGAGCCTGGAAGGGTTTCCAAATCCCTTCAAGATCGAGATGCGCCACGGCCGCCCCGTCGTCTCCTGGACGCCGGTCCGCCAGAGCGCGTTCCTTCGAGTCAGCGACGACCAGTACTTCATGCCCCTCGACTGGGCCACGGCGACTTTTCGTTTCGCAGCCGACGGTTCGACCGAGGGGACCTGGACGGCTCCCTGGAGCGACAAGCCGCTGAAGATCACGCGCGCGTCCGAGGTTCAGAAATAGCTCATCCTCCCGGGGCGGTCGTTTCGGAAAGAGATGGTGGGCCGTGTGGGACTCGAACCCACGACCACCGGCTTAAAAGGCCGATGCTCTACCGACTGAGCTAACGGCCCGGTGTCGGCGTGCGCGCAAGAGGATAACCCATTGGTTCCCAACGGCGCGTCCGGTTGGCAGCGGGCTTGCTCTCAGCATGGAGAGGAGGCAGGCCATGCTGCTACTGCTCATCGTTCTCCTGGTTCTTCTTCTGGCGGGAGGAGGATACGGCTGGCGCTATCGAGGACGGCCCGGCTTCTACGGCGGCGGAATCATCTGGACGATTCTGTTGATCGTGCTGATCGTCTGGCTGGTCAACAACATTTAGCTGAGAGGCGGAGCTATGCCAGATTTGATATTGGCTCGAGGCAGCCCCTCACCCCCGGCCCTCTCCGGGGGGAGAGGGAGTAGGAGAGTGGAGGGGCGGGCTTAAAACCCTACTTCGGGGGCTCTTTCGGCAAGGCACGAAGGAAGGGGCCGTCCACCCAGACGGTCTCCTCGCGGCGGGGACCGGTGGCGACGAACGCGGCGGGAGCCCCGACCTGCAGCTCCAGGAAGGCAATGTAACGGCGCGCCGCTTCCGGCAATTCGCTCTCCTTCGTGATGCTGGTCGTCTTGCTCTTCCATCCCGGCAGGACTTCATAGATGGGTTCGACGCGCTCGACGTCCTCGGCGAGGGCCGGCACGTCCTTCAAATCCCGTCCATCCAACCGATAGCCAACGCAGACCGGAAGCTCGGGCACGTCGTCTAAGACGTCGAGCTTCGTGATCGCGACGGCGTCGGCTCCCGAAAGCTCGACGGCGGTCCGAGCCACCACGACGTCGAACCAGCCTGTGCGGCGAGGGCGCCCTGTCGACGTGCCGTACTCGTTGCCGCGGGAGCGCAGGAACTCTCCCGTCGCGTCGGATAGCTCCGTCGGGAAGGGACCGGCTCCCACTCGCGTGGAGTAGGCCTTGAGGACGACGAGCGAGCCGTCCAGGGCCCGCGGCGGGATCTGGAGCCCGGGAGCCAGCGCGGCCGACGTACAGTTGGAAGAGGTCACGAACGGATAGGTTCCCGAGAAGAGGTCGAGCATCGCGCCGTGAGCGCCCTCGCCGAGAATCGTGCCCCCGCGACTCCAGTGGTCCCGCAGATAGCGCCCCGTGTCGGCGACGTGCGGCCCGATGCGTTCCGCGGCGCGGCGCAAGGCGGCGGCCACCTCGGCGACACCGGGAATCTCCGTGCACCCGAAAGCCCGAAGGCGAGGCTCCATCTCCGCGGCGATCCCGTCCAGGCAATGCTCGAGCGTTGCGGCGCGAAACAGATCGGCGATCCGGATTCCCTTGCGCGACGCGGCGGATTCGTAGGCCGGCCCGATCCCGCGCAGCGTCGTGCCGAGCTTGTGATCGCCCGCGGCCTTTTCCCGCGCTCCGTCGAGGAGCCGGTGGTAGGGGAGGATGACCTGCGCCCGCTCGGAGACGAGAAGATTCTGACCGATCTCGACTCCCTCCGCTCGAACCACGTCGATTTCGGACAGCAGCGCATCCGGATCGACCACGACTCCGGCGCCGATCACTCCGATCCGTCCGCTCACGATCCCGGAGGGAAGAAGGTGCAGAGCGAAGTGCCGGTCGCCGAACTTGACGGTATGTCCCGCGTTGTGACCGCCGTGATAGCGGGCGACGACATCGAAGCGCCTGGCGAGCAGATCGACGATCTTTCCCTTGCCTTCGTCTCCCCATTGCCCGCCCAGAACGGCGACGACTCTCAAGCGCCCCCCTTTTTCCGTGTCCAGCGCAAACGTTGGAAGATAACAGGCGGCGTGACTCGTTACAATCGGTCGCCAAATGAAACATCGATGCGCCGCCTGACGCTCACGGGACGCGACTTCACGCTGCGCGACCTGGCGGATGTCGCTCATCGGCAGGCGCGTGTGAAAGTGTCTCCGGCCGCGCGGCGGGCGATGGCCGCATCGCGAAGGGTCGTCGATCGGGCCGTCGCCAGAGGAGATCGCGCCTACGGCCTGACGACCGGCTTCGGACGGTTCGCGGAGGTCTCCGTGCCGCGCGAGCAGCTCGAGCCGCTTCAGCTCAACCTCGTGCGAAGCCATGCGGCGGGCATCGGACGGCCGCTTTCCGACGAAGCCGTGCGCGCGACCATGGCATTGCGAGCCAACGCCCTCGCCCGCGGCTTTTCCGGAATCCGGCCCGGCACGGTCGACAAGCTCCTGGCCATGCTCGCCGCCGACGTGCTCCCGGTCATCCCGGAGCAGGGCTCCGTCGGGGCTTCCGGAGACCTCGCGCCGCTCGCGCATCTCGCGCTCGCGCTTGCGGGTGAGGGAAAGGCGCGCTGGAAAGGGCGCACCCTCGCCGCTTCACGGGCGCTCGCCTCGGCTCGCCTCTCGCCGGTGACGCTGGGCGCGAAAGAGGGGCTGGCATTGATCAACGGAGTTCAGGTCTCCGTCGCCGTCGGCGGCCTTGCGCTCGAACGCGCCCTCTTTCTGGCGCGGGTCGCAGATGTCACCGGAGCGGCGTCGCTCGACGCGGCGCGCGGCTCGGATGCCGCGTTCGATCCCCGTGTGATTGCCGCGAGGCCGCATGCCGGGGCGGCCGCTTCGGCCGCGAACCTGAGGAAGCTTCTTGCGGGCAGCGCGATCCGCGAGTCGCACCGGGGGTGCGGGAAAGTACAGGACAACTACGCCTTGCGCTGTATGCCGCAGGTCCACGGCGCCGCCCGCGACGCCTTCGACCACGCACGAGCCGTGCTCGAGACGGAGATGAACAGCGCGACCGACAACCCGCTGGTCTTTGCGAAGCGGGGAGACATCGTCTCGGGCGGTAATTTCCACGGGGCCCCGGTCGGTCTGGTGCTCGATTACGCCGCGATCGCCGCCGCGGACCTGGCATCGATTTCCGAGCGCCGAATCGAAAAGCTGTTGAACCCGGCCCTCTCCGATCTGCCGGCGTTTCTCATCGAGGAGGGGGGACTCCATTCCGGACTGATGATGGCGCAGGTGACCGCGGCGGCGCTCGTGTCCGAAAACAAGATCCTCGCGCATCCCGCCTCGGTCGATTCCATTCCGACCTCCGCGGACAAGGAAGACCACGTCTCGATGTCTCCGATCGCAGCACGCAAGTTTGCCGCGATCGTCCAGAACCTGGAGTGGGTGCTCGCGATCGAGCTGATGGTCGCGTTTCAGGCGATGGAGTTCCTGCGGCCGCTCGCGACATCTGCGCCCCTCGAACGGGTCCGGCGCGCGTTTCGGCGAGCGATCCCCCCCTGGAAGGAGGACCGGATCCTTGGCGCCGACCTCGAGAAAGCGCGGGGGTTTCTTCAGGGGACCGAGATCCGCTCGCTCGCCGCAACGCTTCAGTAGCTGTCATCTCTCTGTCAGTTTTCTGTCATCCGAATCGGTTCGAGTGCCCCGGCTGACAGCTGAGAGCTGAAAGCTGAAAGCTATACTTTCCTCGTGGCCACCCTCGCTCCCTCTCGCCAGATCCGCGCCGCGCGCGGGACAGAGCTGCGCTGCCGGAGCTGGACCGCGGAGGCGGCGCTGCGAATGCTCGAGAACAATCTCGACCCGGAGGTGGCCGAGAAACCGCAAGAGCTCATCGTGTATGGCGGCACCGGGAAGGCCGCGCGCAACTGGGAGTGCTTCGACGCGATCGTCGAGACATTGAAGCGCCTCGCCGATGACGAGACGCTCCTCGTCCAGTCGGGAAAGCCCGTCGGCGTCTTTCGCACGCACGAGGATGCCCCGCGGGTTCTGATCTCCAACGCGATGCTCGTGCCGGCCTGGGCGACGGCGGACGAGTTCCGTCGGCTGGAGGCCGCGGGTCTGACGATGTACGGGCAGATGACCGCGGGCTCCTGGATCTACATCGGGACTCAAGGGATTCTCCAGGGAACCTTCGAGACCTTCGCCGCCGCCGGCATCCGGCATTTCGGGGGAGAGCTGGAGGGGCGCCTCGTCGTCACGGCAGGACTGGGGGGAATGGGAGGAGCGCAGCCCCTGGCCGCGACTCTCAACGGAGCGGCTGCTCTCATCGCGGAAGTCGATCCGGAGCGCATCGACCGCCGGCTTCGGTCACGCTACCTGGACGCTCGCGAGAGCGCTCTGGACCTCGCGATCGACCGTGCGCTCGAGGCGCGGGACGCTCGCAAGGCGGTCTCGATCGGAGTCGAGGCCAACGCGGTCGAGCTCCTCGACCGACTGATCACTCGGGGAATCGTTCCGGACCTGTTGACGGATCAGACCTCCGCGCACGATGAGCTCGCCGGGTACGTTCCGATCGCAGAAGCGGGGGAGAACCTCGCGGCGCTGGCCGAGCTGCGGCGGCGGGATCCCGAGCGCTACGTCGCGCGCTCCTACGCCACCATGGCCCGCCACATGCGAGCGCTGCTCGAGCTGCAGCGCCGGGGAGCGGTGACGTTTGACTATGGAAACAATCTTCGCGGCCAGGCGCGCAAGGCCGGGGTCGAGAACGCGTTCGACGTCGGCGGTTTCGTTCCCCTCTACATCCGTCCGCTCTTCTGCGAGGGCAAGGGTCCCTTCCGATGGGCGGCGCTCTCCGGCGATCCCGAGGACATCGCGACGACCGACCGGGCGCTCCTCGAGCTCTTCCCGGAGAACCGCCAGCTCACGCGTTGGCTGCGCCTGGCCGAGCAGCGCGTGGCGTACCAGGGCCTGCCTGCCCGGATCTGCTGGCTTGGCTACGGAGAGCGAGACCGCGCCGGCCTGGCGTTCAACCGGCTGGTTGCAGAGGGGCGCGTGCGCGCGCCCATCGTGATCGGCCGGGATCACTTGGACGCCGGCTCGGTCGCTTCTCCCAATCGCGAAACCGAGGGAATGCGCGACGGCTCGGACGCGATCGCGGATTGGCCCATCTTGAACGCCCTGCTCAACACGGCATGCGGGGCGAGCTGGGTCTCGGTCCATCACGGCGGCGGAGTCGGAATCGGCTACTCGATTCACGCGGGAATGGTCGTCGTGGCCGACGGCACGGAGTCCGCCGCGCGGCGTCTGGCGCGGGTGCTGGCCGCCGATCCGGGTACGGGAGTCGCGCGGCATGCGGACGCCGGCTACCCCGAAGCGATCGCCGCTGCCCGCGAGCGTGGCCTCGATCTGCCAATGGTCACACCGAAGCGGTGAAGTCTGCCCCGGTTTTGAACTCTCTCGGCCGCTGGTCGCGAAGCGACCGCCCGCGGCCGAAAGCCCGCGCGCCGATCGCCGCTGCGGGCCTGGCTCTGGCTGCGCTGGCTGTGCTGGACGGTTGGACTCCTGGCGCCGGGGCTCCCACTTCCCCGCGCACGCCGCCGCCCATTCTTCAGGCCGCCTTTGCCCGACAGCTCGCGGATCTGACGAGTCTGGCGGACGCTTTCGGGCGGCGGCCGGAGGTCGTGAGGTCTCTGGCTGGCGGAGGGATCGCGGTGAATCGGCTCGGGCTTTTTGCTGCGGCGCGGCAAGCGCTCGGGTCCGTTCCCAACGACAGTTGGCTGGTGCTGACCGATCCAGCGGGACGCGTTCAAGCCTGGTGGGGGGATGCTCCCGCCTCTCTGGAGGGCCTGCCGCGCGAGGACCGATGCAATGTCCGCTGGTCGGCGACCACGGCGACGATCGCCTGCCGTCGCTCGGTGGGCGGACTCGCGGGAGCCGTTTACGCGGCCCGCACGCTTCCGGCCCTGGCTCCGGATTTTGCGAGCTCGCTCGGTTTGAAGGGGGAAGCAGTTCTCTGGGAGCCCGTCGCTCCCGCGCCGCCGCAAGGCCTCGCGGAAGAAAGCGATCCGCGCCAGGTCTCATTCCGGAGAACTCTGGACGGTTCCGAAAGGACCTGGCTGCCGTGGGCGGCTCTGGCCGTGGCGATCGCCGCGGCGCTTTTTCTGATCGGCAGAGGGGGCGACCCGTGGCGGGTCGGCGGCGGCGTCGCGATTCTGGTGCTTACGGTGGAGGCCGGCCTGAGCCCCTCCTCCCGGGTTCTGGCGCAACTCCCGGTCGCCGCCGGAGCGATCGGCTTGCTCTGCCTCCCCTGGGCGCTGTCCCGGCTTCGTGCGGTCCCCGACGCGGAATCGAATCTCTTGCAAGTCGGCACGGGTTACGGCTTGCTGCTCCTCGCGGTCGGCTCCGCGACGTCGATCGCGCCCCCCGAGCTCGGGATTCCGGTGGTTGGCTCGGTCTCCGAGCTGCTTCGGCTGGCGGGGATCGCGGCGCTTGTCGCGAGCAGCCTCGCTCTGGTCGCCTCCCGCCGTTTTCCGGCTGCGTCGGCGGCGTGGCTGACGGCGGCGATCCTGGTGACGTCTGCCGCGCTTTTCGCCCTTCTCGCGTTCGTTTCGGCATCGCCCGCCTTCCTTTCCGTGGTCGCCTTGCTTTCATTGATCTCTCTGGAAATCTGGTCTCGCGCCGTGGCCGTCCTGCGAGGCGCCGACCGGTTCGCGGCCCCCAGGCTGCTCGCCGGCGCCGCCCTTCTGACGGTGCTCGTGGTCGCGCCGCTGGCCGAGCACACCCGGGCGCTTCGCTCGCTCGCCGTTGCGCGTCGAATCACGCTGCCCGATCCTGCCCGTGCTTCGCGCGACAGCGTTTTCGCGGCGGAGCAGGCGGTCGCGCGCGTCTCACGCTTCGACCTCGCCCGCGAGCTGCCCGCACCGGTCTCTCGAACTGACCTCTCGGACCTCGCCTACAGGCTCTGGAGGGACGGAGAGCGCTCCTCCCGAGCTCCGCTGGTGATCTCCTACCGTGTCTTCGACCCCGCGAGCCAGCCGCGCAGCAGCTTCTCGCTCATCCCCGAGACACGCGCGGAAACCGAGACGGCCACCCGGGTGAAGATCGACCGTTACGAGGTGGCGCTCCTGCGGCGGGTCGCCGAGTTGAAGGCGGAGGGCAAACCCTGGGGCCGCGTGGAGATCGCCGTCGCCGACTGGCCGAGCTGGGACCCTTTGCCTCCTCGGATCGACGTCTACCGACGCCTCGTGCTGGGAGGCGCCCGGACCTCCGAGCCTTCGCCGCCTCGGCCGTTTCTCGCCATGTATGCGCGGGACGGAGAGAAGCGCGACGAAGGTCCGACTCTTTCGGCAAGTCTCCGGGACAAGCTGCGCCGAACGGCCGGGGCGGTCGCCGTTCACCTGCGCTTCCGGGGTCAGGAGCTGTGGGGCGAGATGCGTCCCGTGCCGGAAGGATTCCAGCTCGTCGCGGTCCCCGGTCCCGATTTTCTCGGGCGGTTGCTCACCGCGGCGCTTCTCTTGCCGGCGTTGGCCGTTCTCGCCGCCATCCTCGGATCCGTCGCTGTCTGGCGCCTCTTCATGGCCTCGCGCTCGGAGCGGAAAGAGGCGCTGCCGCACGCCGCGCGAACCTTCCGGGGCCGTTTGGTCTCGCTCTTCGTCGTGGGAGTGATGATTCCTCTGCTCGCGGTCACCCTCTTCCTGCGCTCGGCGATCGTGACCCGCACCGAGCGGGACACGCTCGACCATGCACATACGGCTCTGGCAACCGGCCGCCAGATTCTCGACGATTACCTTCCCTCCGTCGGCGGGCTGACAGCTGTGGATGACGACCTGCTCTCCTGGCTTTCCAACGCCGTCGGGTACGACCTCTCCGTGTATTCGCCGGAGTCGACTCTGGTCGCGACCTCCCGGCGAGACCTCTATGCCGCCGGCCTGGTTCCCGACCGCAGCCCCGCGTCCGCCTTCGTCGCGATCGGCCTGGGAGGCGCCTCGCAGTTCGTCGACTCCCGCGAGGTTTCCGGCGGCCGCATCGACGAGATCACGACGAATCTCGCTTCCGTTCCAGGCGTGCCGGGAGTTCGCAGCGCCGCGCTCCTCTCGTTGTTGCTCCTGCCGCAGCAGCGCGTCGCGGAAGCCGAAGCGTCGGAGCTGACCGCCGCCGTCTCCGCGTTCGCCCTCCTGGTCTTTCTTTTCTCCGCCGTCATCGCGGGCCGGCTTGCGGTCCGCGTCGCGCGCCCGGTCGCCGATCTGGCCGAGGCCACTCGCGCGGTCGCCCGAGGTGATTTTTCGCCGCGCCTCGCCGAGCCGCCCGATGAAGAGCTCCGAGAGCTGGTTCGGGCGTTTCTCTCGATGTCGCAGAGCTTGCAGCGACAAACAGCGGCGCTGTCGGCCGAGAAGGAACGCCTCGCGACGCTGCTCGGCCACCTGACGGCCGGTGTGGTCGCGTATCGGGAAGGGGGAGAGGTTCTCCTCGCCAATCCCGCGGCGGCGGCGCTGGGCAGCGGGCGGGCGGACGGGAAGACCGTGGCGGAGGTCTTCCCGGGCGCCGACATGGAGCCGGTTCGCCGCGCGCTCTCGGACAATTCCGTATCGTACGTTCCCGTGGAAGTCGAGCCGCGTCCCGGCGAGCGGTGGCGCCTGGTCACCGTCCCTCTCCCTCTGGGAGGCGAAGGCGCCCGATTGGCGGTCATCGAGGATGTGTCCGATGTCGTTCGATCCAACCGGCTGGCCGCCTGGGCGGAGATGGCTCGAATCATCGCCCACGAGATCAAGAACCCGTTGACGCCGATCCGGCTGTCCGTCGAGCACCTGCGCGAAGTCTGGAGACGAGGGTCGCCGGACTTCGAACGCGTGCTGGAAGAGTGCGTCGCCAACGTTCTTCGTCAAACAGAAGAGCTGCGCCTTTCGGCTTCGGAGTTCTCCGACTACGCGCGCCTGCCCACGCCGCAGGTCGCGGAGACCGACGTCGCTCAGCTGCTCTCCCAATCCGTGGCCGCTTATGCCGCGGCTCCCGGCGTGCGGTGGTCCATTCGAGCCGACCCGGACTTGACGACGCTCGGCGATCCGCGGCTTCTCTCCCGGGTCTTTTCGAATCTGGTGGGAAACTCCGTCGAGGCGCTCGCCGGTTCCGCGGGTGTCATCGGGTTGACTGCCCGGCGCGAGGATTCCCGCATCCTCGTGGCGATCGAGGACGACGGACCGGGAGTTCCTCCGGCGATCCTGCCGCGTCTGTTCGATCCTTATTTTTCGGCCAAGAGCGGCGGGACCGGTCTGGGCCTCGCCATTGCCAAGAAAATCATCGAGGAGCATGGCGGTACCATTTCTGCGGAGAATCGCCGGGAAGGGGGGTTTCGGGTGACCTTTCATCTGCCGCTGGCGCGGCGGCTGGAGCGGGTCGTTCCGTGAGGCGGACGGCCCTCGTTCTTTTGCTGGCCGCACTGACGGCCGGATGCGCGCGTCCCAAGCCTCGTGCTTCCTCCCGCGGTCTGCCGGCCGGAGACGCGGTCTGGTTCGAGGACGGCGTGGGAACGGACTCCGACAGGATCGAAGAAGCGCTCGTTCGCGGGGGGATTTCCACGGTTTTTGTTCCGGGTGCCCGCCTCTCGCGCGAGGGTGTCCGCTGGCGTTCGCACGAGTTGCCGCCCCCCGGGCGTCCGTTCGCCCGGGTCCGCTCGATTCTCGTCGTCGACGCCGATTCCGCCTTCGGGGACGCCCTGGGCCGGCGAGAAGCCATCGGCCCCCTGGCCGACGCGGTCTGGCTCGCGATCAAGAACGTCTTTCGGGACATGAGGCGCTACGGCCCCGTCACGGGTGTTCACCTCGACCTGCCATTCACCGCGGCGTCGGCGGAGAGTTACGGAGCCCTTCTCTCCTCCGTCCGGGCTCGCCTCCCTTTGCCGATGCTTCTCTCCATTTCCTTACGGTTTTCTCCCTCGTCTCCGGAGCAGAAGGAAAAGATGAAGTCGCTTGCCGCCTGCGACGGCGTCCTGGCGTTCCTTTTCGGAGAGGACAACTCCGCCGATCCTCTGACCGTCGACTCCCTCGAGATGCCATGGTGGGCGGGATACTCCGCGACCGCGCGCGGCGTCTGGCAGGATGCCTCGGGAGAAAACCGGCGCTCCGTCCCGGAATGGATTCTGGCTCAGCTCTCGGACGATCCACGG
>Ga0070698_100001391_pt1 | contig 26819 bp, 22 predicted proteins | sample KBSK1502metaG_FD_65477 | JGI IMG/M metagenome (GOLD analysis project Ga0070698, IMG submission 65477) | Corn, switchgrass and miscanthus rhizosphere microbial communities from Kellogg Biological Station, Michigan, USA - KBS K1-50-2 metaG | ecosystem: Host-associated > Plants > Roots >... | reverse complement strand
CTGCTCGAGCGGGTGGATCGCCCGGAGGTGCCGCGGGCGCAGATGCTCGACCTGTCGCTCCTCCTCGCCGACCCGGCGGCGGATCGCGACGCCCCGCGGCATCGGACCGTGGCCCGCAACGATCGCCCGGGTGTGGAGTCGCTGGACGAGGAGATCCTGCAGACGCTCGGTCCCCGCTTGGACGAGGGGCGCCCGTTTGCCGGCGTGTACGACATCGGGAACCACCATCTGACGGTGGGGGCGCGCATCGCCGGGCGCATCGCCGACCGCGTCGGCAACGTCGGGCTCGCGCCCGGCTCGATTCGCCTCCGGTTCCGCGGCAGCGCGGGCCAGAGCTTCGGAGCGTTCGCGCTTCCGGGCATGCGCCTCGAGCTCGAGGGCGAAGCGAACGACTACGTCGCCAAGGGACTGTCGGGGGGCGAGATCGTCATCCGGCCGTTCCGGGAGAGTGTGCTCGCGGGGGTCGCCGATCAGCAGGTCTTGCTGGGGAACACCGTGCTCTATGGCGCCACGGGGGGCAAGCTATTCGCGGCCGGTCGGGCGGGCGACCGCTTTGCGGTGCGCAACTCCGGAGCGATCGCGGTGATCGAAGGCGCCGGCGCTCATTGCTGTGAGTACATGACGGCGGGCGTGGTGGTCGTGCTCGGGCCCGTGGGGCGCAACTTTGCCGCCGGGATGTCGAACGGCATCGCCTACGTACTCGACGAGGCCGAGACGTTCACGGCCCGCTGCAACGGCGACATGGTCCAGGCGCGGGCGCTCGAGGAGTCCGACGAGCAGCTTGTCCTGGGCCTCCTGGGTGAGCACGTCGCGGCTACGGGCAGCGCGCGGGGGCGCGCCATTCTGGACTCGTGGGAGCGCTACCGCGACTCGTTCCGCAAGGTGGTGCCCTTCACGGCTCCGGTGGCCGCTGAGCCGGCGGCCGAGGAGGAAGCGGCGGCGGTGTGACCGCGTAGCAGCGGCAACTCCAGCCCATCCCGCAGCGCCTGCCAGCTCGCCTCGATGATGTTCTCCGAGCACCCCATGGTGCTCCAGCGCTCCGCCCCGCGGGCCGATTCGACCACCACCCGCGGCTTGGCGGCGGTACCGAGGTGCTCGTCCACGATGCGCACCTTGTAATCCACGAGACGCACCTCGGCAAGCTCCGGATAGCGCGGTAGCAACGCCTTGCGCACCGCGCCGTCGAGCGCATTCACGGGGCCCGCCCCCTCGGCGGCCGTGTGAATCATTTCCCCGTCCACGCGTAGCTGCACCATCGCCTGTGCCGTCGTCGTCCCTCCGCTCCGCCCCTCGACGATGACCGTGAACCCGAGCAGCTCGAACGGTGACCGATAATCGGGGGCGGAGCGCCGCACCAACATCTCAAATGAGCCGTCGGCTCCTTCGAACTGGTGCCCTCGAAACTCGAGCTCCTTCACCCTTCGCAAGATCTCGGCGTCCGATTCCCGAGCCCCGAGCCCCAATTCCCCAGCCCGCAGCCGCACATTTTGCCGCCCTGACAGCTCGCTCACCACCACGCGCATTTCATTCCCGACGAGGGCCGGATCGATGTGCTGATAGCTCTCCGGCAGCTTGGCCACGGCCGCCACGTGAATCCCGCCCTTGTGCGCAAACGCGCTGGCGCCGACGTAGGGCGCATGCGAGTCCGGGTTCAGGTTGGCGACGGCTGCGACAAAGTGCGCCACGTCCGTCAGACGGCGCAGCTGCTCCGGCGGCAGCACGTCATATCCCAGCTTGAGCTGCAGCGTGGCGATGAGTGATATCAGGTCGAGGTTGCCGCAGCGCTCGCCGTAGCCGTTGATGGTTCCCTGCACGTGCACACACCCGGCGCGCACCGCCGCGAGCGCGTTCGCCACGGCCAGCGCGCCGTCGTTGTGGGGGTGAATCCCGAGGGGCGTGTCGAGCTGGCCGCGCAACTCGCGCACCCGCTCGCCGACGATGTCGGGCAGCTCGCCGCCGTTGGTGTCGCACAAGACGATACAGTGCGCCCCGGCCTCAGCCGCCGCGCGGAGCGTCGCCACGGCGTAGCCCGGGTCCAGGCGATAGCCGTCGAAAAAATGCTCCGCGTCGTAGATGACCTCTTTGCCGCGTTCGCGGAAAAAGGCCACGCTGTCCGCGATCATACACAGGTTCTCTTCGCGGCTGGTCTCGAGCACGCGCTCCACGTGCATGGTCGAGCTCTTGCCGACGAGCGTCACGACCGGCGTCTCGGCCTCGAGCAGGGCCCGGATATTACCATCGTCCTCGCAACGCTGGCCGGCCCGTCGCGTCATCCCGAACGCGGCCACTTTCGCCTGCGCGAGCGGCTCCTTCCGGACCCGACGGAAGAACTCGGCGTCCTTGGGATTCGATCCGGGCCACCCGCCCTCGATGTAGTGGACGCCGAGCTCGTCGAGGCGCCGGGCGATCTTGAGCTTGTCGTCGACCGAGAGCGACAAGCCCTCGCGTTGCGTGCCGTCGCGTAGCGTCGTGTCGTACAGTACCGGGTTCCTGACCATTCGCTTCGCTCCCTCGGTAGTCCCCCCTCTCCGCATTGCGGAGAGGGGGACAGGGGGTGAGGCAAAAAGCACGCGCGGCCTCTCGAGCTTCGAGAGGCCGCGCCGTGCATGTCCGGGATCGAGTATCCGTCAGCCGAGTGCCAGCACGCCGCCTCTCGTAAAGAGTCGGATGGTAATGCTCGTAATCGGCCGGTTGCCGCGACGGATGCTCATGCCCGGGATACTAACTCCCGTACGGGATGAGTCAATCCCACGCGCACCACCTCACCGATTACAATCGTAGCGGGCGGCTCGAGGCCCGCGCCGGCGACCAGGTCCGCGATGTCGCCTAAGCTCCCGACCACGGTGCGCTGCTCGGGGAGGGTGCCGCTCGCGATCACGGCGACCGGTGTGTCGGGCGCCGCCCCCTGGGCCCGCAGCCGCGCAACGATGTCCGGCAGCGCGGACAACCCCATCAGCACCACGAGCGTGGGCACGCGGGCGAGCGCCTCCCAGTCGAGGTCGGACGGGCCTTCGCACTCGTGCCCCGCGACGACAGCGAAAGCCGACGCCACCCCCCGGTGCGTGACCGGAATGCCGGCGGCCGCGGGCACCCCGGTCGCCGACGTCACGCCGGGGACCACCTGGTACGGCACGCCGGCGGCGCGCAGTGCCGCGCACTCTTCGCCGCCGCGGCCGAACACGAACGGATCGCCACCTTTGAGCCGAACGACGCTGAGCCCCTCCCGAGCACGCTCGATGAGCAGCGCGTTGACATCCTGTTGATCGGTCCCCCTTAAGATCCGCTCGGCCTCGGCCGGTGCCTGGGCAAGGAGCGCGTGCGAGACGAGCCGATCGTACACCACCACGTCGGCCGATCGCAGCAGCTCGAGGCCCTTCGTCGTGATCAGGCCGGGGTCGCCCGGGCCGGCTCCGACGAGGGAGACCACCCCGGTCTCGTGTTCCCACCCTGAAGGGTGGGCCCTGGGTGGCACTGCCCTTAAGGGCAGTGTAGTGTCGGGCCCAGGCTTTAGCCTGGGAACCGCGACGGCCTGGTCGAGCAACTCCCCTATCCGCCGCCTCGCCCCCTCGATGTCTCCCCGCCGCACGAACTCGATCACGTCCGAATCCACGATCGCATACCACAACGCCGTGCGCGCGCGCGCGTCCGGGACGCGCGCGGCCAGCTCCGGCCGTAGCTCGCCCAGCAACGCACACAGCCGGGCCTCAGCGCGCCCCACGAGTCGCGCGATGCGCTGGCGCAATCGCACGGCCAGCGCGGGACTTTTGCCGCCGGTCGAGACCGCCACCGTGACGTCCCCCTCGCGATGCACCGCGGGCGCGATGAAGCTGCAATGCTCGAGGTCGTCCACCGCGTTGAGCGGCACCCCCAGTCGCTCGGCCTCCGCCCAGACGGCTGCGTTGACCGCGCGGTTGACGGCTGCAATAACAAGCCAGGCTCCAGCCAGATCGCCGTCGCGATAGCCGCGGCGCCGTAACTCGATCGCACCCCGCCGCCCGAGGTCCGTCAGGGCCGGCGTGACGTCCGGGCTCACCAGCGTGACGTGGGCGCCCGCCGCGACCAAGCCGCGCACCTTCTGCTCGGCCACGGCGCCGCCGCCGATGACCACGGCGCGCCGGCCGCGCACGTCGAGAAACACCGGATAGAACGCGGTCATTGGATCACCGGCAGGGCGGAGCGCAGGGCCTCGACCCCGACCCGGTCGCAGAAATCCCCGAATCGCTCGTCCGCGAGCCGCTCGTCGCGATAGCGCTCGAACAGCGGTCGCACCGTGGTCACGAGCCGGTCGCGATGAACCAGATCGGCGTATTGCGTGGCGAGCCGCGTGCCGAGCATGCTGCCGCCGACGAACACGGCGTACTTGTTGAGTGATCGGCCCACGAACGCGAGGTCGGCCGTGTACGGCCGGGCGCAGCCGTTGGGACAGCCCGTCATGCGAACCGTGAGCGTCGCGTCGGCGAGGCCCAGCGTCTCGAGCTCGCGCTCGAGCTCGGCGATGACATCGGGCAGAACCCGCTCCGCTTCGGCCAACGCGAGCCCACACGTCGGCAGCGCCGGACACCCCATGGACCAGCGCCGTACCGTCGACACGGCGTCGGCACCGGGCCGGGCGACACCATGGTCGGCCAGGATCCGCTCCACGAGGCCCTGTCGTCGGTCGGGGATGTCGGTCAGCAAGAGATTCTGCTGCGGCGTGAAACGGACGCCGGCGTGCACGGTCTCCACGATGCGGCGCAGCGCGCTCCGCAGCTTGTGACCGTCGCCGTCCTGCACGCGGCCGTTCTCGATGAAGAGGCCGAGGAACGAGCGGCCGTCATCCTGTGCGTGCCAGCCGAGATGATCCTCGATGCCCGAGACCTCGACCGGCAGGGGCGGAGCGAGGTGACGACCGAGGTAACGCTCCACCTCGTCCCGGAACCGGTCGAGCCCCTGTGCGTCGATCAGGTACTTCAAGCGCGCGTGACGGCGGTCGCCGCGGTTGCCGTGATCGCGCTGGACCTTGACCACCGCCTCCGCCACCTCCACAACCTCCCCCGTCCTGGCGAAGCCCAACGCGTCTGCAAGCCGTGGATACGTGTCTTCCTTGCCGTGGGTCTTCCCCATCCCGCCACCCACGAGGACGTTGAAGCCGACGAGGTGACCGCGTTCCGCGACCACCAGGAAGCCCAGGTCGTTCGAGTGGACGTCGCAGCAATTGTCGTCCGGGAATGCGAACGCGACCTTGAACTTGCGCGGCAGGTAGCTGGGCCCGTAGATCGGCTCGGCCTCCCCCACCGGGGGCCCGCCCGCCACCTGCTCACCGTCGAGCCAGATCTCGTGATAGGCGTGCGTTCGGGGCAACAGATGATCGGACAGGCGCCGGGTGACGGAGAGCACCTGCTCTCGCAGGCCACCGGCCACGGGCGCGGGGCACGACACCACGTTGCGGACCACGTCGCCGCAGGCGCCGAGCGTCGTGACGAGCGCGTCGTTCACGGCACGTATTGTCGCCTTGAGATCGCCCTTCAAGACGCCATGGAACTGGTTGCCTTGACGCGTGGTCACGCGCAGGGTGCCGTTGCCGTAGCGGTCGGCCAGCTCGTCGATCACGAGATACTGAGCGGCGCTCAGCACGCCGCCGGGAATCTTGCAACGCACCATGAATTGGTGCGCCGGCTCGGCGTCGCTGCCCCGGCGCTCGCGGCGCTGGTCGCGGTCCTCCTGCTGGTACGTCCCATGGAACTTGAGCAGCTGGGCGCCCGGGCCCGAGAAATGATCGGCGGGGGCGACGAGCTGGTCGGCGAGATCGCCTCGCAGCCCGCGGCTCTCCTGCTTCACCCTCTCGACCGCGCTCAGCGGCTTGTCGCGCGACACGCTCATTTCGCGTACACGTCCCACCAGTGACGGACCGGCAGCTCGTCCCAGTCCCACGGCTGCACCGCTGCCGTGATCTTGCGCAACACGCGCCGGATGCGGCGCAACACCGTGCCCCATGTCGACCATGTCATACGACCACCTCCCGCAATCCGTCCGCCAGCACCTGCACCACCTCGGGACGGCTGAACTCGGGCGGCGGCAGCGTGCCGCTCCGCAACATTTCCCGGACTTTGCTGCCGGACAGGATGACGTGATTCGCGGCTTCGTGCGGGCAGGTCTTGGGCGACGCCATGCCGCCGCAGCGGCGGCAAAAGAACGTGTGCTCGAAGCGCACGGGCTGAATCCCCAGCTCGGCCGGCGTGAAGCGATCGAAGATGTGCTGCGCATCGTACGACCCGTAGTAGTTCCCGACACCGGCGTGATCGCGGCCCACAATGAAGTGGGTGCAGCCGTAGTTTTTGCGCACCAGCGCGTGGAACACGGCCTCCCGCGGACCGGCGTAGCGCATGGCCGCGGGGAAGCCGGCGAGCAGCACGCGATCCCGCGGGTAGTAACGCTCGAGCAGGACGCGGTAGCTCGAGACGCGCACGGCAGCGGGGACGTCGTCGTCTTTGGTGGGGCCGAGCAGCGGATGCAGGAGCAGCCCGTCGACCGTCTCGAGCGCCGCCTTCTGGATGTATTCGTGCGCGCGGTGCACCGGATTGCGCGTCTGAAACCCGACTACGGTGCGCCAGCCGCGCTCGGCGAACGCGCGCCGGGTGTCGGCGGGATCGAGCGCCAGCTCCGGAAAAAGGGGCGCGGCGCGCTCGAGCAGCCGGACATCGCCCCCGACGAGCAGGTCGCCCTGGGCGTACAGCTGCGCCACTCCGGGATGCTGGGCGTCGCTCGTCCCGTAGACGAGCTCCGCCTCTTGTTCCTTGGAGTGCCGGAACACTTCCCGCACGTCTAGCAGACCGATAACGCGCCCGTCCGGACCCTTCAGGGCCACCGATTCCCGGAGCCCCGCACCGTCCGCGACCCGGAGCGTAATCGGGAGCGACCAGGGTAGGCCGCTCGTCAGACGCATCTCGTGCAGCACGCGCAGGTAGTCGGCGCGCGAGAGGAAGCCGGTGAGGGGGCTGTAGGCCCCCGTGGCGAGCAGGCCCAGGTCCGCCACGCCGCGCGGGTCGAGGGTGAGGAATGGCAGCCGGGACGCCCGCGACAGGGCGGCCCGCCGCTCCTCACCCTCGAGCACCCGCTGCACCAGCGCCCCGCCGTGCGGCGCGATCGTCGTCGTTTCAGCGTGCACGACTCACCCCTCCGGTTTCGCAGTGAACGTGTGGAGCCCGCATTCGGTCTTGCCGCTCCCGCTCCACCGCCCCGCGCGCTCGGCCTCGCCCGGCGCCGTGGGTCGGGTGCACGGCCAGCAGCCGATGCTCGAGTAGCCCTGGTCGAGCAACGGGTGGTACGGCACGGCGTTCTCGCGGATGTAGCGCCACACGTCGGCCCGGCTCCACCGCGCCAGCGGAAACACCTTGACGATCGGGTGGCCGTTCACCTCGTGGTACTCGACCAGCTCCGTCGCCCGACGGACCTCGGACTGGTCCTGTCGCACGGCGCTGATCCACGCGTCGAATGCCACGATGGCGCGCTCCAGCGGCTCGACTTTCCGCAGCAAGCAGCAGCGGTCCGGGTCGGTCTTGTAGAGCGGCCCCGGGTCGCTGAGCGGGGTGAGCTCCACGAGGTTGAGACCGTACCGCTCGGCGAAGCGCCGCTTGAACTCGTAGGTCTCGCGGAAGTGGAACCGGGTGTCCAGGAAAATCACGGGCACGGAGCGGTCGATCCGGCTGATCAAGTGCGCCAGGACCACCCCGCCCCCGCCGAAGCTCACGGTGAGGGCGACCTTGCCGGGGAAGGTCTCCACGGCCCAGGCGAGCGTCGCCGCGGGATCCGCCCCGGAGAGCGCGGCGGCGCGCTCGCGCACCGCGAGGGCGTCAAGCATCCGGTCCACTCCGTAGGTAATCCAGCTCTATCAGGCGATCGATCACCCGGGTCGCGCTCGTGGCGACGTCTTCGCGCTCCGTGTCGATCACGAGCTCCGGCGCGAGCGGCTCCTCGTAGGGATCCGAGACGCCCGTGAACTGCGCGATCTCGCCCGCCAGGGCGCGGGCGTACAACCCCTTGGTATCGCGGCGGATGCACTCCTCGAGTGAGGCCTTCACGTGCACTTCGACGAACGCGCCGATCTCGCGCCGTACGTCGTTGCGCACCGCGCGGTACGGGGAGATCGCCGCGCTGATCACCACCACCCCGTTGCGCGTGAGCAGCTTCGCCACGTAGCCGATGCGGCGGATGTTGGTGTCGCGGTCCTCGCGTGAGAAGCCGAGGCCCTTGGAGAGGTTCTGGCGCACCTCGTCGCCATCCAAGGTCTCGACCCGGACGCCGCCGCGGCGCAGCTCGTCAGCCAGGGCGGTCGCGAGCGTGGACTTGCCGGCCCCCGACAGGCCGGTGAGCCACAGCGTAAAGCCTCGTCCCTGCGTGATGCGTCGCTTCGTCGCCAGCTCGACGTGCGTCATGGTTTCTCCCAAAACGAGAAGGCCCGCTTCCATCGGAAGCGGGCCCGAGATCGAGTCGCGTGTGCCGGTTATCTAATCGAGCGTCATTCCATCCCGGCAGCCATAGCGCCACAACCGCGTCCGCTCCCCGAAGAGCGAGCACACATCGGACAGGGCGGACAACAACAGGCTGCGGCGCGGCGTGCGATCATGGGTCGGTATTTACCCCGCGTGTCTCGCCGTGTCAACCATGCGATCGGGTGGTTGACAGCGTTGCGCCCGCGGGTTACTTACCAGCTATGCAACTTGCCCGCTTGCACCACCGGCATCAGCACCACCACCCGCTCCATCGGGGGCAGCCGGAGGCGCACGCAAGCAACAGGTAGCTCGTAGACCCTGGAATGCATTCGCCAACGCCGGCTCCCCTTGGGAGTCGGCGTCGTGTTTTTGTGGGTGCTAGAACATCGGAGCCGTGCACATGTCCCGAGAATCCATTTCCTCGGCCTTCCTGCGACTCGCCCTTCCCAAGGGCCGCATGGAGCAGGCCGTCCTCACGCTCTTGGGCGACGCCGGGATCCGCATCCGGCCGAGTGCCCGCGGCTATCGACCGGAGGTGTCGCTCCCGGACACCGAGGCCAAAACGCTCAAGCCTCAGAACATCGTGGAGATGCTCTCGCTCGGCAGCCGGGACCTGGGGTTCGCGGGCGCCGACTGGGTGGCGGAGCTCGAGGCAAACGTCGTGGAGCTGCTCGATACCGGTCTCGACCCGGTGCAGGTGGTCGCCGCGGCGCCCGAAGAGCTGCTCGAAAACGGCACGCTGCCCGCGCGGCCTCTCGTGGTGGCATCGGAGTACGAGCGGCTCGCGCGCCGCTGGATCGCGGCGCGCGGCCTCTCCGCCGAGTTCGTGCGCTCCTACGGAGCAACGGAGGTGTTTCCGCCGGAGGACGCCGACGTGATCGTCGACAACACCGCCACCGGGGCGACGCTCGAAACCAACGGTCTCGTGGTGGTGGACGAGGTGATGCGGTCGTCCACCCGGCTCTTCGCGAATCCCGCCGCCCTCCGAGACCCCGCCCGGCGGCGCCGCATCGACGACCTCGTGATGCTCCTGAATTCGGTCCTCGTCGCCCGGCGACGGGTGATGCTCGAGGTGAACGCATCGGCCGAGTGTCTCGACGCCGTGGTGGCGGTGCTGCCATCGATGCGCCGGGCGACCGTGTCGCCGCTGTTCGGGAACGGCGGGTACGCGGTGAAGGCCGCCGTACCGCGCGACGCGCTGCCGCAGGTGATCCCCGCCGTGAAAGCGGCCGGCGGCACCGACGTCGTCGTCTCGACCCTGTCGCAGATCGTCCCATGACCACGGCCACCCCTCCCGCCTCGGGACCCGTGTCTCGCATCGATCCGGAGGCCGCATACCGCCGCCCCACCGCCCCCGGGGGGAGACCGGCGCCGCTGCGGCTCGACTCGAACGAAGGGGTGCTGCCGCCACAAGCGTTGCTCGCCGGGCTCGCCGCTGCCGACCCGGAGCTGTTGCGCCGCTACCCCGAAGTGTCGACACTCGAAGCGGCGCTCGCCATACGCCTCGCCGTGGCGCCCGAGCGCGTGATCGTGACGGCCGGCGCCGACGAGGCAATCGACCGCGCGTGCCGGGCGTTTCTGGAGCCCGCCCGCACCGCGCTCCTTCCCGACCCCTGTTTCGACATGTTCGATCGCTGCGCCGCGCTCGCGGGCGGGACGCTCGCCCGGGTGCCGTGGCGGGACGGCCCGTTCCCACTCGACGGATTCCTCGAGCGGCTCGACGCCCGGACGGCCGTCGTGGTGGTCGTGTCGCCCAACAACCCGACCGGCGCCGTCGCGACGCTCGCCCAAGTGCGGTCCCTCGCGGCGGCGGCCCCGAATGCGCTGCTCCTGATCGACCACGTGTACGTCGAGTACGCCGACGAGGACTTGACGCCGGGCGTGCGGGATCTGCCCAACGTCCTCGTGCTCCGCACGTTTTCCAAGGCGTGGGGGCTCGCCGGCTGTCGCGTGGGCTATGCGGTGGGTAGCCCGTACGTGATCGGCGTGCTGCGTGCGGCAGGGGGTCCGTACTCGGTCGCCGCTCCCTCGATCGCGCTGGCCCTGGCGCAGCTCGAGCGCGGTGTGGAGCCGCTGCGCACCCACGTCGCGCGCATCCGCGTGGAGCGCGGCCTGCTCGCGACCCGGCTCGCCGCCCGGGGGCTCGCGCCCCAGCCCTCGCAGGCGAACTTCGTGCTCGTCGAGTGCGGGGCGCGCGCCCAGGCGATCCGCGCGGCGCTCGCCGGCCGCGGCGTGGTGGTGCGCGACTTCCCCGGCCGCCCGGGTCTCGAGACGTCGCTGCGGATCACGTTACCGGGAGATCCGGCGGACTTCGAACGGTTGTGCGAAGCGCTCGATGCCGCGCTCGCCGCCGGAGGGCTCCGGCCATGACGGCCCGCACCGCGACCGTCACGCGCGCCACGCGCGAGACGTCCATCACCGTGACGCTCGCCCTGGACGGCACCGGTAGCGTCGACGTGAAGACGGGCGTCGGCTTCCTCGACCATCTGCTGGACGCGCTGGGCCGCCACGCCCGGCTCGACCTGACGCTCGCCTGCACGGGCGACCTCCACATCGATGATCACCACACCGCCGAGGATTGCGCGCTGGCGCTGGGGCAGGCGCTCGACCGTGCGTTGGGCGAGCGCCGGGGCGTGGCGCGGTTCGGATCGGCGTTCGCCCCGCTCGATGAAGCCCTGGCGCGCGCCGTCGTGGACCTGTCGGGGCGCCCCTATGCCGACGTGACGCTCGACCTCGGGCGGGACAGCATCGGGGGGCTCGCGTGCGAGAACGTCGCGCACGTGCTGCGTTCGCTCGCCGTCGCGGCGCGGCTCACGCTGCACGTCGACGTGCTCAAGGGCGAGAACGATCATCACAAGGCCGAGGCCGCGTTCAAGGCAACGGCGCTCGCGCTGAAGCAGGCAATCGCCTGCACCAGCTACGGCGACGTGCCGTCCACCAAGGGGACACTCGATGGCTGACGTCGTGATCGTCGATTCCGGCGTGGCCAACCTCGCCTCGATCACGAGCGCGTTCCGGCGGCTCGGCGCGAGCGTTACAGTGACGAGCGACCCGCAGCTGGTGCGCGAGGCGGGGCGCGTGGTGCTCCCGGGAGTCGGTGCGTTCGGCGCCGGGATCGCGGCGCTCCGCAGCCGCGGGCTCGACCAGGCGATCACCGCAGCGGTGGCGAGGGGCACGCCCCTGCTGGGCGTCTGTCTCGGCATGCAGATGCTGTGCACGGGGAGCGACGAGACGCCGGGGATCGCGGGACTGGGGCTCATCGCCGGCACCTGTCGCCGCCTCCCGGATGGCGTGCGCGTGCCGCACCTGGGCTGGAACGCCGTGACGCCTCAGTCGGACCGAGGGCTGGTCGCCACGGGCGTGGCGGCGTTCGCGAACTCGTACGCGCTGCGTGACGCGCCGGCCCGCTGGACGCCGGCGTGGACCACGCACGGCGTGCGGTTCGTGGCGGCCCTGGAGAAAGCAGGCGACCGCATCCTGGTGTGTCAGTTCCACCCCGAGCTGTCGGGCGCCTACGGCGAGGCGCTGCTCGAGCGCTGGCTCGCCGGGGCGACGGGCGCGCCGGCGGCGGCCGACGCCGCGTCGGCGCCGGGACTGCTGCCGCGCATCGTGCCCTGCCTGGATGTGAAAGACGGCCGCGTGGTCAAGGGCGTTCAGTTCCAGCATCTCCGGGACGCGGGGGATCCGGCGTCGCAGGCGGCGTTGTACGAGTCTCAGGGCGCGGACGAGATTGTGGTGCTCGATGTGGCGGCGTCCGCCGAGGGGCGCGCCACCCAGATCGAGACGGTGACCCGGGTGCGCGAGGTCCTACGCATCCCGCTCACCGTCGGCGGCGGCGTTCGCACGGTGGACGACGCGCGCCGGCTGCTCGCGGCCGGGGCCGACAAGGTCAGCGTCAACACGGCGGCCATCGAGCGCCCCGCGCTGCTCGCCGAGCTCGCCGCCAACTTCGGGAGCCAGTGCGTCGTCCTGGCGATCGATGCGCGCCGCACGGGTACCGGGTGGGAAGCGCTCACGCATGGGGGCCGGAGCGCCGGGCGGGCCGACGCGGTCGCCTGGGCGCGGGAGGGCACCGAGCTGGGCGCGGGAGAGATCCTGCTGACGAGCTGGGACCGCGACGGTACGCGCGCGGGGCCCGACGTCGAGCTGCTGCGCGCCGTGCTCACGGCCGTGCGCGTGCCCGTGATCGCGTCGGGCGGAATTGGCGACCGGGGTCACGTGGCGGAGGCATTCCTCGCCGGCGCGGACGCCGTGCTCGCGGCTTCGGTGTTCCACGACGGCGACGACGACGTCGGCGGCATCAAGGACGAGCTGTCGCTCCGCGGCATCCGGGTGCGGCGATGATCGTCCCCAGCATCGACATCATCAACGGCCGCGCGGTCCAACTGCGGCGCGGGCGCGAGCTCGTGCTGGACGGCGGCGACCCGCTGGCGCGCCTCGAGGAGTTCGCGGTGGCGGGTGAGGTGGCCGTCGTCGACCTGGACGCCGCGCTCGGCCGCGGGTCCAACGCAGAGCTGATCCGCGACATGGTGCGCCGGGCGCCTTGCAGGGTGGGGGGCGGGATCCGCGACCTCGACGCGGCCCGCGCGTGGCTCGACGCCGGCGCAGCCAAGATCGTGATCGGCACGGCGGCGAGCCCCGAGCTGTGCGCCGCCCTGCCGCGCGAGCGGGTGATCGCCGCGGTGGACGCCGACCGCGGCCAGGTCGTGGTGGACGGCTGGCGCCGCGCAACCGGCGTCCCAGTGCTCGAGCGGATCCGCGCGCTCGGTCCGCTCGTCGGCGGATTTCTCTTCACGCAGGTGGAGCGCGAAGGAGCAATGGACGGGTTCGACTTTGAGGCGGTGGCGACGGCGGTGCGGGTCGCCGGCGACGCGCGCGTCACAGCCGCAGGGGGGATCACGACGTCCGTCGAGATCGCCGACCTGGACCGGATCGGGGCGGACGCTCAGGTAGGCATGGCGCTGTACACCGGCCGACTCACGCTCGGTGCAGCAGTGGCCGCGCCGCTCGCGAAACCCCTCGATCACGGGGCGAAGGGCGGCGTCTGGCCCACCGTCGTGTGTGACGAGTGGGGTCGGGCCCTGGGACTGGTATGGAGCACGCTCGAATCGTTGGCGCAGGCCGTGCAGGAGCGCCGCGGCGTCTACTGGTCGCGGTCGCGACAGGCGCTGTGGGTAAAAGGAGGGACGTCGGGAAACACGCAGCTCCTGCTGCGCGTGGATCTCGACTGTGATCGCGATGCGCTGCGCTTCACGGTGCGGCAGCACGGCGCCGGCTTCTGTCACCTCGAGCGGCGTGCCTGCTGGCCCACGGAGTTCGCGCTGGACGACCTCGAGCGGACCGTGGCGACGCGGGCGGCGTCCCCTCCCCTGGCCGATCCCGACTCGCGGACCAGCAAGCTGCTGGAAGACCCGGCGCTGCTCGCCGCGAAGTTGCGCGAAGAGGCCGCCGAACTGGCGGAGGCTGAAACGCGTGGTGCGGTCGTGCACGAGGCGGCCGACCTCTTGTACATGGCGCTCGTCGCCCTGGTCCGCGGAGGCGGCTCGCTCACGGAGGTGCGGGCCGAGCTGGCGCGCCGCCACGCGGGGGTCACGCGGCGGCCGATGAGGGCGAAGGCTCCGGCGGACGCGCCATGACCGCCGCACCCCTGCTGCGTCGCCGCACGGTCGCCGAGCTGGCCGCTCGCGGCGCCTGCGTGGATCCCGAGACGCTCGCGGCCGCGACGCGCATCGTCGACGACGTCCGGACCCGGGGGGAGGGCGCATTGCGCGAGCACGCCGAGCGGTTCGGCGACTTGCCGCGCGACGCGCCGTTGTACTACGACCGCCCTGAGCTCGCGCGGGCGTTGGCGGCCCTGGTTCCCGAGCATCGTGCCCGGCTCGAGCGCGTCGCGGCCCGGATCGCGGCATTCGCGGAGGCGCAACGCCGCGCGCTCGGACCGGTGAGCGTGCCGGTGCCGGGCGGCGTCGCGGAGCACTGCATCGCGCCCATGGAGCGCGCGGGGTGCTACGCGCCGGGAGGGCGCTATCCCCTGCCCTCCTCGGTGCTGATGACCGCGCTGACAGCGCGCGTGGCGGGCGTGGGGGACGTCTGGGTGGCGAGCCCCAATCCGCACCCATTGACCCTCGCGGCCGCCGCCGTGGCGGGCGCGAACGGCGTGCTCGCCGTGGGAGGGGCGCAGGCGATCGCGGCACTCGCCTACGGCGCGGGTCCCATCGCGCCGCGCGACGTCATCGTCGGGCCCGGGAACTGCTACGTGGCCGCGGCCAAGCAGCTCGTCGCGGGAACCGTGGCGATCGACATGCTCGCAGGTCCGTCCGAGCTGGTCGTGTTCGCGGACGAGAGCGCCGACCCTGCGACCGTAGCGGCCGACCTGCTCGCCCAGGCCGAGCACGACCCCGACGCCTTGCCCGTGCTGGTGACGGTCGATGCCACTCTGGTCGAGCGCGTGGAGCGACAGCTCGCATCGCGGCTCGACGACCTGCCGACGGCCGAAGTCGCGCGTGCGGCGCTGGCGCACGGGGGCGCGATCGTCGTGTCGAGCGTGGACGACGCCATCGCGGCGTGCGACGCCATCGCTCCCGAGCACCTCCAACTCGAGCTGCGGGATGCAGACGCGGTCGCGCCTCGCCTCGCTCATTACGGCGCGCTGTTCGTCGGCGCGGGGAGCGCCGAAGTCCTGGGCGACTACGGCGCCGGTCCGAACCACGTCCTGCCGACCGGCGGCACCGCGCGATCGAGCGGAGGACTCTCGGTGTACACGTTCCTGCGCGTGCGGACCTGGCTGCGCATCGCCGACTGCGCGGCGGCGCGGTCGCTCGTCGAGGACGCCGTCTGGCTCGGCCGGGCGGAGGGGCTCGAGGCGCACGCCCGCGCCGCGGAGAGAAGGCTGGTGGTGAGCTAACCCAATCACCTCTGTCTCCTTTCCCCACGCCGCAGGCGTGGGCCCAGCCCCGCACTGCGCTTAAGCGCAGTGTTTCACCGGGCCCACTCTTCAGAGTGGGAACAACGAGGGGCGAAGTCATGCCAGCGTCGCAGTGCTTCACTGGGCCCACTTCTCAGAGTGGGAAAGGGACTACGGGCGAGGATAGAACAGTCGGGGGTCCAAGAGGTATCTTGTCCGTTGAACCAACTCTCGGGGTGCCAGCATGCAGTCCGTTCTCCTGATCGCGACGCTCATGTTGCCTCGGCCGACCGCGGCCTGCTGGATCCGCGGCCCAGCGGATCGCCTGGCTCAGCGCCCCAGCCCATTAGACTCGATCGCGGTCCAAGTGGGCGATGCGACGATCAAGCTGTGCTACGGCCGGCCATCGGCGCGCGGCCGCAAAGTCATGGGCGGGGTTGTCCCGTTCGACCAGGCGTGGCGGCTGGGCGCCAACGAAGCCACCAGCATTCAAGTCCCGTTCGCGGCGGAGATCGCGGGCGTCCGAGTGGAGCCCGGGACGTACTCCCTCTACGCGATTCCCGGCGCAGCGAAGTGGCAGATCGTCGTCAACCGCGGCGTCGAGCGGTGGGGCATTCCCATCGACGCCGCGGTCCGCAAGGCGGATGTGGGCGCCGGAACGACAGCCACGGAGTCCCTCCCCGCACCCGTCGAGACGCTCACGCTCAAGTTCGCGCCAGCAACCGGCGGGGGGACCGAGCTGGTCGTCGAGTGGGAGACGACGCGGGTCCGCGTTCCGATTCGGCGCGTCTCCGGTTGACACGCGCCGCGCGTCGCCCTAGGTTGCGCGTTCACATGCACACCACGCCGATGTGCCGTCCGATGTGCTGTTGTAACCGCCCCCCCCACCCCGAGGGTTGGACGGACAGCTAACTCGCAAGCCACTTCGCTTCATTGAGCGGCTCCCAGGCCCGGCCACCCCCAGCGTGCGCCGGGTTTTTTGTTTTTGTACGCACCATCAACCGAGTCGGGATGCAATGCATGTGACGCCAAGCGCGCTCGTCTTGATCCTCATCACGCTCCTCGCCGCCACGGTGAATGGAGCCCTCGGGTACGGATTTTCGTCGATCACCGTGCCCGTGGCCCTCCTGTTCTACACGAACCGGGTCCTCAATCCGGTGCTGGTGTGGATCGAAGTGGTGCTCAACGCGTACGTCCTCTGGGTCAATCGGGCGAGCGTACCGCACGTGTGGCGCCGCGTCGTGCCGATCATTTTTGGGTTGGCACCGGGCGTGGTGCTGGGAACGGCTCTCGTACACCGATTACAGCCGGGCTGGCTCAAGCTCGCCACGTTCGTCGTGCTGCTACCGCTGATTCTGTTGCAGGCGGCGGGGGTGCGCAGACCCGTCAAAGCCGAGCGCCCCGTTGGCCTGGCGTTCGGCGGGGCGCTCGGCGTGCTCTACTCCGTCACCACCATCTCCGGCCCGCCCCTCGCTCTCATGTTGAGCAACCAGGGGTTTACCAAGCGGGACTTCCGCGCCGGGCTCGGGCTCGTGCGCCTCGCCGAATCGACGTTCACCGCCACCGCGTATTACTTCGCCGGCATGTTCGCGACCGAGAGCGTCGGTCTGTTTCCCTACATTCTCCCGAGCCTGGTCGTCGGAATCCCACTGGGCGTGCGGATCATTCGCCACGTCCGGCCCGAGACCTTCCGGCGGGTCTGCATGAGCTTCGACGCTTGGGTCGTAGGCTACGGCATCTCGACACTATTGCGACAGCTCCAGCTCATCGAAGGGGCGGCGGCGTTTTCCGTGCTCGCCACGGTGAGCCTGGTGGACCTGTGGCTGCTCTACCGGTTCTTCCGCCCCCGCAGGGTCGAGGCACTGGTGGCGGCGCCGCGCGTCAGTGCCTCGACCTTCGTTGTCAGTACAGGTACGCCACACCCAGGGCGACTGTGATCTGGTCCTTCTTCCCGTTGAACGTTGGCAACGTCGAGCGGTCGTAGCGCAGCTCCGGCCTTACGACGGCATTCGGCCAGGAGCGGATGTTCAACGTGGCGGTGCCGCTGCCGAACTTCTGCGCCGTATTCGGGGCAAAGCCGAGGACACCGCTCGTGCGGGCACCGTTCTCGTCATTCACATAGTCCGCGCGCAACGCCAACCCGAGGGTCGAGCTGAAGTCATTGGTGACCCAGGCGCCCAGCGCCCACCACTTCGCGTCCTGCGTGGGATCGGGGAGCGCGGCATTGGCTTGCTCCTGGCCGTAGTCGGCCTGTACCCATACCTGCGCGCTGCGCACCTTGCGCCAGAACAGCCCGTCGACACCGTACCGGTTGGCGGTATCGTTGTTCGGCTCCTCCGGACCCCAGAACCCCACGATGCCGAGCGACGTGAGCGCGTCGGGATAGATCCCCACCCGTCCCATCAGCGACTTGTGCGTGTTGACGTCGGCAACCTGGTCCCATCCGTTGATCACGCGGAACTGCGCGTCGACGTGATCGCTGAACTTGGTCTCGACACTCAGGCCCGTGCCGGTGAAGTTCTCGACGTAGATGAACTGGTTCCCCTCCGACCAGTTGGGGTTGGCATAGGTCTCGATCACCTCGAGTCCCAGCAGGGTGGGGATGCGGCCCACCTTGAACTGCAGACCATTGCCACTAGCGGTCGGCACGTTCAAGGTGACGTAGAGGTGCGGAATGTCCCCTTGATCGCCGAGCTTGAACCCGGTGGACTGGATCACGGTAGCATCCTGGCCCACCAGCACTTCCGTGTGGAACCCGGCGCTGAACTTGGCAGCGTCGTACGGTTTATCGAGCACCAAGGCCAGCGCGTTCAGGGCGAAAGCGTTCTGCTGACGGTCGTACAGCCGACCGACGATGGTGCCCCCAACGCTGTGGCCGGAATAGGAGTACGACCCCTCGGCAAAGCCCGTGAGCTTGAACCCTGCCAGCGTCGTCTCCAGATGGTTTACCGGAGGCGCTGGTGGGTCGGGCTTTTTCGCCGCGGCCGTGTCTTTGGGAGCGGAGGACGCGCCCTGCGCGGCCGAGCGGCTGGGGGCGAGAAGCGGCACGACAAGCACCGCAACAACAGGAGCAAGGCGGATGCGAAGCCAACCCATGGGCACTCCTTACGCTGGACGGTTGGGGGAGCTATAGCTGTGTTGCCTTCACACTTGTGTCACTCAAACTGTGCTAAGAATGCACAGATACGTGTACACTTGTCTACCCCCCATTCGTGCTGACATGACATTGTGTAGTCAAGCTAGTGCAGTTGTTGCACATTTCCTAGGACAGCAGATTCGCGGCGAATTACCGGGGGGAGGCCTCGGTCGTCACGCCCTGCCGGGGGTGATGGACGACCTGAGTGAGCGTCCAGCCCAAGACGGCCGACCCGGCGAGAATGAGCAGTGCCCAGGCCAGAGCACGGACCCATTCGGGCATGCCCGCGAACCCGGCCTGCGCCGGTGTGGCCGGTGGTGCGGGCGGCATTTGCTCGGGATGCAGCAGCCACTCTCGAAACTGGGCGGCGCTCGACGGGCGACCGGAGGGGTCGCGGGCGAGCGCTCGCAGGACCACTTGTTCGAGACCCACGGGGATTTCCGGGCGCAGCTGCCGGGGGGGGGTCGCCTGGTGGTGCATCTTGTCCTGCATCGCCGCGTAGAGATTGGTCGCCGCAAAGGGCGGTGCTCCGGTGAGCATTTCGTAGAGGATGACGCCCATGCTGTAGACGTCGGCTCGCTCGTCCCCCCGCCGTCCCTGAATCTGCTCGGGCGCCATGTAGTCCGGCGTGCCCGTCACCTGTGACAACCCGACTCCCCACGTCACGCGCCGGGCGCTTCGATCCAGCGCGATCCCAAAGTCCATGATCTTCATCCCGCCGGCGGGATTGATCATGATGTTTTCGGGCTTCAGGTCCCGGTGCACGATGCCGTGCGCGTGGAGGTAGCTGACGGCGTCGGCGATGGCGCTCGCGAGCCCGACCGCCGTCGACACTGGCAGGCGCGGCGTGCCGCGCAGGTCGCGCTCGCGCTCCAAGCGCACCCTGAGGGTTTCGCCCTCCACGTATTCGAGCGCGAGATAGACCCGACTCTTGGTGCGCGGCTTGTAGACCTTGATGATCGCGGGGTGGTCGAGCTTCAGCCCGATCTCTTCCTCGCGCTGGAAGCGCTGGTGGAAGACGATGTCGGATTCATACTGGGGGTAGGGCACCTTGAGGACGACCGTCCGGCCATCGTCAAGGTCGCGAGCCCGGTACAGGCTGGCCATGCCGCTGCGGGCGATGACGTCGATGACCTGGTACTGATCGAGCACCTGGCCTGGCAACAGGTCTTGCACACGCCGTGTATGATGTCGGGGTGGAGGCCGTCGATCAGTACTGTCCCATGTAGCGCTCAACCTCCCAGGGGCTGACTCGCTCGATGTACTCCTCCCATTCGCCACGCTTGGCGTCGACGTACCGCTCGTAGATGTGCTCGCCCAGCGCATCGCGGACGACCCGGTCCTTTTCGAGATAGTCGAGGGCCTCGTGGAGATCCCGCGGGAGATCGTCGATACGGTACTTGCGACGTTCGCGGTAGCTCATGCGGGCGATGTTCTTGTTGACGGGATCCCCAGGATCGATCTGCTCCCGAATGCCCGCCAGGCCGGCGGCGAGCTGCGTGCCAATGGCGAGGTAGGGGTTGGCCGCGGGATCGGGCAAGCGATTCTCGCAGCGAGCGCCATCCCCGCGCTCCGCCGGGATGCGGACCAGCGGCGAGACGTTCTCCGTCGACCAGGACACGTTGACCGGCGCCTCGAAACCCCCGACCAGGCGCTTATACGAGTTCACGAGCGGATTCGTCACCGCGCAATAGCCGCGTGCGTGGTGCAGCAATCCGCCCACGTACCAGCGGGCCACCTGCGAGAGGTGCAGCGGGGCGCCCTGGTCGTCGAACGCGTTTTTCCCCTTCGCAAGGAGCGTCTGGTGCGTGTGGAGACCCGATCCGCTGCGGGCGAACACGGGCTTCGGCATGAAGGTCGCGATCATGCCGTGCTGCAGGGCCACGCTGCGCACGACCGTGCGGAGCGTCGCGAGACGATCGGCTGCCGTAAGGGCATCGGCGGGTGCGAGGTCGATCTCGTGCTGGCCGGGCGCGACCTCGTGATGCATGGACTCGGGATCGAGCTCCATGTCCTCGAGCTCCTTGGCAATGGCTCGACGGACCCGCTCGCCGTGCTCCAGTGGCTGCAGGTCGAAGTAGCTCCCCCGGTCGCCCGTATGCGTGGAGAACCCATTGTCGTCCACCGCGTCGAAGACGAAGAACTCGACCTCGCAACCCACCCGCATCGCGAACCCGGCCTTGGCGGCGAGGTCGATCTGGCGCTTCAGCGCGGTCCGGGGGCATCCCTCGAACGGCCGGCCGTCCGGGTAGCGGATATCACAGATGAGCCGGCCGACTTGATCGCCACCGGCCTCCCCGCCGGAGAGCGAGGGCGCCATACCCCAGGAGAAGACGCGGAAGGTCGTAAGGTCGGGTACGAGGAGGGCGTCGGCCTCCTCGGTCCTGGCGAAGCCTTCCAATGCCGACCCGTCGAACGCGATCTCCCCGGCGAGCGCTCGCTCAAACCGGGTCGCCGGCAACTCGACCGCCTTGTTCACACCGAGCAGGTCGGTGAACTGTAGGACGAGCGAGTGGATCTTGCGCCGCCGCAGCTCGTCGAGGACTTCTTTTTCCAGGTTTGCGCTAGGCATGCTTCGACCGGTGCGTGAGCTGCGCGTAAGGTAGCGCGCGAGTGACCGGCTCAGCCAGTCGGCTCACATCGGTCCGCGGCGTGATACTCCGCTCGCTGCAGGGTAGGCGCCGACGACACCCACGCGACCTGCACACTCATGTCGTCCCTTCCCCCGGCCTGCTGCGCGCGCTCAATGAGGAGCTCCGCGGCCGCGATCGGGTCATGGTGGACGAGGATCCGAATCATGTGCGCGCCCGAGACGGTGGCGAGCCCGTCGCTGCATTGGACGTAGATGTCACCGGGCTGAAGGTTCAGCGAGAACGTATCGATGCGGAGATACGGGTCCTGACCGAGGGAGCGGGTCAACAGACGCCGGCCCGGGTCATCCGGAAGGTCCGTGACCGACGGCAGGCCGTATTGCGCGCTCCGCGCGGCGAGGTTGTGATCGGCGGTGAGTTGGCGCAGCGTCCCATCGCGGAACAGCAACAGTCGACAGTCCCCCACATGCGCCGCAGTCAGCGTGCGGGGCCCGAGCACGCTGACCGTCAGCGTGGTGCGCATGCGAGCGTGCCCCGCATCGTATACGGCGAGATTCGCCCGCTCCACGGCGCGGCGCACACGCTTGAGCGGCGACTCCCCAGGTGGCGCGTCTCCCCACATCTGGAGCAGGCAGTCGAGCGCGGTCGCGCTCGCAACCGCGCCGTCCTCGTGGCCCCCCAAGCCGTCCGCGATGGCGAACAGGATCTCGCGGTCCGACGGCCGGCAGCAGATGGCATCCTCGTTGGCGGCGTGGAGGGAGCCCGCCGTCGTGCGCTGGGCGAACTCCACGACGAGCGCGCTCGGATCGCCCGGCGCCCCGGGGCGCGCCAGCGGCTCGGTCAGTCCGACCCGCCCGGTGGCGGGTCCGGCTCGTCTCATACCATTGGTCTCGCCGAACACTCTGGCGTCCTCCCCGGGGCCCGCCCCGGGCGCGTGCTCACCACCCCAGCCACGCCCGGGACGGGTCCACGGTTGTCACTTCATGGTCTCACGGCTCCTGGGGCGACCACGAGACGCCGGCGGCCGGTCACGACAAAGTACAGCACGCTCAGGAGCGCCCACGCTCCGGTGATCGAAAAGCAAATGAACGCCTCTTTCTTCGAGTCGGCGTTCCCGATCACGTAGAGGTAGAGGATCGCGCCGAGCATGACGAGGTTCGCCAGCAGTCCGAGGAACGGCACGATCCGGTGTTTGACGAAGTGGGCGTCGCGCGCGGTGCCACCGAACGCGATCATCGTCCAGAGGCACGTCAGCCCGTAGAGCGCAAACGTGCCGAAGTTCGACGCGAGTGTGATCCCGGTCAGTCCGACCACCGATTGCACGCCGATGGCGGCGATGACGCAGGAGACGGCCACCAGCACCCAGATCGCTCGCGCCGGCGTCGCGTGACGGTCGTGCAGCAGGCCGAGCAGCTCCGGCATCTCCTTGTCCTTGGACATGGCGTAACTGACCCGGGCGGCGGTGTTCATGCAGCTCAACGTCGTGCCGAGCAGCGCGAGCATCACCGTGACGGCGATGCTGATCATCAGCCCGAAGCCGATCCCGCCCAGCAGTCGATTCCCGAGCAAGATCGCGAGGTCGCCGACGGGCGCACTGGAGGTCGCGGCCGCGGCCATCCCCGAGACGACGGCCTTGTTTGCGTCCGTGGCCACCAATTGATCGGTCAGCATGTAGCCGGCCGCGAAGTACTCCAGCAGGTAGGCGCCCAGCCCCTGGATCAGGAGCGACAGGATCACGGCCTTCGGAATGGTGCGCCGGGGATTCTTCGTTTCGGCTGCCAGCGCGGTGCAGCTCTCGAAGCCCACGAGGATCAGGATCGCGAGCGTGGACTGGATCAGCACGCCCATGACGGAATGCGGTCGGACCACGTCCCAGCCGCTCGAGAATACCCAGTGGTTGTTGCCGCCGGGATCGGCGCGGCGATACACGATGGCGAACGCGCTGAACCCCACCAGCGTGACGAGCTGGACGATGTTGATCACCAGCGCGGTCATCGTGGAGCCGGTGACACCCCGGGACGCGATGTAACCCGTCAGCGCCGCGAACAAGACCGCGAACACCGTGAGGGACGTCAGGGAGAGCGTCTTACCGGTCAACTGCGTGTAGATGTAGCCCCCGAGTGTCGCCATGAAAGCCACCATGCAACCCGGGTACACCCAGTAGTACAGATGCGCCGCCCACCCGGTCACCAGCTTCGAGACGCGCGCCCAGCGGGCATGCCCGGGCGTCTGGCGATCGAGGAACGCTTTCTCGGCGAAGTAGTAGCAGCTGCCGAACCCGGCCTCGGGGTAGAGGCGCGCCAGCTCGGCGTACGAGATCGCACTCAGAAAGGCGAGCACCAGCGCGAACCCGATGCCGGCCCAGATGTCGCTCGCCACCGACGCGCCGCTCGGCGCCGTCGCGGCCGCCTGCAACTGAAACGTGATCCAGAGAAACGCCCCCGGCGCGATCAGCGCCATCGCGTTCACCGTCGCGCCGGTAAGACCGAGCGACGGTTTCACTCCAGGTGCCTCCGCTGTCGATGCCACGGGCGAGCCTCCCCTCTTCGGAATGAGTGTCGATGATTTCGTGCTAATTATGCACAGATCAATATTCATAACACAACCACCCGTTCGGGTGGGATGACGTTATGTACTAAGAAATGTGCAAGTTCTGCACCATTCTGTCGACAGTAATTTCAGCGTCGCATCCTGAGACGTCCCGCAACCGGCTGCATCCTTGCCGCTGCACATCTTTGTCGACACTTGCAGGCAACAGCGTCCATCAGGAGGCCCTCCGTGGTTGATCCCGTAGCCCCCGTGCTGCTCGCCCTCGCCGTCATCCTCGCGGGCGCCAAGCTGGGCGGCGATGTGGCCGAGCGCATCGGTCAACCCGCCGTGCTCGGCGAGCTGGTGGTCGGCATCGTGCTCGGGAACCTGGACCTGGTCGGCGTCCCCTGGTTCCGCACCGTGGCCTCCGACCACACCATCGACGTGCTGGCCCGGCTCGGCGTGGTGCTGTTGCTGTTCGAGGTCGGACTCGAGTCCACGGTGGGAGATATGCTGAAGGTCGGCGGTCGATCGTTGCTGGTTGCCGTGCTGGGAGTGGTGACCCCCTGGGCACTGGGCTGGTGGGTGGGGGGGCTGCTGCTCCCCGACGCGAGCCCCTACGTGCACGCGTTCCTGGGTGCCACCCTCACGGCCACGAGCGTGGGGATCACGGCGCGCGTGCTCAAGGACCTGGGGCGCGCGCAGTCACCCGAGGCGCGCATCATCCTCGGTGCCGCGGTGATCGACGACGTGCTGGGACTCGTGATCCTCGCCGTCGTCGCGGGCGTGATTACCGCCGCAGACCGGGGCAGCGATCTCTCGTATCCGGCCGTCGGGGTGATCGTGGCGAAAGCGCTGCTGTTTCTCGGCGGGGCCCTCGTGCTCGGCGTGGCCGTGTCGCCCCGTTTGTTCGCCCTCGCGGGGCGGCTGCGCGGGTCCGGCCTCCTCCTCACCACCGCGCTCGTGTTCTGCTTCGTCGTCGCGTATCTCGCGTCCGCCGTGGGACTCGCCGCCATCGTCGGCGCGTACGCCGCCGGTCTCGTGCTGGAAGAGGACAAGCCCCGGCTCGCGGAGCTGGTCCGCCCCATCGGCACGCTCCTCGTGCCCGTGTTTTTCGTGCTGATGGGCATGCGCGTCGAGCTCCGGTCGTTCGCCCACCCCGACGTGCTCGGTCTCGCCCTCCTGTTGACGCTGGCCGCGATCGCCGGCAAGCAGGCGTGCGCGCTGGGTGGACTCGGCGCGGCTCTGGACCGGCTCTCGATCGGGATCGGCATGATTCCGCGCGGGGAAGTCGGCCTCATTTTCGCGAACCTCGGCCTGAGCCTCACGCTGCACGGCGAGCGCATCGTCAGTCCGGCGATTTTCTCGGGTCTTGTGATCATGGTCCTCCTTACGACGTTGATCACGCCCCCGGCGCTCAAGTGGAGCCTCGCGCGGGGAGCCCGATGAAATCGTGTCGCCGCCTTGCGCCGACCAGGCAGGCGCTTAAGTTTCCGCTCCAGACATGTCCGCATCCGCGTTCCTCAAGCGCCTCCCGTGTCGGGCTCCTTCTGCCGCGAAGCAGAAGAAGCCGGCGTCGGCGAGCGCGCGCGGCAGATCACTGTAGGGGGCTCGAGCCCTCGGACGTAAAGAGACAGATCGGCCGCGACGCGCAGCTCACCCGTCGCGGCCGATCGTGCTTTGAGGAGAAGTCATGGTGCAGCCGCGGATCCTCAAGTTCGGAGGGACCTCGGTGGCCGATGCGGCCGCCGTGGAGCGCGTGACGGGCGTGGTCCGCAACCATGGCGGGCCGCGGCCGGTGGTGGTCGTGTCCGCTCTCGCCGGCGCGACCGACACGTTGCTCGCCGCGGCGGATGCGGCGGCGGACGGCGACCCACGCGGGACCGACCCGAGCCTCGACGCGCTGCTCGAGCGGCATGCGAGCATCGCGCAGCAGCTCGCGCGACCGGAGGCGAGGGAGGCGTTCCTGTCGGAGCTGGGGACGGCGCGCACCGAGATCGCCCGGCTGCTCGACCGTATCGCGCACCAGCCGAATCGGCGCCCGGCATTGCGGGATGAAGTCGCGTCGTACGGAGAGCGCCTCTCGGCGTCCCTCCTCACGGCGGCCCTGGCCGGGGTTGGAGTGGCTGCGTGCCATGTCGACTCACGCCACTGTCTCACCACCGATGCGACACACGGCCGCGCCAACCCGCTCCTACCCCTCACAGTCGCACGCACCCGCGCTACTCTCACCCCGCTCCTCGACCACGGCCGCGTCCCCGTCCTGGGCGGCTACATCGCGGCGACGGCCGACGGCATCACGACCACGCTTGGTCGAGGCGGGTCCGACTACTCGGCGGCCCTGGTGGGCGCGGCGCTCGACGCGCGCGAGATCCAGATCTGGACGGACGTGAGCGGCGTGCTCACCGCCGACCCGCGCGTCGTCCCGGGCGCCCAGACCGTCGCCAGCTTGTCCTACGCCGAGGCCGCCGAGCTCGCGTATTTCGGAGCCAAGGTGCTGCACCCCAGGACGATCCAGCCCGCGATGGATCGTGACATCCCCGTCCGCATCTGCAACTCGCGCGCGCCGCTCGACGCGGGGACGTTGGTGACCGCCCATGGAGAGGTGTGGCCCGGAGGGGTGAAGGCGATCGCGCATAAGTGTGGCATTACGATCCTGCAGATCACCTCCACTCGCATGCTCGGCGCATACGGGTTCTTACACGCCTTGTTCGACGTGTTCGATCGGCATCGCACGGCGGTGGACGTCGTGACCACGTCCGAGGTGAGCGTGTCGCTCACGGTCGAGGATGCCGGATCGTTGGACGCCATCGTCGCGGACCTGCAAGGGCTGGGCACGGTGTCGCTCGAGCCCGACCGGGCGATCGTGTGCGTCGTGGGCGAGGGCCTGCACGCGACGCCCGGGATCGCCGCCCGGGTGTTCACCACGGTGCGGGACATCAACGTCTCGCTCATTTCCCAGGGCGCCTCCCGCGTCAACCTCACCTTCGTCGTGGAGGAGGCGCGGGTGCGCGAGGTGGTGTGCCGGCTGCACCAGGCCTTCTTCGAGCCCACGCGGAGCGTCGCATGAGGCTGGCGCTGCTCGGCCACGGCCAGATGGCCCGCGTGGTGGAAGCGCAGGCCCGCGAGGCCGGCCACGACATCGGCGCAGTGATCACGTCCCGCAATGCGGCCGACGCGCCGCGCTTGCT